>Ga0209689_1004436_pt1 | contig 10144 bp, 5 predicted proteins | sample GraSoiAngelo_149_FD_187119 | JGI IMG/M metagenome (GOLD analysis project Ga0209689, IMG submission 187119) | Grasslands soil microbial communities from the Angelo Coastal Reserve, California, USA - 14_1009_09_30cm (SPAdes) (version 2) | ecosystem: Environmental > Terrestrial > Soil > Grasslands ...
TTCTCAATGGGCGTAACGAGTCGTCACCAGTTCCTTGCCAGCACCGCGATAATCTTTGACAACGCGTCGAGGTCGCGAGTATCGATCACTTCGCCTGGAGAATGGGAGTAGCGAAGTGGCCAGCCGAGCGGGATATCCACAGCGCCGTAGCGCAGGAACACAGCTCCGTCGTTGCCTCCGCCAGTCACGCCATATTGCACGGGGATGTTGTTTTCTCGGGCCAGCTTCACGACGCGGTCGACGTATTCACGTGGCGTGATGTTCGAATTGTCCACCGCGCGAATCACGAAGCCTTTGCCGATTTCAGCGTTGGCAAAGCGTTTCGATTCGAGCGGAGAATCTGAACTCACAAACGTATCGATGGCAAACACGAAGTCCGGCGCGTGGCCTTCCTTGGCCAGGCGTTCTGCCGCGGCGGCGGCACCCTTCAATCCGACCTCTTCCTCTGTGGACCAGATGAACGTGACGTCGCGCCACGGCAATTCCGGCCCCAGCGCTTTCACTGCTTCAATCAAAGCCGCACAACCGACCCGGTCATCGAAGCTCCGACCGTTCGCCCGGGTGCCGATGAGCGGGCGATACTCCTTCGGAATGGTGATCCAATCACCGGCTTTAATGCCCAGCTTCTCTGTCTCTGCTGCTGAGCGTGTCCCCACGTAAACGTGGGCGGGTTCGTCCATCGAGCGCGGTCCGTGCGGCCATTCAAATCCCGGTTTATCCCACCCGGCAGGCAATTCCAGCACGCCACCAACAGAACTGCCGTCGGTCTTGTGAATCAGTACGGCATGCCCGAGAAAATACTCCGCGTAACCGCCACCAAGCACATCGACAGCCAGACGACCGTCGGATTCGATGGAGCGTACCTGGTAGCCGATTTCGTCCATATGTGCGACGAAGAGAATTCGTGGCGTCTTTCGACCGGGCGGTGCATCGCCCAAATGTAGAATCAAATTGCCGGCTTCATCAGTCACCGGTCGTGGATGGGTATGGGCTTCGGGGCGCCAGCTTGTAGTTAGCCAGGTTTCAATCTGCTTTCGCACTGCCGCTTCGTGCCCGCTCGCGCCGTACGTCTCAACCAGTGCGGGAAGGAGTGGCGGACCGCAATCGGCACAGCCGCTTCCCCTGACACCGCCAGAGCCAGTCGTTGCCATGCCTCCAGTTGCGTACCGATAGAGCAAGTCCGTAATTGCACCGACGTCCAAAATACTGAGTGTCTCTGCCGGTGTCACGGGAAAGAGCGTGGCCACGCCCAGCTGCGCCGCGCGTTCTGGCATGGCCACTGGTTTCGTATAGCCTGCAATCCGCGGAGGTGTTGCAGCGGTTTCCGTCAGAGACAAATGGTTTTCCTCGGCAAGCTTTTTCAGTTCAGCTGGTAAGCCCGCGAGCGGAGTTGTCGGGTCACTTACACCCAGCAGAATTCCGCGTCCCAGAAGGTTTTGATTCTCGCTGGCAGTAGGAGAAGCCGAGGGAGAACTCTTTGGGGAAAGCAAGCGACCCACAAAGATCAGCTCGTCCGGATGAATCTCGTTGAGAAGCCGGTCGAGTCCGCGGCCACCCGCCCATTGTTGAGTGACGAAAGCGACCGTTACGGTGCCACTGAGCTTGGCTTCGCCAAGGCGGAGCACGGTTAACAGGTTCATCAGCGCAACGCAGCCGAAGTGATCGCCGATTCCGGGTGCCGTGTATTCGAACGAGCCAAGCTGGTAGTCATGGTGAGTCAGCGTGACCGGATCAAGCAAGTCAACTCCGGCGCTCCGGACCTCCTCTCTGCTCGTTGCGCCAAGGTCGACATATAGCTCGTCGGGATGCGTCATTTTCGGTGCATTCAACCGCTGTGGTTCGAGATGCACCGACAATCCCGCAAAGACGCCATTTACCTGATTGCCGCTGCGCGTTACTACCCACGCCGGCTGGGCAGCGTGTAGCAAGTCAAACGTTGCGTTTGGCGGAGCCTGTGGCAGGCGCTGGACGCGCAGATAGCCGTCGGCGGTAATCTCGCTGACAACGTAGCCCGGCTCGTCCATGGGTGTCGCGATCAGGCGGAGGGGTGATCCACTTCCTAGGGTGACATAGACGTTTCCCAGGTTGTCGGTGTGTGGAGAAAGACCCTTAAGCTTCGCGCGAATCTGCTCGGCGAGCTTCTGCTCGTAGCCGCTTACGGCAGGCGTTCTTACCAACTGTTCCCAATCCTGCCCGGCCCCGAATGCTTGTGCGGAGATCATTCGGCCGGGCAAAATTGTCGCCGAAACAAAGCAAATCATAGCCCTCACGACCAACGCCTTTTTCATTCCTCACTCCCCCATGAAAACGCGGGAATCTGTTTTTAACTAACGGCACAGCGCTTCGATCAAGATTTCCTTCCTTGTTTCCGCGAGCTGACTGAGAGCATCGAGTGAAGCGAAGTAACCTCCGACAGCAACCGCGGCTAGAAAGACGAAGGCTTCGGCGGGCAGCCAAGGATTGCCGGTCCAGTTTCCGGTGAAAAGAATCACGGCAGATATGCCGCCCATCAAAATCTGCGAGCCAAACGCAACCAGCACCGCCATCCCCGATTGGCGCTGGCCACGCATCTGGCCGAATTCCATCCTGCGTGGAAAGGTGATCGAGGACCAGTTGGCGATGGTCAGCTGGCCCACGACGGTGAAAATGATGGCCGCGCAGGTAGCCACCAGCATGTGTGCCGAGGGCAAGCCGACGCGCCAGGTGAGCATGCCGAGCGAAAGAGTGATTTCGAGCCAGAGTATGGAGATGAGCATCAAATTCTTTCCGAGAAAGACATCGCGGAAGCGCACGGGCGCGGTGAAGTAGGTCTGAATGCCGCGGCCTTCATAAGCAAAGCTGTTGTAGGCCGGCGCCATCAGAATCAGGATGAGGTAGGCCATCATGCCCGGGAAGAACATCTCTGCCGAGACCCCCTTGCCGCCTACGGTCGGATGCCTTCCGGCAAAATTCATGCTGAAGATCAGGATCAGCAAGGGAGGCATCAGCAGCGTGAGATACGCAAAACCGTTGCGAGTCAGGTAGTGGAACTCTTTGCGAACGATGGCCGCCACTTGGGGAGAAAGCAGACTCAAGCGATCGGGGCCATCGTCTTTTGCTGTGGCCGGGCGTGCCGCGGCGCGGGCCGGTGCCGCGGTTTCACTGAGCTCTTCGCCGCGATATTGTGCGGCAAAGCGTCGCCACAGGAGAGCGGTAAACAAAACCAGGTAGACGAGGAGGAGAGCGGCACTTAGCAGAAACCCAGCGGGTTCGAGGCGGATGACGGCGGCCAGGGCGCGGCCCGCCAGCGAAGGCGGCAACCACACAAAATACGGTAATAGACGCAGGAATGCCGACCGGAGCGAGGCGCCGTAGCGCTGCATCAGGGGCGAAAGAAAATTCAACGAAATCATGGAGAGAACGAAGAGGCCGAGGAATAGTTCCCGGGTCCGGCGGCGGGCGAGCAGGCGCTCCAGCCAGGAACCAACGAGGCGTTCAATCGTCACATTGAGCAGCAAGAAGATGGCAACGATAAGCAGCATGGCTGGCAATACGCCTGGTTTGGCAACCGTGGCTCCGGCGGTCATCGCCAGGAGCCAGGAGACCGATGCGAGCGACGAGAAATCCGCCAGCCCATACGCCAAGCCAATGACATAGAACGCGCGGAGGCTGAGCGGAAACCGCAGCAGCGTGCGGAACTCGAAATTTGCCCCAAAGCCCGCCACAAAGACGGGGAAAAGCTGCCAGAAAAGAAAAATTCCCCAGAAAAGCAAGGACATCCACTCGAGGCGGCCTTGGGAGATAAAGGCGTAGGCGCCGGCATAAAAGGCAAAACTCAGTCCGACGACCAGGACGCTCGCGAAGACGCCCGTAAAGATCAGGCCGATCAGGTCCAGACGATTATTTTTCTTGCGCAGGCTGTTCCTTAGTATTCGCCAGCGAAGTGCGGCAACCAGGCGGATCTGCTCGGAGATACTGACGGAGGGCATCACATCAGCCATGACAGCTCCTCGAGCTGCGGGCGTTCGGTGCCGTCCTGGCCAACGATCGAAAGGAAAATCTGCTCGAGGGTGGTTTTCGTTCCAGCCTCACCGGAAATCCCCGCGCGCAATTCTTCGATGGAACCCTGCGCGACGAGCCGCCCCTTATGAATGATGCCCACGTGACTGCAGAGCCGCTCGACAATTTCGAGCACATGGGAGGTCAGGAAAATGGTTGTGCCGCGTTCCGTCATACGCGCCAGGAGCGCTTTCAGCGCGCCGGCTGCGAGCGCATCCACCCCTTCGAACGGTTCGTCGAGAAACAGAATCCGTGGTCCGTGAATCACCGCGGCAGCGAGAGCAAGTTTCTTTTGCATTCCATGCGAGTAGTCGGCAATCATGGTCTTGGGCCGATCGGCGAGTTGCATGAAATCAAGCAATTCCTCGGAGCGGCGCTGGGTTGTGGCGCGGTCCAGTCCGTACATCCGGCCGACAAACTTCAGATACTCGGAACCCGTCAAGCGCTCGAAAAGTCCCATGCCTTCCGGCACAACGCCGATCTGGCGTTTTACTTCCACGGGTTTGGCGGCAAAGTCCACGCCCAGCAGCTGCATGCTGCCGGAAGTCGGCGCCAGCAAGCCGGTCAGAATCTTGATGGTCGTCGATTTTCCCGCGCCGTTCGGTCCCAGAAATCCGAAGAATTGGCCTGGTGTCACCTGCAGATCGACGCTGTCGACCGCCGTGAGGGCGCCGAATGTCCTGGTCAGTTTTTGCGTCTGAATGGCCATTTCCGGCATCGGGACTCCCTTTCCGGCCGCAAGCATGAGAAGCAAAACTCTAGCACGAGTCGTCGTGATCTTTGGATAAGGCCAGGAGAGTAAAACCCGTCAGGAAGTCTTTTGCGGGGCTGTTGAAGCGCGCGCCAGATGCAATTCCTTGGCCGGGAAGGCCGCTAAAACGGCAGGCAATTCCACGCGGAAAACGGCGCCGCCTTCCTGCCGGTTGTAGCAGAGAATTCTTCCGCCGTGCTCTTGAACGATGCCGAAGCAGATGCTGAGGCCCAGGCCGGTACCTTTGCCCACCGGCTTGGTGGTATAGAAAGGATCGAAAACGCGATAGGGGTCCGTGAGACCGGGACCTGTGTCAGAAAATAGGATGACCACGTTGCCGCGGTCGCGGATCGTTTTGATGGTCAGAACACCGCCCGTGGCTGCTTCCATGGCCTCCAGCGCGTTGCTAACAATGTTGAAGAAAACCTGCATCAACTGATTTCCGTCTCCGCGCACGCCGGGGAGAACGGACTCCAGCTGCAGTTCCACGCGTGACGTGCCGGTACGCAGGTCGAGCGCGCGAAGCTGCACCGCGTTGTTCACCACCGTGTTGATATCCAGGAGGGTCCGCTCGGGAGGAACCTGGCGCGCGAAGCTCAAGAGATTGCCAACCAAAGTGTTTGTGCGGCGCGCCTGGTCACGGATTTTTGCGGCCATGGCGCGCGCTTTTTCCGGAACGGTTGGATCCTCGGCAAGCAAGTCAGAAAAACCGAGGATGGCCGCGAGCGGGTTGTTGATTTCATGAGCCGCGCCGGCGGCCAGCTGGCCCAGAGAAACAAGTTTTTCAGATTGCACGATCTGCGCCTGCAAACGCTTCAGATTTTCAACCGATTGTTCGGAGCGTGCCAGAAGCCAGGTGCGGTCCTTATCGGCCAGGTGGGTACGAAGAAAAATCAGCAGCGCCAGCGGAACCGAAGCGATCAAAGTTGCCATGAGGCGGAAATCGCGGACTTCCGGAGTCTCATGACCAAACCGGATCGTATAGATCGCGAAGATGGGAAGGGAAATCACCGCGGCCATGGCAAAGCCTGCGGGCCAGACACGCTCATCGACGGTGGAGTCCGAATTCGACTCGCTAGGAGCATCCAACCTGTCCCGATATTGATAGGCGATCGCACCGGCGAAGGCGAACCACAGGAAACTGGAGACCAGGGGAATATCGTACAAGCTTCCGGTGTAGTACCGCCGGCTGGCGATGGCCACATTGATGGTCAGCGAGGAGAGCAAGTAGGCGGCAGAGGCGCCGAAGAGGTTGGCATACACCACCCGCCAGGCTCCTCGCGATCCCAGCCAAAGCGCGCCCCAAGCCGCAAGGATGATCATGTTCTGAAGGTTGGCAAGCAGGTTGTAGTTGTAATTGTATTGTTCGACGGCCGGCGAAGCATACAACCATGGCAGAACCACAAAGGCGTAAAGATAGGTCCACCAGACGAACAGGAGCACAAAATCCAGATATCCGAAGCGCAGCTGGATCTCTCCGCGCCGCAGATGCGGACGCAACGCCAGCGCCGCCAGCATCGGAATTCCGCGCAGAAAAAAAAGGATATCTCCCCCGTTTAGATCGGGGACGGGTTTGTGAAGATAGATCTCATAATAGGTCCACTGAAACTGCCCGATCATCCAAAGCGTGCAGCTGACGGCCAGCAGCATCCAGAAGAGGTTCTGGCGCCATTTGGGCGTGCCGGCATTCAGCAGCAGGCCGGCATTGGCCAGGAGTGGCAGGACGCACTGCACGAGATTGCCGAAGGTATTAAGCGGCTCCGAGCCGCGCTTTAGCGACAGTGACACGGCCGAGTAGATGAGCAGGAAGAAGAGCCAACTCCCAATCATCCAGGCGATTCTGCGGGAAGAAGACATACTGTAAGTATTCCCAGTTATTCCCAGTGTAGGCGCGCATGGCAGGGATGCGTGCGGACAATCACTCTGTCTTGGTCTAAAAGATAAACGAATGCCGCGCCCCAACCACACGACGGCACGACCGGTAACCTCAAATTGTGGCGATGGACGGATTGTACCACCGATTGCGGGCTGGGCGGTGAAAGGATGGTGAGCCCAGGTCGGTCATCAAGCGCGGTTCAATTTGAAAGAATTGCCCGTGTTTCGGCGGGTCCAGAGACCTCAAATCGACCCGCAGCAGTAGCAAGAAGAGCAGCAGGAGAAGCCCGGTTAGCTCCTTGCGGACAGGTCCACCTGCTAATAGTGTGTTCCGGCTACAGCAGTTTGGCGGTCCGGCCGCCTCGGAATCCACGGCCGGAGCATCTTATCGCACCTTCAAAATAGCGCTAGCGGAACGTATCAGACTGCCACTCGTCGCGCTAAGCGTGAGATTGTAGTTTCCAGTTGGCGTCCGCTCGTCCACCTGCAGTGTGAGCACAGATGTGCCGGAACCGGCGATCGACGGCGGACTAAATACCGCTGTCACGAACGGGGGCAGGCCGGTCACACCAAGATTTACAGTTCCCGTGAAGCCCTGTACCGCGGCCACCGAAAGAGAATAGCTCCCGCCGTCAAGCCGGCGGATCTTGGCACTTGCAGGAGACGCGGAAACAAAAAAGTCGCTGGCGTTGACGACCAGGGTCACCGGGGTGGTGTGTGAGAATCTGCCGCTTGTCCCCCTGATGGTCAGGCTATACGTGCCTGGTGGCGTCGTCGTGCCCGTCGTCACCGCTAGTGTCGTCGAGCCCGATCCAGTCAACGATGCGGGATAGAACGAAGCGGTGGCGCCGGAAGGCAGACCCTCAACACTGAAGCTCACTGTTCCCGTGAAGGTGTTTCCTGGCACCACGGTCACGGTGTGATTTGCACTGGCTCCCGGCGGCACAGTCGCCGCGGATGGTGTCGATAAGAGCGAGAACGCGGGCAAGACGATGATGGTGCGTGTTTTCGGCGATGGATCATTTAGGCCAGCGTTGTCGGTCACCGTGAGAGTCGCAACGAATATGCCGGGCGTCGAGTACGTCACATTGCCGGGCGTAGCCACATTACTAGACCCGGGGCTGCCGCCAGGGAATGACCAGGAATATGCAGTGACTGTTCCATCTGGGTCCGTACCCGATCCAGAGAAAAACACGGACTGCCCAGCTTCGACAAACACATAGCCCGAGGGACTGTCAATCGACCCCGTGGGCGGTACATCTACTGCGGCCAATGTCTGGACTAAATCCAACCTGCCGTTGCCCATATCGGGGCCTACGGGCATGGCATGAGCCACAGCGGCGGCCGCGTGAGACTCATTGGTATTCGCCTGCTTGTTTAGCAGCAGCGCGGCTGCGCCGGAAACAAACGGCGCACTGAACGAAGTTCCCCATCCCGCGGCGTAGGTGCCAAAGGGATAGGTTGTGACAATGGCCTCGCCCGGAGCGGCAACCCACACGATGGCATTGCCATAATTGGAAAACGAAGACCGCGTATCTTGGTCGCTGGTAGAGGCGACTCCTATCACATCGTCTTGCCACTCGGCAGGGTAAACAGTAAGGGGCGGGGCTGCTTGGCCTTGGTTCCCGGCCGACGCCGCGCAAATGACGTTGTTCTGTTCAGCGTAGTCCAGCGCCTTCCTCAGTTCTCGCGACCTCGTCTGGGTGTCAAAGCTCATGCTGATCACGTTGGCGTTGTTCTGCACAGCGTAATAGACGGCCTGCAGAATGTCGGAGAGAAACCCTGTGCCGTCCGCTTTGAAGGTCTTCAAGGGCAAGAGCTGCGCCGTCGGAGCGACCAGGTGGATCACACCCATTACCATGGTGCCGTGTCCGAACGCGGCGTACTGATCGTTGCCATCTAACACAGCAGCTGTGGATTGATCCAGTACAGCGGCAGTGGATTGATTGACTTGGGCCGAGGAGCAACTCGGGCAGGGTGGAGGCGGACACGAAGTGAAAGGGCAGGACGAAGAGGAAATATCTGTTAATTCTGAACCACCCGGCTGATTGCGCGTGAAGTCGTAGCCTGGCAATAGCACACTCTGTAGCGCGGGATGAGTGGGATCCACCCCGGTGTCAATATCCGCGACAATTCCAGCGCCACTGACTCCAAACTGGCTTTGCGCATCCGAGACGCGGACTATTTGTGCGGCGGGTTGGTTCTGATAGCTAGTCCACACGGTTCCGCCGGAATCGGGATAAGGCACCGGAGTTCTGTCCGCCATCAGCCCTGCAGGCAAGGGCGACGGGAGCACATTCAGTGCGCCAACCGGAAATAAGTTGAGCAACTGGTCCACTTCGGCACGCACAATTCCCAGCGGATTGCCCGGGAGATTTAACAAATCGCCTAAGTTAAGCGGACTGGTGATCAGGAAAAGTTGCCCCAGGGGATCGCCAAGCCCCCGCACCACAGTGCAGATGGGGGTCAATAGGGGAGGGTTGCACGCCGTTTGAAGTGTCTGGAGATCGAGTGTCGAGCGGACGATAAACCGGTTGTCGGCGGAGGCTCCGGAGGGCCAGAGTCCACCGAGCAGCAGGAGCACAGAGAGCACTTTGAACTTCATAGCTTACCGTCCTCTTTTCTTCCCCTTGGGATGCACGTCTTTCTGAGCCTCAGCGTCACCGGGTGTCTCAGGGACTTTCGTGGTCCCACCCATGACGCTCGTCGAGTCGGGCAAGCCGACCGATACCCAGTAGTTTCTCCTAGCCCCTATCTCCAGCGAGACGCCCGGCTCAAAATTGAATTCAAAGCGAAACTCGCCCCACTCGTTCGTCTTAGCCATGCCCATCAACCCCGCAAGGCCTTGGAGCACTACCGGAACGCTGCTCAGGTGAGGCTCGGGCTTGGCGGCGTCCAAGAGCTGACCGACCAGCGTGACGCGCTGCGAATCTCTCTGCCCTTCGAGGGAAAGATCAGCCACTAGACTGCCGGATTCATAAAGGAGTCGGCGAACTGCAGGGTGTGAGGATCGGGCGCCGGCGAGCGACGGTCGAAGAAAGCTATCAAAGACCAGTGGCGCGCTACGTGTGACCTGTTGGGTCGTGGACATCCGGCGGAGCAGGGAATCCAGGCTCGGCCACAGCTCTTGTAAAAGGATATCTTGGGGAACCCTGGGAAGGGAATAGGCATCCAGCACTTGGCGAAGTTCCTGGTCGCTCTCTTCAGCTAGGAGAACAATGGTGCGTCCTCGCAGATACGGAACCATCTTGTGGAAGGCAGCCACGATCTGAGCGGGCGGAGAATCCGCCTGCTGCGGATCCAGGATCGCGGCATCCGGTTTTTCCTGCTCCAGCAGCGCGAGCGCTTCTTTGAAGGTCCGAGCGACGAGGTACTGATAGCCCATACTCCCGAGCAAAATGCGCACGTTGTCGCGCACCAGCGCATTTGCACCGAGCATCAACACTTTGGGCTGGCTTGGGGCGATTTTCACAGCCACCT
>Ga0209689_1004443_pt1 | contig 10138 bp, 7 predicted proteins | sample GraSoiAngelo_149_FD_187119 | JGI IMG/M metagenome (GOLD analysis project Ga0209689, IMG submission 187119) | Grasslands soil microbial communities from the Angelo Coastal Reserve, California, USA - 14_1009_09_30cm (SPAdes) (version 2) | ecosystem: Environmental > Terrestrial > Soil > Grasslands ...
CTCATTTACGAGCGATTGCGCGAAGAAATGGCACTCGGAAAATCGCTCAAGGTCGCCCTAAACACAGCATACGAGAAAGCGTTTAGCTCCATTTTCGACGCTAACGTGACGACACTGATCACCGCAGCGATTCTGTTTTGGAAGGCGACCGGCCCCGTGAAAGGCTTCGCCATTTCACTTTCGCTCGGCATCTTGGCCTCGTTGTTCACGGCCCTGATCGTGGGGCGGAACTGCCTCGGTTGGTTTGTCGATACAGGACGGCTGAAGCGTATCTCGATGCTGCATTTGATTTCAGCGCAAAACATCAATTTCCTCGGCAAAGGCTTTCTCGCCTGCATGTGCTCGCTTGCGTTGCTGCTGGCCGGCGCGACCGCGTTTTACCTCCGGGGCGAAAGAAATTTTGGCGTCGATTTTCGCGGCGGCGACCTGATTACATTAAGCGCGCCGGGTAAGATTGACATCGGACAGGTGCGCAACGCGCTGAAGCCGATCGGACTTGCCGACGCGTCAATCCAGGAATCCACGCAAGGGGGCAAGAGTTACATCACCGTCCGCACGCCGTTGAACACCAGCGACAAGGTGGAAAAGCAAATCGTGCAGACGCTCCCAAGCGCTGGATTCAAAGTCGAAGGGTCGGAACGTGTCGGCGCGCTCGTCGGCGGTGAACTGGCGAAAAGTTCGCTGATCGCGCTCGGCCTTGGCATCCTCGGCATTTTGATTTTCGTAACGTTCCGCTTCGAACTTTCCTTCGCCGTAGGCGCGATTGTCGCGTTGTTGCACGATGTGCTAATGACGGTCGGTGTGTTTGCGCTTCTCGGCCGCGAACTTACGCTGACGATGGTAGGCGCAGTGCTGACCATCGCCGGTTATTCCATTAACGACACTATCGTCGTTTACGACCGAATCCGTGAAGGCCTGGCTAGCGGACGGCGTGGAACGATTGAGGAGATAATGAACTCGAGTATTAACCAAACCCTTAGCCGCACCATTCTTACAAGCACAGTCACGCTTATCCCGATTCTCTGTCTGTTTTTCTTTGGCGGCGCAGTGTTGCGCGATTTTTCCCTCGCCATCATCATCGGCGTGGTGGTCGGTACTTACTCTTCGATCTTTATCGCCTCGCCTATCGTATTGTGGTGGACGCGCGCCCGGGGCGGCAGAGAGACAGCTTTGCGCCGCGAGGTTACCGAAAAAGCAGCGACCGCAGCAAATCCTCTCGCCCAACGCTAAAGCCCCTGCTGAAGCTGCGTTCTTTGGGCGATCTTTCGGTCGGCCGACGTATTGGATAGCCTCTCAGCGTTTTGCCGCGAAGATTTGACGAGGTCGCGCGGCCCAAGTAGGCTCCGGCTCGCCGGCTAAGAGTATATTTCAAAATCGAGGTGATTATCGATGCCAGAAGTGATTGTTCGTAAAGGTGAACCTGTAGATCGCGCATTGAAGCGGCTGAAAAACAAGCTGGATGCCGAGGGTATTCTCGAGGAGGTCCGTCGTTTGCGCGCCTTCGAGACGCCTTCGCAAAAGCATCGCCGGAAGGCGAAAGCCAACGCCAAGCGCGGTAAAATGAGGTTTCGGTTTAATCCATCGTAACAAGGTTAAAATGTTAAGAAGCTAAAACGTTGGGCCGAGGCAGTAGTTCTCGTTGTAACGATTTAGCTTTTTTACAATTTAACTTTTCTCAGCGTTCTTCTCTGTAAAAAGTTCCCTGATCGCCTGCACCAAGCCATTGATATCGTGCCGGCGCGCCTCGACATCGACTTTGAGCCCCTGATCGCGCACAGTTTTTGACGTGATCGGCCCAATGCTGGCGATTCGCATTCCCTTCGGCCAAGGCAGCCCAAGCGCGAGAAAGTTTTCCACGGTCGAAGAACTGGTGAACGTGATCAAGTCGGCCCCGTCCTGCGCCAGTTGCCGTCGTGCGCCACTTGTGTCACGCGTCTCCGGCACCGTCCGATACGCAAACCCTTCGTCCACGATCGCTCCCATAGCCGAAAGTTCTTTGGGAAGCGCGTCGCGCGCTTTCTCCGCGCGGACTAAAAGAATCCGCAAATTTTCGATGTTTCCCTGCTTTTTGAATTCCCGCAATACCGCCTCCGCCACAAATTCGTCCGGCTGAAGATCGACGTGCAGGTGAAAGTCTTTCACACGTTGAGCCGTGGCCGGTCCGATGGCAGCAATGCGCACGCCGCCGATCTCACGGGCATCATCATAAAGTTTGAAGAAAACATCAAAAAATGCTTCGACGCCGTTTGCACTCGTGAATACGATCCAGTCATAGATGTGCGCGTCCTGCACCAGCTCCGCAAATTCGCGTAAATTGCTCGGCGGCTCGATTCGAATCGTCGGCAGCTCGATCACGTGAGCGCCCAGCGCGCGCAGTTTGCCGCTCAGCACGCTCGCCTGCTTTCGGGTCCGCGTAACGACAATTCTTTTCCCCAGGAGCGGCCGCTTTTCGTACCAATTGAGACCGTCACGCAACGCGACGACTTCTCCAAACACGGCCACCGCCGGCGCTTTGAAATCGCTGGCTACAGCCTTTTGGGCGATATCTGCAAGAGTGCCGGTGAGCGTTTCCTGTTTTCCGGTCGTGGCCGAGCGAACGAGCGCCACTGGTAAATCGCTGCGCACGCCCTGCTTCAGCATTTCGCTCGTGATGGATCCGAGACGTTCCACACCCATCAGCATGACCTGTGTGCCGCCGAGTTTTGCCAATGCCGCGTAATCGATTGCACTTTCCGCCTTTGCTGGGTCCTCGTGGCCTGTAAAGAATGTCACGTGCGAATTATGTGCTCGATGCGTCATCGGAATACCTGCATACGCCGGCCCGGCGATGGCCGAGGTGATTCCGGGGACAACTTCAAATGGGATTCCCGCATCGGCGATCGCCTGCGCTTCTTCCGCTCCTCGGCCGAACACGAATGGATCCCCGCCCTTTAATCGAACGACCTGCTTTCCTTCACGTGCTTTCTCGATCAGCAGCGCGTTGATTCCCTGCTGGCTCGGCTGTGATTCGCCAGCTTCCTTGCCAGCGTAAACAATTTCTGCATCGTCTCGGGCCCAGCCAAGCATCTGCGGGTTTGCCAGATGATCGTAGACGATTGCGTCGGCATTCTCGATGCACTCCTTAGCGCGCAATGTCACCAAACCAGGATCGCCTGGCCCAGCGCCGACCAAATAAACTGTCCCACTCTTACTCATGCTCACCTGCCTAGCCGTAGCCTTGCGCGGAGGCTGGTGCTCCTAATCGGTTCAATAGCTCCGTCGCGAGGCGCTCGCGATCGTCGGGCGCGCCTTCGACGTCACTTTGACGCGGCGCCACCGCGCCTTGCAGGAAAACCTGCGCACGCATTTTCATCTTGCCGTCCTCTATGTTTGCAAGGACGCCCACTGGGCAATTGCAATCGCCCTGCAAACCATGCAGAAACTCTCGCTCCGCCTGTAAACAAAGCAATGTTCCGCGGTCGTTTATCAGATCGACAACGGCCTTCGTGCTTTGATCGTCGGCGCGAACTTGAACGGCAATGATTCCCTGACCGCCTGCCGGCAAAAAAATTTCGACCGGAAGGATTTCGACAAAAAAATGCCAGCCGTCAAAGTCGATTTCGGGACGACTTGGCGACATACCCAGGCGTTCAAGGCCCGCGCGAGCTAACACGATGGCGTCCCACTCGTTTTCGGCCAGTTTTCGCAGCCGGGTTGGCACGTTGCCGTGAAGATCGATGATGTCGAGGTCCGCGCGTTTCCACAGCAGCTGATGTCTTCTTCGCACACTGCCGGTTGCCACTATCGCACCCGGTGGGAGGGCAGCGAAACCGCCCGGGTGTTTGGAAGCCAGCACGTCATTCAGCGGTGCCCGGGGAAGCACTGCCGCGATTTCTGTGCCCAGGCTCATTTCACTTGGCAGGTCTTTCGCACTATGAACCGCAACATCCACTTCTCCGGCAAGAAGGGCTCGCTCGATTTCTGCCGTGAACAATCCTTTTCGTCCTGCGCGAGGATCGACAACTCTCGCTCTGTCGCCTTTTGTCGCGATAATTTTGGTCTCGATTGTTACATCGAGATGCGTGTCTTGAATCGCTTTCTCGACCAACAGAGTCTGCGCGCGTGCAAGTTCGCTGCCGCGTGTTCCCAGGACAATCCTCCTAACCATCGCGGGAATGTAGCGCGCGGTACTTTGTAGGGAAAGCTGCCAGCTTCCCTACAATTCAGATGCCTGCAGCGAATTTTCGCCAAGCGAGGGATGCTCGGTCGCTCGAGCAGCGTGATGCAAACCTTGAGAAATTGAATTGGCAAAATCCGTGACATGCTCGGCAATGATCGCCTCTGCTGCGGCGACCTGCTGGCGTCTGAGGGCGAGCGATTGCTCCGCGACAGATCGTATCGAATCGATGTCGTACAGATAGACCCCTTCCAGTTCATTTACACTGGGGTCGACATCGCGAGGCACGGCTATGTCGATGATGAAAAGTGGACGATCCAAACGCTCGCGCAGCATCGGCGCGAGTTTGTCTCGTGTCAGCAACGGCGTTTCCGACGCTGTTGATGTGATTAGGATATCGATCTCACGGCATTGCGTCGGCCACTCCTCGAACGGAGCGGTACGGCCTCCTACCGCCTGCGCCAGCTCGCATGCGCGATCCATCGACCGATTGCTTACGCGAAGATCTCTGGCCCCACGGGAAACGAGGGCACGCGCCGTGCGTTCGCTGGTTTCGCCCGCGCCGAGCACGAGCACCTTGCAATCGCCTAGTTTGCCAAAAATTCTTTGTGCCAGATCGACAGCGACCGAGCCGACCGACACCGCGCCGCGCGCAATCTCTGTGTGCGTTCGCACTTGTTTCGCGACGCGAAAGGCGCGCTGGAATAAACGATGCAAACACGGACCAGCTGCTCCGGATTTTCTGGCCGATTCGTATGCTTTTTTTGCCTGGCCCAGTATCTCGCTTTCGCCGACAACCATCGAGTCAAGTGCCGAAGCGACCCGGAAAAGATGCTGCACGCATTTGTCGGCCTCGTACCGATAAAATGGAGGCGCGTAATCGTGAGGATCGGTATCGATCTTCCGCATGAGGCAACGCGCAATTTCATCGGTGGAAATGCGTTTATGCGAAACAGCGTAAACCTCCACCCGGTTGCACGTCGTCAGCAGCAACGCTTCGGTGCAACCGGCTTCGCGCACGATCGATTCAGCCGTTGCGCTACCCACGAATTGCTCCCGCGTTGCCACGTTCGCCGTATGATGGCTCAAACCGATGCAGAAAAGATTCATGGTAGCGGATTCATTTCCGCGGTGAACGTGATTCCCCAGAGAAGTGTCACGGCGGCGCTAAAGCCGATGATGCATAACGCGGCCACGCGTTTTGGGGCGAGCCATCGAAGATGACGTCCTTGTAGAATCACCGCGTAAAGCAGCCAGACTCCAATAGCGGCCACGACTTGCACGCGCGGCAATGGATGGCCGGTAAAGAAACCGCTCACGATGCCCAGCGTGTAGAGCACAAAGCCCCACCAAAGCAGCCGGGTGATGGCAGCAAAAAGATCAGTCAGCGGCGGCAGGTGATAAAAAATCGAATACAACTGATGTGTCTTGAGCTGACGTTCCTGCACGAGATACATCACGCCCGCGATGCAAGCGAGCGCGAAGACGCCATACGCCACGAGCGAAATCGATGCGTGAAATTCCAGCCAGGGATTTGCAGGCAACTTCGCCGGATGGCGCACGTCGATAGGGGCGATCAAGGCGAAGCCTTGAAGCAACACCACCAGCGGCGCGGTGAACGCGCCCATAAGTGAGAGACGATAACCCGGGCCGACGAGCATGTAGATAGCCGCTACCGACCAGGCAAGAAAGATAAAGACCTCGAACAAGTTCGTAAGCGGACAACGCCCCAGCTGGTGCCCGCGGACCGACAAGAAGGCCGTTTGAAAAATAAATCCCAACGCGACCGCAAAAAAATTAAACCGCATCCGGCGAAACACTCCGGCACGCAACTCAATAGCCGTGTGCACAAGCGCCGCAAGAAAACAGACTGTCGAAACGACAAGAAGATATCGATCCACTCGAAATCCAATTTAGATTGACTTGCTTGCTTCGTAAATCTTCTTTCCCTCCTGAAGTTTAGAAGCCGACAGAACTCAAGACGTATGCGTCGCTGTAATCTTCGAATTGCGATATCCGCAGGAGTGTTCTTTAACTGGCTTGCCACCCATTGCGTCGCTGGTGACGCGGCTTTCTCAAGGGACGGCGCGCGAATCTACGCGTTGGCGGAGATTGACACGCGACCGGCGGTTCAAGAGATCGAGCTTGGTAGAAAAACGATTCGAACCATCCCGCTGACACAACTAGCAGCTAGCGATTCGCTGCGCGGGATTACATGTTCAGACGAGGACAGAATTTTCTGCACTACGAAGGAAAGCCTTTGGTCATTCGATCCGCGGTCAGAGATTTTGACAAAAATTCGTGACGCGTCCTCAGGAGCTGACTTTTGGCGAATTGCCTTCGATCCAAAGGCGCATGCCACCTTTGTAACAACTGATGATCAGGAGAATCCTCTGTTCATGTTTAGAAAAGAAAAGGAATGGATTCCCGTGCGGATGCGACGTCACCCCTATCCATCGTGCTTGGTGTTTACTGCAAGTGGAGAGCTATTCTTTGCCGCATACGGTGACCTGTGGCACGGCGAAATCCAAACGGATACATTTGACGGAGAGGAGCAGTTTTCGGTGGCGGCGTACCGGTACGCTCCTCTTGCTACGCTCGAAACTGAGAACACTGCTCCATCTGAAATTGGCGTAGCTGATATTGGGGTGAATCGCGAAACAATCTACGTCCAGTTATCACGTATGGGCGGTTCTGGAGACGGATGGTTCGCTCGGTTATCAAGGCCGATCATAAAGCGTACCAACGACCATTACCCGGACCTGCTTTACAAACCGAAAGAACGTCTCCCCGTGTATCAAAAATCACTAAGCTCACTCCAGATCGTTGGGGAAGACTATCGCGCGGGTGAGATAGCTGTTTCGCCTGACGAACAACGAGTTCACTACGTAATGCACGGGAAGCATTGGCTCGTAACTAATGGCAAGACAGAAGAACTACATTTGACTGAAAAATAATCCCCTAATTCCAATGTCTCATTCGTGGAAAGGTTCGCAGCATCAAACGCGTGCCTCCTGCTCAGGTGTCTATTCGTGCCAATGAGTGCCGACATTGTCGAGAAATTGCGCGCTGCCGTGCGAGACGTGGCGGATTTTCCAAAGAAAGGGATTGTGTTTAAAGACATCACGCCTGTGTTGAATGATCCGGTCTTGTTCCGTGCGTCGATTGATCTCTTTCTGGAGCGATGCCGCGGCATGAAGATCGACAAAATTGTCGGGATCGATGCGCGCGGATTTCTTTTTGGATCTGCTGTTGCGTATGAACTTGGCGTCGGTTTTGTGCCGATCCGGAAGCGGGGCAAACTTCCATACACGACAGAGGTCGCCAAGTACTCGCTCGAGTACGGTGAAGCGGAAATGGAGATGCATATCGATAGCATAACAGCGGGTGAGCGGGTTGTGATGTTGGATGATTTGCTCGCGACCGGCGGGACTTCTGCTGCCGCGGCTGTCCTCATCCGCAAGACCGGCGGGCACCTTCTCGAAGCGCAGTTTCTGATTGAGTTGCAATTCCTTCATGGCCGGAAGCAACTCGAGCCAACGCCAGTCGCATCGTTTCTCAAGTATTAAGTCTTCGCATGGCAGACATGAGCATGCGTGCTGTGTGAGGCCCGGAATCCTGGTTTGATTTGAGGGCCGGGTTTGGATTTTAAATTTCCCAACCTACATTTACCTGTAACCGAAGTTCGCGATGACAATGTCCCGACATCTGGACCAAGTTTTGGCTCATGCCGAAAGCCGCCTTGCCGCGACCGGGACCAGACGTCCGACAGAGGTTCTTCCACTTTACAAAAAATTTCTCAAGGTTGAAGAGCATCGCTTGCGCCTGAAGCACCAGGCCGGCGGCGGTGGCCGCGAAATTTGCGCACGGCGGGCTGAACTAGTCGATGTTCTGTTGCGATACGTCTTCGGCGGCGCTGCCGCTACTGCTCGTGGAAATGGCGAGCCCAAGGTTTCATTGGCGCTGATCGCTCTTGGCGGATATGGCCGGGGCGAGCTCAATCCATTCAGTGATATCGACGTCATGCTTTTGCATCACCAACGGGCGGCAGAGATTTCGCCGGACCTGGAGGAGATGGTAAATCAAGTTCTCTATCTGCTGTGGGATAGCGGCTTCAAGGTTGGGCACTCCACGCGTTCCATTAAGGAAGCGATTGCCGAGGCCAACCGTGATATGCGCACAAAAACGGCCATGCTGGAGTCCCGGTTTCTCGCTGGCGACAGCGAGTTGGCGCGGGAATTTCGCGAGCAGTTTCGTTCAAAATGCGTCGAGGGGCACGAACGGGAATACGTTGAAATGCGCATGCAAGACCAGGTAACCCGGCACAAAAAATTCGGCGACAGCGTGTATCTACAAGAGCCGAACCTAAAGAGTGGATGTGGCGGACTACGCGACTACCAAAATCTGCTTTGGATGACCTACTTCAAGGAGGGCTCGCTGAGCACGAACCAGCTCGTGGGGAAAGACTGGCTGAGCGAAACCGACCAGCGACGGATCGAGACAGCCTACGATTTTCTCCTGCGCCTGCGCACCGACTTACATTATGCGACCGGGCGCGCCACCGACATACTGCACCTCAACCTACAGGAACAAATCGCAAAACGGCTCAATTATTCTCCTCGAAATGGACAGCTCCGAAGTGAGGCGCTCATGCGGAACTACTACGAGCACACGCGAAATATCTTCCGGGTGACGGAACGTATCACCGAGCAATTTGTGAGCGGATATGTCACGAACAAGACACGCTCTCTGTTTAGTTTTCTTCCGTTGATTAGAGCGGACAAAATTCCCGTCGGGGACTCTTTCTTTGTACGGAGCAAACAACTGCATCCAGCGCGTCGCGATCTTTTTCGCAAAGAGCCTGAGCAGATGATGCGCGCATTTCAGCTTGCGCAAGAACGCGACCTGGATCTCAGCCCGGAACTGGCGGATTTGCTGAGCAGAAGCCTCAGGCACGTGACCCGCACTTATCAGTATGCCCGCGGCCCACGCGAGATCTTTAAATCGATTCTGTCACAAAAAGGCAGAGTGGGGCGCATCCTGCGGATGATGCATCGCGTCGATTTCCTCGGCCGTTACATTCCCGAATTCGGCCAACTCACCTGCCTGGTGCAGCATGAGTTTCTGCATCGTTACACAGCCGACGAGCATACGCTGGTTTGTATCGACAAACTCGACGCACTCGCAGAGACGAACGATCCAGAGTTGATTGCTTATCGAAAGATTTTTGAGCATCTCGAGGACCCGCTGGTTCTGTATCTCGCGCTTCTTTTGCACGACAGCGGCAAAGCCGTTGGCGCCAGGCCGCACTCTGAAGCAAGCGCGCTCTTCGCCCAGCGCGTGGCCGCCCGTTTGCAGTTATCATCCGAGCAGCGCAAGTCGCTCATCCTGCTGGTTGATCATCATCTTACCCTCTCCAGGACCGCCCAGCAGAGAAACGTGGATGACCCAGCCACAGTGATGGAGTTCGGCCGCATTGTGAAGCATCAGAGAAACCTGAACAAGCTAATGCTGCTTACTTTGGCTGATGGTCAGGGCACAAGTCCGGAAGCGTGGTCGGATTGGAAAGAGTCGCTTGTTTGGGAATTGTTTCATGAGACATCGCGCTATCTGGCCGACCAAAAGTCTTACTACGACCAAACAAGAATTGAGCGCAACAGCTTGCAGAGTGCCATATCCGAGAATCTTTCGCCGGACTACGCAGAGGAAATTGAAGCGCACTTTGAGTTCATGCCAGATCACTATTTTCGCGCGACTGATGTGCCCGAGATTATCGAGCACTTGAAATTGTTCCGGTCGTTTCTCGAGAATGTTTCCCACTCGGGAGAGTCTCCGCTGGCTGCAGCAATCCAATGGAAGATTATGCCAGAGCAGGGACACAGCGTCGTCACTTTCTGCACGTGGGAGCGTGAACGGTTGCTGGCAAAGGTCGCCGGATCGTTCTCCGTTGTGCCGCTGAACATTTTGAGCGCCGATGTTTTC
>Ga0209689_1004445_pt1 | contig 10136 bp, 9 predicted proteins | sample GraSoiAngelo_149_FD_187119 | JGI IMG/M metagenome (GOLD analysis project Ga0209689, IMG submission 187119) | Grasslands soil microbial communities from the Angelo Coastal Reserve, California, USA - 14_1009_09_30cm (SPAdes) (version 2) | ecosystem: Environmental > Terrestrial > Soil > Grasslands ...
TAAGTCCATGCCTGAATTGGCTCCCAAGAGATTCTCGCGACATATTCCCAAACTGTTGTCACGTATATTTCGCAATTGTGGCCCGGCACTGTCGCTGGGATGATTGATAAGTCGAGGTCTTACGCAAAGACGTGTTTTGGTGGCCATGGGTTATAGCATGCCAACCAGTGTCCGGGTCGAACCTCGATTAGTGAGGGCTCCTCTCTGGAGCAGATGTCTATTCGTCGGGGACAGCGAGGGTGGAACCTGCAACCTGACGGTGGGTTGATGGGACTCGGGACTTCCCCGGGTAGAATGATCCGGTGCCTCTTCTGTTTAGGGTCGGGCACTGGAATGGCTGACATTAGGGCCACCGTGTATGGGTGTAGAGGATTGTCGAAGAGTTCGTCGGTCTCGGCGATCTCTACAATTTTTCCAAGATACATGACCGCAACTCGGTGACAGATGTGTCTTACGGTGCTGAGGTCGTGTGAAATGTAGAGGTATGTTATGCCGAGCTTCTGTTGAAGTTCCTGTAGGAGATTGAGAATTTGGGCCCTTACTGAAACATCGAGGGACGCGACCGGCTCGTCTGCTGCAATGAACTTTGGGTCTACTGCCAGGGCTCGGGCTATGCAGATTCTCTGCCTCTGACCCCCACTGAACTCGTGCGGATATCTCTCAGCGTGATAGTCTTCGAGACCCACCATTTTCAGGAGTTCGTACATTCTGTTGAGCCACTGGTCGCGCGGGATGTGGTGGTGCACTTCGAAAGGTTCCATGATGATGTCCGCGACGGTCATTCTCGGGTCGAGCGATGCATAGGGATTCTGGAAAATGTACTGCATCTGCCGCCTAGCCGCGAGGACTTGAGTCCTTTTCGCTTTCTTGAAAATCTCTGTAATGTTTTTCCCCTCGAAGAAAACTTCTCCCGATGACGGCGGCTCTAGATACAACATGCACTTGGCGATCGTGGTTTTCCCGGAGCCGCTCTCTCCAACTAGGCCCAGAGTCTCGTTCCGTCTGATCTGGAAAGAGACCTGGTCGACGGCGTGCACGTCTCCGATCCTACGTCTTAGGATCACGCCTCTTTCGTAAACGGGAAAGTGTTTTGTGAGTTCCTTGACTTCAAGCTCTATGTCGTCCGTTCTGAGTCAGCTCGCCACAGCGGATTTTAGGTCGAGTTCCTTCCATCGATGGCAATGTACCAATCGTCCATCTCCTATCGACTCGAGTTCGGGATCCTTGTCAACGCAGACCTGCTTAGCGTAGGAACATCTTGGATGGAATCTGCACCCTGATGGAGGCTGGATGAGATTCGGCACATTTCCAGGTATAACCGAGAGCTTCTGTTTTCTCAAGGCTAAGCTCGGAACAGATGAAAGGAGCGCTTCCGTGTACGGATGTTTGGGTTTCTCAAATACTTGTTCGGCAGTTCCGGTTTCGCAAACTTGCCCGGCGTAAAAGACGGTCACTCTGTCGCAAGTGTCTGCCACGATACCCATGTCATGCGTGATGAGGACCATAGCAATGTTGAATTTCTCCTTCAGGGCTTTCAATAAGTCCAGGATTTGAGCCTGGATGGTTACATCCAGCGCAGTCGTGGGCTCATCGGCCAGGATTAGGCTCGGCTCACAGGACAGTGCTCTCGCAATCGCGATCCGTTGTTTTGTCCCACCGCTCAGCTCGTGGGGATACTGGTTAATCCTGATATGCGGGTCTGCTATCTCGACGCTGCGTAGGAGTTCTATGGCCTTGTTTAGGGCGTATCTCTTCGAGACATGCTGGTGCTTCATTATTACCTCTGTAAGCTGATCGCCTACGGTGTAGACGGGGTCAAGGGTCGTCGTGGGATCTTGGGGAACATACGCGATCTCCTTCCCTCTTATCTGGCGCATTTCTGCTTCTGTCAGTCCGAGCAGGTCTTTTCCTTTGAATTCTATCGTTCCCTCAACAATCTTTCCAGGCGTCGGAACAATTCTCATTATTGATTGGGCGGTTACCGTCTTGCCTGATCCTGACTCTCCAACGAGGCCCAGTGTCTCGCCCTTGTTCACGTAGAGGCCGACACCGTCAACCGCCTTCACGACTCCTGCAAATGTGTAGAAGTGGGTCCTTAGTCCCTCAACGCGGAGAATCGGGTCGGTATACAAGACGCCTATTCCCTTAGCCTTGGGTCAAGCGCATCTCTGAGCCCGTTTCCGAGAAGGTTGAAGCCCATTACAAACAATGTCAGAAATATTGCGGGGAAAGTGATTGCCCACCAAGCCTGATTGATGTATGAGGCTGCGATGTTCATCAACTGGCCCCAAGTGTAGGAGTTGGGGGCTCCAAAACCTAGGAAACTAACAGCCGCTTCGGTGAGAACAGAGGCGGCTATTTGGAGGGTCGCGAGTACGATTATGATGTGGAGCACGTTGGGAAATAGGTGGCGGAAGAGTATCCTGTTCGCTGAAGCCCCTATTTGGCGTGAAGCAGCAATATACTCGAACTCTCTAACCCTTAGAACTTCTCCGCGGATAATCCTAGCAGCACCTGGCCATGAGAAGGCCCCTATAATGAACACGACCAGCCACAAACCTCCCGTAGCGCTAGGGCTGAACTTGATTATGATTTGGAGAAAGACCAACAGTAGGAGGAAGAAGGGGATTACGAGGAATACCTCTGTGAGCCTCATCAGCAGGTTGTCTAGCCAGCCCCCGAAATAACCTGCTGCCAGCCCTATGGAGACCGCGATAGCTAGGGCGAAGCCTGTGGCCCCCAGCCCGATTACGAATGCAGCGCGGGTCCCGTAGACGATCTCGCTGTAAACATCGTAGCCGTAGCTGTCGGTGCCGAAAGGGTGAGAGAGGCTCGGAGGTGCATTAGTGGAGAGGGAGCCGCCTGCACAGGCAGGTGGTATGCACTCTGGAGGATAGATGGCGAAAAGGCCGTGGTCGTTGCGGGTCAACACAAAGGGCCAGCCATCAAAGGCTGCGAAAAGAGCGAAGAGTCCCACGACGCCGAGACCGGCAATCGCTACTTTGTTCTTCTTGAGCCGCCGCCAAGCCAACGCCCACTGACTGACACCGCGACTGGACTCGCTTTTCTTCCGCGCGAGGGTTGTTGTCATCGAGAGAGATTCTCCTGTTTCTATTCGAGTCGAATCCTTGGATCTATGTATGCGTAGGTAACATCAGTGATCAAGTTCGCTATCAGGGTCATGAGTGTAATCAATACCACGATGGCTTGAATGACGGGAAAATCCAGTTGGGTCGTTGAGACTACGAATTGCGCTCCGATTCCGGGCCAGTTGAAGACTGTCTCCGTGACCGGTGCTCCTGCCAACAATCCTCCGAAGTACAGTCCAACGTATGTTACTATGGGGATTAGAGCGTTTCTCAGAGCGTGCTTGTAGATAACCGTCCTTTCGTTGAGACCACTAGCTCTTGCCGCGAGAATGAAGTCTTGTCTCAGAACCTCAAGCATACTCGACCTTACTAGCAAGACCACCGGGGCGAGAAGCGCAAGCGCGTAGACCGCGGAAGGAAGGACCAGGTGCCAGAGCTGGTCCAAGACTACGTTTCCATATGGATACTGGCTTGGAATTGTGGATTGGAAACCACCCGAGGGAAACCAGTGCAGATAGTATCCGAAGATGAGAATGAAAGCTACACCTAGAAAGAAGACAGGTATCGAGGTGCCTATGAGAGAGGAGTTTGTGATTGTGACATCTAGGAGAGAGTATCTCTTTCTCGCTGATTGTATCCCGATTGGTATTGCTATTACTAGGGAGAGAGCTAGCCCAATGAGCTGTAATTCAAGAGTCGCCCAGACCTTTTGTGCTAATAGGGTCGAGACCAGACCGCTAGAGTAAGAATATCCGAGGTTAAGCGTGAAGAGCTCCGAGAGCCAGGTGAAGTATTGGTTCTGAATAGGCTGGTCGAGGCCTAGGTAGTGACGGAGTGCTTGTCTCTGTGCTTCGTTGATATGGGGATTTAGCGTGGTGTAAAGCTGGACGGGATCTCCGGCAAGCCTTTCGATCGTAAAGACTAACAGGGTTATGCCAAAGAATACCGGAATGAGATACAGTGATCGCCTTAGAACGTATTTTAGAACTGACACTTAGTAGCTGCCTCCGACTCCCCTTTCGAGAGCTTTGTGGCATCGAGACACAAGAGCCAACAATAGAGCTGTGGCCGATCCAATGTAGAAATACCCCTCAGGAGCAACTTAAGCCTTGACTAGGCTGGCTACCGTTTCCAAACACAACCGGACGCCAGGGGTATTTTCAGGTGTTCAACCCGTGACCCCCAGATTATACGTATCGACACAAAACGAATATACGTCATTCAACTGTTTTCTTGCGCTATGTCGTACGACTTCAGAGCGATACACAGAACGATCCTAATTCTCGCCGTAACCGCGCTCATGCTGCCCGCGGGACTCTCAGGAGTCCAAGTCCACGCTTCCAGTTGTGCAACGGGTCTCAGCCCGAACCTTCACATCACCCTATTGGTTCCTACGTCGAACCCTGCTAGGCGGGCGTGGGCTGCCATCGTCCAGAGTAACTTGCAGTGTCTCGGAATAGATGTTGCGAGGGTGGAGCTTCCTTTCAGTCCCAACATATTCGATCGTGCTTTGACTCCTCCAGCCAGCAATGTCGGCAAGACGTTTGACCAGGGAGGGTTTGACATACTATTCGTCGGCTACAACCTGGGAATCGATCCTGACCCGTACTCACTTTACCACAGCAGCCAGTTCGCACCCTCCGGTCAGAACTACTATCTCTGGAACAATACCCAGAATGACAACCTGTCAAATCTCATCAAGACGACATTGAACGCGACCATCAGGAACAACTATGTGAAGCAGTGGCAAGTTGTGGCGTATAATGAGCTGCCGTCGATACCGATACTCTACACGCGGGGAGTCGTCGCCTTCGACTCCAAGTTTCCGAACGCTCAATCTATATTCAATGTCTACCACTATCCAGCATGGCCGACAGTGGAACATCTAAGCTCGAATCCAGTGAATGCATCCTTCATTTTAGCCGAGACAGGTCAAGCGCCGGGCCAGGGAGTAATCCCCGAGCTAAGCACCTCATACTACGACCTTGCGCTCTCCGGCGAGATATTCAGCCCACTTGCTCTAAGAAACGACACGATTTTCCAGACTATGCTACCCGCTCTGGCTGCCGGCACGCCAACAGTTCCCGGCTGGAGCCTTGCCTCGGACAACAAGACTTGGACAGTAAATCTTCGAACAGGTGTCACGTGGCAGGACGGGGCGCCGTTCACAGCAAACGACGTAAAGTTCACTTTCGACCTCCTCCAGAACGACACGTTCGGGTCGCCGGTCGAATCCTTCGTAAAGGGAATTGTCGGTGGAATAAACAACGTCACGGTTACTCCCTGCTCACCATCGCCATGCAACCCAACGCAGGTAGTGTTCCATCTCCCGCTGCCTTATGCATTCTTCCTGCAGAACATACTAGGGGGGGCGAATGCTGGTATTCTTCCCCAACATATTCTGTCAGCATTCTCCAAGGATTACTCCAAGATCAAAAACAGCCTCTTCAACAGACCAGATATTGGATCTAGTGCCGTGTCATCCTCGCTTCCAATCGGAACCGGACCGTATCAATACAAGAGCTGGGATTCCGCAAGCTCCACCTCTCACTTGGTCAGAAACGACAACTACTTCAACTTCAACGATTGGGGCAAGGCAGCGCTCCAAGCAAAAGGGCAATTCCAGGTGCAAAACTACTACGTCCAGACAATTGTCGGAGGGGACCAGGCTATTACTGCTCTGAGCAATGGTGCAGTTGACTTTCTCGACAGTCAATATCATCTGGAGACGCAGCCAAGCTTCCTCAACAGTTGGGGGTCAAGCAAGATTTCGGTCTACGACGACTTCGGCGTGCAAGAGATGGGAGTAAACATGCAACACCCAATCCTTGGAACAGGAACCGCAACTCCCTACGCGCAGGCGCATCCTGGCAATGCTACGGCAGCTGCAACGGCAGCGAGATGGATTAGGCAGGCGATAAGCGATGCTACTCCACGAGACCAGGTAATCACCCAGCTCCTTAACGGGTATGGGGTCTCCGCGATAACCACACCCATCGTAGGAAACTACAGGACGGGAATCGGACTGACGCAGGGGTTCAACACCGCACTTCAGCCATATCCCTACAACCTTACCACAGCCGCCAATCTCTTGCAGCAGGCAGGGTACACTCCCACCACGGGAACCGGACTCGGCCAGTACACGCTGATCATCATAGTTGTGGTCGTCGTGGCTATCGTAGCTGTGGCCGCGGTCTACATGTTGAGAGTCAGGCGCAAACCGATGGCCGGCCCAATGCATTCCTCCACAACAGCGCCGCCAGCACCACCCGCGACAAATCCATAGCCCCCCTTTTCCTCTTTTTTCATCAGCCGTCTAAAAGATAGAGACTGCAAGTCCAATCAAGACGAGCAGGGAAGAACCCAGGATCCATTTCAGACCCACTCTCTCAGCATTTTTCTCGGACTCTCTCGACCACCGTGCGATGTTGAAAATCATCTCGCCAGTCTTGGATATTGAGGGTGTGGATGATAGTGCTATTCCCGCGCCGGCGAGAAGCCCCAGCCCGCCCTCAAGCCAGAGCACAAGCACAAGAGTCTGCCTCCAAGCTGCCGCCGAGATGAAGAAGAGAATGAGACCGTCTACGCATGTTATGGCACCAGATGCAATGGCAGGCCGTATCAGGTAGTTCCAAAGTCGGCGAGGCTCTTTTCTCAAGTCGGTTCGAACCGCGGAGTTCATGTCTCTCGATCCATAGAACTGTAGGAGTCTTTCAAAGGGCCAGTATCACGGGTATCAAGCCCAGCCCGACTGGAATCAAGAGCCCGGCGGTCTTCGATCTCATCCTGGTGATCTGAAGGGTTACCAACGCCCCCACGAGGATCAAACCAATGGTTTCAATCGCGCCATAGACCCCGATCAGTTGTAACGACATCGCGACCAACATTGAGTAGGCGAGAAAATCGCCGATTCCAACAAAGGACGTTTCTAAGGGTAGAGTTGTGACCGAAGTCACATTGTCATAGTTTCGTGAGCCAATCAATCTCGCCAAGAAATCCGTCTCGACGACAAGAAAGTCCATGATCGCAAGCCCGGCCAAGAAAACTATGGTGAAAACAGCGGGGAAGGATGCGCCGATCAAAGTTCCTAGAAGCGTGGAGGACGAGATAAGAAGAAAGTTCGTCCTCCTACGTGAGAGAGAGCCCAGATAGGCGAGAAAGGACCAGCGGACGCCCAGATAGCCCAAGGGTATAGCTAGGAGAAAAAGAGCCGGAAAAACGCCCGACTCCTCGAACAGGATCTTCAGCAGTACGAGCCCAGAGATTGTCCCGACTAACGTGAAGGTCAGGACTAGAATGTTCGCAATTCGCTTCGGATGATGTTTCAAACCGTAGAGTACGCCAGAAATCAAGACGCAGGATGTAGCCAGAGCTGTGACCACATCAACACCGCCGGTCGCAACTCCGGTCGAAAAGCCTGCGGCTCTGCCAGACAGGACTATGACGCCTGCAAGAACCGTGGCGGCGAGAGGAATCGCGAGAAAGACAAGGTCCTTCAGCACACCGCGAGCCGGTGGCTTTTCGCTCAACACCTATTCCGGAAGCAATGGTGCGTCGCTACTGATAAACATCAAGGGGCTAGGCCATGGCCCCGCACTACTTACACCGGGCGATAGTTATGGTACCTTGAAGGTTGTTTCGAAGCCAGCCGCAGACTTTGCCACCTTTGACGACCCTGCTAGCAAGATGCTCGCATCGACAGTGACGGTAAGCTTGTACGTGCCTGAGACACGAACTCCTTGGTCTATCGAGAGATAGACGGTATGTGTCCTGTTACCGACCCCTCCGCTGAGTGTCATGTTTCCTAGGTTCACAAGCTGACTTGGAGTCGTCAAGAGCATTGAGATTGTGATGTTCGTGGACCCTGCAGTACTATTGATACTCGTGTCGGTAGTTCTGAGTAGCCCGCCGGGTCTCGTGAGGAAGTAGTACTCATAAACCGTGGTTGAGGACGCTGAGCCACAGGAAAGAACCGAGCCATCACCCGTGGAATTGTAACAATGGCCCCCTAAGGATAGCGCCCCCCCACTAGTGTTCTCGGAGAACGCTATCTGCGAAACTGGCACTGTAACGGCTTCAGCGAGAGCAATTGGTGTCAACAGAATGGCGGCGGCTGCTACGATGACGATCACAAGTACAGCTAGCATATTCCTTTTCACTAAACCACTCCTCCGTGTGCCTTGCAAGGGGAGCAATTCGGGTTATAGATTTTGCTTACAAGTCCGACCATCAGAGAAAAGGGGATCCGGGTAACTAATGATTGAGGGAAAAGTGGGCATCTGCGACGTCATGGGCCAGTTACAAGGAGGCACCGGAGACCTAACCAGACTTGCATGAAGGTTTTCGTATTATATGATAGAAACCCCTTGTAATTGTTTCGAGGACGGCTACTAGCGCACCGATTCCCCCGTAGAAATATACTGGATTCAAGGTGCTCCCGAGCACGGTCACATCAAGTTCTGTGGTCCGGCTGCATGGGCCATAGTAGTCTGAACTGCTACAGACCGCATACCCTGTTATCATTATCTTGTATGTACCTGGCGTCCGCGAAGAACAATCGACCTTCGCTATGCCGGAGGAATAGACGAAGGCCGGGTTGATGGGCCCGCATAAAAGGCCGCTCGGAAACTGGCCAGCTATGATGACTCTTCCGCTGAAGTCCTTACTGCCCGTTATGGTTACAGTGGCTGTGAAAGGTTGTCCGATTGCGACTGGGCTGGGAGAGCTGGCTGCGAGGTCAAAGTCAAGCGCAGGGGGCTGAAGCTCCTCGGTGACTGAGATGGTTATCAAACTCGGTGAAGCATAGGAGACATGCAAATTGCTTAGACTCAAGCTTGTCAACTGTAGGCCAAAGAACAGGATGAGAAAGAGGATTCGCGAAGGAAACCATTCCTCTGGCTCGCGCCTGTCACAAGTGCCCACCTGTTATTTAGCCAGCGCGTTTACAAACGAAGACAATACGCAGGGCAGCATCCCCCGATCTAACTAATCCATCGCCATCGCCCGATCTCTCTTCTATGACAACCGCCAAAACCTATATCGTCACTTTCAAAAGCGCCTTTCTGCCAAAGTTCACCGACGCGCATAAGATGAACAAGGCTTTCTGCGTTCTAAACGCGCCCAACAAGGAAGCCGCGAGAAAACACCACCGGAAGATCGGCCTCAAGCCAGACTGGATACACGAGGTCAAGACTACAAAGTAACCATCCGGTTCGAAACCCATCCAGCTTTCTTTATCAGTTGCCTGTTTGTATGGCAGTCCAGGCGCTGAATATTTGAGACAGACTAAGTCTTCAGCGGGAACCTGACGCTAGATCTTCCAGAAATCTCCCGTTAATCCGAGCGATTGGAAGTGGGCAATGGTCTGCTCCCTTGAGGGTCTCGCATAGTCAAGGCTCATCTTTTCTTTGTAGATCGGAACGCTGAGTCTTAACGTCTGATCAACTGTCAACGCCTCGCCTCCAGCGACATAGCCTGTTCTCATCCAATCCGCAAGATGGTCCTTCGAGCTGAAGAACACCATATTGTTCGAGCATGTCAACACGATGTTTTCCCACCATTTCGATGCGGGCAGCGCCAGATAGATCAGAGGTTCACTCCGGGACCCTTGAGAGACCATCCTCTGGTCTCTGAGATGGATCATGATGTCTTCCGCGCAATGGTGACAGTAGGAGGCTATCCATTGCTCCTTCCCCAGAGCTACATGAATAGCCACTGCGTCCCAAGCACAATTCGCAAAGTAGTCCCTGTCCTTTCCCGCGATTCGGACCCCGAAGGGTGTCACTATGCTTGAGAAGGGAAATGCCATCAGGATTCTCTGCGTACCGGGCAGCAGCGCGATGTGTCGAGCAGACTGGAGTTCGACCAGCACGTTGAACGCAGAAGTTCTGTCTAAACCAAACTTTTGCATGATCTGCTCCAGAACCGGAGCGGTCGCGTGTTCCTCGAAGTGTTCGAAGATGTACTTTCTAACGTTCTTCTGGAGATTCTCCGCCCTATCTGGTGTGGGCATGATGGGGTCGCCTACGCGACAATTCGGTTGGGCAG
>Ga0209689_1004458_pt1 | contig 10119 bp, 10 predicted proteins | sample GraSoiAngelo_149_FD_187119 | JGI IMG/M metagenome (GOLD analysis project Ga0209689, IMG submission 187119) | Grasslands soil microbial communities from the Angelo Coastal Reserve, California, USA - 14_1009_09_30cm (SPAdes) (version 2) | ecosystem: Environmental > Terrestrial > Soil > Grasslands ...
CCCTGCGACCTGTCAGAAAGCCAGTCAGAGAAGGAAACGACTCTGATCGGTTGCTGGCGAGGGGACCGCAAGGTTCCCACTCTCGAGCCGTGAGGCTCGGGGGCCCGGCCCGCAAGGGCTGGGGAATCGGTTGTCGCAAGACGACCGGTTCTGCCGGCGACGAAGGTCCGGCCCGCAAGGGCTGGGCTGGGCAGCGGGATGAAGGCTCGCTGGGTAACACCGGTGAGTTGTAAACCGTAACGGCAGGTCGTATTATTTTTGCCCCTCCCTGATCGTCGCGCGGATGCGGGGGCATCCTAGAATCAACCCGGATGGAGCCGGCGAATTCGGGCGCGCTCGAGGCGCTACTCAAGCGGGGCGAGCTGGTCGAGTCGACGTCCGAGATGACGCCGGACTATCTCCGCGAGCTGAAGCACACGCTGCTCGTCTCCGGCGACACGGAACTGATCTCGGCGCCCGCCTACTACCTGGCGGCGCGCAAAGCCCCCAGCGTCAACGCCTTCATGACCGGGATCGCCATCATCCAGGACGAACTGGCGCACGCGCACATCGCGTATCACATCCTGGAAGAGCTGGGGGAGAGTCAGGAGGCGTTGATCTTCAAGCGTGATCCGAAGGCGTTTCGGTATCCATATGCCTTTGACGTCCCACTGGAGAGCTGGACCGAGCTGGTGGTGGCGAACGCGATGTACGACCAGGCCGGCTTCTGCCTGCTCGGGGACATCCACGAGCATGGGTCGTACGGACCCTGGAAGCGGGGGCTGGTGAAGGTCATGGCTGAGGAGAATTTCCATTTGCGCAACGGCCGCAACTGGTCAAAGCGCATCAGTCAAGCGGGCGGCGAAGCGCGAGAAGAGCTGCAGCGGGCGGTCGACTGGATGTTTCCGCTGACCGTCGAATGGTTCGGCCTGCCCGACAATCTCAAGCAGCATTCGACCCAGCTGGACTACCGGCTCAAGGGCCTGACCAATGACCAGCTGAGGCAGCAATGGCTGTCGACAGTAGTCCCCTTCATGGAATCGATCGGGATCCAGGTGCCGGCGCACCGGGAGGGCGAGGGCTACGTGCTGGACTATCCGTTTCCGTGCACATTCGATGCCGACGAGAAGCGCTGGGACTTCAAGGATCCGTGCAGCTGGGATGCGGTCCTCAAGCGCTGGCGCGAGCGGGGGCCGCGCAACGCAGAGATGGTCGCGCTCTTCCAGGAGAGCTTTGCCAAGTTCCAGGTGCGCGCATGAGTTTCTCCCCGCTTTTTCACGCCGGAGCGGGGCCCCTTGAGGCACGCCTCTGGTCGGCGCTGGCGGAGATCAACGACCCGGAGATGCCGGTCAACCTGGTTGACCTCGGCTTGATCTATGGCCTGACCGTCGACGGCGGCCGGGTTTGCGTGAGCCTCACGTTCACGGCGATGGGCTGCCCGGCCAGTGAGATGATCATGGGCGACATCCGCGAGCGTTTGCTCGCCGAGCCGGGTATCGAGGATGTACGTCTTGACGTTGTTTGGGATCCACCGTGGACATCGGCCCGGCTGAGCGACGACGGTCGGGAGGCTCTGCGAGCCTGGGGACTTTCGGTCTGATGCCGTACACGCGTGTACATGCCGAGGTTCACGAGTACGACGTCTTCGCCCGCAAGACCCGCGTCGAGCCGCTGCACCAGGTCGGCTCGGTGGTCGCGCCGGACGACGACCTGGCCATGGCCTATGCGCGCGCGACCTACGACGAAGAGCGCTGGGTCGAGATGATGATCGTGCCCAAGGCGGCGATTATTTCGCTCTGGGCGCCGGGCGGAGACAGCTGAGCCTCTACTCGCTCGTCAAGAGCCTCGCCGACAACAAGCAGCTGCTGGGAATGCGCTACGCGGAATGGTGCATCGCCGCGCCCACGCTCGAAGCGGACATCGCGGCGGCCGCCATGGGCCTGGACGACATCGGCCACAGCCGCGTGCTCTACGGATCATTGCGCGAGCTCGGAACCCCGGACGCCGCCGCCGATGATGCCGCGACCTATGCGAACGTTCCGTACCTGGACCGGCCGTGGACGGAATGGACGCAGTTCGTCGCCGCCAACGCTGTGCTCGATAGCGCCTTCACGCTGATGATGGAGGCGCTGGCTAACGGCAGTGTCGACGTGCTACGAACGCGGCTCAAAAAAATGCTGCAGGAAGAGCGCTATCACACGCTGCACGGCCGGAGCTGGATGCAGGAGGTGAACGCCGGCGCCGCGTTGGAGCGGGCGTGGCGCGAGGCGCTGGCGTGGATCGGCCCGGAAAACAGCGACGTCGACGAGCTGCATCGGGCGGGCCGCCTCGCGTACGGCGTGCGCGACCTGCGCCGGCTGCTCGAAGAGAGGCTGGAAGGCCAGGCGGCGCCGAATGCGCTCGAGTGGGCCGGCTGGGAACCGATCCGCCGGCGCACCCAGCCGGGCGGCATCGACCAGGCGACGCTCGAGATGCTGCAGGGGCTCGCGGAAAAGCGATACATGCCGGCAAGTGGATAAGCCTCCACCCCGACCCACCCCCGCCAGCGGCGCAGGCAGATTGATGCCGCAAGGTGGGAGGGAAGATCTCGATAAGGCGCGCTGCCCGTTTTGCCGGTCGGCGGACACCGAGGTGATTTCGCTCTTCGGCAGCCAGGTGATGACCATGCAGTGCAAGTGCCACGCGTGCGGCAGCTTCTTCGAAGCCTGCAAGTACTGACCGATCATCCGTTTGCGAACCGCAGTTTGGGCTTGCGGGCTGATGACGCGGCACTCTACGATACTCCCGCGACCTGTCAGAAAGCCAGCCGATGAAGGAAACGACACCGGTCGGTTCCCGAACCCCGGGCCCGCAAGGACCCGAATAGTACGGAGCGAAGGTCCTCCCGGAAACGGGTGGACTGGGCGGCGGTAAGGGCTCGTTGGGTCACACCGGCGGGTTATCAACCGTAACGATGGGTCGCTTCAATTTCTACAGGTTCTGCCGGCTTTGCCTTCCCGAGCACGGCAGACCTGTGGACGTTGATTAGTCTTGAGTTGGTGTGACGAACTTCTACCTCACGAGCGCCGCGGCGGCCGCGACACTCGTTGGGCTGCTGTTCGTCGCGGTGCAGATCGGGCCACCGCTGGTGGGTGCGGGACCGATCCGCCGCCGCCACGCGATGGCGCGCTCGACCTTCTCCATCTTCGCGACGCTCTTCGCGCTCTCGCTTTTCCTGCTCCTGCCCGACCAGAGCATCCGCCTGCGCGCCCTCGTGGTGATCGCCGCAGGGGTGGTGGGGGCATATCGCGCGATTCGCACCTGGATACCGGTCTGGGCGGACAAGCTCCAGGGTCGAATCGAATTCCGGCTGTTACAAACGGCCTGGCTCCTGCTTGGCCCGGTCACGGCCTACATTTTCCTGGTGGTCGCCGGGCTTCAGCAATTGCGCTCGGCCGATCGCGCCGTTCTCGACAGAAATAGCGCGGGATGGTTCATCGTGCTGTTCCTTATCGCGGTTCGCAACTCCTGGAATTTACTGGTCGAGGCCAACGCCCCGCCGGCTTAGTTTGCCCGAAATACGGGCCCTTGTTTTCCAAAACTTAATGGGCTATCGTCTTTAGGCGGCTGTTAGCACCCGCCGGCGATCGCGGCTTGATGGACCCAAGGAGGCATCCACTTGAAGAGACGCACTCTGCTTTCCCTTGCGATTCCGATTTTCGTGGCAACCTTCTATGCTGCGCTGCCGGCTTCGGCCAGCCTGGGACCGGGGGTCGGCAAGGTCCCGCAGGACACCCAGGACGACGCGACCTATGCGAGCAGTTTCCAGGCCAACCACGTCACGAACGTCGACGCCACCACCCAGCGGACCAGTTGCTACACGCCAGAGGTGCCGTATGCGACCAGCGATGGCCCTGCCGAGGGATACAGCGGCGAGTCGGCCTGCGCCGGGGCGTCCACAACGGGCGAAAATCTCGGTCCCTACCCGACCCAGTCGACCAGTAATCCTGGTTTCCCGGCGACGACCCCGATGCTGGTCAAGGACCATTCTGAGTCGGATATTCGCGTGGATCCAACGAACCGCCAGCACCTGATCGGCTCATCGAAGTGGTTTAACAGCCCGGAAGGCTACAACCACGCGCTCGGCTTCTACGAGTCCTTCGACGGCGGCAAGACCTGGGACGTCCAGGGGCACATCCCCGGCTACGAGGGCTGGACGGATAATACCGACCCGGTCGGCGCCTTCGACGGGTTCGGTAACTACTACGAGTTCCTGCTGAACTACCAGTTCTTCTACAACTCGGACGGGAGCCATAACTTCACCCTGGCCACGCAGCGCGAGCCCAACCCGGGTCAGGCGGCGGAGGTGGTCGCGGTGGCTGTCCATCCGCACGTCTCAAACAGCAAGAAACAGACTGCGACCAACTGGATCACGACCCATAACAGCGGGCCCGACTTCGTGGCCACCTACGACAGCATCGGCAACGAGCCGGACAAGCAGTGGATCGCGATCGACGACAATCCGGCGAGCCTGCATTACAACCGTGTCTACGTCATGTGGGTCGACTTCCACCACATTCCGCCGGCGCCCTTCGTCTCGTACGCGGACGCTAAGGCGGACGGGACCCACACCGACTGGGTCAAGCCGATCGCTTTGCCGATGGGGCCCCATCATCCCAACGGTGACACGTACTTGCTGCCGCATGTCACGCCAGACGGCAACGTTTACACCACGCTCACCAACGAGACGGTTGCGAGCGGCTTCACGAGCAACAGCGTGGTGCTGGACCGCTCGACAAACGGGGGAGCGGACTGGTCGACCATCTCGGATGTGATCACCAACGTGACCGGGCCGGTCTTCTGCTGCGACAACAACACCACCTTCCGGGACGGGATCTTCGATACCTTCACCACCAGCCCATTCAAGCTGGCCAATGGGAACTATCCGCTCTACACCTCCTGGGAGGATGACAGCACGGGGCACATCAACACAATCCTGAGCGCCTCCTACGACGGCGGATTTTCGTGGAGTTCGCCCATCCAGGTCAATGACAATGCGGACCCGAACACCGACGAATTCCAGCCGAACCTGACCGCAGCTGCCAATGGCACGGTGAGCGTGGCCTTCTACGACCGCAGGCTCAGCTGCCCGGCGGCCGGGACGGCTGATGCGGCGAACGCGGGCCTCGCTCTCGATACCGTTAATGCGAACTTCTCGGGCAGCCTGCCGCCCTACGGCGCATCCAACTACTGCGTCAATGCCAGCATCCAGTTCTACAAGCCGGATCTCACGCCGATCGGCCACAACATTCGGATTAGCGCGAACACCTGGGACCCGCAGCTGAATGCGGCGCACTACTCCAATGCCACCGTCGATAAGACCTTCATTGGCGACTACTTCGGCAACACGACTGGCCCGAATGGGAGCGGCGGCTCAATCGACTACACGACGTCCGTCTCGACCTACAACGATGGCTCGAACCCCGAGTTCCGACAGCAGCAGATCGTGGCGACCGTCGCCGTTCCCTAGCAGCAATCCATCCGGGGAGGAGCAATCCTCCCCGGAGACAGGCAGAGAGGATACGAGAAATGGGGAAGCTGAACGCCCATGACACCCGGTGGATGCGGAGCGTCGTGATCGCGGCCGCGGCCATCGTCGCAGTCGCCCCGGGGAGCCTCGCCGCCGGGGCCAACCGAGGCGCAGCGTCAGGACTCTGGTCGTCGGCGGTGTCAGCCACCAACACGGTGGTCAGCAGTCCCACCAGCGGCGGTGGCTACGCAGAGTTCACGCCGGTACCGGGCGGCTGCGTAGGTCCGAGCCCGAACAATTTCAACGCCAACCACTCGGAGTCGGAGCTGGTGGTCGAGCCAGGAACCGAACAGATCGTTGGCTCGTCGAAGTTCTTCTTCGATAAATTCTCGACTCGATACAACTTCTATCTCGGCAGCTACAACATCAACGGCGCCAGCCACAGCAACAACATCATTCAGGGCTACGACTGCTCGACTACCGAGACAACCCCCGGCGTTCTCAACCAGAACATGCCGCCGAGCTGGACCAACACGACGGACCCCAATCTCGGCTTCGACACCAAGGGCCGCGTCTACCAGACCATGCTGCCCTTCAACGCCTTCTGGACCAACCTGCACCCCGACGGCGCCATCACCATGTCCTACAGCGACGACCTCGGCGCCCATTGGGTCACCGGCAATGGCGGCCAGGCACTGGAGCAAGTTCCTAACTCCAGCTCCTTCCAGTTGGGACACGTCGAGGACAAGCAGTGGGTCGCCGTCAATCATTACCCGAACGGCAACCAGTTTGGCAACAAGTTCCAGGATCACGTCTATGCAACCTGGGACATCATCGATGGCAACGTCGGCAGCACAGTCAAGCTGAGGGCAGCCGCATCCGCCGACCGCGGACTGAGCTTCTCGAAGGCGAGGACGATCGTCTCCAGTTCGATCGACCAGCTGCGCGACCAGTTCAGCCAGCCGGCGGTCGATCCCGCGGGCGACCTGTACGTCGCCTACACGAATATCGGGACGAAGTCGACGGCCGCTGATTTCTTCGTGACGAAGTCGAGCGACGATGGCCAGACCTTCAGCACGCCGATCAAGGCCGGATCAGGGAACACCATCGGGGTGGGGAGTGTGCGTGTGACGAACACCACCTTCCGCGACGGGATCAACTTCGCCTTTGCGGTGTCGCCGGACTACCCGGGGCACCTGTACCTCGCCTACAACGACTTCAACGGGACCCAGTACAACGTGTTCCTGGTGCAGTCGACGGACGGCGGACTGACCTGGACCACGCCCGTCCCGGTCAACGACGACATTTCCGGGAGCATTGCCGACCACTTCCAGCCGGCCGTCGCGGCCGGGTCCGGGGGTGCGGTAGCGGTCGGATTCTACGACCGGCGGGCGGCCTGCCCAAACGACAAGAGCGTCATTGCGCAGGACGTCGGGCGGGCCAATTTCTGCATCAACGTCTCGGTCCAACCGTTCAAAGACTCGGGCACGGGCGCGGTTCCCGTTGGCTCGAATATTCGGGCGTCGAACGCCACCTGGGACCCGCAGCAGCCCGGTCTGCTGGTCAACGCGGATGGCACGACGAGCGACCTGCAGACGTTGGGCGGCCTGGGGCAGATGGCGTGCGCGTCGCACAACGACCCCTGCCGGCTGTCCTTCATCGGCGACTACTTCGGGCTCGCCATCTCGGGGAGCAACATCTACACGCTGTCGGTGTCAACCCACGATCCATCCTCGGTCGTCTCCGACCAGGGGACGCCACTTTACTACCAGCAGCAGGTACTCGCGACGATCAGTCGCGCATCGATCGGCAGAGGATTTTGATCGAAGGGCTCCCGGCCAGGGCCGGGAGCCCCCTTCGCCCATAAGGAGGGAGAATTGAAAGTCAGAACTCATCTGATCGGGATCAGCAGCGCTGCGGCTTTGGCGGCAGGCGCCGCGATAATGCCCGGGTTCGGCGTAAGTGCCGGCGTCAGCAACGGCAGCCTTTCTCCGCCACCGTTCGCGCTTTCCGGTCTTCCCGCGATGACTCGCGGCTCGAGCGACCGCCCAGCACTCGAAGCGGCGTCCTTTGGCGCGGCGCGGCGATCATCAACGACGGCCGGCCCCGCCGTCGGGCCGAATGTCAACGTCATCGGCCGCCAGGACGTCGTGCAGCAGGCGACGATCAACGGCGTGTCAGTCAAGACCTGCAACCCGGGGATGGAGACGGCGCAAAACGAGACGACGATCGCCGTGAATCCGGGCGACGCCGGCAACCTGGTTGCCGGTGCCAACGACTACCGGCTGTACGAGCCCAGCGAGAACCGCTATGACGCCTCCGGCGGCTTCTACCGCTCGACGGACGGCGGCGCCAGCTGGTCGGCGGGCTTCTTGCCGGGCCTGGTTCGGGCGAACTTGAAGGCGCCCGGACCCTATGAGTCTGCCGGAGACCCCGCGGTGGCGGCCGGGCCGGCAGGAACTTTCTGGTACGCCAACCTCGCCTTCGATCGGACCGACAACGCCAACGCGGTGGCGGCCAGTCGCTCAACTGACGGCGGCAAAAGCTGGACGACGGGTTACGTCTTCAAGACGTCAGCAGCCGACGGGGCCAAGCTGTTCAACGACAAGGAGTGGATCGCAGCCGACCCGACCAATCCGGACGTCGCCTACGTGACATGGACCGAGTTCTTCATGGGCGCATCCGGCGTAACGAGCAGCGAAGTCGTCGTCATCTCCAGGACCGTTGATGGAGGCACGACCTGGTCGGCGCCCGCGCAGGTCCCCTCCTCGCCGTCGCTGGGATCCGGCGACCGAAAGAACACCTCGGGCTCGACCGTAACGGTCGACGCCGCCGGCGTCGTCCGGGTGACATTCGAGGCGACGTCGAACGGCCATGACTGGGTCGCCTACGCGACGTCGACCGACGGCGGGGCCACCTTCACCACGAAGCTGCTCGCGATCATCGCCGACATTCCGAGCCCGTTGCCGGGGGCAACCTATCGCGACGACAGCTTCCCGGCGTTCGGCATGGATGGCAGCTCGCTGCATGTCGTCTGGTCGAACTGGAACGGCACGAACGCCCGGATCGCCTACATTCGATCAACCGACGGGGGTGCAACCTGGAGTACGCCCGTCAACATCAGCGGCTCATCCGGCGATCAGCTATTCCCCTGGGTGGCGGCCGCGAACGGCAAGGTCTATGCCACCTGGTTCAACCGCGCCCCCGGAGGGGGCAATACCTACTCGATTTCCGGCGTCGCGTCGACTGACGGCGGCGGCTCCTGGTCAGCACCGGTGACGGTTTCGACGGCCACATCCGACGTGAGCCAGGGCAACCGGTTTGGATTTCCGACCTGCGCCGCCAGTTTCGTCGGCGACTACAGCGGCATCACCGTCGACAACGCCGGCGTCGCGCATTCGCTCTGGACCGACGTCCGCGTCGAGCGCAGCACGAACACCGATCCGGGAGGCACCAGTCAGGATCCTTTCACCGCGACGCTCTCCTCGTAGCGCAACGTGACTGGAGAGGGGCGGCCTCACCGGCCGTCCCTCTAAGCCAACCGCATCGAGCGGGGCGGCGAGCTTGCCGCCCCGTATCCGCGGAGCAGAAACAAGCCGATCGCCGCGAAGACCGCGCCGAACCCCGTGCTCAACCAGAACCCGGCGACGGTCGGCTGGTAGCGGGAGGCATAGGCCCAGTACACAATCAGCGGAAATAGATCGTATGCGGCGTGGGCGGCCATGGTCGGCCAGATGGCGTTCATCCGAAGACGGACAGCAGCGAGAAAAATGCCGACCAATGCCGCTTGCCAAGCCTGGTCTAGCACATACGCCGGTGGTATCGAGACGCTCGTGAACAGGTTATTCACGTGGCTGGCGCCGAACAGGATCGACGAAATCAGGACCGCGGGCAGGAGGCCTTTGCCGATGGCGGCCCGCAAGACGATCCCGCGGTAGAACAACTCCTCGAGCCCGGTGGCGAGAATCAAATAGACGGCGGCGAGAATCAGCGTTCCGCCGTGCACATGGATTCCACGCGTCAGACTCAAGGCCGGCACAAGGAGCCAGAGGCCCACCAGCCAGAGCAAACGCCATCGGCGCCATTGGGACGGCGGCGTAAACCCGGACGAGGTCCACCAGCCTCGCCAACTCAGAAGGGCGATGCCGGCGCCCAACGGAAGAAGGATGACGAGAAAAGAGCGCAGCCATGCGACGCCTCCGCTCATCAAGAGTCCAGCCGGCACGAGGGGACGAACCAACCCTCTCGCAGCGATGAGCAGGCCGATTTCGAGTAACGCGGCGGCGATCGCAAAGACCAGTGGTCGCTCGCGAAAACGAAGCAGGAGCGCGATTGCGGCGCCCGTGGCCAATATCCCCAGGGCGGCGTCGATGCGCCAGTCGATTGAGGAGGGGGCTAACCCGGGCAGGGCCATTGCCCTATGACGGCGCGGCCTGGCGAAGCTTCCGGCCTAGCCCTTCAGCTCGACCGGGATGATGGTCTGCTTGAGCAGCTCGGTGCCGCGCAGCACCTGCGCCTCGGCGGGAATGCCGACCGGCCAGTCGGTGAGGAAATGCTGCAGGTCGTCGACATCTTTGATGGTGTGGGTCGCCAGGCTCACCAGGACGTCCTCCTTCTTTAGCCCGGCTTGC
>Ga0209689_1004466_pt1 | contig 10111 bp, 5 predicted proteins | sample GraSoiAngelo_149_FD_187119 | JGI IMG/M metagenome (GOLD analysis project Ga0209689, IMG submission 187119) | Grasslands soil microbial communities from the Angelo Coastal Reserve, California, USA - 14_1009_09_30cm (SPAdes) (version 2) | ecosystem: Environmental > Terrestrial > Soil > Grasslands ...
GTCGAGCGCGCGCAGCTCGAGCACGCGATCGCGCTGCTCGTCGGCGAGGCGCCGGCGGCGTTTTCAATCGAGCGCGCGCCGTTTGCGGCCGGCATGCCGACGATCCCGGTCGGCCTGCCCTCCGAGCTGCTCGAGCGCCGGCCCGACATCGCCGCGGCGGAGCGCAGCGCGGCTGCGGCGAACGCGCGCATCGGCGTGGCGCAGGCCGCTTTCTTTCCGACCGTCACGCTCTCCGGGGCTGCGGGATTCCGCAGCACCAGCGCCGCCGACCTGCTGACCACGCCGAGCCGCTTCTGGTCGCTCGGCGGCGCGCTCGCCCAGGCGGTGTTCGATGCCGGGCTGCGGGAAGCGCAGAAAGACCAGGCGATCGCGGTGTACGACGAGGATGCGGCGACGTACCGCCAGACGGTGCTCACCGCCTTCCAGGAGGTCGAGGACAACCTGGCGGCGCTGCGGATCCTGGAGGAAGAATCGCGCCTCCAGGACGAGGTGGTGCAGGCGGCGCGTCATGCGCTGGAGCTCACCACCAACCAGTACAAGGCCGGCATCGTGAGCTATCTCAACGTGATTTCCGCGCAGACCACGCTGCTCAGCAACGAGCGCACCGCTGCGAGCCTGCTCGGCCGGCGCCTGACCGCGAGCGTGGCGCTGGTCAAGGCCTCGGGCGGCGGCTGGAGCGCGGAGATCTTGCCGCGCCGCTAATCGAGCAGCCTGAGGCTGAGCCGCGGCCGGCCGGCGCGTACTTCGGCGAAGAGCGCGCCGTATTCCGGCAGCACCGGCTCGCCGAGGTAGAGAAGGGCGCGGCACATCCCGCGAGTCTACTTGACCGCAGTCAAGAATCGCGCGTCGCCGGCGGGCTGATAATAGGGTCTCGATGAAACGCAAAGTCCGCGCCGGCCCGAAGGGCAGAACGGCCGACCCGCAGGCCCTCGAGGACGTGCGGGGGCTGCTGGGCGACGCCCCCCGCCGCCGCGACCTGCTGATCGAGCACCTGCACCGCATCAACGACCGCTACGGCTACCTTTCGGCTGCGCACCTCGCCGCGCTGGCGGAGGAAATGCGCCTGGCGCTGGCCGAGGTGTACGAGGTGGCGACCTTCTACCACCATTTCGAAGTCGTGAAGGAAGGCGAGGCGCCGCCGCCTGCTCTCACCGTGCGGGTCTGCGACTCCATCGCGTGCGATCTGGCCGGTGCGCAATCCCTTCTCCAAGATCTTGCCTTTGGAAACGAGGTGCGCGTGATTGCGGCCCCCTGTGTCGGCCGCTGCGAAGTCGCGCCCTGCGTGGTGGTGGGGCAGAACCCCATCGGCAACGCGAGCGCCGCTGCGGTGAAGGCCGCGGTCGATCAAAAGCAGCTGAAATGTCCCGAGCCGGAATACGTCGACTACGCGCAGTACCGCAAGCACGGCGGCTACAAGCTGATCGCCGATTGCCTCGCCGGCAAACGCACGCGCGACGAGATCACCAAGATCATGGAGGACTCCGGTCTGCGCGGCCTGGGCGGGGCCGGCTTTCCGGCGGGGCGCAAGTGGCGCATCGTCGCCGCGGAGCCCGAGCCGCGCCTCATGGCGCTGAACATCGACGAGGGCGAGCCGGGGACCTTCAAGGACCGCTGGTACCTCGAGCGCGATCCGCACCGCTTTCTCGAGGGCATGCTGGTCGCCGCCTGGTGCGCGGGCGTGGGCGAGATCTACATCTACCTCAGGGACGAATACGCCGGCTGCCGCGCCGTTTTGGAGAGAGAATTGCTCAAGTTGAAAAAGGATCCGCCCTGCGCGCTGCCGCCGATCCACGTGCGCCGCGGCGCCGGGGCGTACATCTGCGGCGAAGAGTCGGCGATGATCGAGTCGATCGAGGGCAAGCGCGGCATGCCGCGCCTGCGCCCGCCGTACGTCGCGCAGGTCGGCCTCTTCAACCGTCCGACGCTCGAGCACAACCTGGAGACGGTGTACTGGGTGCGCCAGATCGTCGAGCGGGGCGCGGCCTGGTTCGCCGGCCATGGCCGCAACGGCAGGAAGGGGCTGCGCTCGTTCTCGGTGTCGGGCCGAGTGAAGCAGCCCGGCATGCATCTCGCCCCGGCCGGAATCACCGTGCGAGAGCTGATCGACGAGTACTGCGGCGGCATGCTCGATGGCCACGAGTTCTATGCCTACCTGCCAGGCGGCGCCTCGGGCGGCATCCTGCCCGCCACGAAGGGCGACGTCCCCCTCGACTTCGACACGCTGCAGCCCTACGGCAGCTTCATCGGCTCGGCGGCGGTCGTGATCCTGTCGCAGCGCGACTCGGCGGCTGCCGCGGCCGCCAATCTGATGAAGTTCTTCCACGAGGAATCGTGCGGCAAGTGCACGCCCTGCCGCGTCGGCACGGCCAAGGCGCTGGCGCTGATGGGCGAGAGCAAATGGAACCAGCCGTTGCTTGGCGAGCTCTCACAGGCCATGATGGACGCCTCGATCTGCGGCCTGGGCCAGGCGGCGCCCAATCCCGCGCTGACCGTCATGAAATACTTCCCGCAAGAGGTGCAGTGATGGACCGGGTGACCCAGCAGCAGGTGGCGATGATGCCGATCGAGTTCAAGCTCAACGGCCAGACCGTGGTCGGCCGGCCCGATGAGCTGATCATCGAGACGGCGCGCCGGCACGGCATCTCGATCCCGCACCTGTGCTACACGCGCACGCTGCGGCCCGACGGCAACTGCCGCGCCTGCGTCGTCGAGGTGAAGGGCGAGCGCGCGCTCGCGCCTTCGTGCTGCCGCTTCCCGACCCAGGGAATGGAAGTCACGACCGATTCAGCGCGCGCCCTCACCTCGCAGAAGATGGTGCTCGAGCTGCTGCTCGCGGACATGCCCGAGCACGAGTACACGCTCAGCAACAAGGTCGATGTGTGGGCGCGCAAGCTCAAGGTCGGGAAGCCGCGGTTCAGATCGAGGCCACAGCCGAGGGCCGACCTGTCTCACCCGGCGATCGCCGTGAACCTGGATGCGTGCATCCAGTGCACGCGCTGCGTGCGCGCCTGCCGCGAGGAGCAGGTGAACGATGTCATCGGCTACGCCGGGCGGGGGGACCACTCGAAGATCGTGTTCGACTTCGACGACCCGATGGGCGAGTCCACCTGCGTGGCCTGCGGCGAGTGCGTGCAGGCCTGCCCGACCGGCGCGCTGATGCCGGCGCGCGACGCCGGCCTGCAGGCGATCGACAAGAAGGTCGACTCGGTGTGCCCGTTCTGCGGCGTCGGCTGCCTGCTCACGTATCACGTGAAGGAGAACAAGATCCAGTTCGTCACCGGCAAGGACGGCCCGTCGAACCATGGCCGGCTCTGCGTCAAGGGCCGCTACGGATTCGATTACGCCCATCATCCCCACCGGTTGACCAAACCTTTGATCAGGAAGCCCGGCGTTGGGAAATCCGCCGACTTCGTCGTCGATCCCGGCAACTGGTCCGAGGTGTTCCGCGAGGCAAGCTGGGAAGAGGCCTTGGATGTTGCTGCAAAAGGTCTCGCAAGGATCCGGGACGAAGATCGTTATGCGTTGGCGGGGTTCGGTTCAGCCAAAGGCTCCAACGAAGAGGCCTTCCTCTTCCAGAAACTGGTGCGCACCGGCTTCGGCACCAACAACGTCGACCATTGCACGCGCCTTTGCCACGCCTCGTCGGTCGCGGCGCTGATGGAAGGCATCAATTCCGGCGCGGTGTCGAACCAGGTGAACGACGTGCAGAACGCCGAGGTGATATTCCTGATCGGCGCCAATCCGACTTCGAACCATCCCGTGGCTGCGACCTGGATGAAGAACGCGGCGAAGAACGGCGTGAAGCTGATCGTCGCGGACCCGCGACGCAACGAGCTGGCGCGCTACGCGACGCAGTTCCTGCAGTTCAAGCCCGACACCGACGTCGCGCTGCTGAACGCGATGATCCACAGCATCATCGACGAGGATCTGGTCGACAAGAAATTCATAGCCGAGAGGACGAGCGGCTTCGAGGCATTGAAGGAAAACGCCAAGAGCTTCTCGCCTGAGAAGATGGCGCCGGTGTGCGGCGTCCCGGCGCAGACGATCCGCGAAGTCGCGCGCCTTTACGCCACTTCCAAGGGCTCGATGATCCTGTGGGGCATGGGAATCAGCCAGCACGTCCACGGCACCGACAACGCGCGCTGCCTGATCGCGCTCACCCTGATGACCGGGCAGATCGGCCGGCCGGGCACCGGGCTGCATCCGCTGCGCGGCCAGAACAACGTGCAGGGCGCCTCCGACTCGGGGCTCATCCCGATGGTGTTCCCCGACTACCAGCGCGTCGACCACCCGGATGCCAACCAGCGCTTTGAGAAGCTGTGGGGCATGGCGCTCGACAAGAAACCCGGCCTCACGGTAGTGGAGATCATGAATGCCGCCTACGACGGAAGCATCCGGGGCATGTACATCATGGGCGAGAACCCGGCGATGTCGGACCCCGATCTCGAGCACGCGCGCACGGCCATGGCGAGGCTCGAGCACCTCGTGGTGCAGGACATCTTCCTCACCGAGACCGCCTACCTGGCGGACGTCGTCCTGCCCGCGACGGCCTGGCCGGAGAAGGAGGGCAGCGTCACCAACACCGACCGCATGGTCCAGCTCGGCCGCAGGGCGCTCGAGGCGCCGGGCGAGGCGCGCGAAGACCTCTGGATCATCGTCGAGCTCGCCAAGAGGCTGGGGTTGTCCTGGAATTACTCTCATCCCAGAGAAGTCTTCGATGAGATGAGAAGCTGCATGGATTCCATCAAGGGCATCACCTGGGAGCGCCTGGAGCGCGACTCGTCGGTCACCTATCCGTGCGAGAACGAGGGCGATCCCGGCCAGCCGGTCGTGTTCCAGACGCATTTCCCCACCGCCACCGGCCGCGCAAAATTCGTCCCGGCGGACCTCATTGGCGCCGCCGAGCAGCCCGACCGGGATTATCCGATGGTGCTCATCACCGGCCGCCAGCTCGAGCACTGGCATACCGGCGCCATCACGCGCCGCTCCGGCGTGCTCGATGCGATCGAGCCCGAGCCGGTGGCGTCGCTGCATCCGCTCGATCTCGCGGCGCTCGGCGCGAAGCCGGGCGAGCTCGTCACCGTCGAATCGCGGCGCGGCAAGATCGCGCTGTATGCGCGGGCCGATGCCGGAACGCCCCGCGGCGCGGTCTTTATCCCGTTCTGCTATTACGAGGCCGCGGCCAACGAGCTGACCAACCCGGCGCTCGACCCCTTCGGCAAGATCCCGGAGTTCAAGTACTGCGCCGTCCGGGTGACCAGGGGCGGGCAGCGGCCGGGCGATCCGGGCTACGGAAAAGGGCGCACGCTCGGCGAGCTCTACGGCTGAACCGCCCGGCCCGCGTCAGTAGCTGAACTTCAGGTCCTTGCCGATCACGGTCAGCTCGACGTAGGAGCTGCCGTTGTGGTTGTCTGGCGAAAAGCTCACCAGGTAGCCGCCGGCGTCGTAGCTGCGCAGGCCGTCGAGCGCCTGCATGAAGCTCTCCCGGGTCGGCCTCGGGCCGGCGCGCCGCAACGCCTCGACGGCGACCTTCGCTCCGATGTACGCCTCGAGAGACGTGAATGAAAAATCCTTCTTCCCCAGCAGCTTCTCTATCGCGTCCTGGTATTCCTTCACAACCGGCACCGCGCGCCTGGTCGGCGGCGGCACCACCTGGGCGATGGCCACGCCCGCTCCCTCCTTGCCCAGCTCCTTGGCGAGCGGGCTCGCTCCCGGGAAGGAGTTGCTCACCATCTGCGGCCCGAATCCGGCCTTGCGGGCGCTCTTGATGAAGTCCGAGGTCGCCTTGTAGAGCGTGGTGAAGATCACGACTTCGGGATTGCCCTTCATCACCTCCTTGAGGCCGCCCTCGATGTCGGGCTTGGCGCGGTCCTTGAAGGCCGCCACCGACACCATCGCCAGGTTGCGCTTGTTCAGCGCGCGCTCGACCGCAGTGAGGTTTTCCCTGCCGACGACATCGTCGTAGTGCACGACGGCAAAGCGCTTGATCCCGAAAGTGCTGTAGTGCTCGACGATCTTCTCGAGCTCGTCGGCGTAGCTCGCGCGCATGTTGTAGACGTGCCTGTTGAACACGCGCATCGGGTCGGCGCCGGTGAACGGGGAGAGGAACGGCGCCTTGTGCTGCTCCACGAGCGGCAGGGCGGGACGCGACAGCGTGGCGCTGGCGTACCCGAAGAGGGCGAACACCCTCGTTTCCTCTAGCAGCTTCTTGCTGTTGGCCTCGGCGCGCGGCACCTGGTTCGCGTCGTCGAGCGTTGCCAGCTCGATCCTGCGCCCGTTCACGCCGCCGGCATCGTTCACCTTCGTGAAGTAGGCGAGCGCGCCGTTGCGGATGTCGTTGCCGAGGTCTGCATTGGCGCCGGTCAGCGGTGCCGACTGGCCAATGACGATCGTGCTCGCGGTGACGCCTGGCGATTGCTGCGCTTGCACGCTGGCGGGAGCTGCGAGCGCAAGGCTGATCAGGAGTCCCGTCAGCCTATTGTTGTCCGGGATCATGAACCCTTCCTCCCCGCGGCATTCTGTGGACCGGCTTGACTTCCGTCAAGGCCGCGCCGTCCCTGCATCTTCCACAATCGCGCCTTCCACTACCGCACCCTGGAAACCCATGCCGTCCGACATCGAAATCGCACAGGCAGCGAAAATGCGCCGCATTTCCGCGGTGGCCCGCGAGAAGCTCGGCATTCCCGAGGAGCACCTCGAGCCCTACGGCCATTACAAGGCCAAGGTGCATCTCGAGTACCTGGACTCGCTCAAGGCGAGGAAGGACGCCAAGCTGATCCTGGTGACGGCGATGACGCCGACGCCGGCCGGTGAAGGCAAGACCACCACCACCGTCGGCCTTGGCGACGCGCTCAATCACATCGGCAAAAAGGCGGTGATCTGCCTGCGCGAGCCCTCCCTCGGGCCGGTGTTCGGGGTGAAGGGCGGCGCCGCCGGCGGCGGCCACGCGCAGGTCGTGCCGATGGAAGACATCAATCTGCACTTCACCGGCGATTTCTCCGCCATCGGGCTCGCGAACAACCTGCTCGCGGCGCTGCTCGACAACCACATTCATCACGGCAACGAGCTCGGCATAGACGTGCGCCGCATCCAGTGGAAGCGCGTGCTCGATATGAACGACCGCGCGCTGCGCGACGTCGTGGTCTCCCTCGGCGGACCGGCCAACGGCTATCCGCGCGAGGACGGCTTCGACATCGTCGTCGCCTCGGAGGTGATGGCGATCTTCTGCCTGGCCACCTCCTTGGAAGACCTGAAGAGGCGCCTCGGGAACATCGTCGTCGGCTACACGCGCGAGCAGAAGCCGGTCACCGCCAAGGACCTCAACGCGCATGGCGCGATGACGGTGCTGCTGAAGGATGCGCTGTCGCCGAACCTGGTGCAGACGCTGGAGAACAACCCGGCGTTCATTCACGGCGGTCCGTTCGCTAACATTGCGCACGGCTGCAACTCCGTGATCGCCACGCAAAGCGCGCTCAAGCTCGTCGACTACGTGGTGACCGAGGCGGGCTTCGGCGCCGACCTGGGCGCGGAGAAGTTCCTCGACATCAAGTGCCGCAAGTCGGGCCTCGTGCCGAGCGCCGCGGTGATCGTGGCGACGATCCGCGCGCTTAAGTACCACGGCGGCGTCGACGTGAAGGAAGTCAACAAGGAAAACCTCGCCGCGCTCGAGAAAGGGCTGGTCAATCTCGAGCGGCACGTCGAGAACGTGAGCAAGGTCTACGGCATTCCATGCGTGGTGTCCTTCAACCGGTTTACCTTCGACACCCCCGCCGAGATCGACCTCGTGAAGTCGCGGGTGGGGCGTTTGGGGGTTCCCTTTGTCCTCGCGACGCACTGGGCCGATGGCGGCAGGGGCGCCGCGGAGCTGGCGCGCATCGTGGTTGATCTGTGCGACAAGCCCTCGAAGCCCGCCTTCGTCTACGAGGACGGCGACCCGCTGTGGGAGAAGATCTCCAAGATCGCGAAGAAGGTGTACCGCGCCTCGGAGGTGACCGCCGACTCCAAGGTGCGCAACCAGATCAAGAAGCTGCAGGACGAGGGCTACGGGCATTACCCGGTGTGCGTGGCGAAGACCCAGTACTCGTTCTCGACCGATCCGCAGCTGCGCGCCGCGCCCTCCGGCCACTCGGTCAACATCCGCGAAGTACGACTCGCCGCCGGCGCCGAGTTCGTGGTGATGATCTGCGGCGACGTCATGACCATGCCGGGGCTGCCGAAGGTGCCGTCTGCGAACAAGATCGACCTGGTGGAGGGCAAGGTCGTCGGTCTGTTCTAGAATAAATGATGCTCGAATACCTGGTCTCGGCCGAGTTCTGGGTCGGGCTCATCAAGATCATCGGCGTCAATATCATCCTGTCGGGCGACAACGCGGTGGTGATCGCGCTCGCCGCGCGCTCGCTGCCCCCGAAGCAGCAGACGCAGGCGATCATCTGGGGTTCGGGGGCCGCCATCGTGATGCGGATCCTCCTCACGCTGTTCGCGGTGGCGCTGCTCACGCTTCCCTGGCTCAAGATCGTCGGCAGCCTGCTGCTGTTCTGGATCGGCGTGAAGCTGCTGGTGCCGGAGGAAGACGACGCGGAGATCGAGGCGAGCGACCAGCTCCTCTCCGCCATCAAGACCATCCTGATCGCCGACCTGGTCATGAGCCTGGACAACGTCATCGCCGTGGCGGCCGCGGCGGGTGGCAGCATCCTCCTGCTGATCCTCGGTCTCGCCATCTCGATCCCGCTGGTCATCTTCGGCGCCACGCTGCTGCTGAAGCTCATGGAGCGTTTCCCGGTCATCATCACGATCGGCGGTGCGTTGATCGGCTGGGTCGCCGGCGAGATGCTGGTGACGGACCCCGCGCTCGAGGGCTGGCTGACGGGCGTCGGCGTCGAGTTCGTGAAAGCCAAGCCGATGATCGCCGGCCTGAGCCTCGAGCCCCTCGCCGGCGGCGTCGGTGTGGCGATCGTCGTTGCGCTGGGCAAGTGGCTCGCCAAGCGCCAGGAAGCCGCGGCGGCGACGCAGCGCCCGGCCGAGATATCGAAATAGTAGTCGCGCCGGCGCGGAGCCGCGGCGGCGCGGGTGGCATAATTGCACGCAGAGGGTCTAAAGACCCCGTTCACACTGGAGGATGTCATGAGAGCTGCATATTCCTGCGCGAGCGCGTTCGCCATGATGGCGGGCGCGCTGGCTGCGCCGCTGGCCGCGCATGCCTGGGAGCCGACCAAGACCGTCGAATTCATCGTGCCTGCGGGGACCGGCGGGGGCGCCGACCAGATGGCGCGCGCGATCCAGGGAATCATCGCCAAGCATGGGCTGATGAAGCAATCGATGGTGGTCATCAACAAGGCGGGCGGCGCCGGCGCCGAAGGCTTCCTCGACGTGAAGGGCGCCAAGGGCGACGCGCACAAGATCATCATCACCCTGTCGAACCTGTTCACCACGCCCCTCGCCACCGGCGTGCCCTTCAACTGGAAGGATCTGACGCCGGTGAAGATGATGGCGCTCGACCAGTTCGTGCTGTGGGTGAATGCCGAGACGCCCCACCAGAGCGCGCAGGATTACGTCGATGCGGCGAAGAAGGCCGGCCCGGGCAAGTTCAAGATGGCCGGCACCGGCTCGCGCCAGGAAGACCAGATCATCACGGTCGCGATCGAGCAGAAGACCGGCACCAAGTTCACCTATATTCCGTTCAAGGGCGGCGGCGACGTCGCGGTGCAGCTGGTCGGCAAGCACGCCGACTCGACGGTGAACAACCCGATCGAGGCGGTGGCGCACTGGCGCGGCGGCAAGCTGCGCCCGCTGTGCGTGTTCGATCCCAGGCGCATGCCGTACAACGCCAAGGTCACCGACAAGATGTCATGGGCCGACATCCCGACCTGCAAGGAGCAGGGCCTCGACGTCGACTACCTGATGCTGCGCGGCATCTTCATGCCGGGTGGCGTCAAGCCTGACCAGGTGCAGTACTACGTCGAGCTGCTGCGCAAGGTGCGGCAGACGCTGGAGTGGACGCAGCTGATGGAGCAGGGTGCGTTCAACCAGACTTCCCTCGAGGGCAAGGAATACGTGGAATGGGTGGCGCGCGAGGAAGCCCGCCACATCGCGCTGATGAAGGCGGCCGGGTTTC
>Ga0209689_1004467_pt1 | contig 10111 bp, 10 predicted proteins | sample GraSoiAngelo_149_FD_187119 | JGI IMG/M metagenome (GOLD analysis project Ga0209689, IMG submission 187119) | Grasslands soil microbial communities from the Angelo Coastal Reserve, California, USA - 14_1009_09_30cm (SPAdes) (version 2) | ecosystem: Environmental > Terrestrial > Soil > Grasslands ...
ATCGGAGTGCGTGTGATCACGCTCGACACCGGGCGCCTTCCGCAGGAGACCCACGACATGATCGATCGAGTGCGCGACCGCTATCGGATCAGCGTCGACGTCATCGTTCCGGATGCGGCCGATGTGAAGCAGCTGGTGCATGAGCATGGAACCAATCCGTTCTACCGCTCGCCTGACCTACGCCGTCTGTGCTGTGAGGTGCGCAAGTCGCGCCCGCTCGCGGGGGCTCTGATCGGGTTCGACGCATGGCTGACCGGCGTGCGCCGCCAGCAGGCTTCAACCCGATCCGAGACTCAGGTCGTGGCGGAAGACCTCGAACATCCTGGCCTGACCAAGGTGGCTCCGCTGGCGGCGTGGTCGAAGGACCAGGTCTGGTCCTACATCCACGAGCACGACGTGCCGTACCACTCGCTCTATGACCGCGGCTATACGTCTATCGGCTGTGCTCCATGCACGCGTGCGACCAGCGCCGGCGAGGACGAGCGAGCAGGGCGCTGGTGGTGGGAGAACGATGAGGTGAAGGAGTGCGGCCTGCACTGGACCCCCGACAACCGGCCGCTGCCGATCGTTCACCATGAGTAAGGAATGACGAACGAGGCGGGCCTCTCCGACGAGCATTCCGTCAGCGTCGAGCGGCTGACCAAGACCTTCCCTCACGGCGACCGGATGCTGGTGGCCCTGCAGGAAGTCACTCTCGAGGTGCAGGCAGGTGAGTTCGTCTGCGTGGTGGGCGCTTCAGGGTCCGGCAAGAGCACCTTGCTCAACGTGCTCGCGGGTCTGGAGGAAGCGACCGCGGGCCAGGCTCATGTGCACGGGCGCATGGCCCTCATGTTTCAGGAACCGGCACTGCTGCCATGGCTAACCGCGGCCGAGAATGTCGAGCTGGCGCTGGAGCTCCGTCACGTTAGGCGTGCTGAGCGAAAGGCGACGGCGCAGGAGCTGCTCGAGCTGGTTCATCTGCACGGCTTCGAAAAGCGCCGGCCCCACGAGCTTTCCGGCGGCATGAAGCACCGCGTGGCCCTGGCTCGAGCGCTGGCACAGGATGCAGACGTGCTCCTGATGGATGAGCCGTTCGCGGCGCTCGACGCCATCACCCGCGACTTGCTCCACGAGGAGCTGCTCCGTCTGTGGAGCTCCAAGGGGCTCACCATTCTCTTCGTCACGCACAACGCCCGGGAGGCTGTCCGCCTTGGCGACCGGGTGCTCGTCTTTACGAGCCGGCCTGGCAGGGTCGCCCACGAGATCCGCGTCGACCTGGCGCGGCCGCGCAGCCTTGATTCGCCTGAGCTCGCCGTCATCGCAGGCCGGATCACTGAGCGCCTCAAGCAGGAGACGCGTCTGCGTGTCGGCTGAGGCTCGGCCGAAAGCCCTTGGCGTGAGATTTCGGCGATCCAGGTGGTCCAGATGTGGGTGAAGCGTCGAGCAGCGCAGCGAGCGCATCGTGGTGATGCGTGAGCGAGCAGCGGAGGAGCTGAACCCGTAGATGGGCCGCATGGGCGCCGAAGATCCGTCAAGGGCCTTTCCGACCGAGCCTCCGCCGCTGATCGAGCCTCTGGCTGCGGCCGAGCTCGCCGCACCCGCGGAGACGCTGGCCGAGCCGAGCCAGCCCAGACAGCCGGGACGGTTCCTTTCGTGGCTCTGGCCGAAGCTCGCCGCAGTCGCGCTGGGTCTTGGCATCTGGCAGGTGGTGGTGTGGTCGGGTTGGAAACCCGACTACGTCCTCCCGGGTCCGCTCCCGGTCTTTCAACGCCTGGCACAGGACCTGGGCCAGGCCGACTTCTACACAGGCGTCGGGGTCACGATGCGGCGGGCGCTGACCGGGTACGCGATCGCGGTGGTGATCGGCAGCGCAGTCGGGCTGCTCGTGGCGCGGGTGCCCATCGTCCGCAAAGCGGTGGGGCACGCCATCCTGGGCCTGCAGTCCATGCCCTCGATCGCGTGGTTCCCGCTCGCGATCCTTCTCTTCCAGCTCAGCGAGGGCGCGATCCTCTTCGTGGTCATCCTCGGGGCAGCACCGGCGGTCACAGTCGGCCTCCTGAGCGGCGTCGACCATGTGCAGCCGCTGCTGGTGCGTGTCGGGAGGGTCATGGGCGCTCGCGGCCTGGGCCTCTACCGCTACGTGATCCTTCCTGCCGCCCTACCTGGATTCGTGAGCGGCCTCAAGCAGGGCTGGGCTTTCGCATGGCGCAGCCTGATGGCCGGCGAGATCATCGGGGTCGTCTCTCATGTGCCGTCACTGGGTCAGCAGCTGCAGGTGGCTCGTGACTTCGCCGACGCCGAGCAGCTGCTCGCGCTGATGATCGTGATCTTCGTGATCGGCGTGGTGGTGGATCTCGCATTTGGCTTCGCCGACCGTTCCATCCGCCGGCGCTGGGGCCTCCTCGCTTAGGCGCGACGGTGGCAAGGCTCATCTACGCCGCCCTTTCGTCGCTGGATGGCTACGTAGCAGACAGCCAGGGCAACTTCGACTGGGCCGCGCCCGATGAAGAGGTGCACGTCGCCGTCAACGACGTCCTGCGGCCGGTAGGAACGCATCTCTACGGACGCCGGATGTATGAGGTGCTGGTCGCGTGGGAGACGATGGAGACCGCGGGACAGTCCCCCGTGATCCGGGACTTCGCCGAGATCTGGCGTTCAGCCGACAAGGTCGTCTACTCGAGAACATTGAAGAAACTCTCGAGCGCCAGGACGCGGATCGAGCGCGATTTCGACCCTGAGACCGTCCGCAAGCTGAAGGCAGCCGCCCCGCGAGACCTCAGCATCGGCGGTCCCGAGCTGGCTTCGGTCGCGTTCCGCGCGGGGCTTATCGACGAGTGTCACCTGTTCCTCGCGCCTGTTGTGGTGGGCGCCGGCAATCGGTCGCTGCCCACAAGCGGGTTCTTGAGGTTCGAGCTGCAGGGAGAACGCCACTTCAAGAGCGGCTTCGTGCAGCTGCACTACCGGACGCCGGCTAGGTAGGCGGCGTCTCGCCGAGCCTGCTGCGCAGGCGGTCCAGCTCGTTCGACGCCCACTCGGAGTCCAGCTCGTAGCTCCGCTCGCGACTCCAGGCGAGGATCGCCTCCCACTCGCTGATGGCATCGGGGATGCGCCCTAGCCGCTCGAGCAGGAACGCCCGGCTGAAAAGGGCGGAGATGGTATTCGGGTCGAGGGAGGCCGCTTGCCTCCAGGTGGCGAGCGCCTCGTCGACCAAGCCCAGGCCGGCCTGGACCGTGCCGCTCTGCTCGATCAGGCCTGGATGATCGGGGGCAAGTGTCAGCCCGGCGGCCACGATGACATTGGCTCGTGCAAGGTCGCCCGCGCGCAGGTAAGCCTCAGCCAGCAGCCGGTGCGAGCTCACGTCGTTTGGCCTGGCGGCGAGGCGCTCCTTGTAGGTGCTGATCGCATCCTCGACATCGCCGAGGGCGGCCAGGGCCACGATCAGCTGCAGGTGCGTCTTCTCAGCGTCCGGCTCCAGCACCAGCGACCGTCGGTACCAGCCGAGTGCCTCGCGCATGGTGACTCGGGCGCGGCTGAACAGGATGTACCCGCGATCGCGAAGGAGCTGGGCATTCTCGGCCTTGGCCAGCTCAGAGTCGAGTGCTTCTATGGCCCGCTGGAACGAGTCATCGTCCTGCCGTACCTCGTACGCCGTCACGAGGGCTGCGATGTCCGTTCCCATGACTTCATTATTGACATGCAGATGCGGGCTCTGCGGATCGTCATCGCGCTCGCGGTCGTGTTCGCGGGCCTCCTGAGCTGGAATTATTTCCGCACGATTCCGGCCGCCTCCGCCTCCACGTCGCTGCCGGTCCAGACCGTGATCGCCGGCGAAGCACCCCAGCTGCCATGGCCGAGCACCGGCTCGGCGGCGATGGGCGTGAGCGGGCTCGGCGCGATCGCGACGTCAGGCAACGAGCAGCCGATCCCGGCGGCGAGCGTGGCCAAGGTGATGACAGCGCTCGTGGTGCTGACCGACAAACCACTCCAGGCCGGTGCGCCAGGGCCGGCGCTGACGATGACCGGCGACGATGTCCAGACCTATCAAACCGACAACGCCCAGAACCAATCGGCTGTTCCAGTCCGTGAGGGCGAGGTGCTTTCGGAGCTTCAGATGCTCCAGGGCATGCTGATCCCGTCGGCCAACAACTTCGCGCAGACGCTGGCACGCTGGGACGCGAGCTCGGAGAGCGCCTTCGTCGACCGGATGAACCAACGCGCCAAAGCCCTCGGGCTCGTGAACACGTTGTTCGCGGATCCCGCGGGCATCTCGCCGGACACCGTCAGCACTGCGAGCGACCTGATGAGGCTGGGCATGGCCGCGATGAAGCTGCCGGTCTTCGCCGCCATCGTTCAGCTGCCGCAGGTCAAGCTTCCCGTCGCCGGCGTGGTCTACAACGTGAACAGCGTCATCGGCAAGGCGGGGATCATCGGCATCAAGACGGGATCGGGCCTGCAGACAGGCGCGAACTTTCTGTTCGCGGCGGCCGTGACCGTGAGCGAGCATCCGATCACGATCTTCGGATGCGTCATGGGCCAGCCGACCCTCGCGATCGCGTTCGATCGCGCGCAGAAGCTCATCTCCGCGTTGAAGTCAGGGCTGTCAGTGAAGCGTGAGATCGCGCGCAACCAGGCGATCGGTGCTTACGCGACGGCGTGGGACCAGCACTCCGACCTGCTGTCGACAAGCGACGTCCTCCTGGTGGAGTGGCCGGGGATGATCCTCCGCCAGCAGCTGGAGGCTCCGGCGCTTGCGATCGACAGACCGATCTCACCCGGCACGCGGGAGGGCACGCTCCACATCACGCTCGGGGACTACAGCCTTGACATCCCGGTCGTCACTTCGCAGCAGCTGTACCCACCGGGCCGCCTGTGGAGGATCACGCGCCTTCCCGGAGCCTAGCGTGGTATGGGCGGGCGGGTTCACCCGACTGCATACATCGCCGTTTGAGCACAAATACACGTAATTCCCGCGTTTTAACGTGTGATTGCGTACAAACGCGGAGACCGCGGCTTTCAGCAGGCCCAGTCGTGGTCCAGGTGATTGAAGGTGTGCTGCACCAACCAGACGGGGACAGTCACCTCCGGCAGGAAGGGTCGCGAGCACGACCCGCCTGCGAACCAGATGGCACTCAAGTACCCAGGCATCGCCAGCACCCCAGTGATCATCAGCCACATCGCCGGTGACGAATAGATGCCGACTGGAAGATCGGTCTGCGAAAGGCGTGTGACAGCCCCCTGCAGGGTGAAGCGGTTGAGGTTCAGCTGCTGCGACCACTTGTTGAGGATCTCGACGTCGAGCCACCACATCGAGATGCTCGAGGCGCCGAGCGCGTAGGCGTACCTGATCGACGTTTCGGCCTCGCTGCAGCCGATCGCCCAGGCTTCGCGCTCGATGTCCATGCCGGTGATCGAGTGAGCCTGATGCCGGCAGCCGGACGTGACCAAGTATCGATAGTCAGGCAGGTAGCCCGTGTTGAGGTAGAGCGACGGAGGCGCGGAGCGCGGCGCGTTTGCGTACTGATCCATCATGCAAAGGTTGCCGCTGAACGGTGCGCCTCCGTTGACGCCGATGATCGCGAACGATCCCGCGGACGGCGTCGGACTACCGCACTGAGGCCAGGAGATGTCGTACCCCTTCTCGCCCGGCGTGTAAGGATCGCCCATCGCACGTGCATGAATCGTGGTGGCGAACAGCAGCAGGATTGCGGTTCCTAATGCGCAAGCAGCGCGCATCTTTGACGCACCCCCAGATCAGGGAATACCCGCTAGTACCAGCTTAGACTGATTTAGAAACTCCCACCAGCAGGCCGTTACCTTGTAACCATTCGGCGAGGGCATCGCTAGATGGCTTGTCGAGCGCCGCGATCGGGGGCGCGAGCCAAGGTTCACAGATCTTCATCGCCGAAAGCGCGGCCTTGATCGAGCCGGGAAAGACACCGCCGCGGAGGCGCAGGATCAGCTGCACCACCTCGTCCTGGTGGGTCCGGGCAGCCTCGAGCTCCCCCCGCCGGAACTCGTCATGGATGCGCACTATCCACTGAGGCGCGACATTCGCGCCGCCGCAGATGGTGCCCGACGCCCCCATCACGAGTGACGGCAACAGCATCGTGTCGCTACCGGTGAAGGTGCGAAACGCCGGGAGGTCGCGCATCAGGACGCACACGCGCTCGAAGTACTCGAAGTCGCGGCTCGAGTCCTTGATGCCGGCGATGACGCCCTCGTGTGCGAGGACGGAGACAGTCTCCGGCTCGGCCACGATCTTGGTGTTTTGCGGGATGTTGTACAGCAGGATCGGGATGCGGCTCTCCGCAGCCAGGGCGCGGTAGAAGGCCAGCACCGAGGCTTGATCGATCGGGTAGTAGAACGGTGGCGTGACCAGCGCTGCGGCGGCGCCCGACCTGGCCGCTGCCTCCACCTCCGTCGTCGCCGCGCGCAGGTGACTCTGAGCCACGCCACAGATCACGGGCACGCGTCCGCGAGCGGCTTCTATCACGGCGCTCAGCATCGCCCGGCGCGACGGCTCGTCGAGGGACGCCATCTCGCCGGTGGACCCGAGCACCAGCAGGCCGGTGACGCCGCCATCGACCACGTGCTCGACCAGCCGAACCACTGCCGGCTGATCGACAGACCCGCCCTTTGTCAATGGCGAGACGAGCGCGGGAAGGACGCCGACAAGCTCGTCGATGTTGCCCACGCGTTTAGGCTAATCGCTGAGCCACATGAAGCTGCTGATGTTCGAGCTCTCCGGCGACAGGCGACTCGGAGCGTTGAGGCCCGGTCATGAGCAGGAGCTGGTCGATCTGAGCCCGGTCGCGCACGACCTGCTTGCGCTCATCGACGCAGGCGAGGAAGGTCTGGACGAAGCGCGGCGCTCAATCATCAAGCCGGCCGGCGCCGTGCACCCACTCGAAAGCGTGAGACTGTTGCCACCACTGGACCCACCGCGCGGGAACATCATCGGCATCGGCCGCAACTACCAAAAGCATGCTGAGGAGACGGCGGCCGGCAACCATGCTGCCGAGCCCCCCACCGTATTCACCAAAGCGATCACCTCCATCACCGGTCCGACCGACGACATCGCCGTCGACCCAGCGGTCAGCGACAAGATCGATTGGGAGGTCGAGCTGGCTGTCGTGATCGGCCGTCGTGGGGCCAACATCGACCGCCAGAACGGCTTTGATCATGTCTTCGGCTACATGGTGATCAACGACGTCAGCGCTCGCGACATCCAGATGGGATGGGGCGGCCAGTACTTCAAAGGGAAGAGCCTCGACCGTTCCTCTCCGATCGGACCCTGGGTGGTGACCAGGGACGAGATCCCGGAACCTCAGCGGCTTGGACTGGCCCTGAGGGTCAACGGGCAGCTGAAGCAAGATGGCAACACAAGGGACATGATCTACCCGGTCGACGCGCTGGTCGAATGGACGTCGAAAGGGATGACGCTGCTGCCCGGTGCCATCATCGCTACGGGCACCCCGGACGGCGTCGGGTTCGCACGGACTCCGCCCGAGTTCCTGAAACCTGGCGACGCCATGGAGACTGAGGTCGAGGGAATCGGAGCGCTGACGAACCGGATCGTGGCCGCGAAGGCTCGCGCCTAGAGGATCGCCTTACCGGTCTCAGGGTCGAACAGGTGCACGCGCCTGGTATCGACGACGAGCCGGATCCTGTCGCCGGGCGAAACATGCAGGTTGGGATCGACCCTCGCGGTGACGGCGCTGTCCGTGCCGACCAGCCCGTAGACGAACTGGTCGGCGCCGAGCACCTCGGTCACCTCCACCTTCATGTCCAGTCCGGAGGCCCCGTTGGTGGTGCCCTGCGATGTTTCGTCGCGCAGACGCTCCCTCATCGCCTCAGGACGCAGACCCAGGATCCCTTTCTCGACTCCTGGTGCTGACGGCAGCGGGACCTCGAACCCCGAGGCTTTGGCAGTCTTCCCCTGCACGGTGACAGGGATGAAGTTCATCGTCGGGCTGCCGATAAATCCCGCGACGTACATGTTGGCCGGTTGGTCGTAGATCTCGCGAGGCGGTGCCACCTGCTGCAGCACGCCGTCGCGCATGACCGCGATCCGGTCGCCCATCGTCATCGCCTCGACCTGGTCATGCGTGACGTAGATGAAGGTCGCGTGCAGCGCGCGGTGCTGCTTCTGGAGCTCGATTCGCGTCTGCACTCGGAGCTTGGCGTCCAGGTTCGAAAGTGGCTCGTCGAGCAGGAACGCCTGCGGCTCGCGCACGATGGCTCGGCCCAGCGCCACGCGCTGGCGCTGACCGCCTGACAGCTGGCGCGGCTTGCGGTTCAGGAGCGGGCCCAGCTCGAGTATCTCGGCCGCCTGCTTGACGCGGCGGTCGATGTCCGCCTTCGGTGTGCCGCGCATGCGCAGGCCGAAAGCCATGTTGTCCTGGACTGTCATGTGCGGATAGAGCGCGTACGACTGGAACACCATCGCGATATCCCGATCGCGCGGCGGCATGTCGTTGACGACCGTGTCGCCGATCCGGATCTCTCCATCGCTGATCTCTTCCAGGCCCGCAAGCATCCGGAGCGCAGTCGATTTGCCACAACCCGAGGGGCCGACCAGGACCATGAACTCGGTGTCCTTGACCTCGAGGTTGAAGTCGTTGACGGCCAGGGTGCCGCCTGCGAATCTCTTCGTTACGTGGTCATAGGTGACTGAGGCCATGGTCCCGTAATCCTAAGCAGAACTCAAAGGGTTGGAAACCACGACCTCGACCGCCTCACGGAGATGTGCGGCGGTGTCCTCCGGCCGCGTGTCGTTCACGAAGGTTCCCGCTCCCAGCTCAACACCGGCCAGGTACTTGAGCCGGTCGTGGCGCCGGTGTGGGGGATAGAACTCGACGTGAAGGTGAGCCTCCGGCCATGCGCCGCCGTCGGTGGGCGCCTGATGCATCGCCATCACGTACGGCGTCGAGAAGCCGAAGTGGTGGTCGTACGCGCGCGCGATCCGCAGCAGTGCGTCCGCCAGATCAGCGCGGCCGTCCGCATCCAGATCCGCGATCGACGCGACGTGCCTTCGTGGATACACATGCACCTCGTACGGCCAGCGGGCGGCGTGGGGCACAAAGGCGACTGAGCTGCCGTCGGAAAAGACGCTGCGCGGACCCGCCGCCTCGCGCTCGATCTCCTCGCAGTGAAGGCACCTGCCGGTTGAGTGGAGATGCTCTCGGGCAGCCTCGAGCTCTGCCGCCGCGAAGGGAGGAACGAACGGGAGCGCATAGATCTGGCCATGAGGATGGTGCAGCGTGACGCCGACCTCCTCCCCTTTGTTCTCGAAGATGTAGACGTACTGGACCTCCGGCCGGGAACCGAGGTCAACGTAGCGATCTGCCCACACGTCGATCAGCAGCTGAACCCTCTCGGCCGGGAGCTGCGCCAGCGTCAGCTCGTGCACCGGCGTGTAGACCACCACCTCGCAGCCCGTCGAGGAAGGACGCACCGGCCTGTCGCCGACCCGGTCGGGACCGAAGGCTGGAAAGCGGTTCTCGAACACGACCACCTCGAAGGTGTCGAGCGGCACCTCCGAGCGACCGTTCGGTCCAGATGGGCATAGGGGGCAGAAATCGGTCGGCAGGAAGGTGCGGTCGTTGCGCTCGGTTGCATACGCAACCCACTCATGGCGCAGCGGATCGAAGCGAAGCTCAGGCATGCGGCTCGGGCTTCGGAGCTTGGCGTGCGTACGTCAGCAGATAGCGTCCGTCCGGAAGCTCGAGGTCGGCGCGGGCAAGGCGCGTCACGGGCACACGACGAGGCGGCTTGACGCCGTCAGTCGCGGGGCGCCCGTCAGGCGATCTTTTCACGATCGTTCACCTGTGCCACCTTCACATCGACTCCAGCCGCCCGAATGGCATCCAGCTCGTTGGCATGCGCGCTCGAGTCGGTGATCAGAGTGTGCACCCGGCCGGTGGGCACGGTCTGGCACATCGTCTCCTGACCGATCTTCGTGTGGTCGGCGAGGACGACGACTTGCTGAGCCGCACCTGCGAGTGCGCGATCCATCGCGGCGACGACCGGGCTCGGCGTGCTCAGTCCGCGCTCGGCGCTGAAGCCATTGCCGGAAATGAACGCCTGTGACGCGCGCAGAGATCGAACGGACTCCTCCGCCGCCGGCCCG
>Ga0209689_1004470_pt1 | contig 10110 bp, 7 predicted proteins | sample GraSoiAngelo_149_FD_187119 | JGI IMG/M metagenome (GOLD analysis project Ga0209689, IMG submission 187119) | Grasslands soil microbial communities from the Angelo Coastal Reserve, California, USA - 14_1009_09_30cm (SPAdes) (version 2) | ecosystem: Environmental > Terrestrial > Soil > Grasslands ...
GGCACGACATCGGGAGTGGGAGGAATAGATGTCGATCTTGGCGGGGCTGGCGCATCTTGTTTGATCCGCGTTGACATCAACATGGCAGCGAAGAGCAACGCCGCCGCCAGATAATAAGGCGCGCCCGGCAGATGCAGGGCGTATTTCGGATCTATAAACCAGCTGAATACGCGCAGAAACAACCAGGGACCAATGATGAATGTGATCGAGCGCATGCTTTGCAGGGCGCCCTGCAGTTCACCTTGTTCCTGCTCGCTGACGCGATGCGTCATCATACTTTGCGCGGCCGGCATGGAAATATTCCAAAGCGAGATAATCGGAATCGAAGCGAAAAATTCCACACTGTTGCGAGCGATGCCCGCGACGAACATTCCGATCGCACCGAAAAACTGACCAATATAGAGCGTCGCTTTTTCGCCGAAACGTTTGACCATTCGTCCAGTCAGGAGCGCGGAGATCGCGCCCGTGCAGATGCCAACAACCATGAGCGAAAAACCGGTGGTTCGTTCGCCCCAGGCGTAGCGATAAATGGCGTAGAGCACCCAAACGCTAAAAACGTTGTGCGCGGTGTAAGCGAGAAATTGAATAACCGCGAGTCGCCACAGCTCAGGGTGCGAGCGCAGCAGAACGAGGGAACCCACGGGATTGGCCCGGCTTAACGAAAAATTTTTGCGGCGCTCGGTTGGAAGCGATTCGGGGACGAACAAGTAACCATAAAGCCAGTTCGTTAGACTCAATCCGGCGGACACCCAGAATGCCAGACGAGGAGTTACACTGCCAAGCAGACCACCAATCGCCGGACCGAAAGCAAACCCAACGCCAAACGCCATGCCGATCATTCCGAAAGCGCTCGCGCGTTTCTCTTTCGGCGTAACATCAGCGATGTACGCCATCGCGGTCGGGATGCTTGAAGTCGTGATTCCGGAAATGATTCGGCCAAGAAAGAGCCACCCTATGGTTGGCGCGAGCGCCATCACGACATAATCGAGTCCGAGTCCGAGGTTCGACAATAAGATGACTGGGCGCCGGCCGAAGCGGTCCGACAAGACCCCGAGCAACGGCGAACAGACAAATTGCATCAACGCAAACACGAGGGCGAACCAACCGTTCCAATTGGCCGCATCTGTCATTTTGCCACCGAGAAAATCGAGAATGAGTTTCGGCAAAACCGGAATGATCAAACCCATCGCAAGAACATCGAGCGTCACGGTGACGAGAATGAAAATGATCGCGGCCTGGCGGTTTTTCATTAGATCGTCAACTGTAGAGGCGGCCGTGTCGGCCGCAATTATGATGACACCGCTTTCTTATCGCTCGCCGAAAACGGAAGTGCGCCAGAGCAAGATCCATGGGCGCGGATTATTTGCCAGGGCCGACATTGACAAGGGCGAGATCGTCGCGATGAAAGGCGGACACATTGTCGATCGCGAAACGTTGCGTCGTGAAATCACTCCGCGGCTTGGCCCGGTGGAAATTCAGATCGACGACGATTTGTTCATTGCGCCGGTCACGGAAGAAGAGCGCGAAAGCTCGATGCTCTACAGCAATCATTCCTGCGACGCGAACATTGGCATGCGCGGTGAGATTACATTCGTCGCGATGCGCGACATCCGCGCCGACGAAGAGCTCACCCACGATTGGGCGACCACGGACGACGATGATTACTCGCTTGAGTGCAAATGCGGCGCGCCTAACTGCCGCAAAAATCTCACCGGCAAAGATTGGCAACGCCCGGAACTGCAAAAACGTTACGCCGGATATTTCTCGGCGTATCTGGCACGAAAAATCGCGATGCTAGCTCCCGGACCTTAGATGGCGCAAAGGTGCGCATCGAGCAGTCCACTGCTCGATGCTAATTCGGTCGGTGCAGCCTCATTCATTCTGGGCATCTCTCGGCCTACCGACTAATACCGGTAATGCTCCGACTTAAACGGCCCGTCGACGGGAACACCAAGATACTCCGCTTGTTGTGGCGAAAGTTTGGTGAGTTTGACGCCAATTTTTTCCAAATGCAGGCGTGCGACTTCTTCGTCGAGTTTCTTTGACAAGACGTAAACGCCAACTTTGTAACTGTCCCGATTCTTCCAGAGATCGAGCTGGGCAAGCACTTGATTGGAAAACGAGTTCGACATGACGAAGCTCGGATGGCCCGTCGCGCAGCCGAGATTCACGAGCCGGCCTTCAGCGAGCAGGAAAATTTCGTGTCCGTCCGGGAAAGCATATTTGTCCACCTGGGGCTTGATGTTCGTGCGCTTGACGCTAGGCACGGCGTTCAGCGCATCGACCTGAATCTCGTTGTCGAAGTGGCCGATGTTCGCGACGATGGCTTGATCTTTCATTCGCTGCATGTGCTCAAGCGTAATGATGTCGAGATTACCGGTGGCGGCGATGTAAATGTCGCCCCGGCCGAGCGTGTCTTCGATCGTAGTGACTTCGTAGCCTTCCATGGCAGCCTGCAACGCATTAATCGGATCGATCTCGGTAATGACGACGCGCGCGCCCTGTCCGCGCAGTGATTGCGCGCACCCTTTGCCGACGTCGCCGTAGCCGCACACGACCGCGACTTTGCCGCCGATCATTACGTCGAGAGCGCGGTTCAATCCATCGACCAGCGAATGACGGCAGCCATAGAGATTGTCGAACTTCGATTTCGTGACTGAATCGTTGACGTTGACGGAGGGAACAAGCAGCCGATTCTCCTGATGCATCTTATAAAGCCGATGCACGCCGGTGGTCGTCTCCTCGGAAACGCCGTGCCACTCTTTCACGATCTCGTGCCAGCGGTACGGGTTCTCGCGCTGGATCTCGAGCAATAAATCTTTGATAACCTGTTCTTCTTTGTTCGCCGATTTACTCTTCGCCCAATCACTGCCTTCTTCGAGCTCATAACCTTTGTGGATAAGCAGCGTGGCGTCGCCGCCATCATCCACTACAAGCTGTGGACCTTTGCCGTTCGGATGCGAGATCGCCTGGTACGTGCACCACCAATAATCCTCAAGACTCTCGCCCTTCCACGCGAAAACCGAGACGCCTGACTTGGCGACCGCCGCGGCCGCGTGATCTTGCGTCGAAAAAATGTTGCAGCTGGCCCAACGCACGCTCGCGCCAAGATCGACAAGTGTCTCGATCAGCACGGCAGTCTGAATCGTCATGTGCAGAGAACCGGTGATGCGCACTCCAGCGAGCGGTTTACTCTCCGCGTACTTTTCGCGAATGGCGATGAGACCCGGCATTTCCTTTTCTGCGATGGAAATTTCTTTGCGGCCCCATTCCGCCAGACTGATGTCGCGGATTTTGCGATCTTGTTTTGTGTCAGTTCGTACTGGTGCGCTTGTGGACATAGTTTTAAGTTTTTAGTGTTAAGCTTTAGGTTCTCTGCGGCGGGCGCGTTTCGGTTTGGGACGATTCTTCCCTTAAAACGAAGAGGCCACTTTCTTTAGCGCTTCCGCTTTATCGGTACGTTCCCAAGTGAGCGCGTCCAGATCGTCGACGCGGCCGAAGTGGCCGTAGTTGGTTGTGTTGCGATAAATCGGCCGCAGCAGATTGAGCTGCTTGATGATCTCGGCGGGCTTGAAATTGAAAACTTCCCAGATCGCCCGCTCCAATTTCTCCTCGTCTAGTTTGCCGGTGCAAAAGGTATCAACGCTGACGCTCACGGGCTCGGGGTGACCAATCGCGTAAGCGAACTGGACTTCGCACCGCTCCGCCAGCCCAGATGCGACAACATTCTTGGCGATCCACCGCCCCATGTAAGCTGCGCTGCGATCGACCTTGCTCGGATCCTTTCCCGAAAACGCACCACCGCCGTGCCGGCCCATTCCGCCATAGGTATCGCAGATGATCTTGCGGCCGGTGATGCCTGCGTCGCCTTCCGGACCGCCAATCACGAACCGGCCAGTCGGATTAATCAGGTAGGTTGTTTTCTCGTCGATTCATCCGGGCGGCATTACTTTTTTGATCAGGAGTTCAATCAGGGTTTCGCGGACTTCCTTTTGTTTCACATCGGCCGCGTGCTGCGAAGAAATAACGACAGTGGCGGCGCGGAGTGGCTTGTAGCCATCGTATTCAATCGAGACCTGCGTCTTGGCATCGGGACGCAGCCATGGAATTTCGCCCGATTTGCGCAAGCGCGTCAGCTCGCGCCCGAGTTTGTGCGCGAATGAAATAGGAGCCGGCATCAGCTCCGGCGTTTCATTGCACGCAAATCCGAACATCAGCCCCTGATCGCCGGCCCCTTGCTCGGCTGTGCCTTTGCCTTCGGCCGCCGCTTCATCGACACCCTGCTTGATGTCGCGCGATTGCTCGCTCATCTCCCAAATCACACGACAGGTGTCGGCGTGAAAAACGCAATCGCCGTTCACATAGCCGATGCTCCGGATAGCGTCGCGGACCCGCTCTTCAAAATCGAGTTTGGCGTTGCTGGTGATCTCGCCAGCGAGCACAACCAGATTGCCTTTCGCCAGGGTCTCGCAAGCAACGCGGCTTAGCGGATCCTGCCCGAGACAGGCATCGAGAATGTAATCGCTGATTGTATCGCAAACTTTGTCGGGATGCCCTTCGGTGACCGATTCAGAGGAAAAAATGTAACGATGCGACATAATAAAAGGTGATTCGTTGAAAAGATTACAAGGTTAAAGCGGATCAGCTTTGCGATTTTATGGGTCAACCGTTGTAACGATGTAACATCTTAGCAATGCAACGTCGGCCAGCAACATATTGACCAATCATGATACGTCGATATATCGTTGGCTAATAGAATGGCGTCAACAATTAATTTGCTCCGATTGCTGGCAGACCCGACCCGTTTGCGTCTGCTCCTTCTTCTCGAGCAAGAAGAGCTTTCGGTGGCTGAGCTGCAGGAAATTCTGGGCATGGGCCAATCGCGCATCTCCAGTCATCTCGCCCAATTGAAACGCGCCGGCGTCGTGGAAGATCGGCGAGTCGGGAAAAATGTTTACTACGGCGCGAACCACCATGGACAGGATTCACAGCGGGCGCGCGTCGCGGAGCTAACCCGCGCGTTCGCGCGCGAGCTGCCGGAAGCGTCGCGCGATCGCACGAGCCTCAAGCTCGTACTGCACAAACGTCAGGATAAAGCCCGGAAATACTTCGACGAGCTCGCCGGCAAGTTTGGCCGAAGTTATGTGCCTGGCCGGTCATGGAAAGCGCTGGCACACACGCTCATCACCTTGCTGCCGCCATTGACAGTTGCCGACCTTGGGGCCGGCGAAGGGACACTTTCGCAGTTGCTGGCGAAAAACGCGCGCAAAGTCATCGCCATCGATAATTCGGCAAAGATGGTCGAGTTCGGATCGCAGCTCGCAAAAAAGCACGGCTTTAAGAACGTCGAATACCGGCTCGGCGACATTGAAGATCCGCCGATTACAAAAAACAGTGTAGATCTTGCGATCCTAAGCCAGGCGTTGCATCACGCCATTCATCCGCAGCGAGCTATCGCGGCGGTCCACCGGATTTTGAAGCGCGGTGGCCGGTTAGTGATTCTCGATCTTTTGAGCCACCGCTTCGAGCGGGCTCGCGAATTGTATGCGGACCACTGGCTCGGTTTTAGCGAAGTGCAGTTGCACCAATTCCTTGAAAAAAGCGGCTTTCGACAAATAGAAGTAAGCGTTGTGTCTCGGGAGCAGCAAAGTCCGCATTTTCAAACGGTCTTCGCGACCGGCGTAAAGTGAACGCCAGGGCTCATTCGCCTGTCAATATTGTCGGAGCGGAGCTATAGTCCCGGACTAACCCAAATTTGTAGCCATGACCGGCTTCTTCGATGAAGTGAAGCGGCGCAAGGTCTACCGCGTGGCGGCAGCCTACATCATCGCTGCGGGAGGCGCGATTCAGCTGGCTTCGGCCTCGTTTCCGGCGTGGGAATTGCCAAACTGGGCGCTGCGGCTGGTGATCGTCCTGTTACTCATCGGGTTCCCAATCGCACTCATTCTCGCATGGGCTTTTGATGTAACCGCGCAAGGCATTCAAACTACGCCTTCCGTAGCCGCGCCGAGAGCGCACCGCCGTCGTAACATGATCATACTTGTCGCGACTGGCGTGATCATTTCTGCTGCTGCGGGGTTCTTTCTGCTGCCACGCGTTTCCGCGCACAAGATCGACAAGTCGATTGCGGTGTTGCCATTTGAAAATCTCAGCGATGAAAAAGAGAACGCCTATTTTGCAGACGGCATCCAGGATGACGTGCTCACGAATTTGTCCAAGATCGGCGACCTGAAGGTGATCTCCCGCACATCGGTCATGCCTTACCGGGGCAAGGCATCCAACGTCCGTGAGATTGGAAAGGCGCTGGGTGTGGCCACTATTCTCGAAGGCACTGTTCGCCGCGTCGGCAATCGTGTGCGTGTGAGCGTGCAGTTAATTAACGCTGACAGCGACGAGCACATCTGGGCGGAAGATTATGATCGGGATTTAACCGATGTGTTCGCGATTCAAACTGATCTCTCCCAGAAAATCGCGGGCGAATTGCGGGCAAAATTGTCGCCGAGCGAGAAAGCACAGATCGAGCGCAGACCGACCGAAAACGGCGAAGCCTATCTGGCATTCGTGCAGGGGCACGATTTGTTCACTCGGCCTGACAAATTCCGCAGCAATACGGAAAATCCTGAGCAGCTTTTTGAGAAAGCGACGAAACTCGATCCGAATTTTGCTGGCGCGTTTGCCGGATTGGCCTGGGTGGAAGATTGGATGTATCACACCTTCGATCCGACCGCCGCGCGGAAGGAGAAAGCGCGAGCCGCTGCAAACGAGGCTATTCGTTTGCAGCCGGACTTGCCGGAAGCGCACCTCGCCCTGGGTTTCTACCATTACTATTGCGAACGCAATTATCAGGCGGCACTGAACGAATTTGCGATTGCGAAACGAAGTTTGCCAAACTCGGCGGAAGTTCACATGGCGGTTGGCTCGATCGAGCGGCGCCAGGGCAAATGGGCTGAATCGACCGCCAATTTCGAAAAGGCGACGGCGCTCAGTCCGAAGGATGCATTCCTTCTTGAAAATCTCGCCGATAATTATCGCGCCAACAAAAATTTCGAAGAGGCGGACAAACTTTACGATCGTGCCATCGAGGCCGCGCCAAACTCGCTTGGCGCGCTCGCAGGAAAGGGCAAACTTGCGGTGGAGTTAAAAGGCGATTTTGCCGAGATCGAGAAACGGTTGGCGCAAGTGCCGCCAGGAGTCGATCCAGACGGTCAGGTTACCTCTGTTCGCGTGTGGCTTTTGATGCTGCAACGAAAGTTTCCGGAGGCTCTCGCGGTTCTCAACAAATTGCCGCAGGGGATCTTTCACGATAGCACCGCACCGGTGTCGAAAGCTGCTCTTGAGGGTATGCTTTACTTGTTTCAGGGCAACAAGGCGAAGGCACAAGCCGCATTCCAGCGAGCACGCCCGTTCGCAGAGCAATCCCTGCGCGAAAGCCCCGGTGATGCTGCTCGACATATACAACTTGGTTTCATTCTGACGGGCTTGGACCGCAAACAAGAAGCCCTTGCTGAGGGCAGACGCGCCGTCGAGCTAACGCCAGAGTCGGAGGATGCCTTCGACGGCCCACAGATCACCGCTTCGCTCGCCCAAATCTACGCTTGGGTTGGCGAAAAAGATCAGGCCTTGCGACTACTGGATCGTTCACTCGAGACCCCAAATGGAATCACAGTACCGATGTTGAAATTGGACCCTATGTGGGACCCGCTTCGTAATGATCCCCGTTTTCAAGCATTGATCGACAAGCGCGGTGCGGAAATTTAGCGTCGGCTTCCCTTTTCACGGTCGATTACAGCCAGGCGGGGGCGAATGGCGCGAGAAGAATTCGCAAAGCGAATGATCAACTGCGTAAAGTGAACGCCGCCGTTCATTTTCGTGTCTATATTGTCGCCGTTGAACCATAATCCCGGTCAATCCAAATCTTTTGCTATGAGCGGCTTCTTCGAGGAAGTGAAACGGCGAAAGGTTTACCGGGTGGCGGCAGCCTACATCATCGCTGCCGGCGGCATCATTCAACTGGCCTCGGCCGCGTTTCCGGCATGGGAATTGCCAAACTGGGCGCTGCGACTGGTGATTGTCCTGTTACTCATCGGGTTCCCAATCGCACTCATTCTCGCGTGGGCCTTCGATGTCACGCCCCAAGGCATCCGAGCCACACCGAACGTGGCTGTGCCTAGAACGAACCGCCGTCGCAACATAATTATGCTTGTCGCAACCGGAGTGATCGTCTCCGCGATCGCTGGATTTTTCCTCCTCCCCCGTATTTCTTCCGCGCGCAAGATCGACAAGTCGATCGCGGTATTACCGTTTGAAAATCTGAGCGACGAAAAAGAGAACGCCTATTTCGCCGATGGCATTCAGGACGACGTGCTCACGAATTTGTCGAAGATCGGCGATCTTAAGGTGATCTCCCGCACTTCGGTGATGCAGTACAAGGGCGCGGCAAAGAACGTTCGCGAAATTGGAAAGGCACTTGGCGTTTCAAATATTCTCGAAGGAAGCGTTCGCCGTTCAGGAAACAAGGTGCGGATCAATGTGCAATTGATCGACGCAAACAGCGACCAGCACATTTGGGCGAACGATTACGACCGCGATCTGACCGATGTTTTTGCTATCCAAAGCGATCTCGCGCACGAAATCGCAAACGCGCTCCAGGCGAAACTTTCCGACACGGAAAAGGCGCTCATGGAACGCAAACCTACGGAGAATGGCGAGGCCTATCTCGCCTTTGTCCAGGCACATGATCTGCAGTGCGCCGTTGAGGACCTCGGGAAACTCAAACAAAGCGAGCAGCTTTATGCGCGAGCCATCGAGCTCGACCCTAAATTTGCGCTCGCTCTTGCGTGCTACTCGCAGTTGGAAAGTTGGATCTTTCACACCTTCGATCCAACGCGGGGACCGCGCCAAAAAGCCCGTGCTCTCGCCGAGCAGGCCCTGCAATTACAGCCTGACCTGCCAGAGGCGCACTTGGCCATGGGGTTTTCTTATTATTACGGCGACAACAATTACGATGCGGCGCTGAAAGAATTCGAAATCGCACAGCGCGGATTGCCTAACGAATCGGGAGCTTATCTCGCTCTCGGCGCGATCCAGCGGCGCCAGGGCAAATGGGCAGAATCGACTGCGAACCTTGAAAAGGCCGCCAGTTTGAATCCGAAAGATAGCTGGCCGCTACAAAATCTCGCTTTCAATTACCAGATGCTGCGGAATTTCGATGCGGCCAACAAAACGATCGACCGCGGGCTTAAAGTGGACCCAAACGGCGTGGGACTTTGGGAGGTCAAGTCCAAGCTGGCCATCGCCGAAAAAGGCGATCTGAGCGTTTCGGAGAAAGCATTTCAGACGGTGAAATCTATACCGCTTAACGACGAGAACAAACTTCGGATCGTCGGCTCGCGCGCGGACGTTTTTCTTTTGGAACGGAAATACCAGGAAGCTTTGCGCGAAGCCGAAAGCCTGCCGGACGATCTCTTCGGCACCGCATTCTCGCAGCACTTGAGTGGCAAATATTATCTCATCGGCTTCGCGCGAAAAGCGCTCCAGGACGAACCCGCCGCGCGAGCCGCCTTCCTGAAAGCAAAAGACCTCCTCGAAGCGCAACTGAAAGAAAGTCCCGATGCGGCAGACATCCATATTCAGCTCGCGAAAGTTCTCGCCTATCTCGGAGAAAAAGATGCCGCGCTAGCTGAAGCTCGGCGCGCCAGCGAATTGCTTCCGGAGAGCAAAGACGCCTTTGGCGGCCCGGAAATTGCAGCTGGGGTGGCCGAAGTTCACGCCATTCTTGGCGACAACGGTCGCGCGATTGAAATCCTGGACGGATTGTTGAGTCGACCGAGCGCTGTCACTGTGCAGAGTCTGAAAGTAAGTCCAATTTGGGACTCGTTGCGAAACGATCCGGGTTTTCAAGCTTTGCTGAACAAATACGGTGGCAAAGCTTAAGGCCGTTGTCCTTCTTCTCGTCGCCGCGGCAACAGCCCACGCGGATTGGGCGATTCTGTCAACGGCTTTTGAACCGGGAGGTGGTGGCGTTGTACATCGGCACGCCGTTTTGGAAAACGCTACCGGGGATGGAAGGGCCGTTGTCGATCTTGCAATTTTTGCCGCCAAATCTTGCAC
>Ga0209689_1004476_pt1 | contig 10103 bp, 10 predicted proteins | sample GraSoiAngelo_149_FD_187119 | JGI IMG/M metagenome (GOLD analysis project Ga0209689, IMG submission 187119) | Grasslands soil microbial communities from the Angelo Coastal Reserve, California, USA - 14_1009_09_30cm (SPAdes) (version 2) | ecosystem: Environmental > Terrestrial > Soil > Grasslands ...
AACGCTTTCACTGTGACGTACCTGCCGAAGCTAAATGGCGCAGCGTCCGCTGGGGGCCCCGCGCCGAAGGCGTGGGAGGATCTGATCCCCCCGCGCTCTTTAGTAGTGGGACTTGAGGCGCGCCCTCATCTCCTGCGCGAGCTGCTCCAGCCGCGAGGAGTCGACGAACAGCAGGGAGATGCTCGGGACCTGGTCGATGGCGGCCTCGATGCCCTGGATGGATGGATCCGCCGCACCGAGGATGTCCTTCACCTTGCGCGCACGGTTGCCGAGCGAATCCTCGGCCATCGCCTGCAGCTCGGCAACGATCGCGGCCCAATCCAGTTGTGGGCCCGACGCGGAAGCGGGTGGCGTGGTGGGAGCGACAGCCGGCGGGATGTTGGGCATCGCCGGGACGCTTGGAGGGGTCGGCGCCTGCCGCGGCTGCACGGGATAGGTGGCGGTGGCCTGCTGCGGGATGACGGGGATCTGCGAGGTCGCGGGCTCAGCGGGAGGTGGTGGCGGAGGGGGCGCAGGTGCGGCCTGAGGCGCTCGCAATGCGCTTGCGCGCTGCGCCGCGACCACCTCGTCGATGTCGAGCGGCGTGTGGGTCGTGGAGTCCGCGGACTTGATCTCGATCATCGCGTTCGGGTCCTCGCACAGCGCAAGCGCGCGGTCCGGCTTATCCGAGATGTCCCTGGACTCGCTCGTGTATGCGCCGGCGACATCGCCCTCGGACAGGATGATGACGCCGGTGCCGCCTCCGGACCGGATCATCACGCTTCCGCTGAGCTTGCGATCGTTGAGGAACTTGAGCAGCGCCTTCATATCGACCCACGACGCGTACAGCTCGGTGTACATCGGCCGCGAGACCGTGAGCTCGTGGAGGCCGTCGATCAGCTCGGAGGAGAGGCCGACCACGTCGAGCACGCCATGCCCGGCGGTGACATCGTCATTGAATCTCTGCAGGGCTTGCTTGCCGAGAACCAGTCCGCTCGGCTCTTCGCCGGCGTCATACATGCATTCGAGCGCCAACCCCTCCCGGAAGAGGATCAGTCCGGATGCGTCATCTGTCAGCAGGCGCACATAGCCGGTGTAGCCCTCTTTCTCGAGGGTCGTAATGAGGCGCGGGAAGTCCACGAAGGACGTCTTGAGCGAGTCGTAGATGACCTGTCCCGCAGGCACGGGAATGGGCTCACGGCCGTGCTTGGGCTGTGGTCTGTGCTTCACGCCGCGTCTCGGCTGTGGTGCTTCCACCTTCCTCTCCGCTACAGGATGATCGCGTGGCGCCTCTTCTGCATTCGGCTTGTGCTGCTTCGGCGCCTCGGCAGCCTCTTCGGGGGTGGACTCGGCCGCCTGGACCAGCTCGGGAATGCCGGCCTTGACGGTCTCGTCCGATGGCAGCTTTGCCTTGGGATCGAACTCGAACTCGCCTCCTGGCCAATTGAGCGCGCTGACCACTGCCGCATCGCCCGCGATACCGTCGCTCTGCGCGTGAAAGAGGTGGCCGAACAGGAAATACAGCGAGGCCGATTTGCCTGAGCCGTTGCGAATCGTGAGCGTGCCGGTCGACCGCTCGCCTTGAGCGGCTTCCAGCAGAGATTTAAGGCTGGTCTCGGCCAGCGAGCCCTGTGATTGCAAGAGTCAACTCCTGAGTTCGCCCCTACCCGATCCCGTCGCGAAAGAAAGTTAGTATAGGCATCGATATCAAATTAGCGCGCCCGGAGCCTCCGGAATTCCCAGCACCCTCCAGGCCGCCTCCGTCTCGGATCTATCTCATCCGCCATGGCGAGTCGACCTGGAATCGAATTCATCGGATCCAGGGCCAGCTTGATCCTCCGCTCTCCGAAGAAGGCCGGAGTCAAGCGGCTCGTCTCGCCCACCGCTTCGCCGGGAAGCGCCCGCTGGCGCTTTATTCGAGCGACCTGAAGCGGGCGCTCGAGACTGCCGCGCCGATCGAGGCCGTGACCGGGCTGGAGGCAGTACCGATGCCGGAGCTGCGTGAGATCTTCCTGGGCGAATGGGAGGGGCTGCGCACCGAAGAGCTCCTCGAGCGCTACCCGGAAGCTTGGGCCAGGTGGGCAGAGGAGCCGAGCTGGGACCTCATCCCTGGCGGTGAGAGCGCGGCCGCATTCGAGGCTCGAGTCGAGTCCGCGCTGGACTCATTTTTCGTCCGCCATGCACAGGGCGACACGGTGGTCGTCACGCATGGCGGTGTCATACAGATCGCACTCCATCGGATCGTCGGCCGGCCGAGCCGTGGTCTGTTTCCGTTCCGCATCTCGAATTCGTCAATCACGCTGATCTCCAAACGGGATGGGCATCTGATCATCGACTCGGTCAACGACACCGGCCACCTCGAGGGAGCTGCCCATCTCGCGGATTGAATCGCAGCCGGAAGCCTGGGATGCCGAGCTCGACCTGCTCGCGTCGCCCGCGCCTCTGCTGCAGAGCTGGGGATGGGGCGATGTGCAGGGAAAAGCCGGCTGGTCGGTGGAGCGAGTTCGCCTTGACCATGCGATGGCGAGCGTTCAGCTGCGCGGCCTGGGACCGCTGCGCGAGGCATATGTTCCGCGCGGGCCTGTCCCCGCCACCGCGGAGGCGGTGAGGAATCTCGTCGAATGGGCTCGCGAGCGAAAGATAGCCCGGCTGCAGGTTGAGCCGGACGCACCACCGGACTTCGGTGGGGAGATGAAGGCGATCGGCTTCACGGCCATCCCACCGACCCAGCCCGCACACACGCGCATCGTCAAGCTAATGCCGCCCGACCAGCTGCTGGCGTCCTTCCATCACGGCCGCCGCTACAACATCCGCGCCGGCCTGCGTCGAGGAGTGATCGTCGAGGAGGATGTGGACGCCGCCGAGCTCGAGCGTCAGTCCGCGGCTGTGGAACGCCGCGAGTCGATCAATCTTCCCGACCGCCGCTACTACGAGTCACTGCTGAAGCTGCTGCCCTGGTGCCGCACCTATGTCGCCCGCCACCCACAGACCAATGAAGCCCTGGCCGCGGTGCTGGTGGCACGTCATGCGGGACGTGGCTACAGTCTTTTCGCCGGTCGCAGCGGCCGGCATCCGGAGCTGATGGCCAACGACCTCGCCTGGTGGGCGGCTCTAAAAGGGTGCGCCGAGGCGGGCTGCAGGGACTTCGATTTGTGGGGCGTGCCTCCGCCAGGCGCCGGCCGCGACCATCCGTGGCATGGGCTCGGCTTCTTCAAGTCCGAGTTCAACGGCGACGAGGTCGCCTACGCCGGGGCTTGGGAGATCACGCTCTCGGGCACGGGCGCCAGGCTCCTTGGAATCGAGAAATCGGCTCGCCGCCGTGTGCGGAAAATGGTGCACAACATCTCCTAACAATCCTTCAAAGCGTCTACTATGGTCTTAGGAGAAACACCGGAGAAATGTCCGAACCATCGCGCCAGATCCTGGTCGTGGACGGCGACGCCCCGGCCCGCCGCGAGATCAAATCCGCGTGCGAGCAGGACGGCTACCAGGTGCTGGAGGCAGAGACAGGATCGGATGCGCTCCGCGTCCACACCGCCGCCCACCCGAATCTTGTCCTGCTCGAGGTCACACTGCCGGACGGCTCGGGCTTCGACGTCTGCCGGGAGCTCCGCCGCTCCGACCCGACCTCGCCTGTGATCATGATGAGCACGCGCTCCGATGAGATCGACGTCGTGGTGGCGCTCGAGATCGGAGCCGACGACTACGTCACCAAGCCTCTGCGGCTGCGCGAGCTGGCGGCCCGGATCGCGGCGCACCTGCGGCGAGCCCGCATGGAGTCTGCCGAGGCAATGCGGACAAGGCTCGAGTTCCGCGATCTGGTCATCGATGTCAACGAGCGCCGCATCTACAAATCAGGCAAGGAGATCGAGCTGACCCACACCGAGTTCGACCTGCTCACCTTCCTCGCCAGCAACGCCGGCAAGGTGCTCAGCCGGGAGAAGATCCTGAACTCGATCTGGGGTTATGAGTATCCAATCGAAACCCGGGTGATCGACGTCCACATCCGAAACCTGCGCCGCAAGATCGAGACGCAGCCCGCGCGTCCTTATTACATCCTGGCCGTCCCGGGGATCGGGTACCGCTTCACCAACGCCCGCCCGGTCTAGCCACCGCCCCGACTGAAACCCCCTTCCTGCGCTGTAGGCTATCGCCTCAGTGAAGCTGATCGGCGTTCGAGTCAAGCGTTTTCGCAACATCCTCGACTCCACTCCCATCTCCGTGGCGGGCAACGTGACCTGCCTGGTCGGCAAGAACGAGTCCGGCAAGACCGCCATCCTCGAGGCGCTCTATCGCCTCAAGCCCACCTACCAGGCCACCTTCCGGGACATCGACGACTACCCGCGCTGGATGCTCGCGGAGCACCGCCGCAGCGGCGAGATCGAGAAGACCAGCCCCGTCGAGGCGACTTTCGAGCTGGAGCCGGCGGACGTCGATGCCATCGAGGCGATCGGCGGAAAGGGCGTGGTCGGCTCGAGCACGCACACCGTGATCGTTCAGCGCGACTACGCCAGCCAGATCCACGTCAGCCTGCCCCAGGTCGACGAGCGCGTGACCGTGACCCGCCTCGTGGACGCGGCCAAGCTTCCCGATGGCTTACGGGCCACCGTCGGCGACCACGCCACTGTCGCCGACCTCTCGAACCGCCTGAGCGAGATCGAGCACGCGGTCCCGAAGATCGACTCCCCGACCCAGCAAGCGGTAAACAAGCTGCAGGAGGCGATCAGGAGCCAGTTTCCTGAAGGCGTCACGCAGGCGGTCGAAGGCCTGATCGTGCAGCGCATGCCGAGCTTTCTCTACTTCAGCGAGTACAGCCAGCTCCAGGGCAAGGTCGACCTCGAGCACCTTTTCGATGGCAACGACCTGGACCCGAGCCAGCTGACCGCCCGGTCCTTGCTTCGCCTGGCCCACGCCGACAACCAATCGATCCTCGCCCTCGACTACGAGGAGCGGCGCTCTGAGCTGGAGGCGGCTGCGAACCGGTTGACCCACGAGGTCGCGCGCTACTGGTCGCAGAGCGCCGACCTGAAGGTCGACATCGACGTCGAGATGGCCGCGAGCGGCAACCAGCAGGTCGCGAAGTTCCTGCAGATCCGCGTTGAAGACCTGCGGCACGGCTTCAGCAACCGGTTCGACCAGCGATCGTCAGGATTCCGCTGGTTCTTCTCGTTCCTCGCGGCTTTCCACGAGTTCGAGAAGCAAAAGGAGCGGGTGGTGATCCTGCTCGATGAACCGGCGCTGGAGCTTCACCCGCGCGCGCAGCGCGACTTCCTGCGGTTCATCAACGAGCGCCTCGCGCCGAAGCACCAGGTGTTCTACACGACGCATTCACCATTCATGGTCGAGGCGGACCGCCTGGACCGGGTGCGCCTGGTCGAGGACAAGGGCCGCGGCGTCGGCGCTGTCGTGTCGGCGGACGTGCTCTCAGCCGAGGCGGACAGCTTCTTCCCACTTCAGGCGGCCCTGGGTTATGACCTTGCGATGTCGCTGTTCAACCGGCCGGACAGCCTGCTCGTCGACGCGACCTCGGACTTCACCTACCTGACAGTCATCAGCGATCACCTGAAGCAGTTCGGCCGCGAGCACCTGAACGAGCGGTGGCGCGTATTGCCGGCCGGCGGTGCGGCCAACATCCCCGCTGCGATCGCGCTGATCGGAAGGCAGCTCGGAGTGACGGTGCTGATCGACTCCCGGAACGGGAACGAGAAGCTGACCGAGCTCGCCAAGGCCGGCTTCCTCAAACCGAAGCGGCTGGTGGCGGTGGCCGAGGTGACCGGCGCCGCGCGCGCCGACCTCGAGGATCTGTTCGAGGTCGACGACTACCTTGCCCTTTACAACCAGGCTTTCGGCAAGGCGCTGCGGGCGGCGGATCTTCCCAGTGGCGAGCGAATCCTGGAGCGGATCAGGGAGAAGGAAGGCGAGTTCGACACCGACCGCCCGGCCGATGCCCTGCTCAGGCTTCGCGACAAGCTCCTGCCCCCGCTCAAGCCCGCGACTCGGGCCCGGTTCGAAGAACTTTTCCGCCGCATCAACAAGACCCTCTAGGGGTTAGACCCCCAGCTCACGCAACCCTTCGAGCACAAAGGTCCGCTCACGGATGCGGGGATGCGGAACAGTAAGGTCGGGATCCGAGATCCGCTCATTTCCGAAGCGAAGTATGTCCACGTCGATGACTCGTGGACCCCATCGTCTGGTACGGGTTCGCCCTCCTTCTCTCTCGACGGCTTTTGCCGCGCGCAGCAGCTGCCGCGGCGTCCCTTCCCACTCGACCTCGAGGACCTGGTTCAGAAAGCGAGGCTGATCCGCCACACCCCACGGCTCCGTCTCGGTGACGCGGCTCTGACGCACGATGCGCACGCCCTTCTCACGCAGCCTTCTGCGCGCTGCGCTCAGGTTGCGGACGCGCCTGCCCAGGTTCGTGCCGAGCCCGAGGTACGCGACCGTCAAGCGGTCTGAGTTACGCGTGCGATGCGGTCGGCCACCTGCACCACGCGCTTCATGACACGTACGTCGTGCACGCGGACCGCGTCGACACCACGCATGATGGCCGCGGCCACCGTCGCGGCGGTACCTTCGAGCCGGTCCGTCACGGGCAGGTCGAGGAGCTTCCCGATGAACGACTTGCGCGAGGTGCCGATGAGGATCGGTTGGCCGAGCTCCTTCAACTCCTCGAGCCTGTGCATCACCTCCCAGTTCTGGTCGGCAGTCTTGCCGAAGCCTATGCCCGGGTCGACCAGGATCCGCTCGCGCGAGACTCCGGCGTCGATGGCTTTCCGCGTGGCCTCACGCAGCACGCGCTTTATCTCGTCCATCAGGTCGCTCGCATACTCCGTTCCGTCCTGGTTGTGCATGAGGACGATGGCGCAGCCGCGGCGGGCAGCGAGGTCGGCGATCGCCGGCGAGCGCTGCAGGCTCCAGACATCGTTGAGGATGGTGGCTCCTGCCTCGACCGCCGCCTCGGCGACCTCGACTTTGTAAGTGTCGATCGAAACGGGCACCCCAGCCTCTCGCGCCAGACGCTCTACCACTCGCTCGGTACGGCTGATCTCCTCGGGCACCGAGATGGGTTCGTGGCCCGGACGCGTCGACTGGCCGCCGACGTCGAGAATGTCCGCGCCTTCGCCGACCATCACCATGGCTTGCGCGATGGCGGACTCCGCATCGTCGAGCCCGTCGCCGCTGAACGAGTCGGGACTCGTGTTGACGATGCCCATCACATAGGTCCGCCTGCCCCACTCGAACCTATACCCGGCGATGTCGGCTCCCCGCATGGGCCGATTATGCTGCCGCCATATCAATGAAGCTGGCTGAGCTCGCCCGCGTGCCCGGCGCCACGCTGGAAGGCGACGGTGAGATCGAGATCACGGGCATCGAGTACGACTCACGACGCGTCAAGCCGGGCGACCTGTTCGTCGCCGTGACGGGGATCCGCGCGGACGGCCACGTCTTCATCCAGGACGCGCTCGTCGCGGGAGCGGCGGCGGTCGCGGTGCAGGGCGATGCGTCGGCGCCGGCGGGAGTTTCGGTGGTGCGCCTGCAATCGAGCCGCACCGGCCTGGCCGAGCTCGCCTCGGAGTTCAACGGGCGGCCATCGCGCCGGCTGAGACTCGCGGGCGTCACCGGAACCGACGGCAAGACCACCACCACACATATGGCCGAGCACGTGCTGCAGGCCAGCGGCGTCGTCGCCGGCGCGATGAGCACGGTCGCCTACCGTGTCAGCGGCAGCGAGACGGACAACGTCAGCGGCCAGACCACCACCGAGTCGCCCCAGGTGCAGGCATGGCTGCGGCGAATGGTCGATGCGGGCGTGGAGTGCGCCGTGATCGAGACGACCTCACACGCGCTGGTCCAGGAGCGAGTCGCGGCTTGCGACTTCGATGTCGCCGCCTTCACCAACGTCGGCCACGATCACCTCGACTACCACCCCACGTGGGAGGAGTACCTGGAGGCGAAGGCGAAGCTGATCGACATCACTGCTCGCGCAGCGGACAAAGGCGTCGAGAAGACTGCGGTGCTCAACCGCGACGACCCAAGCTATGAGCGTCTGTCTCGCCGGTCGATCTCGCGGCGATGGTCGTACGGCCTTACGAGCGGCGCCGACCTGCAGCCGCTCGACCTCGGCGTGACCGGATCCGGCTCGCAGTTTCGTTTGAAGACGCCGCTCGGTGAGACGTATGTGTCGCTGCGTGTGCCCGCGCGATTCAACGTTTACAACGCGCTGTGCGCAGCGGGCGTCTGCCTCGCTCTTGGTGTTCCGCTCGAGGGGATCGGAGCCGGACTGGCAAGCTTTGAGGGCGTCCGCGGCCGGCTCGAACGCGTGGAGCTGGGCCAGGATTTCCAGGTCTTCATCGACTTCGCCCATTCCGCAGGCGCGCTTGCCAGCGCGCTTGCCGAGCTCAGGCCCTTCACCAGGGGAAGGCTGATCGTCGTGTTCGGCGCCACCGCTCGCTCGGACCACGACCGGCCGGGCATGGGTCGCTCGGCGGCGCAGTTCGCCGACTTCTTCATCATCACCACCGACGATCCGCTCAGCGAGGATCCCGCGGAGATCGCACGCGACGTGCAGTCAGGTATCGGGGGAAAGTCGCCTGGGCTCGACTACGAGATAGTGATCGACCGCCGGTCCGCGATTCGACGCGCGATCGAGCTGGCCCAACCCGGGGACTGCTTGCTGCTGGCCGGCAAGGGACATGAGCGCTCGATGCTGACCGGCTCAGGAGCGGAGCCATGGGACGAACGGGCAGAGGCAGAGTCTGCGATCAGGGAGCGGCTGGCGGCGAGCTAGCGCCACCTCTCCCTCCGCCGACCATGCGTACGATCTCGACCACGTCGCCCTCGCTCAACACAGTGGTCGCGTAGGAATCGCGGTCGATGATCACGCCGTTGTGCTCGACGGCGACCGCCTTCGAGTTGACGCCGAGCTCATCCAGGTAGGTGAGCAGTGGAGTTGGCGAGTCGAGCTCGACGTCACGGCCGTTGACTCGCAGCGTGATCACCTAAGTAGTCCGAACCTTATGGAAGGTGAGCCGCGCCGCTTGCCCGGCCCGACGGGCCGGGTCGGCTTACCTCTGGGGTCCCCGCGCGAAGCGCGGGAGCGAGTGAGCGGAAACCGCCGGTTTCCGCTCATAAAAACATCCTGATCGCGGCATAGCCCTGAGCGCCCGCGGTGATGCACTCCTTCGCCCGCTCGGAGTCGATCCCACCAATCGCCAGCACCGGGATGCGCACTCCCTCCGCCACCGTCGCGAGCGCCCCCAGACCCTGGGCGGGTTGGCCTGGGTGGCTAGGGCTCTCCCAGACGGGTCCAAAGATGACGAAGTCCGCCCCGGCTTGCTCCGCTTCGCGGGCGCCTTGCGGCGAATGGATGGAGCGGCCAATGAGCCGCTGGCCGAGCAGCTTGCGCGCGGCTGCGACAGATACATCGCTTTCCCGCAGGTTGACACCGGCCGCGCCGGCGGCGAGGGCAATGTCGCAGCGCGAGCTCACGACCACCGGCACCGAAGACTTCGGCACCAGCTCCATGGCCTCCCTTTCCAGCTCGCGTGCGGTGAGGTCGAGCGCCCTGAGCTGCAGGATGGTGGCACCCAGCTCGATGGCATGAAGGCCCGCGCCGGCGCTGTCGACGATCGCCATCACGGCTGGAGTGGCTAGGAGCGCGAGACGCCCTCGGTTGGCGAGCTCGGGCTCGCCTGCGCCCGGCGCGGAATTCGACCCGCGATGAATGCTTTGCGCCCCGCCTCCACCCCGGCCCTGATCGCCTCCGCCATCAGCACCGGATCTCGCGCCAGGGCGATGGCGGAGTTGACCAGCACTGCGTCGGCACCCAGCTCCATCGCGAGCGCGGCGTCCGAAGGCGCGCCGATCCCTGCATCGACCACGACCGGCACGTTGGCCTCCTCGATGATGATCCGGATCTGCTCCATCGTCTGCAGGCCCTGTCCGGAGCCGATGGGCGAGCCAAGGGGCATCACGGTCACGGTCCCGAGCTCCTCCAGCTTCTTGGCCAGAACCGGATCCGCGTTGATGTACGGGAGCACCTGGAAGCCTTCGTCCACGAGCACGCGGGCGGCTTTGAGCGTCTCCTCAGGATCCGGGAACAGGTAGCGGGGATCCGGGATCAC
>Ga0209689_1004477_pt1 | contig 10102 bp, 10 predicted proteins | sample GraSoiAngelo_149_FD_187119 | JGI IMG/M metagenome (GOLD analysis project Ga0209689, IMG submission 187119) | Grasslands soil microbial communities from the Angelo Coastal Reserve, California, USA - 14_1009_09_30cm (SPAdes) (version 2) | ecosystem: Environmental > Terrestrial > Soil > Grasslands ...
CTTGCAAGGTTTCCTGGGGATTCCGAAAAAGGAGAGCAGTGTGACCAGGCAGCAGAGTTGTCTCGCGGCAAGCAAAGCGCATTAAGGTGCGTTCCATCACCAGCCAGCGTGACCGGTACACTTTTTCCTCGTAACGAGGATCCCCCAAGCGGAGGATTCTTATGAAAGAGTCAATCATTGAGAGGACCATGAAGCCACTCCCGGCGCCCTTCGAGGAGTTCGAGGAGTTTTCCACGCCGATGCCGGATTTTTTTGACCTCATCGCGCGTCGTCCGTTCGAACTGCTCGGCGCCGCACCGCGGTTCTTCACCCGCGACCTGGAAAGCTTCTTCAAGACGGAGCCGGAGGTGTTCCGCCCGGTCAACCTGAAACTCTATGAGACCGAGGTAGCGCTCGTCGTTCGCGCCGAAGTCCCCGGCTTCACCGAGAAGGAGCTGGACGTCAACGTGGCGCCCTGGCGGCTTGTCATCACGGGCAAGAAGGAGTTCAAAGAAGAGAAGAAGGAAGGGCCCGTTTACAAAGAGAAGCTCAACCAGATCTATCGCACGGTGAAGTTCCCGGTCGAGATTCGTCCGGAAGAGGTCAAGGCCATCTTGAAGAACGGCGTGCTTGAACTCACGCTGCCGAAGGCAGAAGTAGTGAAGAAAGTGCATGTGGAAGTGAAGCCGCTCTGAAAGGGAAAACAGGTTGAAGCTAGAGACGGGCGCGCCGGTGAGCGCGCCCGTGCTGTTTTCTTATTTCTCAATTCATCGTATGCTTGAAAGAGACGGAATTTTTCCCCGCACTTTTCCGAAAAGGCTGCTTTGCACACGACGCTTTCCTTAGACTTGTGCAATCCGGTCAAGAAACGCAAGGTCGGTGAGCCCGGTTCAACGAGAATGAGCGATGTCAAGACAATCCGGCCCGTCTGGAAGCCCGCCGGAAGAGTGCACACCGGCGAGCAGCCGTTCAAATATCCATTGACTAGAGAATTTGTCGAGCCCGACTGGCGCCGATTGCCCGGCTATAAAGACGTCACCACCGCGGAATGGGAAACGGCTCTATGGCAACGCCGCCACACGGTAAAGAACCTGAAAGAATTGCAACTTGTTTTCGGCCCGCTGCTGCCGTTGAGCCTGCTCGAAAGCATGGAGCGCGACACCCGAGAGCGCGCCACCATGTCCATCCTGCTCCCTCCACAGATGCTCAATACCATGGACGAGAAAGACTTGTGGAATGATCCCGTCCGCCGATACATGCTTCCTGCGTTTGACGATCGCAATCCCGATTGGCCGAGCCATCCCAAATCCAGCCGCGACAGCTTGCACGAATCCGACATGTGGGCTGTCGAAGGGCTGACGCATCGCTATCCAACGAAAGTCCTGGCGGAAATGCTTTCTACCTGTCCGCAATACTGCGGCCACTGCACACGCATGGACCTCGTCGGCAACGACGTGCCGCAAGTCGTCAAGCTGCGCTTCCAGCTCTCGCAGAAAGACCGCTACGAACAGATGCTCGACTATCTGCGCAAGACGCCTTCCGTTCGCGACGTGGTCGTTTCCGGCGGCGACATTGCCAATATGCCCATCGCGCAGCTCGAACCGTTCGTCTCCGCTCTCCTGGATATCCCGACGATCAAGGACATTCGCCTAGCCGCCAAAGGGCTGATGGGCATTCCGCAACACTTCCTGCAGGACGAAGTTCTGAAGGGATTCGAACGCCTGGCGAAAAAAGCGCGCGAACGCGATGTAGATTTGGCGCTGCACACGCACGTGAACAACGCGCGCCAGATTACGCCGCTGGTGGCAAAAGCGGCAAAGAGAATTTTAGAACTTGGCTTCCGCGACGTTCGCAACCAGGGCGTGCTGCTGCGCGGCGTAAACACCAACGCCAAAGATTTGCTCGAACTCTGCTTCACGCTGCTCGATCGCGCCAAAATCATGCCGTACTACTTCTACATGTGCGACATGATTCCCAATTCCGAGCACTGGCGTTTGTCCATCCGGGAAGCCCAGCAGTTGCAGCACGACATCATGGGGTACTTGCCCGGCTTTGCCACGCCGCGGATGATTTGCGATGTGCCCTTTGTCGGCAAGCGTTGGGTTCATCAAGTGAAAGACTACGACCGCGAAAAAGGCATCTCCTACTGGACCAAGAATTATCGTACCGGCATTGAGGCCGACGATCCGCAAGCGTTCGAGCGCCTCTACGAGTATTACGACCCCGTTTACACCCTGCCCGCCACGGGTCAGGAATGGTGGCGCCGCCAAGCCCCCGTCTTCGCCCAACCTTAGTATCGCCGGGAGGAGACATGGCCACGGCGGATCCGGCCTCGGTGCGGGCCAAAGGTTCGGGTGTGTTGTCGACCGTTGCGTGCTCCAGCGACTTCGACTCACGGCTTGTGGCTGCGGGGGAACGCTCGCGAACCTGTTGGCCGCTTTTGTTTTTTGGATGGCATTAAGAAGCGCGAGAAGTGCATCGGTTGGAGTGCGCCTTTTTCTGCTGACGAATCTTCCGTTCAACCTCTTCGATGGCACCGGCTATTTCTTCTTTTCCGGCGTCACCGATTTTGGCGACTGGGCAGCGGTCGTTAGGGGCCGGCCCGCGCATTGGTTGTGGCGGGGGCTCCTGGTTGCCGCGGGAGCGGAGGCCTATTGCTGGGCCGTCGTAGCCGTGGGCAGCGGGCTGGTGCGGTACGTCGGAGTCCCCAGGAACGAGACGCACCGGTTAGGGAAACTCACGTTCCTTCCTAATTTCACTTGGGTTTCCTTGCGAGCGTCGGTGAGGCATGAATCCGATGGGAATCCGATGGCTCTGGCAGTCCGCGTTGCCGGCGACGGGGGGCGGGCACTCCGGGCTTCTCTGGCTGACGTACTACATTCCGAGGGGAGCGGCATTATGCTCGGCCGCTAGGTCCAGCGGGATAGCTGGTGGTGTTGTTGGGACACGCGATGGCCTGTCAAGATTGTCCGATAAACCGGCCAACCCGAGGGACGACGCTGCTACTGTTCAATTCTTCCCAATTCGCTCGGGAACCGATGTTTGCTTTCATCCAGCTCGAGCCGATTCTTAAGAACCAGTTTTGCCTCTTCGGCGGCAGCGCGTAATTCGGGATGCCTGCCTATGCTGCTTGAATGCAAAACGCCGTCAGCCAGGCGCCACAGGCAGTTCTCCAATTCCGTGATCCGCTTGACGACCTCCGGCGCGGAGGTCTGCGCCTTGACGTAGGTATCGAGCGCGACTTCGCCCTCGATTTTCTCGATCGGTTCGGTAACCGTGGTTTCGCCGTCGTTTACGGGATGGACGACCTGAGGAACGACGCCCGCAAGCGGATTGGGGTTTGCCATGAGCGCATTATACTTCAAGAAAGAACCGGGCCAGAATGGCAGCTGGCCTGCCATCTCCAGGCAGTCATTTCCCGGTTTTGGCTCCTGGCTCAGTTCGCCGGAACATGCCGTACTTTCGTCGCGAGCGAGCCGGGCCCCGGTTCGGGCACTGGTTTCGGCATTTCCGAGTTTGCAAAGCGCGGCACCATCTGGTCCGCCATGGCGATCGCATAAACCGCCGACGCAATTTCGACTGCGGCTTCTCGCACGTCCTCTTCATAGATCCGCTCGTAAGTGTCGAGGTTGGTGTGATGGGTGAACGATCCATAGTCAAACGCGTCCTGCGCCAATCCGATTCCCGGCAAGCCCGCGTTGTTGAACGACGTGCTGTCGGTCCCGCCGGTTCGGCGGCTGTCGGTGGCGACAGCGCCCATGAAGCCCCAATCCGCAAACGGCATCAGCGCCTCGCGCACCATGTCCGCCGCGCCCGCCGGCCCAAACACGCTCGCACCCCTCGGTTTTCCGGTGCCCGAATCAATGTTGAAGTACGTGTCCAGCTTCGCGTATTCCGGTTTCTGGTTTTCAAAACTTCCGAAATGCTGCTCTACGTAAGCGAGCGAACCGAGCAAGCCTTCTTCCTCGCCGCTCCAAAGCGCAACACGAATCGTGCGCCGCGGCTTCACGTGGAGGGAGGCGAGAATCCGCGCCGCCTCCAGCATCATCGACGAACCTGTGCCATTGTCGGTTGCGCCGGTCGCGTCATGCCACGAGTCGTAATGGCCGCCGAGTATCACGATCTCATCCCTTTTGTCGGTGCCGGGAATTTCTCCGATCGCGTTATAGGCCGTCGTCCCTTCCGGATACTCTTTGTTTTGAATGCTGATCATTAGCGTCACCGGCGTGCCGTCGGCCATGATGCGCGTAATGCGTCCGTAATCTTCATTGCGCATCACCAGCGTCGGCACCGCTCGTGTCCAGTCATACGTTCCGTTCTGCTGCGCGATGATGATGCCGTGCGCGCGGCCAGCATCATTCACACGGACCAGCGCGCCGTTATCGACCAAGAATTGATCCACTTGCCTGGAAACTTCCTGCCGGGTCAACTGTCCCTCCGGCAGTTTCGGCTGCTCGGGAAAGCGAAAGGGCTTGGCGTGGGGACCGAATCGTGACTTCCATTCGTCCTCGGACCGCCGCATCGGCGCTGGATTCATCTCTTCCGGCACTTCCACGTGCTTTCCCACAAACACAATCGCGCCGTGCATTTTGTCTTTCACGGAATTCAAATAGGCATCGAGCTCCGCTTGCGTCGGCTGCTTGGGCTCTTCAGCTTTCTCCGCCGTTGCCATCGGCGGCGCAGCCCACTTCGGCTCCGGCGGAGGTGGCGGGCCTGCGAAAAAGTTGAACCCGCCCGCTCTCTGTGGCGCCAGCCCCGGCGGATCGAGCAACACGACTTTCGCGGTCACGACGCCCTTGGTGCTCGGCGTCCACGCGAGCGGCTTAACCATCAGTTGTCCATGAAACGGCGCGACCGTCTCCGCGACCAATTCCATGTTTTCCCAGCCGGGCACCGGGGTCGCGGCGCTCGGCGGCTGAAAGGTCCACGGCTCGAGGTGCGTGTTCACGAGTCCCCAGGAAGCCATGGTCTTCACGGCCCAATCGTCTGCCGCCTTCAGATTGGGTGAACCCGTCAAGCGCGGCCCGTACACGTCCGCCAGTTCGTGAATGATCCACATGATCTTGGAGTGGTTCGTCTCTTCCGCGCGAATCTGGGCATAAACTTCGGTGACGCCCGGAGCCTGCGCGGTCACTGGCAGCGCCGCCAATACCAAGCAAGAAAGAAAAAATGCGCTGAATCTAGCCACGTTTCCTCCCTCAGGACTCCTACTTGCCCACCATCAATATGGAGAACGAACCTTCGATCATCGGACCGCGCGCCGGGCGCCCTGCCGGTCCGGGGGAAGCGTCGGGCGGAGGCGGACCGAATTCGGCCGCCATGGTTAACAGGTGATTTGTCTTGGTGTCGAGCGCCAGCGTCTTCGCGCCAGCCATCGTCGGAAGCGTCTGCTCTACCGTGAAGCTCGTGGGACTATTTTCCTTGATGAACGTCATCGTGCCGGCATATTCCGCACTGATGGCTTCCATCGTGGCGGGATTGAACGCCACCGTATCCACGCCCATGCCGGTCGGAAGCGTGGCAATAATGTTGCCGTTGTCGGCGTTCACCATCACGGCTACAGGCGAAGGCTGGCGGTAGTAAGCAAAAAGGATGTGATTCTTCGCGTCAAACGCCAGCCCGCTTCCGCCGGTGCCCTTCGAGCTCATGTCGTAGTGCGCCGTAACCGTCAAGTTCTTCGTGTCCAGCACCGCGATCGTGGCCTTGTCGGCGATGTTGACGTAGATCGTGCCTTTGCCGTCGCTTACCGCTTGTTCGGGCGCGCCCCCCAAGTCCAGCGTCTTCACCACGGTGCCCTCCGCGGCGTCAATCACCGTGGCATGCGGTGGCTGGTGACTCAAGACCCATATACGTGCGTTGTAGGGATCGCACAGGATCCCATCAGGGCGGCCGCCCACGTCAATCGTCTTGATGACCTTCAACGTGGTTGCGTCCCACATAGTGATAGGCTTGGTGGTGGAAAATCCATGGTGCGACTTGGGATCGACCGTAGCGCCCCCGGCGCGGACATCCGGAATCGTGCCGGCCGGTTCCAGAGTATCCAAGTCGAAGACCGTCAGTCGCCCAGCCGGGCCACCGCGCGGGACATACAGACGGCGCGCTTCCGAGTCGGCGAAAATGTAGTCATAACCGCCTTCGCCGCCGGCCTTGGCCGTCTTCAGTACCTTGTGAAGACCTCCACTTGGGGCGTTTTGGGCTGAGCCCATAAACGCAGTCATTGTCATCCCTGCTGTAAGCGCAACCGCCAGCCGAATTTGATTCATAAAGCGTCCCCTCATAACCTCTCTGCTCCCCCTAAACATCTTGCTGATTGCTGCGGAATGTTCACTGGGCGCCAAGCCGCGCCCGAATATATACCAAATTCAAGCCATATCCGTCCTCTCTGCCGAAGCGATGCCACCTGCCCCCTAAACCGGGGACTCCGATTACATCGAACGGAATTACCTATTCCGCATCTACACGCGAACCTACGCTGCTGCGATGGAAAGTCTCAGGAGGAAAAGAATTGCGGGGAGTCGAGGCATTTACTGTTTACGTTGGCGAGCTGGAAGAAAATTGGATGGGAACGCCCGCTCATTGCGGATGAAGGTCCGCGGTCATCGGCTGGATTTGCCTAAGAAACGAGTGAAACGTGTAACCTGCTCTAAAACCTCGATGGTCCCAGCCTTTCCTGCCAATCTGATTCGCACGCTCATTGTAAAACGGCGCCGATAATCCCGATAATCGCGTTGACACTGGACAAAGGCTACTCTAGAATTAACGTTTGTCTCTATAGGGAAAGGTGTGACTGAGTGCGATGAGGACGTATGTAGCCAAGGGAGCCGAGGCGGAAGCCCTGAAAACGGGCGCGAATTGGTACGTCGTGGACGCCACAAACGCCGTGCTGGGGCGGCTGGCCACGAGAGTGGCGCGGATTTTGATCGGCAAGGATAAGCCGACTTTTACCCCGTATCTCGATTCCGGCGACCATGTGGTCGTGATCAACGCGGATAAAATCCGGCTGACGGGGAACAAGATAGAGCAGAAGGTTTATCACACGCACAGCGGATACCCCGGCGGACTGAAAACCGTGCCGGTAAAGCGCGTGCGCGAGAGCCGGCCCGAATGGGTGGTGCGTGAGGCAATTCTCGGGATGCTCCCGAAGAATAAGCTGCAGGCGCGTCGGGCGAAGAAATTGCGCGTGTACCGCGATGCCACGGGCTTGGCGCGGCACGCCGGGCAAAAGCCGCAGGCGGTTGCCCTGTAGCTGTAAACGAGATTCGTTGTTTTCCGCACATTGCTGTTCCTATCTACGTTGGTCCGATGCAGGCCTTCGCTGGGAATCAGCTAGGCGTGGAGCACGCCGAAGAGTGGGGTGTCTGGAGCCAGCCGCTAGGTCAGGTGCCGGTTTAGCGGCGCCACCTGCCTGAAGCATCCAGCAGGCCGGGCCACGTTTTTTGAGAGTCAGGAGGAACGTTGAGTACAGCAGGTACGCCCCTCGCGGGCACGCAAACATGGTTTCTGGGAACAGGGCGGCGCAAGGAGGCCATTGCACGCGTGTTCCTTCGCGCGGGTTCGGGGAAGTTCACCGTCAACGACCGTTCCGTGGAGCAATATTTTCCGAATCATGCTTGGAAGCATGAAGCGACCGAGCCGCTGAAGTTCACTAACCTGGCCGACCAGGTGGACGTGTTGGTAACCGCAGGTGGCGGCGGCGTGGGCGGGCAAGCTGGCGCTGTGCGCATGGGGTTGTCGCGGGCGATTGCGCGATTCAATCCAGAACTGCGCGCGTCCCTGCGGAAGAACGGATTTTTGACGCGCGATTCCCGAATGAAGGAACGCAAGAAGTACGGGCAAAAAGGCGCAAGAAAGAGATTCCAGTTCACCAAGCGTTAAACGGCGCTTGGTGATCAGTCGCGGGCGAAGAGCCAGGCCCCGGTCAGGAACAAGTTCCAGGGAGATGACGCGGGTCATTTGCCTGAGATCATGGCCGGCAAGCTGCCGGCAAGAGGCTGCTGCGAAGGCGGCGCTGGAAGGGCGGTGTAGAGCCGCTGCGACAACGCCGTCGCGAAAAGCAGCTATCCTATTAGGAGGGAACTTGGCAGTAGAAATTACGATGAAAGAACTACTGGAGGCCGGGGTTCACTTCGGTCACCAGACGCGCCGCTGGAATCCGAAAATGAAGGAATATATTTTCGGGGAACGCAACGGCATCCACATTATCGACCTTCAGAAAACCCTTAAAATGTTTCGCGAAGCCAGTCGCTTCGTGAGTGATATTTCCGCACAAGGCAGAAACATTTTATTTGTAGGCACAAAGCGCCAGGCCCAGGAAGCTGTTGCCGAAGAGGCGAAGCGCTGCGGCGCGTTTTACGTGAACCACCGCTGGCTGGGCGGGACGCTGACCAACTGGGCCACGCTGCAGAAATCCATCAAGCGCCTCAAGCTGCTGAAAGCCATGACGGAAGACGGGCGCATGGAGCAGCTCTCGAAGAAAGAACGCGCCCGGCTGGACCGTGAGATGAAGCATCTCCACCAGAATTTGGAAGGCATTGAGAACATGGCGCAGTTGCCGGACGCCATGTTCGTCATCGACTCGAACGCCGAGGAGATTGCCGTGAAGGAAGCGCGCCGCATGGGCGTTCCGGTGGTTTCCGTTGTGGACACGAATTGCGACCCGGACGTGGTGGACTGGATCATTCCCGGAAATGACGACGCGCTGCGCGCCATCCGGCTCTTCACCACAAAAATCGCGGATTCCGTGGCGGAAGGGCGCCACGCCTACCAGCAATCGCAGGTGGCGGAGCAGAAGTCCGCGGCAGATCAGGCGTTGGTCGACGGTGTCGAGTACGTGGACACCAGCGCATACGAACAGTACGAAAAGCAGGAAGGCGACTTCGTGGAGGGCGCGGAAGCACAAGTGGAAGGCGCGGAAACTACGGTGCCTCCGGACGAAGAAGAGCGTTAAAGAACTGCGTGGGTGGGAAATTCTAGTGGCCCGCCCCGAACGGCTCGGGGCGGGCCGTTCTGCAAGAAGTGCAGGCAACAAGACTTTAGAGAACAAGGGAAAAAAGAATGAGTACACAACAACCTGCCGTGCAAATTCCAGCCCAACTCGTCAAGGAATTGCGGGAACGGACCAACGCGGGCTTCAGTGATTGCCGCGCCGCGCTCGTCGAAGCCAATGGCGACATCGAAAAAGCCATCAGCGTTCTGCGCAAGAAGGGCCAGGCAGCTGCAGCCAAGAAAGCTACGCGCGAAGCCAGCGAAGGCCTGGTGGGCAGCTACATCCACGCTGGCGGAAAGATCGGCGTGATCGTGGAGCTGAACTGCGAGTCGGACTTCGTGGCGCGCACGGAAGCATTTCAGCAGCTTTCGCACGACATCGCCATGCACATCGCCGCGCTCGATCCGCGCTATGTGCGGCGCGAGGAAGTCACCCCGGACATGCTCGAGAAGGAGCGCGAAATCTATCGGGCGCAGGCGCTGGCTTCCGGCAAGCCTGAGCAAGTCGTCGAGAAAATCGTCACGGGCAAAATGGAGAAGTTCTACGAGGAGAATTGCCTCTACGAACAGCACTACATCAAGGACGAGAGCGTGACAATCGGCGAGATGATCGCTCAGGCGATCGCCAAGCTCGGCGAAAGCATTTCCGTCCGGCGCTTCGTGCGTTTCAAAGTTGGTGAAGTGAGTGGCGGCCCGTCGGCAAGTCCGGAAGCGGCACCGGCAAAATCTTAAGAGCCACAATTTGAAGGAAGCCCGACTAGAACGCCCCGGCGCAATCGGGGCTCTGCTCTGTTGCCTGCCGGACTGTGGTAGTGTCCACATTTGACCTCCCGCGGTTCTGCGAGATGGATTTCACGAATACGCAGCTTGCGCGGAGTTCCCGGCATGCTTAGGAGGAACCAATGATTTCTGGCGCCCATGTGGTCATCTACAGCAAGAACGCCGGGGCGGACCGCGCCTTTTTTCGAGACGTGCTGGGATTCCAGTCCGTGGACGCCGGTCATGGCTGGCTGGTCTTCGCCCTGCCCCTGGCAGAAGCTGCCTTCCACCCGTCGGACGAGAATGGTGCTCATGAGCTCTACCTCATGTGCCAGGACCTAAAGGCCGAAATCGCTTCCCTTGCGAAGAAAAATGTTAG
>Ga0209689_1004479_pt1 | contig 10097 bp, 10 predicted proteins | sample GraSoiAngelo_149_FD_187119 | JGI IMG/M metagenome (GOLD analysis project Ga0209689, IMG submission 187119) | Grasslands soil microbial communities from the Angelo Coastal Reserve, California, USA - 14_1009_09_30cm (SPAdes) (version 2) | ecosystem: Environmental > Terrestrial > Soil > Grasslands ...
GCGAGTAAATCCGGCTGTGTTGGTTGCTTGATTTAGCATGTTGCAGAAATCGAAGGATTCACGGCGAAGATGGATACGGTTTTAAGGCGCATAGACCAAAGCGGGTTCATCGATAACCTCTACCGTTGAGATGCGTCATATCATGCGATTAAGGGTTCTTTTTCTGATCCTGGTGATTGTTCCGGCTGGATGAATTCGAAGCGGCGCTCAAGGAAATGCTGGGAGCGTGGGAGACATCGGTTCTGATCGCAAGATCGATAAATCCACCGCGGCTGACCTGGCGGCCTATCCGTTTGGTTTGACCGAAAACGGGATTTCATTCAGGAGAGCCCTAGTGGATCAGGGGTTGGTTGACCCGTTTCATTCGGGGGCTTCGTTGCCGAAGACCATGGAATTCAAATTGTAGATGGATCATTGCTACTGATTGATATCGACAAACAGCTCCTCGAGCCGAGGTTTTGTAGGAAGCAGTCCTTGAGAATAAGAGAAATGGAGGAACTTGTTCAACGCGGTCGCATTTTGAGTGATGCCGTGGGTCCAGGGATCTTTCCCCATAAGATCTTCCACTTCCTCGATATAGTCTTCGAGCCAGGGGAAGACCGGATGGTGTTTCAGTAACTCGACTTTCGCATAGAACTCTGCTTTTAGCTCTTCGAGGATCAGATGAATGCGGCGAGCGATGGCATTTTCTTTGTCGAAAATGGATTGTCTCAAAACCAGAGTATGCATGATCGGAAAAACTCCGTGTTTCCGGTAATAGTCTCTTTCCACCTGCGAGCAGTTTGGAAAAAGTTGACGGACGCGGGCGTCTTTTTCGCGCGCAACCGCTGGCTTATGGGCGCACATCACGGCGTCCAGGCGACCATCCAGAAGCATATTGAACAAGGTTTCGTTCGATGGAATCGGTGTGACGCGAGCCGCTATTTCCTTGGGCAGTGGCAGCCGTTCCTCGCGTCCAGGCCGCTCCGCGCCGCTGGTGAACCACTGGACATCGCCGGGTTTCACGCCAAAGTCTTCTTCAAGAAAACCTCTAACCCAAACAGCCGCCGTCATGTGGTATTCAGGAAGGCCGACCTTTTTTCCCGCCAGTTGCGCGCCGCTGATGATGTCGCTGTCGGCCCGTACGAAGAGCGCGGAGTGACGAAAACGTCGCGACGTGAAGATCGGCAGCGCTATGTATTCGCGCCAGCCTTTGCTTCTCAGCATCGTGTAACCGGACATCGACATCTCCGCTACGTCGTAGGCGGAGGATTCGATCACCTGGCGGAAAAGTTTATCGGGCGGGGTCACGTAGGTCCACGTCAGCTCGAGGTCGTGGGCGGTGTACGACCCGTCCATGAGTTTGCCGAAATACGGGTAATAGATGGTGGCCATGTTTAGCTTGAGCACGAGAACCTCCTTCGAAATCTTGTTGGCGCAGCTTCCGGTCTCTTTTGGATTGCAGAGCGGAGACGACCTTGTATAACTTGCGCGCAAAAACTTTTGCAATAACCGTCATGGAGGGTGAACGGGAGGTTGAGAATGTCTTTTAAGGATCTCAGAGAATTTTTGACATTGCTTGAAGAAAGAGGGGAGCTGCTGAAAACCAAAAAACCCGTGGACCTTAAGTTCGAAATTTCCTCGTACATCCGCAAGACCAGCGATCAACAGGGTCCAGCTTTACTTTTCGAGAAAGTTAACAACTCCGCTATTCCCGTGCTGGGCGGAGTCTTTGCGACGAGGGAGCGGGCTTTTCTTGCATTGGAAACCTCGCCGCAAGATTACGTGAATAAATTTCAAAATGCATTAGATCGCCTGCTGCCGCCAAAACTAGTTTCCAGCGCTCCGTGTAAGGATGTCGTCCTGACCGGCAAAGAGGTCGACCTCGGGCGGCTGCCCATTCCGATTTTTTCGGAAAAAGACCCAGCGCCATTTATCACACTTGGATTGTGCATCAGCCGCGATCCGAAAAGCGGAGGCAAGAACACATCGATATACCGGTTGCAGGTCAAAGGGCGCAACCGGCTGGGGATCATGGCGCAACAACTGGTGCGTCAGTTGATCGAGGCAGAATCCATCGGCCAAGGCCTCCCCATTGCCATTGCTATAGGCACCGACCCGGTGATTCCTCTCGCGACCCAGTGGATGGCGCCTTATGGCACTGACGAGTTGGCGCTGGCCGGCGCGTTGCGCGGCGAGCCGGTGGAAGTAGTCAAGGCCGAAACCGTCGATCTCGAAGTGCCGGCCACCGCTGAAATCATTATCGAAGGGACCGTTCTTCCTAACGTCCGCGATGAAGAAGGACCGTTCGGCGAAGTATCGGGATACTATACCCCATCCAATCCTAAACCCATCATTGAAGTAAGCGCCATCACGCACCGCAAAAATCCGATCTATCAAGCGGCGCTCACCGGTATGCCGACCACAGAAAATCATATTCTCAAGCAGTTACCGTTGGAAGCGAGTTTTTATTGGGAGCTGAAGAAGGAATTTCCCGGCGTAACCGCGGTTCATTTTCCCGCGGCGGGGACTGTTGGGATGACTTGCGTAATTGCCATGAAACAGGCCTACGAGTGCGAAGCGAGAAACGTCATTGCAGCGATGATCGGCACGCGCCGCAACAAAATCACCATCGTCGTCGATGATGACGTGGACATCTTCGACATGGAAAAAGTCTGGTGGGCCATTGCTACACGGACGCAAGCCGATGAAGACATCATCATTTTTCCCCGCGTCGTGGCGACGGCGATGGACCCCTCGGTGCGAAAGCTCCGCGTCGGCTCCAGTCTAGGGATTGACGCGACCAAGCCCTTCGGCCAGAGTTTTCCGGAAATTGTGAAAGTGCCCGGAGCGGACAGCGTATCGCTGGACGATTTAAAAAATGATTAGGAGAGAGGACGAATGAAATTTCAAGGCAATTTAGTGATTGGGCGGCCGGTAGAAAAAGTGTGGGAGTTTCTCTGGGATGTGGGAAAGCTGTCTCGCTGCATTCCCGGCTGTCAAGCCGTCAAGACCATCAAAGAACGTGAAAAGTACGAATTGAGCGTAAAAGACAATGTCGGCCCGATCAGCGTAGATTTCGAGATGGTGGCGGACGTGAAGAAGCTCGAGCCATTGAAACGGATAGAGATCGCGATGGAAGGGAAGGATTTTAAATCAGGAGGCGTGCGGCAAACCATGGCGCTCGCGCTCAGTCCGAAAGGGAACAACACGCAAGTAGATTTCGAAACCGATGTGAACGTGTTCGGCAGATTAGGCACGCTCGGATACCCGTTTGTTAAGAAGAAAGCGGAAGCCGTCATCAAAGAGTTCGGCGAAAACGTTAAAGGCGCTATAGAGGCAAATCCGTGAGCCGCGCAAGGAGTTCTAATGGTTGAAAGAAAGCTACTACGGCCTGAAAGCATGGAAGATGCATTGGGCCAGCGTGAACATTACCAGAGAGACGCGCTGCCGATCGCGGGAGGGCAATCGCTCCTCGTGCTGTTGCGCAATAAGTTAATCGATCCCAAAGTCCTGATCGATCTCGAGCGGCTTAGCGAATTGCGCGAAGTGAAGCAGAGCAAAGATGGCATATCCATTGGGGCGATGACGACGATCCACAATCTCTTCTCATTGCCAGAGGTGCGAACTGCGTTCCCGGTCCTAAGCCAGGCGGCGTCCAAAGTGGGTTCGACCGCCATCAGGAACTTAGGAACGATAGGCGGCAACATCTGTCACAATGAACCTGGAGCGGACTTGCCACCGGCCTTGTTGGCTCTGAACGCTCTTGTCGAGCTAAGGAGCCGGAGAGGGACAAGAAAAATCGGCTTATCGGAGTTCTTGCGCGGTTACTTCGAAACCACCATCGCTCCTGATGAGATCCTTTGCAGCGTGGAAATTCCCCAATTGCCCGCCAAAGCTGCGGGCGTCTACTTGAAGCACGCCATCAGCTCGGAGGATCTCGCCATCGCCAGCGTTGCTGTTGTGCTGATTCGCGATAACCAGCAAGCGGGCAAGGCGCAGGAAGTACGAATCGGTTTGGGTGGCGTGGCGCCAGTGCCGTTTAGACCGACCAAAGCGGAAAGCACCTTGCGTGGCACGATGCTCAATCAAAAAGCGATTCGCGCAGCCGCGGAAATTGCGGCCTCAGAGGCTGATCCGATGACGGATCCCCATGGCTCCGCCGAATACCGGCGCAAAATGGTCAAGGTGCTGGTGCGCAGAGCGATTGCGGCAGTCTTGGAGCAACCGGAAAGGAATGGTCATGGCAAGGCTTAAGCTACGAATCAACGGCGACGACACCGAGGTTGAGGCGAGGGAGACGGCGCTGCTGCTGGATGTTCTACGAGAAGGGTTAGAGATGACCGGCACCAAGCGCGGATGCGAGACGAGTCACTGCGGCGCCTGCACGGTATTGTTGGACGGAATAGCGGTTCATAGTTGTGTCGTGCTTGCCGCGAGGTGCGAAGGAAAAGAGATCACGACGGTGGAAGGTTTGAGCCGGGACGGAGAACTCAATGAGCTGCAGCGGCTCTTTTTAAAGCACGGCGCGCTTCAGTGCGGTTATTGCACGCCGGGCATGTTGATGGCGTCAACGGCGCTGTTACGGCGCAATCCGCGCCCGACGCTGGAAGAAATTAAAGTCGGCCTGGATGGCAATCTCTGCCGTTGCACAGGCTACACAGGAATATTCGAGGCGATCCAGGCGTGCGCGGCGCGCGCGAAGTAGGCGCCGCGCGGTTCAACGTTCCGAGTTCAAAGCTCAATGTCCGGAAAAACCTTGAACCTTGAACGAAATGTTGAGCGTGGCAGAAAATGCAGAATTCGAAAAATAAAGTTAAAGCGCCAACGTTTTCTTCCATCGGCAAATCCGCGCCTAAAATCGAAGGGGTTCAAAAAGTTTCCGGTCAAGCGCGCTACACTGCTGATTACCTGCTTCCCGGAACAATATGGGGCAAAGTTTTGCGCAGTCCGTATCCTCATGCTCGCATTGTTCGCATGGATACTTCACGAGCAAAGGCGCAGCCCGGAGTCATGGCGGTTTTGACCGCGGCAGATATTCCAAATGTTTTGACGGGCCGACGACTGCGAGACATGCCGATGCTCGGCGGCGAGCGAGTCCGCTTCGTCGGTGAAAAAGTCGCGGTCGTTGCAGCCGCAGACAAAGACGTTGCAGAAGAAGCGGCACAGAATATCGGGATAGAATACGAAGAATTGCCGGCCGTGTTCGATCCCCTGGTCGCGATCACCGAGGGCGCGCCGCAGCTTCACGAAAGACTCCAGGATTATAAGGGCTTGCCAAAGCTCGCCTCCGCGATTAACAACGTCTACTCCCACGACGCGTGGCGAATAGGCGATGTTGAGCGGGGGTTTCGCGATTCGGATCACGTTTTCGAAAATACCTTCAATACACAACATGTTCACCAATCCTATTTGGAACCGCATTCAAGCGTGCTTTCTATAGATAAGGAGACGGGTATCATCCATGTCTGGATGAGCAACAAGGTGCCGTACAATACGAAGCGCAGTCTGTCGGATGCGATCGGCGTGCCCGCCGAAAAAATCGTCATTCATGTTGCTGCCATTGGCGGTGACTTCGGAGGCAAGGGCGCGCTCATGGACCTGCCTCTCTGTTATTTCCTCGCGCAACGGACAGGGCGGCCGGTGCGCATGATCATGACGTACGCTGAAGAGCTCATGGCAGCGAATCCGCGTCATGCTGCAGTTATCGTGATGAAAACAGGCGTGAAAAAAGACGGGACTCTCGTCGCCAGGCAGGTGAAGGCGTTTTGGAATGGAGGGGCCTATGGGGCGATGAAACCCATCCCTTCAGTCAACTTACCTGGCGCCGTGAAAGCCGCCGGCGCTTACCGCATTCCAAATGTCAAAATCGACTCTTACGCGGTCTACACCAACAGCGTTCCTTGCGGCCATTTTCGCTCACCTGGAATGGTGCAGCTCATATTTGCAGGTGAATCCCAGATCGACATGATTGCGGAAGCTTTGCGGATCGATCCTCTCGAGATGAGAATTCGTAATGCAATTCAGGATGGCGATCTGACGCCCGGAGAGAGCAAGAGAGGCATGATCGACGTTAAATGCCGCGAAGTGCTCGAGGAAGCGCACGCTGTTTCTAACTGGAAGACCTTCAAGAAGGCGCCTCATGTAGGGCGAGGTGTCGCGCTTTCGTACCGCAATGTCGGCATTGGTGATGCCAACGCGCGGCTGAGCTTGGACCCTCAAGGCATCGTCTCGCTGCTGATAACGTACGCCGATACCGGCACCGGAGCTCATACGATTCTCTGTCAGATGATCGCCGAAGTTTTAGAAATTCCGTTTGAGCGTGTTCAATTGCAGGTCGGAACGACGGACAGCTTCCGCTCCGAGGCGGGCACCGGCGCCAGCCGGGTGACTTTTGTCTTGGGACAGGCGGTATTGAAAGCAGCGGACAAACTGAAAGCGCTGATCCGTCAACACGGCGCCGAAATGCTGGGCGTCTCGCCGGACGATCTCATCTTGAAAGCCGGCCGGGTCACAGTTCAAGGTGGTGACGGCCGTTCCTTCGCCTTCGAGAAAATTGCTGCGGCTGCGATAGCGAAGGGTGAACGTGTCGAGGTGGAAAGCTATTACGAGGCGACCGAAACCCCGCCGGAAGGCGTGTTCACCGCTTGCGTGGCTGAGGTGTACGTCGATATCGAGACGGGGCAGATTCATTTGCGTCAATTAAATACGGTTCATGACGTCGCAACGGTGCTCAATCCGGTAGGTCACCAAGGCCAGATCGATGGCGGCATTATGCAAGGCGTGGGTTACGCTCTTATAGAAGAGCTGGCGATGGAAGATGGCAGGGTTACCACGCTCAATCTTGGGGAATACAAAATACCCAACATAAGAGACATTCCTCTTTTGCAGACAACACTCGTGCGCGGAAAATTCGGCGCGGCGCCGTTTCAAAGCAAGGAAATAGGGGAGAGCGCTATCTCTCAGGTCGCCCCTGCGATCGCGAATGCAGTTTACGATGCAATCGGCATTCGGATCATGGACCTGCCAATTACAGCCGAGAAAGTTTTCCGCGCTTTGCAGGCGCGTAGGACAGAAGACCAAGGAACCGTGCGGCGATGAAAATAGGAATGACTGAAATGGTGCGGTGGCTGAGCTTACTGTGTTTCTGGATTCTCGTTTTCGCGCCTTGCGCGGGTGCCCAGCCGCTTAAGGAAATTCGCATCGGATCCAGCGATATCACCGTCAGTAACCTCTGCACGTTTTACGCGCGTGATCGAAAATTTTTCGAAGCCGAAGGCATGGACGTCAAGATTATCATTGTCAAAACAGAGGCAGCCCTAGCCGCTTTGGGCGTAGGAGAACTCGATTATTCAACCCTAAGCACGTCGTCGATTGAAGCCACGCTCAAAGGCATGCCGTTGCGCCTGATCGCGGTCACGAACCGGCAACCTCTACTAGGTTTGTTGGTTCGAAAGGGAATCAATAGTGTGTCAGAGCTGCGGGGAAAGAAATTATCGATCAGTTCCTTCGGCGGCGCCATCTACGGCGCTGCCGTGTATCTCTCAAGAACCACGGCCTCAAGCCCAAGGAAGACGTTACGATCTTGGCGGGAGGATCTAACTCGGCGCGGGCCGCCGCACTCAAACAGGGAGCGGTAGACGCCGCTCTCTTGAGCTCTCCGGATGACATCAGAGCCGCGGGAGAGGGCTTTCGTATTTTGCTCGACGTCGGCAGCGACTATCGGCTTCCGTGGGGCGGCGTCAGCACGACGACGGGGAAAATTCGCGGCAGTCCGCCCGAAGTCGAGAAAGTCCTTCGGGCGGTGCTCCGGGCCACGAGAGCCATTACTGAGCTGCGCAACAAAGACGAGGTGACCAGCTGGATCGGAAAATTTTTCAAGCTGGACCGCGCCATGGCCGAGGAGTTTTACCGCAGGCTCGTGCCTTCCCTGAATCCGGGCGGGATAACGGAGCGCGACAAAATAAAACTTGTCATCGATAACGCCGTCGAGCGAGGCTTGACCGACAAACCGCTCGATCCCGATGCGGTGGTAGACTTTTCGATTGCAAAGCAGTTGCGCTTCTGAGAGATCCTTCGCTTGAGTGCTCAGGATGACGCAAAACAAAAAACACTTAGTGAACAGTCGGAGGATACGGCGACTACGAATCGCTTGACTGTCAGGCGGTGTGTAAACGCAAACAGGAGCCCTTCGACGGGGGCTCAGGGCGAACGGTTAAGTACTTAACGTTGCTGACTCCGCAACCCGTTCGTGCTGAGCTTTGTCGAAGCACCCTAACGTTTGCACACGGTTGACAGAGCGGCGATGCTTTTTTCCTTGCAACGTATGACGAAGGAGCAGCTCTATGAAAGCCGAAGCAAGTGAAGCCATCGTTCGAGGACTCAAATCTGCCGGCGTCGATCTGGTCGCCATCCTACCGGATCATGGATTCGATCGGGTGCAAAAGAGAATCGCTGAGGACGAAAGCTTTACATTTGTTCCCGTGAGCAATGAAGGCATCGGCGTCGGCGTATGCGCCGGTGCTTTTTTTGGCGGTAAGACGCCGGCGCTCATGATTCCCACGTCGGGTTTTTTGGTCGCCACGTGGCCGCTCGCGAGCCTGCATCAACTCTGGAATATCCCGCTTCTGTTATTGATTCCATATCGCGGCGAGGTGGGCGACGCTCAGCCTGTGATGAGGACCTATCAATTCACGACCGAACCGATTCTGCGCGATCTTCAAATTCCGTATGTCAACGTGAGCGAAATTGCAAAAATCGAAGGCGCTATCAAAGACGCCGTGAGTTCAGCTTTTGCATGGCAGAATCCGATCTGCATTTTATTTTCGGGGGAGACACTACGATGAAGCGATTCGATTGTCTGAAAGCCCTGGCCGCCGTCGTACGCGATGACGATCTCGTCGTCACCAACTTGGGCAACACGATGCACGAGTGGCTTACCCTCCGGCCGTCGCGCGCGAATCTGTACAATATGAATCTCGGGCAGTGTACGCCCGTCGCCTTCGGACTTGCGTTGGCCCTTCCCCATAGAAGGATCCTCGCTTTAGACGGAGATGGCAACCTGCTTTTAAATTTAGCTTCTCTAGCCGACGTCGCGCATAGCAAACCGGCCAATCTACGAATCTTTGTCTTCGACAACCAGGCCTACGAGTCACCGGGAGGAATGCCGACCGCGACGGCCCATGGCGTCGATCTCGTCCAGATCGCGAAAGGGTGCGGCATCAACAAGAGCTTTTTGGTCTCGACAATCGAAGAATTCAAACAAAAACTCGATTTGCTCGACGAGAGCGGGCTTTCTTTCGTGACCGCGAAAATTGAACTCGGAACGATTGAAAGACCCCCTTACGCCGCGATCGATCATAAATATAACAAGTACATTTTCGCGTCCTACATCGAAGAGACAGAAAAAAAACCCGTATTGCGGCTTCGTTCTCGGTCGCCGTTCACCGAGAAGTAAAATCCGAAGGAGAAGCACCTATGCCTTGGGCGCGACTGCTTTCTTTGGTTCTGTTGTTGCTCTATCCGTCGTGGGCTTCCCCCCAGTCAAAAAAGTTGGGATCTGTGAAGATCGGCTACAGCGGGGTGGGGATTGCCCACGATCTGCTCAAGATTATGGGCAACAAGTTGATCTTTGAAAAACATGGGCTCAACGCGCAAAGTATCTACATCGGCAGCGGCTCGCTCATGAACCAGGCGGTGGTGGCCGGCAGCATTCAGTTCACCACTTCGGATCTTCCGTCGCAAATCCAATCGGCTCTCGCGGGCATCGATTTCAAGATCATCAGCGTTACGATTGACAGGCTTGATGGTGCGATCATGGCTCACAAAGGTATTCGAAGCCCGCAGGAGCTCAAAGGGAAAAAAATCGCCATCAGCCGATTCGGCTCGGTGTCCGATATTGTTACCCGCATGGTGCTAAGGCATTGGGGCGTGGACCCCAAAGACGTTGTACTGATGCAGGTGGGTAATACTCCAACTCGCATCGCGGCGATTCTGAGTGGACAGGTGGACGGGGGGCTGATCAATCCCACCGACGTTGACAGAATGGCTGCCAGCGGTTGCTGCGTGTTATTGGCAGACCTAAGCGCGCTCGATATCCCATATGCGAGATTCGGAGT
>Ga0209689_1004480_pt1 | contig 10095 bp, 10 predicted proteins | sample GraSoiAngelo_149_FD_187119 | JGI IMG/M metagenome (GOLD analysis project Ga0209689, IMG submission 187119) | Grasslands soil microbial communities from the Angelo Coastal Reserve, California, USA - 14_1009_09_30cm (SPAdes) (version 2) | ecosystem: Environmental > Terrestrial > Soil > Grasslands ...
TCGCTACTTCACCCGGCGCAAGGATAACCGCAATTTTATTTCCCACCGGTACTTCGTCTCCCGATGAAGCGGTCACATTGGTTAATATCCCCGAAGCGGGGGCTTCTATTTCCACCGTAGCCTTGTCGGTTTCGACTTCCATCAGAGGCTCGCCCTTAATCACCGACTGACCTTCGGCCTTGCGCCAGTTGAGGAGCGTTCCCTTTTCCTGCGCTACTCCGAGGGCAGGCATGATGATGTCAGTTGCCATATTCGCTGCCGGTCAATTCACATGTAGGGGCACGGCGCGCCGTGCCCCTACGATCGTTCAATGCTTCACTCGCTCCAGCGATCCCGGGTTGTTCAGATTCGATTGTGCTTCGCGCGTGGCCGGCAATGGACCACCGGCGGTGAAATAGTGCGTGCCCGCCACTAAGAGTTTCTCCGACGGAAAGCGCGTGATGACTTCGCAGCCGTCTTTCGTGACTACAACTTCTTCTTCGAGGCGGGCGGCAGACCAGCCGTCGGATGCCGGCCAATAAGTCTCGAGAGCGAAGACCATGCCCTCTTCGATGACTTCGGGATGATCCAAGGAAACCAGGCGGCTAAAGATCGGTTTTTCCCAGATCGATAAGCCCACGCCGTGGCCGTACTGTAAGGCAAACGCCGCCTCTTCGTTGGCGAAGCCGAACTCCTCCGCTTTGGGCCAGAGCTTTACCACATCGCCGGTGGTGATCCCAGGCTTGACGATGCTGATTGCTGCGTCCATGTAGTCGCGACAGCGCTTGTAGGCGTCGACCATCGCCGCTGATGCGCTGCCGATGGAGAAGGTCCGATAGTAGCAAGTTCGATAGCCGTTGTAGCTGTGCAGAATATCAAAAAAGGCCGGGTCGCCGGGACGCAGGACCCGGTCGGTATAGACGTGCGGATGTGGACTGCAGCGCTCACCCGAGATGGCGTTGACGCCTTCCACGTGTTCCGAGCCCAGGTCGTAGAGTATTTTGCTGACGACGCCCACGCATTCGTTTTCCCGCACTCCCGGTTTCATAAAGCGGTAAAGCTCTTCGTATGCGGAATCGACCATCATGCAGGCGGTGTTGAGGAGAGTGATCTCGTCTTGGGTTTTGATTTTTCTCACCTCGTGCATGAGCTGCTGGCCATCGACGACTTTGATTCCTTGCGACTGCAAGGCGAACAGCACGGGGAGTTCGATGACATCGACCCCCACCGGCTCATTGAGCAGTTTGCGTTTATCGAGTTCCAGCTTGATTTTTTTCGCCAGGTCGTCGGCCAAACCGGAAGACGGATGGGTCGCGCCGCGCAAGGTCGAAATGCCCGCGCGGGAACGCTCGGCCAGCCACGGGCAGTAAATTTGGTGATGTCGCGCCGCCGAACCGAAATCCCAAACAATCGGCTCATCGTCCTGTGGCAGAAGCGAAAATCGCACGAGCTTATCCATCGCCCAGGTGCCGATGTGGGTGGCAGTGATATAGCGAATGTTGTTCATGTCGAAGCAGAGAAGTGAGCCCAGTTCTGATTCCTTGAGCGCCGTTTTGATTCGATTCAAACGATCTTGTCGCAAGCGCTCCAGATTGACGCGCTCTTCCCAATCGACACCCATTAGACCGAAGGTTTTTAAGCCCATAGCCCACCTCCTTTTCCCAGGTTCAAGCCGTTCAAACAGTTCAAAACGTTCAAACGGTTAAATTCCTTGTGACGATTTGAACGGCTTGAACTATTTGAAACACGTCATGACTTGTTACACAGTACCTTCGCCATCCCGGCCACCGATTCCGGCGTCGGTACGGTTTGATCTTCGAGCACCGGGGAAAACGGCACCGGAACGTCCATCGCTCCCATCCGTTTCACCGGCGCGTCAAGATAATAGAATGCTCCATCGGCGATCACCGACGCGATTTCCGCCGTCACGCCGTAGCGCTCGTAACCTTCATCGACGACGATGGCGCGGGTCGTCTTTTTCGCCGACTCGATCAGGGTTTTTTTATCCAGCGGAACCGTCGTTCTCACGTCAATCACTTCAGCACTGATGCCGACAGCCGCGAGAATCTCGGCGGCGCTCAGGGAAACCTGCACCATGCTGCTTGTGGCGACGAGCGTAATGTCTTTCCCCTGCCGCTTGATATCGGCAACTCCGAACGGGATCGTATATTCCTCCTCGGGCACCGGGCCCTTCAGTTGGTACATCAATTTATCCTCAAAAAGAACTACGGGATTGTCATCCCGGATCGCTGTCTTGAGCAATCCCTTGGCGTCGTACGGCGTGGCCGGCAGCACGACCTTCAAGCCGGGAATGTGGCTGAACCACGCGTGCAGGCTTTGGCTGTGCTGCGCTGCCGACCGGCGCGTCGCCCCTAAGGTCGTCCGCATCACCATCGGCACCTTGAGTTTGCCGCCGGACATATAGTGGATCTTCGCCGCCTGATTGACCATTTGATCCATCGTAAGCGTGATAAAATCGCCGAACATGATGTCGACGACCGGCCGCATTCCCGTCATCGCGGCACCGACGGTAATACCACTGATTCCCGCTTCCGAGATCGGTGAATCGATCACCCGCTCCTTGCCGAATTCCTGCACCAGTCCGGAAAGCACCTTGAAGGGTGTCCCGGCCTCCGCGACGTCCTCACCGATAATGAAAACTTTTGGGTCGCGGCGCATCTCCTCGGCCAGAGCTTCGTTGATTGCCTGGGCAAAGGTAATCTCACGGATCGGCTTGCCGCTTGCGATGATCGATTGCTTTCCCTCACCCTGTCCCTCTCCCGCTGGGAGAGGGAATGAGGGTGAGGGCTTGCTAGGCATAGACATCTTGCTCGACCTCGCTTGGCTTGGGATACGGCGCATTGAGCGCGAACTGAACCGCAGCTTCAATTTGTCTTTGGATCTCATCTTCGATTTGCTTGAGCGAAGCATCATCCGCCGTTTTTTCTTTAGTCAGGCGCTGCGCCAGGAGCTTGAGGGGATCGCGCCGGTTTTTCCACTCTTCCTCTTCCTTTTTCGAGCGGTAGTAAGCGCGATCCACGTCACCCACATGATGACCGTAGAACCGATAGGTATTGCATATGAGAAATGACGGCCCCTCTCGCTTGCGCGCCCGCTCTACGAAATATTGGCTGGCCGCATGGACGAGAACGATATCTTGACCATCGATCGCTTCACATGGAATCTCGAAAGCTTTGGCGCGCTCTCGGATCTCCCCCGCAGTCGTTTCGCTATAATGAGTGTACTCGTTGTAAAGATTATTCTCGCAGACGTAGATCACCGGCAGCTTCCACAAGGACGCCATATTCATGCATTCGTAAAGCAGACCCTGCCCGAGCGCGCCCTCGCCGAAGAAGCAGACCGCGACCTGGTCGCTACCTCTCATTTTGGCCGACATGGCCGCGCCGGTGGCGATCCCCGCGCTTCCGCCCACGATGGCGTTGGCGCCCAAATTGCCCGTCTCCTGATCGGCGATGTGCATCGAGCCACCTTTGCCGCGGCAATACCCCGGCGCTTTTCCCAGCAGCTCCGCAAACATGCGGTCGAGCGAAGCGCCTTTGGCCAGACAATGGCCGTGGCCTCGATGCGTGCTCGTGATGTAGTCGTCCTGGCGCAGGGTTTCGCACACACCCACAGCGACCGCCTCTTGACCGATGTATAGGTGAGCCAGCCCCGGCATCTTCGCGCTCATATAGAGCTGATTCACCTGCTCTTCGAAGAGGCGAATCTTCATCATCTGGCGATAGAAATGAATCCAACGCTCGTCGCGAATGGGAGTTCGACTCTTCGATGCTTGTTTTCCTCCGGGTTTTGAGCGAGCCATGGTCAGTTATCAGTCTCGGGTTTCGAGTCTCGGGTCTCGTGTTGAAAGACTGTCTAAGTCATAACTCGAAACTCTAGACGCGGAACTCGAAACTATTTTTATTTATTCCCCGCCATCCGTGCCAGCGCTTCAAACAAAATCGCAAAATCTTTTTCCGCCAGGCCCATGCCACGCGCCGCCGTGAGCATTTGGTTAGTGATCGCCGTCGTCGGGAGCGGCACCTCGAGTTGGCGGCCCATTTCCAAAGCCAGCAGCATATCTTTTTGCATCATGTTGACATCAAACCATGCTTCGTCCGGCATCTTCAAAACGAACGGCCCGCGGTACTTGACCATGGGCGACGCGATCACGCTGTTCAGCAGAACTTCGACTGCGGTTTCCCGCGGGATGCCGCTCTTTTCCGCGAGCAGCACTCCTTCGCTGAAAGCGAGCATCTGCACGGCGAGGCTCAAGTTGGTGGCGATTTTCATCGAAACAGCCAAGCCGTTGCCCCCGACATGAGTGACCTTTGGACCGATGGCCTCAAGAATTGGACGGGCACGCTCTAAAGCGGACCGGTTTCCGCCGACCATGATCGAAAGCTTGCCCTCTTCCAATGTGATGACGCTGCCCGACACCGGAGCATCGAGCATCTGTGTCCCCTTAGATTCTACTTGTTTGGCAAGTTCTCGACTGGTGGACGGACTTACCGTGCTCATGTCGATGTAGATTTTGTTGGCGGAAAGTCCTGCCAAAATTCCATCCGCCCCGGTGGTGACCGCCTGGAGCGCTTCGGTGTTGGTCACCATGCTGAAGACAAACTCACCGGCCTGCGCTGCAGCGCGCGGCGTGTCCGCCCACTTCATGCCGGCATCCACGAGCCATTGCGCTTTTGATTTGGTCCGGTTGTACCCGGTGACGGCGTGCCCAGCTTCCAGCAACCGCTTCACCATGCGGCTTCCCATGACACCGAGACCGACAAAGCCGACGTTTGCCATAAAAACTCTCCAACTATTCGGCGTAACTGATGTCTGGATATTCTTTGTAATGGTTCTCCGGGTCGGCGGCGGAGAAAGCGCAAAAAAGCTTCAGCGGACCGCGGCCGGTGTTAATCATCATGTGGCGCGCGCCTGCGGGAATAAGGATGGTATCCCCACGGCCGATCTTGGCGGTCTCGCCGTTGACCCAAGCCTTGCCCGACCCATTTTCAACGTAGATCACCTCTTCCATACCCGGATGGCTGTGCGGGTGGCGCGGCCCGGCCTGCTTCGCCGGCAACACATCCACCACCCGGAGCGCGATGCCTTTGGATTTCAAGACGCGATGGGACACCAGCTCGCGGAAAAAGCGGCTCGGAAGCTCCTTGGCTGCCACTTGGTTCCGATTGATCTTGCGGATCGTCAACTAGTCCTCCATCACTTCCTTGATTGTCACCGTGCGGCAGCTTTCGGCGGACCGGAGAGCCGCGTAGATCACCGCCAAGGCGGCGATAGCCTCCTTGCCGCCGACTTCCGGTTTGCGCTTGCCGTGTATGCAGTCGCCGAACTCTTCCAATTGTTCGAGAAACATGTCCCCTTCGCCCAAGGGAATCGGTTTGTGTTCCGATGAGCCGCGATGCTGAATTTCCAGTTGGCTGTGTCGGTCGACGACGTCGGAGCGGCTCCAGAAATTGAAATCCACGGTGAAATAAAGATTGGCGTCCATGCCGTAGACGTTGGTGAAGAAAGTCCCCTGTGAGGCCCAGTTGGAGCCGATGTAGGAGAGTTGGCCGCTCTCCATCTCGAGGATCGTCATCGTCACGTCTTCGATTTCAGCCGGGGTATAAAGCCTCTTGGCCATGCAAGTTACACTCTTGGCCGGTCCGAACAAGTAATTCAAGGTGTCGGCATGGTGAACAGCGAGCTGGATGAGCGGCCCGCCGGGGCTCTTGTCTTTGTACCAGCGCCATTTATCAGGGGTAAGCTCAAGGCTTCGGTCGTTGGAGAAATTACATTCGGCCATGACGAGCTTGCCGAGGCCTCCCTGGTCGATGATTTCCTTGATCTTGCGATTGCCTGCGAGCCGGCGCGCGCTGTGGCCGACTGAAAGGATCACGCCGGCGTCGCGGCAGGCGTGGTCGATCTTAATCGCCTCGGCCATCGTATGCGCGATGGGCTTGTCGACATAAATCGCCTTGCCCCTCGCCGCCGCTTCGAAGATCGGCTCGCCGTGCGCGTCGTTCGGCGTGGTGACGATCACCCCTTCGACTTCGGGGTCGCTGAGCAAATCCGCGTAGCTCTTGGCACTGCGGCACTTATACTGCTGGGCAAAGTCCTGCCGACTTTTCTCGGAGCGGCTAAAGCAATTGACGATTTTGATCTTAGCGCTTTGCTGAATCGCGTCGGCGAGAGTCTTGGCCCAACGGCCCAAGCCGACCGCGGCGACTCTTGCGGGACCGTCAGCCATTTTCTTCTAACTCCTTGAAGGTGGTTCGTATGTAATCCGCGGCCGCCTTGGCCACCCCTTCCAGGAATGCTTTCGCCTTCTCGACACTCGCCTTTTCTGGCTCGCCGTACCACCCGGTGGGTGCCAGCTCTCGGATATCTTTCAAAAAAGGATAAGCGGCTCTGCCCCGGCGGAGGCCATCGATTTTTTTTGCTCTCTCAGAAGACGAAGAATTGATAGCGCGCTCCAGATGAACGATAGAGGGATCATAGGCGAGAACGGGCAGCACCTCCAACTCCCCACCGTGGGTCAGGCCGCACTCCTTGCCGAATAGTTCAAGAGCGATGTAGCAGGCTTGAACCACCAGCACGCGCACGCCAAAGCGCTGCTGGGCGGAGACGGCTGCGAGGTTCATCGACGAGGTATTGCCTTCGTGCCAGTTGAGAAAAACGATCTTCCCAGCGCCGTGCTGCGCCAGGCTGGCGCAAATATCTTCCACTACCGCGATGAATGTCTGGGGCTGCAGCGTCAAGGTCCCGGCAAAAGACATGTGAAACGGAGTCACACCGACGGGACAGAAAGGGACGAGCAAGCCATCCACCTCTTCGGCGACTCTCTGGCCGATCACCAATGACGCGAGATAGTCCGTGCCGCATGGAAGATGCGGGCCGTGCTGCTCCACGCTCCCCATGGGAATAATGGCGAGGCCGCTCCGTTTGAGGATGGCCTCGGCCTCGGGTTGAGTCATCTTAAGCAGCGACGGTCTCATGCCGTAATTGCCACCTGCGGGACATCGTCGTGCAGCTCCTCGGCAATGATCTGTTCGAGCTCTTCCTCGTGGCGAATAAAGGCTGCGGAAAGCCGCTGGCGTGGACGGGGAAGTTTGACGTCGATGATGGTTCTTACCCTCGATGGACGCCGGCTCAAGACCACGATTCGATCCGACAGAAAGACCGCCTCGCGCACGCTGTGAGTGACGAAGAGAATGGTCTTCTGTGTCTCGGACCAGATGTCGACCAGCATCTGCTGCAAGCTACTGCGGGTCTGCGCATCCAATGCGCCGAAGGGCTCGTCCATCAGCAGCAGCTCCGGAGAGTATGCCAATGCGCGGGCAATCCCGACGCGCTGTTTCATGCCGCCGGAGAGACGATGAGGGAAAATTTTTTCGAACTCCTCCAGCTTGACCATCTTCAAATAGCGCTGAACGATGCCGTCGTGCTCCGTGCTGGGAATTCCCTTCATCTTCAGCCCAAAGCAAATGTTATTGCGAACAGTGAGCCAAGGAAACAGGGCGAATTCTTGAAAGACGACGCCGCGGTCCAACCCAGGGCCGCTCACCGGCCTTCCCTCGAGCAGCACTTCACCCGAAGTCTTATCGTAGAGACCCGCGAGGATCATGAGCAGAGTCGATTTGCCACAGCCGCTGGGACCGATGATTGTGACCAGCTCCCCTTCGTTCACTTCTAAGCTAACACCATCGATGGCCTTGATCGAGGAGTACCTGCCAAATCCTTCGTCGATTTGAAACACCTTGGCGAGATTGCGCACGATCAATTTCGGTTGGGCCATGACGGTTAATTAAAGGATGAAAGATGGGGGGCGAAGGATGAAGCATCCCCGCGGATTTTTTCATCCGTCTGCCTTGAATCTTTCACAGCTCCCTTACCATACCCCAACGCTGGACGGTAAAAATCTCAAGAGAGCGCAGCGCCACACGTTCAAGCAAAAATCCCAGCACGCCGATGACGATCACTCCGGCGTACATGACGTCGGAAGCGAGAAACGCGCGCGCTTCGAAGATGCGAAAGCCGATGCCAGTGCCGATGGAAGCAAGCATCTCGCCGGCCACCAGAATGCGCCAGGCGCGCGAAAAGCCCTGGCGGTAACCCGTGATGATCGCGGGAAGCGCGGCGGGCAGCAGGATCTTATAGAAAAGCGGATAACCGCTGGCGCCCAGCGCCCGCCCGGCGTTGATTAAAGAGATATCGACGCTCTTTACTCCAGCCCACGTGTTGAGCATGATGCTCAGACTCGCCTCGAAGGCGAGAGTGAAGATGATCGCCTTCTCCGACAAGCCGAACCAGAGGATGACAATCGGAAATAGCGCGATTCCTGGTATGGCGAGAAAGAAATTCAGCGGCGGCACGAGCAGCTTTTCAATCCAACGGCTGGTTCCCATGAGGAGACCGCTCAGGGTACCGACGATCATCGCAAAGAAAACGCTGGAGAGAAGCCGAGCAAGGGAATGCAAGACGTCTCTGAGAAAAATTCCCTCGAGCGTTAGCTCCCACATCTTTGTGAAAATCTCTGTGACGGTGGGAAAGAGCGCCGGGTGAATAATTTCAAGCCTGGCCACTCCCTCCCAGATAAGCAAAATGAGAGCTAAGGGGAGAAAATTCTCGAGGAAAGCGTGGAGGTAATAAAAACGCCAGGCGCGGGCCGCCGGTTTCAGTTCCGCGGCGGTTTCAGAAATGGCCGCCTCAGTCGCTTTATCCATCGGCAATGGCTACTTGGCCTTTTCGGCGAACCGGTAATCAATTACCGAACGAACGTCAGGTACGGCTTCTTCCGTCCTCGACTGAGAGGCGGGAGAGCTCTTCGTTGTCTTTGATGTCTCCATCCTACGTTTCCACAAAGTTGCTATCTTTCAACGCTTGGCCGTTGTCGGCTTGATTGCTCTATCCGCTCGTTCGGCGAAGCTATTATCAACATGTTGCTTGAGATCCGGCAGCTTCTTTAATCTCTTTTGTTCAAACTGTATCTTCGCGCTCTCCATGGTATCGTCGATATCCGCTTGGGAGACTATAACCCGGTCGTAATTGGTTCCATCGAGTAGCTTTTTCACCGTTTCTTTGGATAGTTTGGTTCCTTCACGGGCGAAGAACGCCTGCATAAGATGCGCCACCTCGCTTTTGTTGGCATGGATGTAATGCATCGTCCTGGTCCAAGCGTTGACAAATCTTTGCACGGTGTCGCGTTTGTTTTTGATCATGTCCTCGGTGGTCATCACGAAGAACGGGTAGGTGACGCGTAGCGGCTCGGCCATGTCTTTCGGTTTTAGAATGGTTCGGCCGAGATTCTTCTCCAGAATGATCGTCGCAAAGGGGTCCCAGACAACCGCGCCATCGATGCCGCCTGCTTCGAAAGCCGCGGGAATTTGTTCCGCTTCGATGTTTTTGATCGTAAAGTCGTTCTCGGACAATCCTTTGGTCTTCAAGTAACGAACCCAGACGGTATGAGTCCCGGAGCCGACGCGGACGGCGATAGTTTTTCCCTTGAGTTCTTCGAGACTCTGAGTGACGGTATCCTTTACCGGAACGATGATATAGCCGGCAAAGCCCCACGAGCTCAGCGCCACGACCTTGACCGGGAGATCTCGCGCCAAGGCCTGGATCGGGCGCACGTTGGCCCCAACGGCAAAATCCGTGGACCCGCCGATCAGAGCCTGCATAGCGATCTCGCCCGCCGACTCAGGCGTGGCGTTCATGATCAACCCCTCTTGATCGAAAAAGCCCTTCTCCACGCCCACCACAGAGGTTGTCGCGTAGATGCTTCCCGAATAGTTGAGCCGGACTATCGGTTTTTTGGTCTGCGCCTTTCCGATGTCGGTCGTGAGGGCGATCAGGCCCAATACCGCGACTAAGGTAACCAATCGCTTCCAGCCCATGTATCCTCCTCTGAAAAATGTATTGTTACAGCCGATAGTGGCGGTGCGTCCGGCACTCTATCTATCCCAAAAGATCCTTGTTAACAAGGTTTTCAGGAATCCTCCCGCGCAGTACCCGGATCACTTCGGAGACGGCCGAGCATGCGCCGCTCCACGTCGAGATTGCCGTAGCGCGTACCCAGGATCGCGACTTTGATTCGTGCTGATCGGCTCACGGATGTGC
>Ga0209689_1004482_pt1 | contig 10093 bp, 8 predicted proteins | sample GraSoiAngelo_149_FD_187119 | JGI IMG/M metagenome (GOLD analysis project Ga0209689, IMG submission 187119) | Grasslands soil microbial communities from the Angelo Coastal Reserve, California, USA - 14_1009_09_30cm (SPAdes) (version 2) | ecosystem: Environmental > Terrestrial > Soil > Grasslands ...
AGCTCTTCTTCCATTTGTTGATTCTTGGCGCGCAATTCGCGGGTGCGCTCCTGCACTTTGGTTTCGAGATGGGCATTCAGTGCGAGTAATTCCGCCTGAGCGAGATTGCGCGCAGCTTCTGCGCGATCGATTCGGCCGCCAACAAGACTGGAAATCTGTGAAATGATCAAGGCGATCAAAGCAGCAAAGACAACAGCGCAGAGCGCGGAAGTGACCGCGGGGTTGACATGGATGCGTGCTGGCAATCTCGCATTAATCCAACCATTGATTAGCGCCGCTGCGGTAATCAGAGGCACGAACGCGCGCAGTAATACCGCGCGTGCGGAATCGCCGAGAAACGCTCGCAGCGGCCATCCCGCCGATCCAGCCAGCATCACAAGAGCCATTCCGGAGAGAAAAAAACCGCAGGCAGTGGAAAGTGCGACCGGAATGGTATGGCCGCCATAAAGTAATGGCGTTCCGTACCAGTAGCCCACAAGGACAACCGCGCCGATTATGGTGGCGAGCGCGCCGAAAGGGCCGGCGAACTTTGCTGGTTGTTTTCCAGTAAGGGCAAACAGGCCAGTTGCGATAAAAACGAAGTTCAGCGCAGTCATGGGTGCCATCCGTCCCGTTGGCACTGCCCCGAAATGCTCGGGATTACGGACGAACCAAGCGTCGATACCGAAATTAAAGCCCCCCAGGACCTCGATTAGCTTCGCGCACGCCATCGCGAGAACCAATGAGGCAAGGGCACGCGGTAGCCAGCGCAGCGCTGCTCTGCGCAGGTGCACAATCAGGCCAATACCGATCAGGGAAAAGCAGAGACCGGTGCTCGGCGCCATCGGAATATACTTGGCGCGAACGCTGGCCAGCAGGAGCAGGCCGGAAATCCAGCCAATGAACGTGAGCAGGCCCAGCGCAATCGTGAGGGATGCACAGATCAAAGGGATAGTGCGAAAACTTCGCCTTTCGCTTCGTTCTTCAGTCACGCCTTTAGTTTGCCGAAACACCGGCATCTGTCCACGTCTGGCCGACTTCTAGTTAACTCCAAGACACACTCAAGTTGTTTGCGATGGACGAATATATTTAGAGATGTTTGCATCGTTAAGGAAAAAGCGGTGCGCGCAAAGTTAGGATGAAGAAAGGGAATAGTATGATCAAATCCTTGATTGGTTTCGCATGCGCCGGCGCTCTCTGGCTAACGGTCGCAAATGGACAGGTCTCGACTGTGACCGGATCCGAGAGCACAGGCAAAATCACCGATTATACGCCGGATAGCGCGTTGGTTCTGGATACTGGATCAGGTGAACCGGTTCATTACAAGTTCGCCAGGAAAGTTACTTATGTAGATAAGGATGGACAGATAATCCAGGCGCCCGCTTTGACAAAAAATCTACGGGTCAAAGTTCATTACCTTAAACAAGGCGGAGACATGATCGTAGATAAGGTGACGTTGGCTGAGTAATTATGGAGGAGTGGCGACTGTTCCTTCCACCACAGAATGAGGGACACGGCAGCAAGTGTCCCTCGAAGGTTTAATTTATCACTTAGCAATTGTAGGGTGTCTGTGTCAGCCGCCTCCGGGAGAAAGACGATGGCGTTTCATAGAAACGCCCTACAATTTTAAAGGGTACCGAAGTAGCGATCGCCGGCGTCGCCCAGACCGGGAACAATGTAACCAAACTCATTGAGCTCGGGATCGATCGCGGCGGAGTAGATCGCAATGTCTGGATGGACGCTTCGCAGTTGCTCAATTCCTATTTCGCAGGCAACCACGCAAATAAATTGAATGCTGGTTGCGCCGTGGCTTTTCAAAAGCGTTGCGGCTTCCGTTGCGCTGCGACCAGTGGCGAGCATCGGATCAAGCAATAGAATATGCGACTGCGCCAGCCCGGCGGGTAAACGACAATAATAATTGACCGGCTGCAACGTAACTTCGTCGCGATAGAGCCCGATGTGACCGATTTCGGCTTTCGGTACGACGCGCAACATTCCTTCGAGCAATCCAAGGCCCGCGCGCAAAATTGGCACGAACACCACCGGCTGTGCCAGGGTCGCGCCTGTCATCGGGGCAAGGGGAGTCTCAAATTCGGTCACGAGCGTCGGCCAATGTTTCGACGCCTCGGTCAGAAGCACGATGGCAATTTGCTCGAGCGCACCACGAAATTGCACGGTCGCGGTTGTTTTATCGCGCAACACCGACATCTTGGCCGCGACAAGAGAATGCTTGAGCAAATGAACGTTGCCGGCTGGACGCACTTTATTCACCGCGATGATTTAAATCGCGCGGCCTTTGCCGGAGAAGCGAAATCGCGCACAACCACCGCGCGAATTCACGACGAAAAAACACCAGAATGCAACGGCGTTATCCCATAGGCGCGGAAATTGTCAGCGAGAACGAAACGCATTTTCGCGTCTGGGCGCCGAAGGCGAATGTGCTGGAAGTCGTATTGGAGTCTTCTGCCGACGGAAGGGCTGAGCGCACTTTGCATTCGCTCGCGCGAGAGCGAGATGGCTATTTTTCGGGAACAGTCAGGTGCGGCGCTGGCACGCATTACCGATTTCGGCTGAATGGATCGGAAGATTTTCATCCCGATCCAGCCTCACGTTTTCAGCCGGAAGGGCCACACGGCAGCTCGTGTGTCGTCGATCCATTTGCTTTCAAATGGACGGACGCAAACTGGCGCGGCGTGAAATTAGCCGGTCAGGTCATTTACGAATTTCATGTTGGCACATTTGCCCCGGATGGAACGTGGCGCGCCGCCGCGGAAAAACTCGAGCTGTTGAAGAGCGATGGCATCACCCTACTGGAGATGATGCCGATCGCCGATTTCCCCGGGCGCTTTGGCTGGGGCTACGATGGTGTCGATCTGTTTGCGCCGTCGCACCTCTACGGAACGCCCGAAGACTTGCGCGCATTCATTGATCGGGCACACGCGCTCGGGTTAGGCGTGATTCTCGACGTCGTCTACAACCACTTCGGGCCGGATGGAAATTACCTCCGTGTTTACTCCGACGATTACATGAATCGTGAGCGGGAAAACGAATGGGGTGAATCGATTAATTTCGACGGGAAAAATTGCGGGCCGGTCCGGGAGTTCTTCATCACCAATGGACGCTACTGGATCGAGGAATTTCATTTCGACGGTTTTCGGTTTGATGCGACTCAAAGCATTTATGACAAATCGCCGGAATATATTGTGGGTGCGGTGGGCCATGCGGCACGCCAGGCCGCGGGGAAGCGAGCGATTGTTTTAATCGCCGAGAACGAAACACAGGAACCGAAACTGGTGCGGCCGCGCCAAGCGGGCGGCGATGATCTCGATGCGGTGTGGAACGACGACTGGCACCACAGTGCGCAGGTGGCGTTGACGGGACGAAACGAAGCCTACTACAGCGATTACGCGGGTCGGCCGCAGGAATTTATTTCAGCGGCGAAATATGGCTACCTTTTTCAAGGGCAACCGTATTCGTGGCAGGAGGCACCGCGCGGTTATCCGACCCGCGGCCTGCCGCCGGAGACGTTTGTCGTATTCATCGACAATCACGATCAAGTTTCAAACTGTGCCTTCGGCGATCGTGCGCGCACACAAACTTCGCCCGGCCGCTACCGCGCGATGACTGCCCTTCTGTTGCTTGGCCCATGGACGCCGCTGCTTTTCCAAGGCCAGGAATTCGGCGCGACGACATCGTTTTGCTTTTTCAGTGACGTCGGCGACGACAAGTTAAAGGAAGCAGTGCGAAAAGGCCGGTTCGAATTTCTTGCGCAGTTTCCTTCGTCGGCAGGCGAGGAAATACAAGCGCGAATCGGTGTTCCGCATGACCCACGGACCTTTGCGAGGAGCAAGCTCGATTGGAGTGAGCGGGAACGGAACGGATCGCTTTGCTATTTGCATCGCGATCTGCTTCGGTTGCGCCGAGAAGATTCGCGGCTGAGTCGACAAATCGTCGGCGGAGTAGATGGCTCGGTCCTGGGCGCGGAAAGTTTTCTTCTGCGATTCTCGAGTGACCAAAACGATGATCGACTTTTAATTGTCAATTTCGGGCGACGTCAGCGTCTTGTGCCTGCGCCTGAACCGTTGCTCGCGCCGCCGTCTGGTTTCGAGTGGGAATTACTTTGGTCAAGCGAGTCAGCGCGCTACGACGGGCCGGGGACGGTCGATCTCGCAACGGAGGAGGAATGGATTTTGCCAGCGGAAGTCGCTTTCGTTTTGCGGCCGCGACCCCCCACAAAACCGCGCAAGCAATCGAAACGACGCTAAGAGCAAACCCTTAATGCCCGACCTTCATAGATTTGAAATCGCGGATCGGGTAACCGCGACATACGCGAGCCTTTTAACCGGCAGGGGCGACTTCCAAGTCGCCCAGATCGCAGCGCATACCGCACGGCGGCTTGGAAGACGGCCGCTCCCAGTCAAGGCGCTTCGCACCGCGAAGCGGCAACAGTCGGACATTCGATATTTGTGAAAATAATTTCTAACGGGTCCTAGACCTCCGCACCAGATGGCTTTCACCACCCGATCCCTGCTATGGGACAAAGCGAGCCATTCGCGCGAACTGCTACTGTCGCGCGAGTGGCTCGTGACAAATGGACTCGGTGGGTTTGCTTCCGGAACCATCTCAGGCGCAATCACCCGCCGTTATCATGGTTTGCTCATCGCCGCTCTGCCAGCGCCGCACGGTCGCATGGTGATGTGGAGTCACGTTTCTGAATTCTTGCGTTTCGCGGATGACGATGTCATCTCGCTCGGCGCCGAAGAACGCGCCGGCGGGCAACTCCAACTGGGCGCGGCTGATTTTTTGCACGAGTTCCGACTCGAAAATGGACTGCCGGTTTGGACCTATCGCGTGCGCGACCTCATTCTCGAGAAACGCGTTCTGATGCTGCATTTGCAGAACACCGTTCACGTCATCTACCGTATTCTCGAAGGCGAAAAACGCCCGCGGCTCGAGCTGCGACCCGCCTTTTTCTTCCGCCATTACGAGTCGCCGGTGAATGAAGGAATGCCCGCGCCTTATCGTTTGAGTGCGATTGAAGATCGCTATGAAATCAGCGCCCCTGACAGCGGCCTGCCTCCGTTGCGCATAAAACTGGCAAACGATCGCGCGCAATTCACGGTTTTGCCGCAAATCATTCACCAGGTCGTTTACCGTATCGAGCAGAGCCGCGGTTACGCTTATGAAGGTAATCTCTGGAGCCCGGGATTTTTTCACGTCGATATGCAAGAGCGCAACATGGCTGCGATCATGGGTTCGACGGAAGAATGGGGCATCATTAACGTTCTCGCGCCCGAAGCCGCGATAGCGGCGGAAGAAGAACGGCGCGCGAAAATGCTTGACGATGCGCTGCCGGAAGCGCGCCCTGGATTTCCAGCCGAGCTCGTTTTTGCCGGCGACCAATTCATCATCACGCCGGCTGGTCGCGCCGAAGAAGCCGCTCGCGCGCATGCCGCCGGCGATGAGGTGCGAACCGTGATCGCCGGTTATCATTGGTTCACCGATTGGGGACGCGATACCATGATTTCGCTGGAAGGTCTCGCCCTCGTTACCGGGCGCTGTTTGGAAGCGGGATATATTTTGCGCACCTTCTCTCATTACGTTCGCGATGGACTCATCCCAAACATGTTTCCGGATGGAGAAAAAGAAGGGCTTTATCACACCGCCGACGCAACTCTGTGGTTTTTTCACGCGCTTAGTCGTTACCTGCATTACACCGATGATCGGACCACTCTGCACCTGCTGCTGCCGGTCTTGATCGATATCGCCGAGCATCATTTGCGGGGTACTCGCTTCAACATTCATGTCGACCCGCGCGACGGTCTGCTCGCGCAAGGCACCGAAGGTTATCAACTAACGTGGATGGATGCGAAGATGGGCGACTGGGTGGTAACGCCGCGTCGCGGCAAAGCGGTCGAGATTAATGCGCTTTGGTATAATGCGCTCGAGCTACTTGCACGATGGTGTCGTGAGGAAGGGAATGTTCGGCATGCAGAAAAATACAGTGACGCGGCCAAGCGCGCGCGCGATTCATTCAATCAACGCTTCTGGTTCGCCGATGGCGGCTATTTATACGATGTGGTCGATTGTAATGGCCAGAGCGGAACGATTGATTCTTCGTGCCGGCCAAACCAGATCTTCGCCATTTCCCTGGAACATACGGCGCTTGAGCAGTCACGTTGGTCATCTGTAGTCGAGGTCGTAGAAGAGAAACTGGTTACCTCGGTTGGGCTGCGTTCGCTTTCGCCTGATCATCCCGATTACAAGCCGATTTATTCGGGCGACCTCCGGTCGCGTGACGGCGCTTATCATCAAGGAACAGTCTGGGCCTGGTTGATCGGCCCATTCGTGGACGCCTGGTTAAAAGTACATCCCGAAGACAAGACCCGCGCCCGGAAATTTCTCGGAACCTTTCCTCAGCACCTCGACGACAACGGAGTCGGCACGATTAGCGAAGTGTTTGATGCGCGTGATCCGCATTTCGCCGGTGGTTGCATCGCACAAGCCTGGAGCGTGGCTGAAGTATTGCGAAGTTGGATTAAGACCGCGTAGAAAAGTACGTTCTCCGGAATCTTGTCGCTCGCGACAATCAAATGGATCGCGCGGCGCGAATTCATAGTAAATGGCAACGGCCGAGACAGCTGAGGAAATTTCCAAGAAACCCGAGGTCAGACAGGCCCTTTCGCAAACGACCGGCCCCAAACTGGGCGAGGAAAAGGTTAAGGCCGCAACAAAAGATAAATTCTGGTTTGTTACCCACGCCCTTTTGATCTTGGGCTGTGCCATTCTTTATTATCTCGTCGGATCGAAGCTGATTCCGGTGCCGCAAAACATCGTCGATCTCACACGGCGATTTCTCCGCGGCGCGGTGCTGGTTGTGATCGTGCTCGCGATTGCCAAAGCCATTTCCATCTATGCAATCGGGCGACTTGATGATGCCGCCACGCGTTTCACGCTGCGCCGGATCGAACATTTGCTCGTCGCCCTTGTCGTCGCCATCATCGTCATCGGCGTTGTTTTCGTTAATTGGTACACCGCGTTGATCTCCGTTGGAATCGGCTCGGTCATCGTTGGCCTGGCCGTGCAAACGCCGATGACAAGTTTTCTCGGCTGGATCTACATCCTGGTCCGGCATCCCTATCGCGTGGGCGATCGTATTCAAATTGAGGATGCCACCGGTGATGTCATCGATGTTAGTTACCTCGACACCACCCTGTGGGAATTTGGCGGCAAATATCTTTCCACCGATCATCCCAGTGGCCGGATCATCAAATTTCCCAACTCAAAGGTCCTGAACACGATGGTGTTCAACTACTCGTGGCCGCTTTTCCCCTACATTTGGAATGAGATTAAATTCAACATCGCCTACAACAGTGATCTCGAGTTTGTGGCGCGAACAATGCAGAAAATCACCGCGGAAGAAATCGGCGAGGAAATGATGGAACGGGTTGGCGTTTTCCGCGATCTGCTCGCGAAAACACCGGTAGACGAGTTGGAAGTAAGAGAACACCCGCGCGTCATCTTTCGCGTCAGTGAAAACACCTGGTTGGAAGCGATCGTACGTTATCTCGTCCCGCCGCGCGAAGCGGGCTCAATCAAAACTCGGCTCCTTCCCAAACTTCTCGCCGCCCTCAATGCCGCGCCGAACCGAGTGATGTTTCCGAAAGGTGACGCACGCTAGGCTATTCTTCGTTCAAACGCGCAATCGAAGCATGCAACGTCAGGCGATTCTGCTGCTGAGTCTTTTATTGGTCGCGCCTGAGAAAGCTCCCTGCCAACAGGATATGAACTCGGAATCGTTAATGGACCAAGCCCAAAATGCCGTTGCGCAAAGAACAGAACAACTAACCGACGAGTACGCCAAAGAACTGGAAGGCTTGCCAAAGTTTACGAGCAATCAGGGGATCTGGTTGCGAAAGCAGCGGCGAACACGGAACTCACGCGCGTTCAGCAGACAAGACAAATAGCCGTCTCTAATTTTAAGCCAACTTCCTCTAGGTGTAGCGGCACTGGAGGCGGATTACACAAGGCGGATCAAGGAAGAGACAATACGGATCTTGCATCCACTCGTGGCGCAACGCCGCGACGAGATCGCCGAGCGAAAACAGAAACGTGATTTTGCAACAGCGATGATTATGGAAAAAGAACTGAACGCAGTCTGCGCGAGATTTGGATGGGAGACAAAAAACATCACCCTGGACAATGCTCACGTTCTTCGACATCCCACACCAAAGTATCCTCTGGCGGCAAGGAAAGAACACCTGACCGGAGAAGGATCATTTTTTCTCGAAATCGACACCATCAGCGGCGCGGTAACGCACGTAACCGTTTCAAAAAGCACTGGTCATGCGATTTTGGATCAGGCCGCGATCTTTGCACTTCGACAGTGGCGCTTTGCGCCCCATTCAGCGGTGGAAGTCTCGGTGCCAATTACTTTTAGCATGGACTCCAGATCCCCCACTCCCACAGGCAAGCACTAAGCTGAACGCGCAAATCGAGCTCTGTGCTCCTTGGTTTTCAAAACTTCTCGCCGTGTTCAAAGCTGAGCCGAATAAAGTGAGGTTCCCGAAAGGCGACGCGCGCTAGTTGCTGCTAGTTGCGTATCCGCGCTCATCAGTCGATTACTTCCGCCCAATGAAGCTTTCTAGCGTTTGCCATCTCATTTCCAAACTCCTGTTTGGGAATGCCTGCTGGTTCGCAGGCTTTTGTTGTTTCTGCGTGTCTGCGCTCGCGGAGGAAGCGCCCAAGATTTTGCCGCTCATGTCAGCTCCCCCCAAAGCGCTCAGAGCAGAGAAAAAAGCACTCGTGGCCCTTCCCAACTACGACGAAGTGACCGCCACTCGCCTCCAAATTTTTCTCGATAACAACGACTTCGGTCCGGGGAAAATCGACGGAGAAATGGGCGAATTCTTTCGCAAAGCGCTGCTCGCATACAAACGTGCACACCTCATGCCATTGCGCGGCACGGTCGATCAATGGCTGCTCGATCAAGTCCCGGAAACATTCATGAATTATACTATTCCACCGGAAGCAGAGAATTTTGTCGGACCGACGGCGAGCAAACCGAGCGAGCAAGCGAAGTTGAAGGCGCTCAAATATGGTTCGCTTCTCGAGTTCGTAGCGGAACGCTTCCATTCCGCGGAGGATTATCTGCGCAAACTAAATCGCCCGATGAATCTGGACGCGCTCAAGCCTGGCGACACGGTGAAGGTGCCAAATGTGGTACCGTTCAAGATCGAAGACCTGCACGAAGGTTTCGTGCAGCCAAATACCGCGTTCGCTAACCGCATTGTCTACGTCGACACCAAAGAACGATTCCTTCTCATTTACGAAAATAATCAACTCGTCGCGGAATTTCCGATCACTCCCGGTTCAACCAAACTCCCCGCGCCTATCGGCGTATGGAAAATTAACGGCATCGCGGTCTTGCCGGTCTTTCGTCACGATGAAGGTATTTTGAATTATGGAATCAAGAGCGATACCGCATTCATTTTACCGGCCGGTCCGAATAATCCGGTCGGCATTTTGTGGATGGCACTAAGCAAGCCGCATGTCGGCATCCACGGCACTAATCAGCCTGAAACAATCGGCCGCGCTGCCAGTCACGGCTGCATCCGGACCGCAAACTGGGATGCCGCGCGGGTGAAGGAACTCGTGACCGTCGGTAACATTGTTTCCATTTTTTGATTCCCTAGGAGACTCTTACCCTTCACCTCGGTTCTCTCCCTTCAGGCCGGGCGGACTGAGGCGTAGTGATCTAGCGGCGATTCTCTTGCCTCTCCCTTTCTCAAAGGGAGAGGATTAAGGTGAGGGATTTTTCGCCACTTCATTGTAAAGAACTGTTAGGCACAGAACACCAGCCAAAATGAATTTCGCCCATAAACTGCGAAAGCTCTGTCATCCCGAGATTATCGGCAGCATGCGCGAGCACATCCATCGCGCGTTTCATCCGGTAAGCGCCCGCCGCTTACAGCGTGAGCTCGAAATGGATCCTTCGTGGGAAAAACTCCGCCGAAAATATCCGCGCGGAATAAAAGAGGTGCATCGCTTTGGCGACACCAAGTTTTGGATTAAACGCAACGTCGAACGCGCGCAGGATCTTTCCCTTGATCGC
>Ga0209689_1004485_pt1 | contig 10090 bp, 10 predicted proteins | sample GraSoiAngelo_149_FD_187119 | JGI IMG/M metagenome (GOLD analysis project Ga0209689, IMG submission 187119) | Grasslands soil microbial communities from the Angelo Coastal Reserve, California, USA - 14_1009_09_30cm (SPAdes) (version 2) | ecosystem: Environmental > Terrestrial > Soil > Grasslands ...
CTAAGTGCTCGCGCATCAGCAGCTCGGCCTTCACGTTGCTTACGATAGCAACACTGGTCGGGTGTTGTCAATGAAAGCAACAGCCTAAGGCGGCTCATGGAAGTGGCCGGCCACCTCAATCCAAGGGGCAATACAGGTCCATGCCGGAGGCGGCCTTAAGCTTCTCGAGCGCCGCCTCACGCTCGGCGCCGTGAAGGGCGCAGAAGCGCTCGATCTCCTGCGCCCCTGCTCGTCTCTTGCGGCATTCTCGGCCGCCTGCCGCTCTTTGGGTGTGGTGCAGCCGCCGAGCGCGAGCGATCAGACTCTGCACGATGCCGACGTGCCGGGCGCCGAGCTCGGTCCACCGCAGCACGTGCAGCAAGCGCTCGAGCAGATCGGCGCCCTGTACGCGATCGAAGAGGACATCTGCGCGCTGAAGCTCGCCGGCGATGCCAAGCGGCGAGGTGATCCGTAAGGGCCACTGCAGGGACGGGCGGTGTGTGGTCGCTGCGGCAGACACTTGCGCGTTCGACACGCGACTCGGCGCGCAAGACATATTAACAGCGTCACTCGATCGCGATCGTCTCCGCGCCCCAGTCCCGAAGATGGCACGACTCGGGAAATGTGTGTATGCCCGGAACTTCCCCGGCGCGCAATGCCTGCTGCAGTCCCTCCCAGTATTCGACGCTCATGAGATCCGCATGCGCGGCGCGAAACGCACGACGCAGCGTGCGGTTGCGGACCCGCAGACCCGCCTCGATCTCCTCGGGCAGAAAGATCACGCCCGGCTCGAAGAACCAGGACGGCACATCCTCCTCGCCGTCACAGCGATCGCGGTTGGTCCGAACCTTCACGTCGGTCAGGGTCTCCACCGCGTCGTAGTCGTACAGGTAGATCTTGAGATAACGGCTCACGCCGTAGTTGCGGATGTCGAAGTCCTTGTTGAAGACGTTCGCCGCTGCGTTGTTGCGCATGCAGAATCCCAGGTTGATCATGGCGCGCACCGCCTTTTCCTCGGGTGCGGTTTCGAGGAACACGTTGAGGGGGGTGAGCTTGCGCTGCGCGATGAGGTACTTGAACACCAGTACCCTGCCCTGCTCGCGCACGCTGTTGCTCGACGCATGCAGCAGCTCGGTCGCCAGCGCCGGCTCGAACCAGGAGCGCTCGAGCTTGAGATTGTAGTAGACGATGTTATCGAGCATGCTGCCGGTGCGATTGATCTCGTGCACTCGCTTGTACTTGGCCAGCACGACGTCGAGTCCGTCGAAGCTGTCCCATTTGTAGGCGCTCGTCGGCCGGTCGCGAATCACCTTCAGAACGTAATCGAGTCGCGGTGAGGTGAAGGCGATGGTGACCGTGCCGGGACTGCCCGGCGCCACCGCCAGCAGCTCGCGCTCGCGCACCAGCCGGCGGCGAACCTCGTTCATCACCGCCACCTTGCTGAAGTGGTAATAGCCGATGGTGGAATAGTGCAGCCCGAGCGGCCGGCTCGGCATGATGCTCTTGAGGAATGCCGCGAGCTCGTGGTAGTGCCGGTTCGTGACTTGAAACGGCGCCTCGGTGGAGCTGCAGAGGTTATGAACGTGTGGCACCGCGTGCAGCACGGCTTCGGCGCGAACGCCCTCTTCGGAGTTCAGCAGGGCAATGACAAGAGGTTTGAGCTCCGTACCCTTGAGCACCAGCCGGCCCACGAGGTAGGCGCCGCGGTTGCGGAAGAAGCCGGCGCGGACCATCTCGAAGGCTCTCAGTCCGGCTCCCGCCCGGTCCGCGAGCACGTCGTTCACCCGCCGGGCCACGAGCTCGGCGTCGCGCGCGGGATCGCAGAACGGCACCGTGAGCTCCGCGACCTGCAGTGCTCTCTGGATGACCAGGGAGTCGATGGGCCAGGAACAGGGGAAGCGCGCGTACACGGCCGTTGACGGCGGTAGCACGCGGTGCGAGCCTCCGAAACCATACTCGACGGGCTTCCACTCGCCGTGATGGACACGCCGCTGGACGGAGTGAAGATAGGCGAGCGCGAGATCCGCTTCGTAACGGCCATGAACCGCCCCGCAATAGACAGCCTCGACATCCGTCCAGAGCGGCCCGCCCTCCGTCAACTTGGGAAAAGCTTCCCGCAACGCCTCGGCGAGCGGGTACACCGTGGCGTTGTACAGTCCGAGACGCCTCCTCGCGTTTGCGATTGACGTCGGATGATCGCGGCTCTGGAACGCCGCTTTTGCCGCCCATGTCAGTTTGAGGAACTCGGCGTAAAAGCTGTCGAAGACGCTCAGGATCCACTCGGCGGTGAGCTCGACTCGCCCTCGCTCGCGTGCCGCAGAGGCAAGCCGGGTGGCGTAGTCCGCGCACGGACTCACTCCGGCTGACTCGCTGACGAGCGCGTCCACCCCGCCTACGGGTCGACTCGCTTGCGGGGTATCGCTCATCGGCGACCGTCGACGCGACAGATCGCGGCGCCTCTGCTCTCACCGGCCCGCGGCGGTGGGCGCGCCGCCGGCCTGATTGTCCCACTCGAGGGGCTTGCCGAGCAGCTTGGTGAGCGCATGTACGGCCTCGATGGTCGGCACCGCGGTCTCCGTCAGTCGGGCCAGGTCGAGCACCGAGCCGAGCAGCGCGTCGGTCTCCATGACCCGTCCGGCCTCGAGGTCATGGAGCATGGATGTCTTGTGCCTGCCGACCCGCTCCGCACCGGCAATGCGCCGCTCGATCGGGAGGCGGAACGTGATGCCGAGCTTGTTGGCCACTGCCTCTGCCTCCGCCATCATTGTCGCCGCCAGATTGCGCGTGGGGGGATATTGGCAGATGTCAACGAGCGTCGAGTGCGTCAGCGCACTGATCGGATTGAACGCGAGGTTTCCCCAGAGCTTGAGCCAGATCTCCGCCCGGATGTTGTCGAGCACCGGCGCTTTGAATCCGGCGCGGGTGAAGCACTCGGACACCGCGCGCGCCCGCCCACTCGAGGAGCCGTCCAGCTCGCCCACGGGAAAACGATCGCCTTCGATGTGGCGGATGACCCCGGGCGCCACCAGCTCCGCGGCCGGATAGACCACACAGCCAATAACGCGCGCCGGCGGGATCTGGCGCAGGCAGACGCCGGTCGGGTCGACTGCCTCCACACCCCGGCCCTCGAACGGACCGCCGTGCCCATAAAAGTACCAGTACGGAATCCCGTTCTGCATGGTGACGACCACAGTCGCGGGGCCGAAGAGCCTCGGTACGCCGTGGGCCACGGCATCCATCTGGTGCGCCTTGACGGCGAGGATGACGATGTCCTGGGGTCCTGGCGCCGAGTAGTCCGCGGTCGCTTCCACGTCGCGCGCGACGAGCTCGGTATCGTCGCTCAAGATGAGCTTGATGCCACGGCTGCGGATGGCTTCGAGGTTCGCCCCGCGGGCGAGGAAGGTGACCCGCTCACCGGCGAGAGCCAGCTTGACGCCGGCGTAGCCCCCGATGGCCCCAGCTCCCACGATTGCGATCTTCATGAGACCCATCCCTGCAGAACCGATCGGCCGGGCCCCGCGGCCACCGTTGCTGTTACCTGGCGAGCGCCCGCGCGCGCCGCGCCGCGCCGCTGTTGATTCTACTCGAACGGCGCCAGCGGGTATCGGCCAAATCAGGTGACCAGATTCTGCGGGCTCCCCTTCACGAACGCCTCGATATTGTCGACCAACTGGTCAGCGAGAAACTGCATGGCGCCGTCACTCGCCCAGGCGACGTGAGGCGTCAGAATGAAGTTGGGCAGGCGCAGCTCGAGCAGCGGGTTGCCCTCCCTGGGAGGCTCCCGGGTGAGGACGTCGAAGCCGGCGCCCGCGATCAGGCCCTCCTTCAGCGCCTGCACCAGAGCCCGCTCGTCCACCAATCCACCCCGCGCCGTATTGATCAGAATGGCCGTGCGCTTCATTCTGCGGAACTGCTCGATGCCGATCACGTTGCGAGTGTCCGCGGTCAGCGGCACGTGCAGCGAGATCACGTCGCTCTCGGCCAGCACCTGATCCAACGGGGTGAATACCACCCCCGGCGCCTTGGGCGGTGCGTGATCGGCGAACAACACCCGCATGCCGAAGCCGCGGGCGATATTCGCCGTTCCCTGGCCGAGCACGCCTTCGCCGATGATGCCGAGGGTCGCGCCGTACAGATCACGGATCGGGTGGTCGAAGAAGCAGAACTGATCGATCTGCTGCCAGCGGCCCTTTTCCACATCTTCGCGGTATGCGATGAGGCTGCGCCGCAGCGCCGTGATCAGCGCGAACGCATGCTCGGGCACGGTGTGTACCGCGTAGTTGCGGATGTTCGCGACCGCGATGCCGTTGGCCTGGCAGTAAGCGATATCGATCACGTCGTAGCCGGTGGCGGCGACCGCAATCAGCTTCAGCTTCGGCAGGCGCCGCAGCGCTTCGGCGCGCAGCGGTACCTTGTTAGTGATGGCAACGGTGGCCTCCTGCAGCCGCTCCACGAGCTCGCCCGCGCCCGTAACCGCGTATTCCTGCCACGTGTGCTCGAACGCGGGGCGCCTCACCCTGGCCTGTAACGTCGAGCGATCGAGAAAAACGATGCGATGGGTCATCGGGGTCTCCGTTCAGCCGTACCCGGGCGCCTGAGCTGGCCTCGCGGAGCGTCCGGCCAGCCCTCACGCGTCAGCCCTGAATCGAGCCGGTCGAGTGGGACGCGTAAAATTGCTCTTCCTGGCTCACCCTCTTGCGCGGGATCGGATCGTGCGAGCGCCAGTACTCGGCGGCGGCGGCCACTCCGCTCCCGGGGGTGACCTTGATGCCCACGTCGAGCATCGCCATTTCGGCGCCCGCGATGGCCCCCATCAGCATCAGCTCGTTGAGATCGCCCAGATGTCCGATGCGGAAGACCTTGCCGGCCACCCGCGCCAGACCCGCGCCGAGCGCGAGGTTGTAGCGGCGGAACGCCACGTCGATCACGTGCGCGGCGTTGCTGCCCTCGGGCACGACGATCGCACTCACGGTGTCCGAATACCACTTCGGTTCCGTGGCGCAAAGCTTCAGGCCCCAGCCTCTAATGACGGCCGCCCGTACCCCCTCGGCGAGATAGTGGTGCCTGAAGAAGATGGCTTCCAGACCCTCCTCGAAGATGATGTTGAGAGACTCGCGCAGCCCATAGAGCATCGGCAAGGCCGGAGTATAGGGGAAGTAGCCCGTGGCATTCGCCTGGATCATGGCAGCGAGATCGAAGTAGCAACGCCTCGACTTCGCGCCCGCGATCGCGCCCATGGCCTTGTGACTCACACCGAGAATGCCCAGCCCCGCAGGCAGCATCAGCCCCTTCTGCGAGCCACTCACGGCGAGATCGACCTGCCACTCGTCCATGCGAAAGTCGATACTCGCCAGCGAGCTCACCGCATCCACGAACAGCAACGCCGGGTGGTCGGCGGCGTCGAGAGCCCTGCGCACGCCGGCGATGTCACTGGTGACGCCGGTGGCGGTTTCGTTGTGGCAGGCCAGCACGCCCTTGATCTGCTGCAGCTTGTCGGCCCGTAGAATCTCCTCGTAGCGGTCGAGCGGCACGCCTTCACCCCATTCGACGTCGAGCACTTCCACCTCGTAGCCGAGGCGCTGCGCCATGTCGATCCAGAGATGGCTGAACTGGCCGAAGCGCGCGGCAAGTATTTTGTCGCCCGGTGAGAGGGTGTTGGTGAGTGCCGCTTCCCAAGCTCCCGTGCCTGAGGACGGAAAGATGAACACCTGCCCGGTGGTCGTCTTGAAGATGTTCTTCAGATCGTTCAATACGCTCGTCGAAAGCTCGGGGAACTTCGAGGAGCGGTGGTCTTCCATCGCCACCATCATGGCCCGCTGCACGCGGTCGGGAACGTTGGTCGGTCCGGGGACGAAAAGGAAGTTTCGACCTGCTATGCGGGATCGCATCACACTCTCCTCTTGGCGAGTAACCATCTCCCGGCAAAGCCGGGGCCTTTCGAAAATGTGAGCCGCTCAACGCGGCTATGCGGGGTCGCTAACGCGGCCCCCAGCTCGTCGCCTGCGACACCGCGTACTTCGGCGGTATCGCAATCATCTGTGCACATGATCCGGCATCAGGTGCCCCTCTTCGATCCGGCTCTCCTTCTGGGCCCCAGATAGCGCCTCAGATGCCCATACAGCGTCTCCGGCGACACTTCGGAATGAACACCACATGGTACCTGCACTCCTGCTGGGCTGGGATCGAAACTGCATCGCAAGTACCGCTGGATGCCACCGACATAGCGCTCTCCAAGTTGGAGCGCAATGCGGAACGGGACCGCGAAGATGTCCTGCGTCTCGCCGGCGCCGGATATATCGACCCTCAGGTCCTGAAAGACCGTTACTACGAGGAGCTACGGCCGTATTTGCTCAGCAAGCTCCCATGGCACGACAAAACGCTGGAACTCTGGCTTGAGATGGCGTGGCCAACCACGTAGACCTAAAGCCGTATCGCCCGGACGCAGTTAATTCGAGCATGGAGGCTACAGATCGATTTCATGTGCATAACGCTGCTGGGTCGCAGCCCGCGGCCGTCAATGGCCACGCTTGCCAAGCCTCCAAGTGATACTATAGTATCACTTCATGCGTACCGAACTCGTCACCACGTTGAAGCGCAAGGCGACCGAATTGCTCAGCGAGCTGGAGAGCGAGCGGGCGCCGATCCTGATCACGCAACACGGTCTCCCGGCGGCGTATCTCGTCGACGTCGCGACCTATGAGCGCCAACTCGAGCGGTTGAGCCTCCTGGAAGGGATCGCTCGAGGTGAGAAAGCGATCGAGGACGGCCGCGTCCTGACGCACGCCAAAGCGAAAAAGCGCCTGGCGCGATGGCTGAAGTAATCTGGACTGAGCCGGCACTCAATGATCTAGACGCGATCGCCGACTACGTCGCGCTCGATGACCCTGCAGCGGCGCGCGAGCTGGTGCAGCGCGTATTCAAGCACGTCGAGCAGCTGATCGCTCACCCGGACAGCGGCTCAAAACCACAGGAATTGCGTGGCTGGCGCTATCGCCAGATCGTTGAGCCACCCTGCCGGATCTTCTATCGTCGCGACCGTGATCGCGTCTACCTGCTGTATGTGATGCGTGGCGAGCGAAAACTCCGCAGGGCCGCGCTCACCCAACGAGACCCGCGCAAGTAGAGATCGCCCCAGTCCCGAAAGACGGTGCGTCGCCAACCGAGTGTGGAAAGGCGGCTGAGACGCCCTGATCGCTTCCAGTTCCACATTCGTGGCGGCCGCGTTGCGTTCGGGTTCGATCGAGGTCTCTCGGGGGTCGCTCCCGGCCACCTGCAGCCGTGCGAGAATTCATTCAGTCGAATGAACTTTTGCGCACACGCGCGGGCCGTCGCGGACTCACGATAGGTCCGGGAATTGACTCAGCGCAGCGGCAGGAAGCGACCGGCCTTTCTAAGGCATGGCTGATGCAAGATGTTGCAATCTGTCTCATGTGGTTGCGGTGACGCTGGCCAGGACCGCCGGCACCCGAATCGGGTAGGCGCTATAAGCTCACAGCGACCCCCCGCTACCACGGTTGCAAGTCATTGAATTTACCTGAGTTCACCGCGACCGAAGCAGCAGGCCAGCGTCCACCTCTGCACGCAAACAGCCTTGCTTTCGTGACGAATCATCGCGCGACCGCCGAGTAAGTCGCCGATGAGCGCGCGCTTCGGCTCGGTCCGGCGGCGCGCCGAGCCCTGCTTTGATCGTGCACGGCATCGCGACAAAGCACTCGCGGCTTGCCAAATCGGCCTTGATGCCCGTGAGAGGCCGACTTCGACAAGCGTTCTCTTGATCCGCACGTCCCTCGCGCAGGCCCGCATTCCACCGTTCACGCGCGAGCTGCAAGCGCAACTTCGCTCGGACGTAACAATGTCAACACCAGCGAAGAGTCGCTGCAGCGGAATTCGCGTCGACGATGCCCAAGGATAAGTAAAGAGCAGCTCCGTTTTCGTCGGGCTCATCCGACACAGTGAGTTCATGCAAGTCAGCTGCTACGCTCATCGTGCTTGCTCTGAGTGTCTTCCTGGGAGAATTCAATGAAACGGTCATCTATGCTTTGCGCGCTTGCCGTGCTCGCGGCTGCGGTTGCCACCCCTTCGTTGGCAGGTGGCATCGACCTCAATGGCCCGCATTACAACCTCAATATTATCGGCGTCGAGAATCCGAAGACCGATGCGATGACCGGAGGCGATCGGCACACGATCTTCGTGGCTCTTGGCGCCAAGAATTCCGCGGTCACCAGCAGGATCTACCTGACTCCGGGGCCCTTCGCGGTTTGCGACGGCAACGCCTTCGATCCGGCCTATGCCTGCGACGGGACCCTCCTTGCGCAACAGGGCGCGGTATTTCAACTTCCCTGCGACACGGCCGTCACGACGACCAACGGCTGCGCAAGTGGCATTGCCTCGGCGTCGTATCTGATCTGGGCGCGCGCGTTGGGCACGCCTGGCGGTACGGCGACCGTGACCACGTGCGCCTACGACCTCACCGGCGCGCTCGTCTGCTCGACGGACAACGCGGTGCAGTCACGGACCAAAGGCAAGTCGACGTTCTACAATGTCACCAGCGCGCTCACCACGATCAACGCATGTTTCGATGTGGGGGGAGTGGTGACTTGCCAAACCGTCAGCCTCTTCGACCCCGTACTGCAGGATTACTTCTGGCAATACGCCAATTCCGGGCTTCGCCTGCTGCAGCTTCGGTTCTATCCGCAGTAGATCGCACCGCCTGAATCAGAAAGGACGGGCTGAGCGCCCGCCCCCCTTCAGTTGTTGATGGTTCACATATGCGCCAACGCTGGTCGACGCTGATTACGGTCTTGGTCACGGCAGGTTCGGTACCTGCGTTGACGTACGCGGAGACATCGGCGCCACGCGGTGTGGTTGCGGACGACACTTACAATTTCGGATCAGTCAGACAGGGTAGCCTCGTCAGCCACGCCTTTACGATCAAGAATACCGGCGCGGCTCCGCTGCGGATCACTGGCGCAACGCTGTCGATACGCGGGATGAACCTACGAGTCGCTCCGGCGGAAGTGCTTCCCGAGGGCGGCGGGACAGTATCGGTTGAATTGAGTACCGGAAGCATCGCCGGCGAGGTCGATGGGGAGGCACAGATTCATTGGAACGATCCGACCCGCCCGGTCGTTATCCTGAAGCTCAAAGGCTATGTCACTCCACCCATCGCAATCGAGCCAGTGCCCGCGATTTTCATGAGCGCGTTCTCGGATGAGCCGGCCGAGCGGTCCCTGACGATCAGAAACAACGAAGCGCGGCCCCTGGCGATCTCCAAAGTGGAGCACTCGCAGCACCTGACCGTCTCCGTCGCGAACCTCGAGCCTGGAAAACTATTCGTGCTGACCGCACGTTCTGCAAAGGGCGCACCAGTGGGGCGCTTCGAGGAATCTCTGACGCTCGTAACTGACAAGCCGGGCGCAAGTCGGATCGACCTTCCCGTGCATTTGTGGGTCAAGCCGGACCTTTATGCGAATCCTGAGACGATCGAATTTGGTAACGTCCGCATCCAGGATGTCGAGCGACCTGATGTTGCGGCACCCCTGACACAAACGTTCTTTGTCAAGCACAGCGGCGGCGCATTCGAAATTACCTCGATCGACTGCGACTTCGCGGCGGTGGCCGTGACACAGTCGCCCGCGGGGCCCAGCGACAGCTTCCAGATCAATGTGCGGCTGCGGCCCGAAGCGCTGAGTCTCGGCAACATCAACGGGAAAATCCGGGTCACGACCACCGTCCCGCGCTACCCAGAGCTCGTGATACCGCTGACTGGCGCCATAATCTGACGCCTTCAGGCCGAACGGTCGGCGATAATAACTGCGGCGGCTGACGCTTATCGCAGCCCGGTCATCCCGTCGACCTGCCGGGCCGACGTTCGGTACACGGCGACCAACTCGGCAGCTACGGAACAGTCCGCTCGGAACTCCTCGTCACGGCGACCGCTGAATAGGCAGCGCCTAGTTCGAGCCAGCCAGCCCGAGAAACACGACGACTGCGCGGTTTATGCGCAGCACGTCCTCGTCATCGAGACGCCCAACCTGTTTGCCCAGCTTGCTCTTTGCGACAGTGGTGATTTTGTCGACCATGAGGCGTGACGGGCTCTTAAGACCGTTGG
>Ga0209689_1004490_pt1 | contig 10087 bp, 3 predicted proteins | sample GraSoiAngelo_149_FD_187119 | JGI IMG/M metagenome (GOLD analysis project Ga0209689, IMG submission 187119) | Grasslands soil microbial communities from the Angelo Coastal Reserve, California, USA - 14_1009_09_30cm (SPAdes) (version 2) | ecosystem: Environmental > Terrestrial > Soil > Grasslands ...
TGGCGCGCCTGGCAGGAGTCGAACCTGCGGCCCGCGGCTTCGAAGTTGGCACCCCCTACCGTCCCGGGGGGTCCCGGAACATTCCTCTCCTTGTCTCTCCGTGGGGTTACGCAGAGAGCGGAGGACGGCCAGGGACGTACAGGACAGGCAGGGACGCCAACCTTTGCCACGCCCGTGCCACGGGCTTCCGCGGGTGCATCCCCACTCCTAAGGAAGGAAGGGCAAGAAGGGCAAGAAAGGGTGCGGATGGTTCCTGCAACTCCGCGCCGGTTCCTGAGTCCGCGCCAAGTTGCCGAGCACCTCGGCGTGTGCCGCGAGACGATCTACCGGCTGCTCGCGCGTGGTGAACTCGCCGCCACCCGCGTCGGTAGCGCGTTGCGGATCGCGAGCGACGACCTCGAAGCGTACCTCCGGCGACGCCCGTGATCGAACCGGCCGCCAGAGCGGTTTGGGCCTCGGTGCCGCGAAGTGAAGCGAAGTGACGCTGAATCAGCGAGGGGCGGAGCCGCTTCCAGGAATAAGAGCGGGAGGAGGGGTTCAGCGTGACGCTGACATTCCTCGCCGACCGGCCCCCCCTCCACTGAGCCCGCCGGGCGCGTTCGTCACTTCCACGGGCGTTCTCCGCAGGGGAGGGGCCGGTCGGGTTCTTTGCGTCGAAGAGGTGTGGAGCGGCCAGCGGGACGTCGGACGCTCCCAACCGGCCGCCCTCCCCTCGGATAGGCTCGCGCCCCTTTCTCAGCGTGAGCCGCCGCAGGAGAGGCGGTCGGGTCATTGCCCGAGCCCAGAACCCCGGTAGCGCCCGCAGCGCGCGCGTCCGCGCGGCTGTGGCCCCCCTAGGGGGATCAAATCTCTAGGGCGATCCGGGCCACCACCGTGTCCAGCTTCAGCCATGCTCGGCCAGGTTTCTGCGATGGGGGGAGGATGTGTTGCTAGGCGGCCATCATTGAGCGGCAACTCCGACAGGCTGCAGGGCGTAGGGGTGAAATCCTCAGAACCTGACGGGCCCGAAACGTTGCCTCCTCAAAATCATGCGAAGGAACGTTTGAAGCAAAAAGTGCTCACCAAGATCCCCCGAAGTGGGCACACGCGCATCCTCTGCAACTCGAGCTTGACGGAGACCGTTCGCTACACAGAACGGCTGCCCGAAGGACACCGATCTAGAACGGATTTCTCTCGCTGCTCCGAGAATCAAGGCACTTAGGTGGATTGTTGATCGAGAGTGGTAGCCGATCGCGATCACGAACTCTCTGTGTTAAGCGCGTGCGAGTATTCGCGAGGGTTAACACGGAAGAGAATCGGCGGGGGCATCTCGTCCGGGCACTTGATGTTACACAACCCTTGGCGGCTTCCGCGCTGCGCATCGAGACTCGCGACCTACATAGACAAAAGAATCCGACATGCGTACACGTCGCGGACCGTGATGGCAATTACAGGTCCTGCACCCGACAGCGTTCGGCACTCTCGCGTGGATTCGACGAGCCCACATGATTGCCAAGCACCTTGTCGATGTTTCGGCGCTAGCGATTCAAAATCCGTTCGGCCAAGGGGAGTTCACCCCCCAAGCGGTGTGTGGCAGCACGATGCTACCCACCATGAACGACATGGGACCACGATCGAGGACTGCCAGCCCCGTCCAAGTGGCCGCCGGAGCCATTAGTATCGTGTTGATCGGTTCAGTCCCAAGAATTCCACCTATGCCGCCGAGAGACCCGTCGTTGATCGACCCAGGCTCGCCGTACGAGCCCCCCACCCAGTCGTGAACTCCAGACACAGCTTGCACGAACGGACCGATAACTGGAACATAGTAAAGCTGCGATAGGGTGCCGCCCTCTCCCAGGAATCCGGGCCCCGCGGCTTTTTCCGCCGCGGTAGTCGCCTTTGTCCCGATCGTGTTCGGCATTTTGCTATACGAGAGCGGATCCGTGTTCGTAGCCCAGCTCCACGTGCCGGATGCGGTGGCGAACAGCGCAGATTGAGCCGCCGCTCCGGCGCCCTGTTTAAGCGCCCGGTCAATCGGAGCTCCGTTGATCATCGCGTTTGAAACGCTAGACCCGAAACCGATCGCCGCCCTTGCAGCAGTATACTTGGCTAATCCACTCAGGCTTGTCGTCGCCATCGAGGATGTACCCGCCGTGGCATAGGCCGCAAGGGCTGTCACCTGCAATTCGGCCCAGTTCCGCACCATGCCGTCCCAATCGCCGGTGACCACACCGTAAATGAGGTTGCCCTTCGCAATCATCATCACGTCGTGCGTAACCTCTCGCACGAAATTGTTTACGAATAGCTTACTTCCGGAATACGTGTAATAGAAGTCCGCGATGTCGCCTATCACGCTGAGAAAACTGTGCCCCGTGGGATCGGTGTATCGGAGCGGATTGTTGATAGCGTACGCGTACCGGTTTAGCGCCTGGGGGTTGGTACCCGGAATCTCGGAATCGGCGCTGATGAACCTTCCCAGCGAGGGGTCATACAGACGCGCGCCATAGTTGTAGAGCCCGATCTCCGCATCCCATTCCTGCCCGGTAAACTTGTACCGGCTTGCGCTCGCTGAGCTGTCGGAAGCCGTTTGGCCATACGGCTGGTAGAAGACCGCTTCGGATTGAGCAGGGGGCTGCCCGTCATTCGTCATCACGCGGGTACTGCCGAGCTGATCGGGATGGAAGTAGATGACACTCCCGCTGGAAGCAACCGCCGCTAGGCGCGTCTGGCCCGCGTAGATATAGCGCGTGCAGGAGCTCGAAGCGCAATCGTACAACTTGCCCGAATATAGAACCGTGCCATTCGGACCCACCTTTTTCACGCGTGCGCCCTTGCCGTCGTACGTCAAGGTAGTCGTCCCACTAGCCATTGTAATCGTTGTAGGCAAATTATCGAAATTCCACCCCAGCGTCCGGGTCCCATCGTTCGTCCGGTTACCATTGCCGTCATGGACAAAAGATCGCCCATCGGAGGTGGAATTGAGCACATGGACGCGCACCGGATCGTAGGTGTAGCTCAATCCCTGCGGTGCTATCGTGCCAGGCTGATACCCCGTGCTCTGCGCAGAGACGAGTCGGTTCAGCTCATCGTAGTTGAACGTTTGGGTGTTGTTGGCATTCGTGCCATCAGTTATAATCTTCACGTTTCCTGCCGCGTCGTAGCCGTAGGTCAGGTCCAGCAGCGCCAGGCCCCCGCTTGCCGACAGCACGCGTGACAGTCGGCCATTGTTCGGGTCGTAAGTGTACGTCGCCGTCACCTGGTTGCCGTACTGCACTGTGCGGACTTGCGCGCGTTCGTTGTAGTCCGGCAGCGTGGCGTAGATGCGTCCAGACTCCGATACCTGAGAGAGGTTTCCATCTGCGCCGTACGAGTAGTTGACTTGCGTGTGGGCGGGGTCCGGGTATGTGACTGAAGCGAGCCTCCTCGTCGAAGGATCGAAGGTACTCTGCGTGATGAATGTGGCGGACGTGTCGATCGCCTGCGTGCTTGAGATGGCCCGGCCGAGGACGTCGTACGCGTAAGTCGTCCAACCCGAATTGTCCGCCATCTTCGTGACCCGCCCCTGTGAATAAGCCACGGCACTGTCGTCGTAGGTGTAACTAACATCGTTTGGCGTCGCGGCCTCGCCCGCGCAAGCTGTCACTGATGCGGTCGTGCAGTAATGCTTCAGCGTTAGCCGGTTGAGCGCGTCGTACCTGAAGGAGATCCCGTGTCCATTTTGATCCTGCTGGTAGGTGACGTTGCCGACGCCATCGTAGGCGTAGGACCAGTTGCCGAGATCCGGGTCGGAGCCGGAGATCTTTCGGCCAAGGGTATCGTAGGCCATCGCCACCGGTGAACCGACCGCGTTCAGGGCCTGCTCGAGACGCCCGAACAGATCGTAGTTATACGTGGTGGTCGCGTAGGGCGTGTCTGTGCTGGTGGTGCAGGAATTGACCGCACCCCGATACTCATCGACGCGGATCACCTTTCCATGAGTGTCCCGAGCTTCGCGCTTCCGGTGGCCATTTGGATCCACATATCCGGTCGCACCGGCCATGTCGTCGTAGCAGGAACGCGCGATCGCGCCATCGGGGGTTGTCACCGTCAGAGGCCGCCCCCGGACATCGTATTCGAATATCGTCCAAAGGGGAGTGCCTCCAGCGGCGAAATATGGCGCTGTAGATTGAGACACAGCCGAACTGGCGAGATAACGCGTCTGTGTGTCCACCCACGGGCCTGACAACGATCCCTGCTGATGCGTCTTGATGGTGCGCCCGAGGCCGTCGAAGTATGTCTCCGAGGCCCCTTGAGGACCCACCACGCGCACGTTCTGGCTACCGACCGCCCCGAGGTTGTAGCTCCACGTGGTGGAGACATTGTCGGGTTCGGTTTGCTTCACTTTGCGGCCGAACACATCGTAAAAAAAGGTTGTAGTTGCGTTGTTCGGATCGGTTGCCGATTGCACCAGCCCATAGAGGCCGGGATCACTCGATGAGGTGCTCCACGGCACGCCGGCGACCCCGTAGTACTTCTGGGTCGAGACTAGGCCAGCAGGAGCGTTCGGCGTGCCTGCGCTGGTGGTGGTCACCGGAAACGTCTTCAAGCCCGCGTCATATGTCGTCTGGCTCACGTTGCCGTTGGCATCACGAGCGCATGTCGGATTTCCGTACCCGTCGTATGCGGCGCGCGTTTCCGGGCTTGTGCCACCGTTCAGCCACCGAATGGTGCGCGTCAGCTTTCCGATCGTTGGCGTCAAGTTCGTGCTGGCCGTGCTGCAATCCGACACCCCGTCGTAGAAGAAGTCAGCCTCCGAAATCTGATTCCTCGAATCGGGGGTCGACGCGCCGGCACCAGAGTAAATGATGACGGAGTTGGGCAGCCCCACGATCCAGGCGCTTGTGTTGGGAGAGTATGACATCAAGGTGGTCTTTTCGTCGCCTGACACACTCAAGTCGCCGTAGTCGTCGGCTCGCGTCACGTTTCCATTCGACGGATCAAACTGGTAACTCATGCGAGTCTGCCGACCGCATGTAGTGCCGTTGAGGCAATACGAGCTGCGAACGTCGATGGCTGGGTTGAAATAGGGCGGCGAAGCTGCGTCTTGATAGGTTGTGTCCGTGACTGTATAGGCGGTGGACGCCGTATCGCCCGCGACGATGCGGTATGGCTTGCCTTTCATGTAACCGACCAGGGTACCGGGGTTGTTCACGCCGACTGCTACATCGTCGCCCTGGTGGAAATACGTCGTCGTTTGTACATGGGCACCGTTGGGCCAAGCGGGTCCCGTGGTTGTCTCGGATGCGAATCCCCGGAAGTCGCGCGTTCTGAGCTCGAAGTACCCACCCGAATACGAGTATGAGGTACCCGCGGACACGCCATTCCCATCGTCTGTAGTGACGGAAGTGACGACCTGCACGGCAAAGGGAAGCAGAGTATTGTTGAAACGAGTGGACGGCTGGTACAAGACCGTCGTGGTGGCGCCGTATCCGTTCTGCAAGCCCGCCAGGAGATCTGGGGATGCTGCGGCAGGGTACACAGGCCCGAAGACTTCATACCAGTTGCCGCTACCGTCAGGCCCGGCGACGATGTCCTGGCGCCCGTCGCCGTTGGCGTCAAAAGCACGAATGCGGATTTGATTTTGAGGCTGGTCCCAGGGCGCACCCATGAATCCCGTAAGGACCGAGCCCTTGTCGATGAAACCCGCCCCGGTGCTCTGCAGAACGTACCAGTTGCCCGACCCGTCCGGGCCGATGAGGACGTCCGTCATTCCGTCGCCGTTGAAGTCGACGGGGCGAATGCGATTCCCGCTCCCACTCCAGCCGCTGTAGCTGCTGCTGGTGAACCATGCACCTCGATCGTCGAGCGTACCATCGCCCCTGGAAAGCATTACGTAGAAATATCCCCGGCTGCTTCCAGACGAATCGTCAGGACCGATGACGACGTCCATTTTGCCATCGCCATTCACGTCCATCATGCGGATCAGGGCTGACTGGAGGTCGCTCGACCACTTTCCGTAGCCACTCGGCGTAACGACGGGCGCAGAGAAACCGCTCGCGCCCTGGTTGATCAGGATCCTCCACACTCCTGCACCGTCCGGTCCCATGACGATGTCCGGCAATCCATCCCCGGTCACGTCAACCAAATTCACTCGCGTCTGGGTGGAGTCCCCGTCCCAATTTGGCAAGCCGCTCGCAATGTAGTTTTCATGCACTTCGAAGCTGCTTCCAGTGCCGCGCAAGAAATGCCAGTTGCCACCCTGGTTGGGGCCGACCAGGATGTCCGAGATGCCGTCCCCATCCACGTCCAGAACACGGATTCGCGCTGCATGCCCGAACCAACCACCATTGTCCCAGGTCAACCAGGTTGAAGGAGCGTAAAACCCGCTTCCGGAGCTCGTCATCACCGTCCAGGCTGCAGTGTCCGGATTTGGGCCAAGAAGGATATCGCTCTTGCCATCCCCATTGAAGTCGCCCGTCCAAATGTGGTTTGTGCATCCATTCGAGCAGCCTGCCCAGTCGGCCATAGCGCCCGAGACCCACGGGTTTGGGTTTCGACTGACCAACCCGGTCGGCGAGCCATTCAGCACGAACCAGTTGCCGCTGCCATCAGGGCCCAGAACCAGGTCCTCATAGCCGTCTTGGTCGAAGTCCCCGGGCCGGATCCTGTCGGCTGACGCGTCCCAATTCCCGTACAAGCCGGTGAGGCTACGGGTCGAAAAGCCGGCCCCCGAGGTCGCAGACCAGTTGAAACTGATCGTATCCAACTGGGTCCCATTCTTTCCGGCCCTGCTGAAGGAGCTGAGTAGCGACCGACCGGTGGGCGCGCTCGTCGCATACGCGAGTTGAAATCGGCGCACCAACTGTCCGCCGGCCTTTATGTCGACGTGGTCCAGCAACCAGCGGGTCTGCACCGCACTGGAAAAGGCGGTGGCGTACTGAAGAGGAACATCCGATCGGCTCCCCCATGAGAACGTCACCGCGTTGGTCGGTAGCAGGTCTGGGGTGTGTCCCGTAAAGTCAATCTCGGCCGGATAGATTTCGCCTAGATCTTTCGAGTACGAGTAGGAGATGTAATTACCGCTCGTATCCTGAACGTAATCCAGACACCATTTGAAGATGCGACCAGGGCTTACAGGATCGTCTTGCCTGGATTGAGCCGTTTCCCCATAGAGCCAACGTGTGCCATCGCGAGTGGTCACTTCCCAGTATGGCCGGCCATCCTGCGCAACGAGCTGCCGGATCCGGCGAAAGTCGCTTTCGAATTTGGCGCGATATTGACCGCCGTTGATGTTGACCAGATCGACCGCCGCGCCGTTCGCACGGAGGACATAATCGTCGGCACCGTAGTTGAGCCCCCCTTTGGTGCGACGCTCGATGTCCCCGAAGTTGAGTTCCCAGCCGACCCCGATCGATCCGCTTCCGTTCGCGCTTCCATATCTGAGTTGGACGTCGGGCTGCAGGCCGTTCCGTCCAGGCACAACCGGAAGCGGCAGGACATGTGTCAGCGTTCCCGTGAACAAGTCGGGAACCATCGCCGCGGAACCCACCCCGAATGTCCCGCTGCTGCCGCCCACCCCGGCAGCGGTTTGAGCCAGCGCCTTGGAACCCGACGTCGTGTATTGGCTGAGCGCTGACGCCTTGAAGCCAACGAGCAGCGCCGCAATCGCAAGCCAACGTCGTGAAGGAACCTTTTTGAGCGTCATGGTCGCGCTCCTCGTCCTCTACATCGGCAGGAAAGGGTTGCTACAGGCAAACGTTGTTGGTGCAGGTCTGTCCTGTGGGGCAGGTTCCGCAAGACAGCGTTCCCCCGCAGTTGTCGGCGACGCTTCCGCAATTCGCCTGAAGGGATGCGCAAGTGGCGCAAGGCTTCTGAGAAGTAATGTTCCCTATCTGATCATATGTGTACGCGATCACTGGCCAATTGCAGCTGTTTGTCAGCGGGGTACAAGTTCCGCTCCTGCAGGTTTCACCGCTCGTGCAAGCGAGTCCATCATTGCACGACGTACCGTCTCCCACCGCGGTATACGAGCAGACGCCCGTCGAGGGATTGCATGTTCCAGTGCCGGTGTGACACTGATCGGGCGAGTTACACGTGACTGCGGTGCCCACGCAACTGCCTTGTCCGTTGCACTTGTCGCCGGTCGTGCAGGCGCTGCCGTCGTTGCAGGGTGTTGGCGGTGAACTGGGCACATAGTTTGGCGTGCATGATGGGGTCCCATTACAGCTCCAGGACGTGCATTGCGTGTTCGCCGGGCAAGTGACGTGATTGCCGATGCAAGTCCCTGATCCATTGCAATGGTCGCCTGAGCTACAGGCGTCACCGTCGTTGCAGGTGGTCGACGAAGCAGCATTCGCGCAGGTCGCGGTCCCGTTGCAGACCTGACAGGGCGTGTTGCAAGTAATTGCGGTACCGACACAGTGGCCCGCGCCGTCACAATGATCGTTGTAGGTGCAGAGATTTACGTCGTTACACGCCATGCCGCTCGCAACGTTGCTGCCTCCAATGCAGGTTCCGTTGCCATCGCAGTGATCGTTGGTCGTGCATGCATTGCCGGTGTCACACGCGACCGAACTCGATTGCGGCCAGCAGTCCCACGAATTGTCCACGGTGATGCACACAGCACGCCAGCACGGGTCGCAAGGTGGCGGACTTCCGGCGCAGGCCTGTGCGGGAGCGGGGAGCAAGAGGGGTATCGCCACCAATGTCGTCAACAGCGAGAGCGTCCACCTGTCGAGCATCTTGATCCTTCCTCGGTTCATGGCGACGACCTCGTGTCCGGAGATGTCTCACTGGGCGTTGAAATCCACCCTAGAGAAGATGTTCGACGCTGCAGAGAGAGGCGATAGTGTGACGACGGTCAAATGAGTCCGCATTCGAGTGAGCACGCTCGCGGACAGTGGCCTGGTGACCCGGGTCGACGCTGGGCGATCTCATCGAATGGTGCTTCGATCGAGCAAGAGCACGTAATATGTCCTGCATCGGTGAGCCTGCTCGAGAGCAGTCCATCTCCCTCTCCGCGGAGCGTGCCAATTCAAGAGCGGGGACCTTGAGCGATCCGGACGCCCTGTGTCAAAGGGCCAATAAGCAAGCCTCTGCGACTGAGATTGGATGCCTTGAATCTTGGCCGGTCCGGCCAATCGCTCCTGTTGAATGGGGTTTTCTGGCCCGTTGGTGCGACAAAGTGTCGCCGCGAATGCTTTCACGATGGCTATTGGTTAGCGTGAACGCAGGCAGATCAGATCGCCAAAGCGGCGACCTGACGCGCTATGGCTCCCATAAAGCGCACCCAGTGCAAGGCACCGTCCATTCCGCGCCAATGGGAAATTTCTGAGCTTTTGTGGAAGGGCTTACGCGCTACGGTGTAATGCTTACCGCTAAATGTTCGGTGCGCGTCATTAAAGGCAGCAAACGTTGCAGTCTGATCAGGGTCGCTACAGTAAACCGTACCGAAAGAGAACTGTACTTGATTTTTTCAGGCATGACGCCACAAGCCGTGGTGAGCCCGGTTCTAGCAGGTCGCTGAAAAACCGAGTTCAAGGATGAGCCGTCTTCCTCGATCGGGCCGCGCAGTCAAGAGCGCGGCGCCTTCGGGTGACCGGTTCTCGGTTCAGGCCGCTGCCGAGGTGAGAAGCAGCTTGGCCATGCGGAGCAGGTTGTACGCCGCGCCGACCAAGTACGAGGCCATCTGCGTCCGCTCCAGTCCTCTGAAGCGCGTCTTCCGGAAGTTCGCCACGGTCTTGGTCCAACCGAAGATCTCCTCAACTCGCTTTCGGATCCGCTGGCTGATCGCGTAACCCGGATGTCGCGTCGTCCGGCCATCGATCGCCGAGCCGCCGGTGCGTGCGAGATTCTGCGCCACGTGCGGCGTCACGTTCAGCTCGCGGCAGCCCTCGATAAAACCGCGGGTGTCGAAGCCCTTGTCGCCAGCGAGAGTGATGCGTTGATCGCTCGGCAGATAGTCGTGCATCATCTCCAATGCCGCCTCGCGCTCCGCCGTGCCACTCGCGTGCGTCACCTGGAGTTCCAGGAGCAATCCGTTTCGATTCTCCATCAGCGCGTGCTGCGCATAGGAGAGCTTCGCCTCCTTGCCCGCGCCCTTTCTCGCCAGCCGCGAATCGGGGTCGGT
>Ga0209689_1004494_pt1 | contig 10084 bp, 5 predicted proteins | sample GraSoiAngelo_149_FD_187119 | JGI IMG/M metagenome (GOLD analysis project Ga0209689, IMG submission 187119) | Grasslands soil microbial communities from the Angelo Coastal Reserve, California, USA - 14_1009_09_30cm (SPAdes) (version 2) | ecosystem: Environmental > Terrestrial > Soil > Grasslands ...
TGCCTCCACGCGACGCCGGGCCATGGCTTCTGACCGCTGGCCCAGTGCCGTTTCGATCGCCGCGATAAAAGCCTCGACTCCGTCGGCCAGGTGCACGAGGCCGTCATAACGCGCCACTTCCGGAAGCGGCGTCGAGACCACGGGCAAACCCGCCGCAAGGTATTCCCGTAGCTTAAGGGGATTGGCCCGCACCGTCAGGTCATTTTTTCGGAACGGGATAATCCCGACATCGAATCCGCGACAGTACTCAGGTAGCATCGAGTATGGCTTTTGCCCGAGAAGGTGGATGTTGGGCACTCCGCGCAGCGGTTGGAGGACGGTGGTGGCGTTATAGCGCGCCTCCTCCCCGATTAGCACAAAAGACCACCGCGGACGTGCGGTGGCAAGCGATCGGATCAAGTCCAGGTCTACCCAGTGAGCAAGAAGGCCGAAGAAACCGATGACTGGATGCGGGAGCCCGCGCATATCCGCCGGGACCTCGGTGCTCGGGCCCAACGCCCCGGCGAAGTGGGCGACGTCCACGCCATGAGGGATGTAGTACGTGTGTTGGTTGAGTGACCGTCGTTCCTCATACAGCTTCTCGGCGGACGTGAAGACGATGTGTGCTCGCCGGATGAGATCCTGCTCCATCCGGATGAACGCCTCCCGGGGCACGCCAAAATACGCGGAGTATTCGTCCACGCAGTGATAGATCACCAGTCGCTCTTGCAGGCGACCTACGAGCCGGCTCACGTGAGGTCGGAAGGTCCAGAGTAGCGGTTGCTCGAACCCGTGCCGACGGCAGAGGCGGCGGAGCGATGTCGCGAGAATCTTGGCGTTCAACCAGTCTGCCAGCGCGACACCAGGTAGAGGAATAACCAGCGGGTCCATGACGAAAAGGTTCGGCTCCACTTCTTTGCAGCCAGCGAGGCTTCGCCGAAGCTTGGTAATCATCCGTTTCAGGTCGGCCCGAGATGCCGTGGGGCGCCGCATCCCGATCGAGTTCACCCAGAGCACCCGATTTTTCTTAGCCAGGACGCGCATGATGTGCGTCTTGCTGGTTGGATCCCCCTGCCAGTCCTGGGAGATACAGATGATGGACATGCCTTCGATCATCTGAGAATCCTTGGATTCGCTATGCCTGGGCTACGATTGCGCACATGGACCTACCTGCGCTGGACCGCGATGTCGTCTTCTCGAATCATGACAAGTTCTTCCCCTTGCCCCAAGACGAGGCCGGCGAGTTCCTGATCTTTTTGCGGGCTGTCAGTCAGGACTGGGAAGACGGCCGGCGGGTGTGCGAAGGGGGCTTCCACAGGAACGAGGAGCGTCACGATCCGACACGGGAGCTGCGGGTCGGTCGAGTACACCAGGACTGGGGCCGGCCGACGCTGGCCGTAATCCGGGGAATACCAGCCCTGAATCGGCGCTGCCTCCCCCTCACGCAGTTCTGCCTGAAGCGGCACTGTCGCAAAAGCCCGGATCAGCAGCCCATGTCCTTGGCGTCCAATCGCTCTGATCCATCCGGACGGGTCCATGCGCACAGTCAAGGGTGCGAACTGGAATCGCAACTCCACCCGATGTTCGGCTGTCCCTTCCAGGTCATCCACCACGAGCCAGTATCGAGGCTTAGCAAAAAACACCCGACGCCGGTGAACCACCGGATCGGGAAGGGAGCAATAGGCGATGTGCTCGGCATCCGCTAAATCGAAGGCCCCCGTGGAGAGCCACCTCCGCAACCGAGCCTGTGGCTGTGCCTTCCAAGCGAAAGGCCCGGCGGGAACGGCTTGCCCCGCGCCATCCACCGTCAGGGTGCTGTGGGCGGCGGTGCTCCGGAAGAAGTCTCGCCACTCAGGGTTGGCCGTGTAGCAGTACGTTCCAGGATCCACAAGATACGGCTCCCCCCAGATGGAACACTGAATGCTGAGGAGGTCCGCATGCCCATGCCCCCCGCTCAGCGGGCAGCCCAGCGATCCGACGTCGAACATGAGCTGATGAGCATCGGCGTCCCATCCGCTTCGCATCACGATGAGCCCCCCGTCGGCGAACAGCCGGGAGGACGCCATCGCTGGCAGATCCGGCGTGAGAGTCGCAACAGCCTTCACCCCCTCAGCTCCGAGTAGCCAAAGGGTTTCCGGTGCCAGTCCGCCAGCCGCCCACGCGTAGTCGGACCGACCGAAAAGTGCTGCTGCTGTCGAAAAAATGCCTCGGATATCATCGGGCGCCCTGGTGTGGAGCGGCAAGAGCCACCCGCCGTCAGCGTCCCCGATCAATGGCATGGAGCCGTCAGGGCCGCGGACGGCGAGGAGAAAGTCAAGCATCCGCTGGAGTCGCTCCCGAACGGCCGCTGGGAGAGCCACTCCATTCCGTGCCGCCAAGATCAGGAAGTGGAGGTAGATCTCCACAGTGTAGCGCTGGTAGCAGGTGGACTGCTCGAAGTAGACGCCGTCCGGGAGCACTTGCTTCTGGATCTGGTCCACCAGGATCCGCGCGCCCACCTCGCGCCAATGTCCAGCCGACCTCAATTCGGGAAACACAACCCCCGCGTAGTACAGGCCGAGCGCCTCACCGGTCAGATGCACGTTCGGCGCGAAGTAATACGAGAGGTACTTCTCTACGTGCGAAGCATGGGTCCGGATCCCGCCGAGGATCTCGATGAAAAGCCCCGGGGATAACACCGTTGATTGCCGGAATAGAAAGAGGGCCCAGCACCAGGAAATCAACCGGAGGGCGACTTCCAGGCTGCTCGCCCAGTTGATTCCGATACCCGGAGGATTGGCGCGCATCCAGTCGCGGAGGTATTTGACGAATGTCTCCGCATAGCGTTCGTCCCCGGTCAGCCGGTACGCCTGCCCGAGGCGGACGAGCCATTGGTGCCGGTTCAGTTCCCAGACGACCTTGATGTCCCCTACGGTGGCTGGGTCAAGCGGGTTAAGCCGACTCCAGTGTACGAGCGGGGCCCGACGCCCTGAAATCGGATCAAGGTGCCAGTCCACGGGATCACCAAACCGAAGGCCTTGGTATCCCAGAAGGTCAAAGCGCCTTTGACAGACCATTTCGGCGGCCGCCACGGTCTGGTTGTGCGCCTCGCGCATTTGCTGCGCGACGAGGCCCGACGTCTGTTCGCTCACGACGCCATCGAAGAAGCGGTTGCCACCCACTGTCTTGAATTGCTCGAGGAGCATCCGGGCAGCTTCCTCGAGATCTCCCGCTTGAATCCTAGCGTCGAATCCTGCCAGGGAGGGTGCCCATCCTATCTGTCGGAAGATTGTACCGGGCCGCCCGATCGTCCCTGGCGTCACACCGAGCCGCTCCAACCACTTGGACGTTTCCTGTCGCCCGCGACAGGCAAGCTCGGGGAGACTCATGGTCAGCAGCCGTTGCAACTTCAGACTCTTTTTCTTCGTGCCGTCGGTCATCTCGATGACTAGCCTTCCGTGTCCGGATGGACGGCCCTGCTGACCTTCACCCGTATGCCTGTAGCTTGGTCCGCGCCCATGTGAGGCATTCTTTTCTTCGAAGGAGGAGGAACTCGCTGAATCGGGGTGACAGGACGCACCTGAGCATCCATCCTGGGGAAGGGGTGTACATCAGACGATTCAGCAAGCCCTCCTTGGCGCGCGCCCCTTTCTTCATAAAGAGATTCAACTTGTACGAGATCCCGAGGGTCTCCCAGCCGTCAGGATCCGTCAGCACCTCGGCCAGTAGTGCGGAGGGGATCGTGAGGCGGATCAGCCACTCGCCCGAATTGCCGAGGCGGAACCACCTTGAGGGCCGACGAAGATCCACTTCCCACTGGCCCCCAGGCCAGCCCTCGACCTCAAACAGCACACAGCAGTTGAGACGCTGACGGAGAAACGGAAAGTTTCGCAGGTTCTGGGTGAGACGCGCGTCAAACCGTTCGTACAGGTCAGCAGGGCCCCGGCGTTCCTCCCGCTCGATTTGGCCAAGCTCTTTGGCGTGCCCCTGGTGCATCTGCCGGATCATGGTCAGGCGCTCCACCCAATTCACTGGCGGATGCAGCCGCATCAATCCCTCACGGCTATCCCAGATATCACCGGGGTTCATTTCAAAGCCTGTGAGCCGCTCTGCTTTGGCCCGCAAGGCCTCCAGCGCATCGGCTGGCGTGGTTTTCACCTCGTTCATCCAGAGCTGATTCTCGGCGAGCAGGGCAAATCCGCTGGCGAATGGCACCACGGCCTTCGCACGGACGGCGGTGGCCACTTGCAGGAAGTTGTTCAGCATGGCCTGCTCCTTCACCCGCGGGTTAATCCTTTCTGCGGGATCTTCGAACTGGTAGCACTTCGGGTAGGCTCCCGCGGTCCCAAACGCTAAGAAGGCGAGGTCGAAGTGGTACTGTGCGGCCAAGCTGCGGAGGGCCGGCACCGTCACCGACGGAGGGTTGCCTTGCAGGCAGTCATTGGCGTTGAGTATGGCGGCCGAGGAGTCCGCGAGGGCGAGCAGGCTGTCGTTTCCCATGTGCACGCAGCGCGCCCGCGTGGTGGGACTCAGCCACACCTCTTTGCCATGAGTTAGCTCACGAACGCGGGTGAACCCGAGTTGATGCAGCCGACGGAGCATGCGGTTGTGGTACAGCCGGGGCACGAGCACGGTCGGTCGCCGATCCAGTCGCTCAAGCGTCGGGATATGGAAGTGATCGCCGTGCAGGTGCGAAATGTAAAGGTAATCGAGCGGGGGTAATTTGGCCGGGTCGACTGAGACTTCGGGGAAGTGCCACCAACTCCGGAAGTTGGCGGGGCCGACGAGCCAGGGGTCCATCAAAATCCGGGTGTCCTCGGTCTCGCAGAGCAGGCAGGCATGTCCGAGCATCGTCACACGCATGGAGCAGACTCTTCGATTGACTTCAACGCTCGGATGCAGTTGCCCGGACGCTGTCTGGAGTGTGGCTGTGGTGATGGCATCGGTTGGAGTAGACTGCCGCCCACTGCTCGCGGACGCGCGGCCACGTGTACTGTTCGCTCTCCTGCTTTGCGCGACGGGCCATGTCTAAAGCGAGATCCTGGTTCTCCAGGAGGCTGGTCACGGCCTTGGCCATCGCCGCCGCATCGCTCTGAGGAACGATCAGCCCCGTTTCTCCATCGCGAACCATGGCAGCAATATCTCCGGTCCCGGTGGACACCACGGGAAGCCCGGACGCGAACGCCTCCAACACCGAGAGCGGCTGGTTGTCGACGACGGAAGAGTTAACGAAGATGTCGGCTTGCTCGTACAGGCTAGGAATCGCTGGAGGATTGACCGGCCCGACGAACCGGATTCCGCCGACGCCGAGCGAAGCGGCCAGCCGACGGAGCCGACCCTCCTCACTTCCGCTTCCTGCGACCGTTAGGGTCGCATCCGGATACTGGGCCTTGAGAAGCGCGAAGGCTTCGAGCGTGTTGTCCACTTGGTAGAAGGATTCGAGGTTCCTCGTGGAGAGCAGGTGAGGGCGCAGTGGCGAACGCTCCCGGTAGCGGAAGCGCGAGGTGTCCACCACATTGGGAATGACCAGCGCGCGATACCCGTATCGAGCGAAGACGTTTCGTAAATAAACCGAAGGGACAACGATCTCATCCACCAAACGCAACCAGGGGTGAACCAGCATGCCCCATTGTGACAGGTGATCCTCGGCCTGACCGCTGTGGTAGTTCAGCACGACTCGCTTCCCCATCAGTCTTCCGACCACAATCGCGGGTAATGGGGAGAGGAGAAAAGACCAGTAGGACGCAGAGAACACATGCGCCACATCGGCCCGACGAAGGCGAATGAGGCTTGGCAGATAGAGCGACTGGTTCAACAGGGTCCGGACATAGGGATAGCGACGAACCCACTGCAGCCTCGCCGGAAATTTCGGGTTGAAGGGAAGAAACGTCACCGCATGGCCTTCATTTCTGAGTGCCCCAGCCAACACGCGCGCCTGGACCCCCTGGCCGCCGAGGGTCTCCAAGCTGGGCGCTACGAGTGCAATCCTGGGCCAGTGCATGGGTCCTGCCTCGTCAGGGTCGGGGTGTGGCAGAAGGTTCCTGATCATCGGTGATCTTCGCCACGAAGGCGTCGCCAGTGCTGCCTGGACTGGGCTGTAAGGGATTGACGGTCGGGAAGTCAGGTGATCGGGTCCACCCCGTCACGTGGGCATTGCCGCTAAAGTCCACAGCGATGCCGTATCCGAAATCATCGTCACTGCCGCCGAGATAGGTGGAATAGATCAGCGCTGCGCCGGCTGGGTTGAACTTCGCAATGAACGCGTCGGAAGCGCCACCAAAGGTCGGCTGCAACGCGTTCGCCGTCGGGAAGCTGAACGAACGTGTCAATCCCGTCACATAAGCATTGCCCTGGCTGTCCACGGCAACACCGTGGCCTTCGTCGTAGTAGTCGCCCCCGAGGTAGGTTGAATAGACGAGGGTGGAGCCGGTGGCATCCAGCTTGGCCAGGAAGGCATCGGAGAAGCCGCCTCCGGTGCCGGCGTAGAGCGTGGTCGGGTCGGCGGGGTCGATCGCCAGGGTAGTGACACGGTGGTTGTCCAGGCCGGCGTTGACGGCGGTCCAACTCCCGCCACCGTCTGTGCTCTTGAAGACACCGCCTCCGGTGCCGGCATACAGAACGGACGAGTTGGTACGGTCTATCGCTAGGTCACCGACGTCGGGGTTGGTGAGACCGACGTTCATCGGTACCCAATTGAGGCTTCCATCCGTGGTCTTGAAGATCCCTCCCGCCCGGGCGGCGATATACAGGATCGAGGTGTTGGACAGATCGATGGCCACGGTGCCCACGTCGTCGTGCCGGCCCATCCCGTCGACGACGCTGCCGGTGATGAAGCTCCAGGTGGCGCCGCCGTCGCGGCTCCTGTAAAGGCCGCCACCGGAAGGGGTATTCCTCGTGACGCCGGCGTAGATCGTGGACGGGACCACCGGATCGATCTCCACGTCGTTGACATAGTCACCGCCGGGGCCGCCGTAGGTCCAGGTCGCCCCGCCGTCGAGGCTTTTCATCACCCAGAGGCGGACGGCGGCGTACAGGGTCGTCGGGACGGCTGGGTCGATGGCCACAGAACGGACGAGGGGGCCGCCCACCGGCGGGCCGATCGGGTGCCAGATCTCTCCGCCATCGATGCTCTTGAAGACGCCGCTGTTGCTCGTCCCTGCGTACAGAGTGGATGGCGTCAGAGGATCGATGGCCAGATCGCTGATCCACGGGTCGGTAAGGCCCGCGCTGACGGCGGTCCAGCTTCCGCCACCGTCCGTGCTCTTGAACATGCCGCTGCCCTGGGTGCCGGCGTAAAGTGTCGACGAGTTCGTGCGGTCAATGGCCAAGGCTGCCACACCGAGGTTGCTGAGGCCGCTCGCGCTCCAGCTTTGGCCGCCATCCCTGCTTTTGTACACCGTGGCCTTCCCAATCGCCGCCTGAAGTGGGTTGGCGGTCGGGAAGTCGGCCGAATAGGTGTCCCCCGTCACGTAGGCGTTGCCGGCGCTATCCACCGCGATGCCGTTGGCCCTGTCGTAGGTGTTGCCGCCGAGATAAGTCGAATAGAGCAGCGCGGAGCCCGTCGGGTCCAGCTTGGCCACAAAGGCGTCGCTGGATCCCCCGCCGAAGGCTGGCTGGACGGCATTCACGGTCGGGAAGTCGGTCGAACCGGTCAACCCCGTCACGTAGGCGTTGCCGGCGGCATCTACCGCGATGCCGTTGCCCCAGTTGCCGTTGCTGCCGCCGAGATAGGTCGAATAGAGGAGTGCCGTGCCGGAAGCGTCCAGCTTCGCGATGAAGGCATCAGCCGTGGCCGAGGGCCCGGCCTTCGTCGGCTGCAGAGCCTGCGCCGTCGGGAAATCGCTCGACCAGGTCTCGCCCGTCACGTGGGCGTTGCCGGCGCTATCCACCGCGATGCTATTGCCCTGGTCTTGGCTGCTGCCGCCCAAATACGAGGAATAGACGAGGGCGGAGCCGGTCGGGTCCAGCTTGGCCACAAAGGCATCGCTGGATCCCCCGCCGAAGGCCGGCTGGACGGCATGCATGGTCGGGAAATCAGCCGAGTAGGTGTACCCCGTCACGTAGGCGTTGCCGGCGCTATCCACCGCGATGCCGTAGGCCCCGTCGTAGTTGTTGCCTCCAAGATAGGTCGAATAGAGGAGCGCCGTGCCGGAAGCGTCCAACTTCGCGATGAAAGCGTCCGTGCTGGACCCCGGGGCCATGGCCGGCTGCAAGGCATTGGCCGTCGGGAAATCGCTCGACAGGGTCTCGCCCGTCACGTACGCGTTGCCGGCGGCGTCCACGGCAATTGCGTAACCGGTGTCCCAACCGCTGCCGCCGAGATAGGTGGAGTAGGCCAGGACCGGATCAAGCACGAGGGGTCGGCTGCGGTCGTAGGCGGCCACGTGAAAGCCAACTCGCTGCTTACCCCGAAGGCGATAGCCACCGGCGATCTCCTGTCTTACTCCCTCGCTCTCTTGATAGATCAGCGGCTTCTTGAGGCGCAGTTCGCCTCCCGCCATGTGCAGTATGAGGTCACCATCGGCATCCACCTCGAGCCGGTCCGCGCCGGCAAAGCCCAGGGTGATGGTCTGCGGATCGGCACCCGGCGTGACGATGAAGTCGTATTCAAGTTGTCGCTGGTAGCCGTAGTAGACGAGATCGATCCCGGGATAGACGTCGTGGTAGCGGATCTTGGCGTAGGTCGGGATGTTCGTGCGCCACTGCTTGGGATCGTTACCCAGAAAGTAATGGACCTTGCCGGGGAGCAGCTCGTCGCCGGTCACCTTCGGCGCGTGGTTGGCCTTAAGGAGCTGCAGACGGAGGATCGGGGTGGCAGGCTCATCCGTCGGTGCCCCGTCAGGACGCTGGGTCCGTCCTGTCTCTGTGGCCTGCGAGGCCCCCGGCTTCAGGGCCAGCACGACATCAGTCGCCGTTAGCCAGAGGGTGTAGCCGGTGCCGCGGGCAAGGAAGCGGGCTTCGGCAGTCGCCTGGCCCTGGTTCGCTTCAAAGCTCAGGGGCAGGGCCCCGTACGTCGTCTGGAGTCTCGCCACCACCTTCGGTTCTGGTCCTGGCTTTGGAGCTGTTTCCGCCCACCCGTGCCCGGCCAGTCCGAGGAGCACGACGCCAACCCACGTGATGCTTAGCAACCGCCCTTCACTCATATCGACTTCTGAACCAATCCACGGTCCGGGAGAGCCCGGATTCCAGGTCATAGCGCGGTGAGTACCCGAGCAGGGTCTTGGCCCTCGTGATATCGGCCAGCGAATGCTTGACGTCCCCCGCGCGCGGGGGCTCAAACCGGGGCGATGCGCTGCTGCGGGTGATCCGTCTGATCATGGCGTAGAGTTCGGCGATTGAGACACGAGAGTTCGACCCGATGTTGCACACCTCACCTCCGGATATCGGCTCCTCGCAAGCCAGAAGGTTGGCGGTCACGCAGTCCTCAACAAAGGTGAAATCGCGAGATTGCGTGCCATCTCCGAAGATGGTGGCTGAGGTTCTCCTGAGGCAGTGCCTGATGAAGCGCGGGATCACCGCTGCATAGGTGGACGTCGGGTCCTGCCTGGGGCCATACACGTTGAAGTAGCGCAGACAGACGGTCGGCAGCCTGTAGGCGTGCGCGAAGACCCGGCAGAACTGCTCGCCGGTCAGCTTGCTCACCGCATAGGGCGATCGGGGGTCTGGGGTCATCGTCTCCACCTTCGGCAGCGTGGGCGTATCGCCGTAGGCTGAGGAGGAAGAGGCATAGACAAAGCGCTCGATCCTGTGATCCCGTGCCGCGATCAGCAGATTCAACGTCCCGTGAATATTGACCGCGCTCGAGCTGATCGGATCCTCGAAGGAGCGTGGGACCGAGGGGAGCGCGGCCTGGTGGAGCACGAATCGGATGCCATGCAGGGCTTTCTGGCAGGTCTCCAGGGACCGGATGTCCCCCTGCACGAACTCGATCGTCCCTCTGACCGGCTCGAGATTGTCGAGCCGGCCCGTTGCCAGGTTGTCCAGCACGCGGACCCGCTGTCCGCGGGCCACCAGCGCGTGGACGAGATTTGAGCCGATAAAGCCGGCTCCGCCAGTCACCAAGTACATGCTGGGCTAGGCTCCACGCGCGTGACCCGATCCATACCGATCGATGAAGGCCTTCAGG
>Ga0209689_1004496_pt1 | contig 10082 bp, 11 predicted proteins | sample GraSoiAngelo_149_FD_187119 | JGI IMG/M metagenome (GOLD analysis project Ga0209689, IMG submission 187119) | Grasslands soil microbial communities from the Angelo Coastal Reserve, California, USA - 14_1009_09_30cm (SPAdes) (version 2) | ecosystem: Environmental > Terrestrial > Soil > Grasslands ...
CCATTACATCGTAGCGCCTGGCACAATCTTCGGGCTTTTCGCCGGCATTTATTACTGGTTCCCCAAAGCGACCGGCCGAAAGATGAGCGATTTCTGGGGCAAAGTGCATTTCTGGCCGACGCTGATCTGCATGAACGCGATCTTTCTTCCGATGTTCTTGCAGGGAATGGCGGGGATGCATAGGCGTTGGTATGACGGCGGGCAGGGATGGAACGTGTCGAATGACCATACGATCTGGGGATTGACCGGCTTCCAATGGAACGTGCCGATCTCCTGGGCGGCGTGGATCATGGGGCTCGCTCAAATTCCATTCATCATCAATTTCTTCTGGAGCATCAAGCACGGCGAAAAAGTCAACGACAATCCGTGGGAAGCGACGACGCTTGAATGGACTGCGCCTTCGCCGCCACCGCACGGCAATTTCGTCACAACGCCGGTTGCATATCGCGGCCCGTACGAATACAGCCTGCCCGGTCGCGAACGCGACTACACCATGCAAAATGAGCCGGTGGAACCTGATGAGCGAACGCGTCGCAAACCTCCCGCAGAGCTTATCCACGCATAACGGTCCTCGATTACTGAGTCATGGAAATTCCGTACACAATCTCGAATCGCCCCGACACCGGTCTTTGGAACGCAAAGATCGGGATCTGGCTTTTTCTGGCGTCTGAAGTGATGCTCTTTGGCGGGCTTTTCTCAGCCTACATTTTTCTGCGGATCGACGCACCGCCGGGGATGTGGCCGCACGGTTTGCTCAATGTCCCGGTCGGCACGATGAACACCGCGATCCTGATCATGTCGTCAGTGACAGTCGTTCTGGCGTGGGCATCGCTGAAGATGCGAAAGTATAACGCTTATTGGTGGTACATGCTGGCCACCATTATCTGCGGTGTAATCTTCCTCACGGTCAAACTCGCTTACGAATGGCCGCAGAAGTTCGATCACTTCGGCATTTACATAAAAACGGAAGCGCTGGGGAAATATGAACAATATCTGGGCAACGAGTACGCTGCGGAGAAAGGCCTGGCGCCGCGACTCGAGATTACGGGTCACTTGCACAATCGCGCGGCGTTAAAGGATCCGAACATCAAGGAATACGAAGTCGCGCTAGATCCGGTCAACGCAGACCCAACGAACGCCCAGATGGATCGGCCACACTTCTGGCCGCACCCTGCGACGGAAAAGATCGCCACGATTGAAAAAGAGGACGTGCAATACGCGACGATGTTTGAGCCAAGGCACAGCGCGTATTTTGCGAGCTATTTTACGATCACCGGCTTACATGGTCTGCACGTGCTTGGTGGCGTGCTGGTGTTCATTTATATGTGGTTGCCGGTGAGCAAGCGGCTTTACCAGCGCAATCCCGAGCACCTGGCCAATCGTGTCGAGGTCAGCGGACTTTTCTGGCACTTTGTCGATCTCATCTGGATTTTTGTGTTTCCGCTGTTCTACCTGCTGTAGCCATGAATAATCCGCCTGATATTTCCCAAGACCCGAAGGAATACGAAGAATACGCGCACGGTATTCGCAAGCACGTTCGCGGGTATTTGATGGTAGGCGCCACCCTGCTGGTATTCACCGGCGTCACGGTCGCGTTGTCGTACGTTCATTTCGGAACGCAGAAGGCGAACATCGCCGTGGCAATGCTGGTCGCTACATTCAAGGCCGGGCTGGTAGCGGCAATTTTTATGCATCTCGCCGCAGAGAAACGGCTGATCTACCGGATCCTGGTCTTTACCGGGTTTTTTGTCCTTGGCCTCTTCTGGCTTATATTTTTGGCGTGGTACGACTACCCGGTCTTTCGCTAAATGTCGCTTAAAGCTTTCCATATTGTGTTCATCATCTTCTCGACGCTGCTTGCGTTGGGGACCGGCGTGTGGTGTCTCTGGGTCAACCTCATAGCAGGCGCACCGATTTACGGAGTCGGCGCGATCGCCTCGTTCGTGGTCGCAATTGTGCTGATGGTATATGGCGTCTGGTTCTATCGGAAAATGAAACGGCTTCACATCATCACATGAGAAAATTCGCGTCCATACTTTCGGTATCACTGCTGTTTGCAGCACAGCAAGCGTTGGCGTGCCCGTTTTGCTACGGCGCCAAGGACGGCAAATCGACCGAGCACATGGCCGTCGCGATTTGGTTTCTTTTTGGTGCTGTGATGTCGGTCATCGGCGGGATCGGCGCGTTCAGCTTTCATCTGTGGCGACATGGCCGCATGCCGGTCGAGCCGCATCAGGAGCTGACCGAGGAAGATTTGAGCAAGTATGAATAGCCTTGCGCTGATCAACGAGTTTCTGGGTCAGCCGCCCAACGCTTCCTCCCACGGCTATCAGATCGATCATATCATTGAGTTTTGTCACTGGTTCATGGCCGCGTTGTTCTTCGGGTGGTCGGCTTTTTTCATTTACGTCCTGATTCGGTTTCGGAAGGGTCGCCAGCCTGTTGCCGATCATGGCGGTGTGCGCAGCGGAATTTCGACGCACTTGGAATTTTCAGTTGTCCTGATTGAAGCTGTGCTGCTGCTGGGCTTCGCGATCCCGCTATGGGCAAGACGCGTGAATCAGTTTCCACCCGGAAAAGAGGCGCTGCTTGTGCACGTCGTCGCGCAGCAGTTCAGCTTCAATTACCACCTGCCGGGAGCGGATGGACAATTTGCCCGGCGCGACGTCAATCTTGTCTCCAACTCAAACCCGCTCGGGATTGATCCAAAGGATCCGGCTGGTAAAGACGACATCGTTACAACCGGCGAACTCCATGTGCCGGTGGATCGTCCCGTGATTGCAGAGCTTTCCTCGAAAGATGTGATCCACGATTTCTTTATACCGGATATGCGCATCGCTGGCGATGCCATTCCCGGCTCGCTAATTCCGATCTGGTTCACGCCTGTTAAGACTGGAACGTATGAAGTGATCTGCGCCCAATTGTGTGGGCTTGGACATTATGGAATGAAAGGCACACTGGTTGTCGATACGCCGCAGGATTACCAGGCATGGCTCAAAGAACGCGCCGAGCTTGCCGGCACGCAAACAACTCCGCCCGCGGCCACGCAGCGTCCGCCGGGCGAACCGATTGGCGGAGCCGCGCCCGGCACAATTCCGCCGCCAGGCGCGCCCAAGCCTCCGAATGCCGACGCGCAAGGCGCAGGTGCTTCGCCGCATCCTGCACAACAGCTGCACAACGCGGCACCTGCCGCTTCGCCGACTCCTTAACTGTAGCCGCTTCGCTGTGCGAAGCGCAGTGCTGAAGTAAAAACAGCACTTGTGCCGCGTCGCCCACAGGGCGACGGCTACAAGAAATCCATCCGCGAAATAGGCGCGATTCGCGGTTATCTTTTCCAAGATGAATCGGAGAAATTCTGGAAGATCGACGCGTTGGCTTAACCGGTTCGCATGGCTTACATGCGTCGCGACGCTCCTGCTGATTTGCAGCGGCGGAATGGTCACCAGCAAAAATGTCGGGCTGGCCGTGCCCGATTGGCCGACCACGTTCGGCTATAACATGTTTTTGTTTCCGATTTCGAAATGGGTCGGCGGGATTTTGTTCGAGCACACCCACCGATTGATGGGTTCGCTGGTCGGATTTCTCACGATTATCCTCGCCGTGTGGCTTTGGCTGCGCGAAGACCGGCGATGGCTTCGCAACCTGGGCGTGATCGCGGTTGTCGGTGTGATTCTGCAGGGAATTCTGGGCGGTCTTCGAGTCACGATGATGAAAGATCAAATCGGCATCTTTCACGCGTGTGTCGCGCAGGCATTTCTCGGGCTGCTTGTTTTCATCGCGCTGGCGACCACGAAACTCTGGCTGTCGATCGAAAACCGGCATTTCGATTTACAAAAGTTTTCGGCAACTAAGGCGATCGCGATTGCAATCACGATGGCGATCTACGTTCAGCTCGCCCTTGGGGCAACCATGCGGCATCAGCATCGCGACTTGGCGATTCTGGATTTTCCGACCGCAAACGGTGCGTGGATTCCCGATACCAGCGCGAGCGCGTTGGCAAAGATCAATGCGTGGCGCGACGTCCGTGCGTTATCGAACGTGACTGCATTTCAAATCTGGCTGCAAATGGCGCACCGGTTTCTGGCGTTAATCATCGCGATCGCGATAATTGCGTTTTGCGCCCGGGTCTGGACAGAAATGCGGGATTTCGCTGCTCTCAAACGATTATCACTCCTTTGGGTCGTCTTGATCTTTGGCCAGATTTCGCTCGGTGCCTGGGTGATCTGGAGCAATAAAGCCGCCGATATCGCCACTGCGCATGTCGCGCTCGGCGCGGTAATGCTATCTTTTGGTGTGAGCATCAGCGCGATTTGCTGGCGAATTTCACAACGGGAAACTGATTGGGCGCGGCCGCCGAGCACGCCGAAACCGATGCCGGCATGAAAACGGCGATAGTCGACAACCCGACAGTCGCGTCCTCGCGCCCCAACTTCGTGAGCGATCTCGCTGAACTCGTCAAAGCGAGACTGACGCTGCTTGTATTGGTAACGACCGCAGTGGGCTTTTATCTCGGAGCAGAACCGCCGATCGATTATAAGGCGCTCTTTCAAACCGTCTTCGGGACCGCTGCAGCGGCGGCAGGCGCAGCCGCGTTGAATCAATGGTGGGAACGCCGAGCGGACGCGCTCATGCACCGCACAAGGACACGACCGATTCCGGCGGGGCGTATGGCGCCGTTTCAAGCGCTCGTGCTGGGCGCGACGTTGTCGGTTTTCGGCGTCGTTTATCTGGCCATTATTTGCAACGCGCTCAGCGCGGTACTGACGGCAATCACCATCGTGATTTACATTTTTGCGTACACACCGCTGAAGCGCGCCAGCACGGCCAACACGGCTGTAGGTGCGATTCCGGGCGCGATCCCGCCGATGATCGGCTGGGCGGCTGCGCGCGGAGACATCGGTCCGGGGGCGTGGAGTCTCTTCATTATCGTGTTCTTGTGGCAGATGCCGCACTTCTTCGCCATCGCGTGGATGTGCCGCGAAGATTATTTGCGCGCAGGTTTCCGCATGATTTCAAGCGACGATTCCAGCGGCGAACGCAGCGCCAGTCAGAGTGTGTTCTTCTGCATTCTCCTCCTGGTGCTCGCCGGTCTGCCCGCATTTGTTGGAATTGCCAGTTACGTCTATCAACCAATCGAGCTTGTGCTCGGTGGACTATTCGTCGCGGTTGCGATGCGTTTTCTGCGACTGCGAACGCCGAGCGCCGCGCGTCTACTGTTTTTCGCATCGATAGCGTATCTTCCGCTGTTACTGGCCGCTTTGGTTCTGACGAAATTATGAAGACGACCTCTGCCACAATGAATCGTGCGCCATCACGCAGCGGTATTGCCTGGAAAATGACGCTGATCCTGATCCCGGTTGTCACGCTAGGCATGCTGCTATGGTTGCGAAATCTCGAGGTGTCAGCGCTGCGTCAGCGGACAGTTTCCTCTTACGGCACCGTGCCCACTTTTCAGCTTACGAATCAAAACGGACAGCCGTTTGGGTCAGGGCAGTTGGCCGGTAAAATTTGGATCGCCGATTTTATTTACACAACGTGCCCGGGGCCGTGCCCGATGATTAGCGGCCGGATGAGCGAACTGCAAAAGCCGCTGGAGAAAAGCGACGTGCATTTGGTTTCGTTCAGTGTCGATCCGGAGAAGGACACACCGGCGGTTTTGCGTGGCTACGCGGGGAAATTACAAGCCGAGCCCGGACGCTGGGATTTTCTGACCGGACCAAAATCCGCGATCTACAAACTTTCGCATGACGGTTTCAAGCTTGCGGTATCAGACGGAAGTGATGCACAGGGACTTCCTGTGCACAGCACGCGCATGGTGCTGGTGGATCGGCATGGCCAAATCCGCGGCTATTACGACGCGACCGAACCGGAAGCGATCACGAAACTGCTCGCCGACGCAAACCATTTGCTGCGTAAGCAACCAAAATAGACGCCGCCGCCATTCCCTGCTGTAGTGTCCGCTGTCCTCAGAGCGTTTCCACGATTGCCGTGGCTCAACCGCACGTTATGCGCTGAGGACACCGCACGCTACAGCAGGGCAGCTTCTATATAGTTCATCTCACTGGTTCCGGTCCCGCGTCGGGCTCTTCATCACAAACCGTGCGGAGATAATCGCGGTACTCATTTTTCGGTAATCCGTCGATGATCTTTTCGAGATCGGATTGGGTGATGAAACCCATGCGCAGCGCGACTTCTTCAAGGCATGCGATCTTTAAGCCCTGCCGGTGTTCAATGGTCGCGATATAATTGCTGGCCTCGAGCAGGGTCGTTGTAGTGCCCGTGTCGAGCCAAGCCATGCCGCGACTGAGTAGTTTCACGTGCAGCTGATTTTGCTTCAGATACAGCAAGTTCAGATCGGTAATTTCCAGTTCGTTGCGCGCCGACGGGCGCAACCTTCGGCAAAGATCGACGACTTGATTGTCGTAAACGTAAAGCCCGGGGACAGCGAAAGGGCTTTTTGGTTGCCTCGGTTTTTCCTCGAGGCTGATTGCTTTTCCGTCAGCGTCGAATTCGACCACTCCGTAACGCTCCGGGTCGCGAACTTGATAGCCAAAAATGCACGCGCCACGCTCGATGGCGAGCGCGTCGCGATAGAAGTCGAGTTTTCCGTAGAAAATGTTGTCGCCTAAAATCAGCGACGCGCCGGAGTCCCCGATGAATTTCGCGCCAATCAAAAAAGCCTGGGCGATTCCTTCCGGCTTCGGTTGCTCGGCGTAATCAATGCGAATACCGAGCTGTCTGCCATCGCCCAAATAATCTTGCAGCATCGGCAAATCTTTTCGAGTCGAGATGATCAGCACTTCGCGAAGGCCGCCAAGCATCAAAGTCGCCAGCGGATAGCAAATCATCGGCTTGTCGTAAATCGGCAAAAGCTGTTTGCAGACGATTTTCGTCAGCGGGTAGAGACGTGTCCCGGCGCCGCCGGCGAGCAGAATGGCCTTTTTCATTTTCGATTTTCAATTGTCGATTTTCGATCGGTGCTGCTCCAGCGCAAAAGGGATTCCGTCCATTGCTGCCAGAAAGGCGAGCCTGTCGTCAAATCGATACCAGTCTTTTGAGTGATTAGCCCGAGCGTTTTCCGCGGCCCAGAGCGGAATGTCGTCTTGTCCAAAAGAAACGATCCATCGAGCTGCTCAACCAATTTTCGATTGCCCAGACGGCCGCCTGTGCATTCGGACAATGCCTGCCGGATCCACTCGCGAGCCAGGTTTGATCGCGGCTCGATCGTGGCGCTTACCGTTACACCGAGCAGGTTCTTTAATATGAGCGCGCAAACGAGCGCATGGGAACTCGTGGCGTGAATATGCGACACGTTTTGCTCTTGAAGCAATTTTCGCAGCACGAGCGCGAACCGCGCCTGCCGCAGGAAAATTGCGCCAGGCACTCGGCTAGTGTGTTGTGCCCGATCTTCTTCCAGTTGCTGCGCCAGAGCTGGGTTTGCGCGCCATTCCGCTTCCAACACCATCGCGTCCGGAAGAAATTCGAAGGACGGTCCGATCTGTTGCATCTGGCGATTCAGCCGCGCAGCCGGATTGAATTCACTCACGAAGGGAACGATCGGCACATTGCGTCGCTTCATCTCCTCAAGCTCGCGTTCCAGGAGCGGCAATTCGGGATCGGGCCAGCGGTCGATCAGATACGCGACCCCATGATCTTTTGTAGCTGCGTCCCTGTGGGGTGCATGCCGCAGAGACGAACTCCCTCGTTTCTCTAGCATCTGAACCAACGGCGTAATCGTCTGCTCAATTCGGAAATGCTGCTCAACCTGCGCACGCCCGGCCCGGCCGTAACGCAATCGCAAATCAGAATCGCGCAGCAACTGCTCAAGCGCCTGAGCAAGCGCCGCAGTATCGCCGGGCGAAACCAGGGTGCCGGTCTCACCGTGCACGACCAATTCGGGGATTCCAGCGAGACAGGTGGAAACCACGGGTCGCGCCGATGCCATGGCTTCGAGAATGACCGTCGGAAAAACATCAGTGGCTCCCTGTGCGTCGGTCGTCGAAGCCAACGCGAAAAGGTCCGCGGTCTGAAGCTTTTCCAAAACCGCGCTTTGCGAGAGCGAACCGAGCAAATTCACCCGCGAGGAAAGGTCCAACTGCTTGATCTTTGACTGAAGCGTCTCGCGCAGCGGGCCATCGCCAATTATTTCGCAGACAAAATCAACTCGCCAACGAGCAAGCTCGACGCAGGCGTCGATGAGATCCTCGAAACCTTTAAACGCAACAAGGCGTCCAACGCTCACGATTCGCGGGATTCGACTACCGTTCGGCGAACCGCGGGCCGGAAAACGTTCAAGATCGATTCCGTTGTAAACGCGGTGAATTTTTGCCGCGGAAGCAGGACACCGCTGGCGAAGCAGATCGCGGCTGTAATCGGTTTCGGCGGCAACAAATTCCGCCGCGGCGCAGATCTCGCGGAGAAGGTCGTCGCTGCCTAGGTCCTTCATAAAATCCTGGCCGTGCGCCGTCACGCTGAACGGAATCCCTGAAATCTCCTTGAGAAACAGAGCGGTGTGCGCCGCGCGGTTGGCGAAGTGCACGTGAACACAATCCACCCCGGTGCGCGCAAACAAATCTGCGAAGTAGAGGGCATTGCGCGCTCGGAGTTGTGTCTTGGCCCCGGGCCCATATTTGCCGTCGTGCTGCTCCACCAGGTCACGCGGCCATTTGCGGGCAGTTTTCGCATTGCGCTCGAGGATCTTTAAAATCTCCTGTGGCGGCGCGTAGTGAATTGGCGCGCCTAACCTGGCGATGTATTCGTGGCGCAAACTGGTAAGCGGCGGGTACACCGAGCCGATCACTAGCTCGATCCCTCGTCGTTCGAGTGCCAGCATCTCCGCGTCGCAAAATGTTTGCGAGATTACCGGGTAGCGGGAATAAAGATAGCCGAGCCGCATCTTTTATGTCGTTTATGTCTCTTTTTGTCCCTCTTGTGCAAGGGACATAAAGGACAAAAGGGACAAGAACGACTCAAGAAAACCGAACGTCTTTGCCCGGATCCATCTCGAAGTCGAGCACCAGCGAATCCTCCGTGTTCGGCTTGATCACTTCTTCCACAAATTTCACGTAGATCGGGTCTTCACGGAAGATGGCGTATTTGTCCATCGACTCGAAATCGATGGCGATGAAGAATGGCCAATCCATTTCTGCCTCGATCCGTTTCCCGCATTTGATGCTGAGGACCTCGGGAATTTTCAAGAGCTGCATCCGCGTGTTCATCATCATCTCCTCCACGCGGGCGGGCGTGACCTCGTGCTTCAATTTGTAGAGAACGACGTGGTGAACCATGAGGGTAAAGCTAATAGGCGTTTCCAATGCGCCGTGCAAGTGCGAAAAGGTTGCCCGGCGATTCTCCCCCGGAGTAGGTGGAATTTGTGCGGCGGCATCCCCGAATAAACCAGCCTCGGCTTAGGCTCGACGGCTTAAATCCGTCGAGCTCTTTTGCACGCAAACGCCTGTGAATGCTGCGGGGCAAACGATCTGAATTGCTGACGCGCATCGGGGCGAGGGGAAAGATTCCATTGTGAAAAGCTGACAGCTTTTATCGAATTAGAATCGGCGTTTCGCAGTTGCGGCGAGTTGCCTTGACAAGGAGGGGCGAGTTTTGCCAACCTCGGCATTACCAGAGGGGGTCTGAAATCAGGGGGAGGACAATTTCCACGCCAAGTTCTTCGCCTCTTCCAGACCTGCAATTTGCAGAATCAACACCCACGGGGGAACAGAAAGATTTGTTTCATGAAAACGAAAACTTCAGTCACAAGAAATTCAATGAATCGCTCGCCGTTGCGACGCGGTTTGCTTCTTATCACCCTCATGCTGGCACTAATTGGGGGAGTGTTTGAGCGCTCGACGAACGCTGCCTTCCCTGGACAAAATGGGAAGATAGCGTTCCGTCGGTTAAGCGACGGCAGGTGGGCCATCTTTACTATCAATCCAGACGGCTCTGGACTAACCATGTTGACGAGCACACTATCTAACAACAGCTTCCCAGCCTGGTCAGCTGACGGCAGCAAGATCGTGTTCACGAGTGACCGCGACGGCAACGAAGAGATATACTCGATGAATGCCGACGGCAGCGAGCAA
>Ga0209689_1004501_pt1 | contig 10076 bp, 8 predicted proteins | sample GraSoiAngelo_149_FD_187119 | JGI IMG/M metagenome (GOLD analysis project Ga0209689, IMG submission 187119) | Grasslands soil microbial communities from the Angelo Coastal Reserve, California, USA - 14_1009_09_30cm (SPAdes) (version 2) | ecosystem: Environmental > Terrestrial > Soil > Grasslands ...
CAGGCCGCTAACTGCGCCACCTGCATCCCCTGAATCTGTGCATATTGGTTTAGACGAAGGCGGAGATTGGGCGTTGAGCTAAGCATAACTTCCAGCACCTCGGCTTTGATTCTGAATCCGTTCCCATTCGCCTGTACAACAGCACGGTAAGGAGTCCTGTTCAAGCCTGCAGCTATGGGTGTACCCACCAAACCCTCCCGGCCAACAATCCCCACTTCCACAGTCCTACCATCGTTCGTCACGATCACTAAGGAGGTCAGTCCAAAGCTAAGGAAGTATCCATATTCAAGTCCGTCCGGGGATTCGAATATGACGGGACTACTCCCCAAGGGTTGATTGCCGATGCGTTCTTCACCAAGGGCCAGTACACTCCGGAAGCGCTTTTCACTCGAATCGACGAGTTGTTGCAGTCGCCCATCAGACCGCATATATCCAAGCCAGACAAGGCTCCAGTCTGGATTCCTAAAAATAATGCAGGGTATTTTGTGATTACTTGTACAGAATGCCTGCGATCATTCTCGGTACCCGATGACGCAGAAGGCGAGGTGCGGGAAGTGGACTGCGTTTTCTGTGATAGCAAGGTCTGCTATTTAGCCGATGTTCACAAGCTTCGAAAGCCTCCCCGGAATATCTGATACCTTCCCCGCCCTACAGAGGTTGATATGGATGTCTCGGTTAGAGATCACGTCGCACACTTGGAAGCGCGGATCAAGACGCTTGCGGCTCAGCTCATGGACGAGAAGAATTTGGAGAAGAGGAATGTAATGGAATCTGAAATTAGGGCTGCTGAAATGGCCGTATCGCATTATCGGGCGGCTCTCTTGCTTGAGATTGCTTTTGACAAGGGGCGAGCATGATTGTGCTTCAGCGGCATTTGCCAACATAAGAAAAAAGCCTGCTCGGTGGCGCGAGCGAGCTAAACGTAGGCTGGCATGATCGGCGGAAAAACAATGTTCTCAATCTGACGCTGATCCAAAAAGACTCCGCTAGAGGACAGGGCTGGAACGATCACACAATCGAGTGACGCCGGATATCCCTCCCTTTGGATGGCCGTAACCTGCTTGTTAAAGTTGTCCTCTGGACCTTTGCAATTGCCGCGCTTCTTAAATTCTTCATGCGCGTGCGAGATATCGCCAGAAAACCAGATTAATCTGACGCCACAGGTACGTAGTTCGTCGAAATCCAGCACGGTTCGATCATGCTGTTCGCGAAGCCGTTTCACAAAGGCGTGACGATCATTGAGGAAGGTTTTATACAGTTCTGGATGTGGCCACTGTTTGGATAGCACTCGATATCGTAGTGCGCAAAACGGTGTTCGGTTGCCAGGTACCGTCCGAAGCTGCTTTTGCGCGTGGCGGGAATGCCAGACAGCAACATGATGGTCTCCTTCGGAATCATGAAACACATTCCTTCCATCATCACGGCCCGGATTACTCTATCGCAAAGCGAATCGGCCTTTAATGACACTTCTACCAAACTCGGAAAGGTCTTTGGCGCTAGCTTGCTTTTTCGATATCCTCCAGCCTCGCAGCGGTAGATTCCGCTTCTTTTCTCAAGTCCTCCAATGAAAAGAGGTCCCACTCTGATTCGTCGATGACAGCCAAGTTGGCTACCACGGCTGCCGCGTCCTTGCGCATGTCCTCCAGATCGTCCAGCGTCAACCCCGATGCCTCGATGGCGGCAAGGTTCTGCTTGATGGCCTCGGTCAGGTCCTTCATCTCGCGCAGTTCGTCCAAGGTGTAATTTTGCATTAATTCTCCCCCTCCTTTAATTCGGCCACAAATATTCCGCTACAGGCAGTTTCCATTTCAACGCCCATTTTTGGTGCAAATGTGCAAAACGTCCGCTTTTGGTCCAAATGTGCAAATCGGCTAACAAATGAAGTGGCCGAGAACGCGGTGCTACAGATGCCAGTCAAGCCTAATCTTTCCACATGGTTGGTCGCGTTATTGTGGTTGTACTGCTGCTGGTGGTAGCCGGGCGGATCTTTTACCGCATGATTTATCCACAGCTGAAACGAGACGGAAAATGAAACTGATAGAAGCTTAGGCAAAAAAAAGAAGGGCCCGCCTGGGGGAAGTTTTCAAGACGGGCTTCAACTGGGGGAACCGGGATCTAAGCGTTGCTTGGGCCAGCTTGACGACTTCGTATGCTTCCCGTCAAGGTTACTGTAGTTCGCCCGAAGAATGCCGAGAGCGGGCCGAATGTTGGGTTCTTATTCATGGAAGGTTTTGCCGTAGATGTAGGATGTCCTGGTCGCGAGCCAGACTTCTGCGGCTTCCTGGAAGAGCATGTGTGCGATGTGCAATTCTGCCGCTTTAGGTTGCAACGGCGTGCCCTTCTGGCTTCATAGTTTCTGCTTCGGGAACTTGGGCTTCGACAATCGCGCCGCAGTCCCGGCAGACGAGGTGCGCATGGTTGCATTGGCCAGGCTCCTTTGGCGTGGTCACCTTCGCGAAGCGTAGCGGGCAGCGCCGCTCGCGTGGAATGGTCTCAACCATTCAGGTGGTATACAATCAGCAAAGCCCTCCTGCTCCAGCACAAGAATTACGTTTTACTATTGGTCTTATGATTTCGGCCTAATGGCTCTGAAGTCAGCATCTACAACAGTTTCGCCAAGACTGAGCCGGTCAAGCAAATGGAATCAGCATCGCGAAGGCAATACTTCCTAAGATTGGTAACGGTTTTTGTCCTTTATCTCAGCGTCGGCAAGCTCGGGCTCTCCGTGCCATTCACGAGCGGCAACGTCTCACCGGTCTGGCCCGCTTCAGGCGTAGCCCTCGCATCAGTGTTGCTATGGGGATACGAAATCTGGCCGGGAGTTGCCTTGGCCGCGTTCTTCGTTAATTTTCTCAGCCAGATTCCCGCAATATCCTCTATCGGAATCGCGCTCGGAAACACATCGAGCGCTCTGCTTGGTGGCTATCTCGTGCGCCGCTTCATAAGCGATAAACCCTCTTTTGAGCGATTGCGGGATGTTCTGGGACTGATAGCTTTCGGTGCAGCAATCGCCCCCATTGTCGCCGCTTCGGTTGGAGCGACAACCCTCCTTTTGACACACATTCGGGCGTGGTCTGGTTTCACTTCGACATGGCGAATTTGGTGGCTGGGTGATGCGATGGGAGTACTGATCGTCACGCCATTGTTCTTCACAGGTCGAGCGCTCACTAGGTCTTTCAACAGAGTAAGAATGATCGAGTCGTTCGTGCTGTTGCTTAGCCTGCTCGCGACGTGTTTTGCGATTTTCGGAGGTCGCCTGGGGCCGGGAATGAAGGACGATGTCTTGGCGTTCCTGGCATTTCCATTCGTCATTTGGGCAGCTATTCGTTTTCGTGCGTTTGGTGCGGGGATTGCGACATTTGTGATCGCCGCTATATCAGTTTGGGGCACGGCGCAAGGAAATGGACCTTTCATAAAACACAATCCTCTGCACGGTGCTGCCCTTCTGCAGCTTTTCATCGCTGTAACCGCCATAACCGGATTGGTTCTGGGCGCGGTGACAACGGAACGTGAGGAGGCCGGAGAAGCATCGGACACCAAGGAAAAATTGCTCAGGGCACTGCATCAGGCTCAGTCTTCCTTACAAGAAGCTCATGCACAATTGGAACTCCGGGTTCGAGAGCGAACTGCCGAACTAGAGCGGGCGCAGGAAGGCTTGCGTGCTTTGTCTGGCCAACTTCTGACCATGCAGGATGAAGAACGGCGGCGTATCGCGCGCGAACTGCACGACAGTGCTGGACAAATAACGGTCGCGCTGGGCATGAATCTCACTTCCATTCTCGCGGAGACCAAGAATCTTACTCCGAAGGCTGGAAAGGCTTGTCGGGAAGCTAGTGAATTGGTACAGCAATTGTCCAGGGAGCTGCGCACCATTTCTCATTTGCTGCATCCGCCACTGCTTGACGAAGCTGGGCTTCCGCCTGCCCTTACGTGGCTTGTGGACGGATTCGCTCAACGGAGCAAGATTTCGGTGAAACTGGATCTGGCACGTGACTTGGGGCGTTTCTCACCCGAAGTGGAGACTGCAATTTTTCGGGTCATCCAGGAATGCCTTACCAACATTCTTCGGCACTCCGAGAGTCGTGCTGCTTCTATCCGCATCGCCCGCGACGTCGATGAAATAAAAGTAGAGGTGCGTGACCAAGGCAAAGGAATGCCGTCGGGGTCAAATGGATCAGGCGGGCGCAGAAGGATGGGCGTTGGCATTCAAGGGATGCGCGAGCGAATTACGCAGCTCGGAGGCCGATTCGACATTCGTTCCGGCAAGAATGGAACTACCGTCCTCGCTAGCCTACCGGTGCCGAGCGCTACCGTTCAGAGCGCTCGGACCACCGCACAAGAAGCTCCATAGTCCAGTTGAGAATATATTCCGGTCCCGGTTGGTTGACGTTGGGAGAAGTTGCCGATGGAAACCGTTTTCAACCAAGCCTCGGAAGGCGACCTGGTTTAAAATATTGGCCGTTTTCGAAGCTGAAAAGGAAATTCCGAGCTTCATGTAGGGTGCGTCGTTGTTTAAGGGAGACTGCAATGATTCTGATCACTGGAGCAAGTGGAAACGTCGGGCGTGAAGTGGTAAAGCAAGCGCTGGCCGTGGGGCTGAACATACGCGCCACCTTCCAATCGGCTGACGTAGCAGCCAAAGCCCCTGCGGGATTGCAAGGCGTGATCATAGATTACGCCAAACCGGAGACGATCGGTCCAGCATTGCACGGAGTCGAGAAGATTTTTCTGGTTGGGCCGCCCGTTCGGGACCTGCCAGCCATGGAAGCGAACTTCATCAAAGAGGTGCGAGCGGCGGGGCGGCCGCACATTGTTAAGCTTTCCGCTCTAGGTGGGCGCGAATCCATGTTTCCGAGCGGGCATCGTGATTCGGAGGAGAACATAGAGGCCTCGGGAGTACCCTACACATTTCTTCGCCCCAACGGTTTCATGCAGAACCTGGTTAACTATGATGCTGGCACGATCAGGTCTCAGAATGCGTTCTACGGATGCCAGGGTAATGGCGCGGTCAGCGTAGTTGATATCCGGGATATTGCTGCGGTGGCAGTGATCGTTCTCGCCGCGACCGGACACGCAGGCAAGTCTTACGCATTGACCGGAAGTGAAGCTCTCACGAAAGGACACGTTGCGGAGAAAATTTCTCGAGTTGCTGGGCGCAAGATCAACTATGTGGACCTGCCGCCGGCCGAATTCAAGAAAGCAATCATGTCCAGTGGCATGCCGGAATGGTCCGCCGATGCTCTGGTCGACCTGCAGCGTCTCTACCGCGAAGGGAAAGCGAGTCTGTTGACGGATGACGTGGAGCGACTCACAGGACGCAAGCCGATCACCTTCGATCAGTTCGCGCTTGACTACGCCTTTGCGTTCCAGACTGAGGCAAAGGCAGCGAGTTAACTGTGAAATGAAGTCCGCAGTCGTCTGCGTGCCATGTCACTGGCCGTGGAGGGCAAAATCGGCGACGAATTGATCGGCGGCATGGTGCACGAGATGAACGTGTCCTACATCATCTCCGATCTGAAACTTCCGCCCGTGGGTTCGAAAGAAGTTTGTTCCAGCAAGCCTTCATTACGGCTCGCCAGTTCTACCCTACCTAGGCAGGGTGCTTTTTCAATAGAGTGCCAATTAGGTTGTGACTTGTTCCGATGCCGAGCCCGGCGAAGGGGCGGCGTCAGACCGCTATGCGGCGGCCCTCGGCTTCTTTCTCAGCCAACACCTGCAGCGGGATGTCGCGCAGGGAAACCAGGCCCTTCAGTTCTTTGCCGTCGGTGAGAGGCAAGTGGCGGACACCGAATTCGCGCATCAGAGACAGGCAGTTCTCTACCGTCTCCTGCACGCTGACCGCTTTGGGATTGGCGGTCATCACCTCGGAAACTTTGGTGGTTCCGGGCATGCGGCCTACTGCCACCACGCGGTTCATGATGTCGCGCTCGGAGAAAATGCCCACCAGTTCCCCGTTACGTAGCACCGGCAAAGCGCCGATGTGGTGCTCCAGCATGAAACGGGCCGCCTCCAGCACCGTATGGTCGGCTTCGATGGAGTAAACTCTGCGGTCTTTTACCAGATCGTAAATCAGCGCCATGGGGGACTCATCGAAAATCGGGTTTCCAGCGGCCGGTTCATGGGCTTCCCACAAGGCTCGGCTAGAAGTGGCGAGTGAAAAACTTTACCACATCTCCCGCCGGCGAGAAAACACCCGTCCGGAGAAGCACGCTGGGGCGGAGTCTGGCTAGACGAACTCGACTTTTTCGACACCGCTTAACCGACGTGAAGCGGCAATATATCGGAGTTTAACGACAGTCGAGCCAGCTTACAAGCGGTCCGGAAGCAGTCCTCAAATAATGGGCCAAGTGAGCGACAGTAAGGACTGCGCGGCAAGCGGAGGTCCTGATCCACTGGCGTAAGTATGTGCCGGCTATTGCCTTAGGCATTGTGCTGTGTCCGCAGGCGATAACTCCACTGGTTTGAAGATCATTCCCCGGCTGGTCTTGCCATTCATGATGACGGGAAGCGGCGCTGCAAAATGCAGCTGGCGGACGCAGCCCTGTTCCTCCACGGCGGGCTGCGAACTGAGCCACTGCCAGTCCACAAAGCCCTCCCCAGCGTCCGGGTTGACGGTGAAATAACCAATCTGAAATGCCGTCAGGTTCTGGAAAAAATGGCTCCCCTGCGACGGTGTCACGCGAAAATCGCGGAATCCAGCCTCTACGATTACACGGGCACCTGAAATCTGGTCCCAGGCCACTGGGATTCCGAGCCACGGGTCATTCGATCCCCACCGGCCCACACCAATCAGGAGATACGGAGTGCCCTTCTCGCTGAGCTTCGCGTTGAAATAAATGACGCCCCGGGCCACCTCCTGGCTACGGGCGCGTTCAAAGCGCTGAAAGTCCACCACCACGGCATCGCGCAAATCCTGAATACGGCCGTTCCCCAGCACCTTTGAGCTTTGACAGATAAGCCGGGCCGGGTCCACGTCTTCCATCCGGCACTCCTCCCCCTCACGCGAGAGCATCAGCGGACGTATTTGGAGAAACCCAAAATCGGCGGTCTCGTCTGGGAGACGCTTCAGTCGCACCGCGAACTCGATTTCCACCGGACGCCCGAGCGCGTCTTCCCCGATTCTCATGAGTTGTTCGAGAATCGAGGCCAGCGGGAAGACATCGTGCTTGAGGATCGGAGCGAAGCTCACGACGCGAATCCCAGGCCGGCTGAGTCCGTCATAGACGACATGATTGTCACCGGAGTAGGTGGAGCCGAGGCTGTGCAATGTCCCGTCCCTCTCCGCCGCATCCAGCCCGAATCGCACTTCCCGCAGATCGGCAACGGGATCCTCGTCGCGTGCCTTGTGGTCCAGTTCGAGGGCCCAGAACTCAGATTGAGAGTTCGCCAAGATATCTTCCACGGACGAGAACTGCACGATATTCCGAGGATACAGCGGACAGAACGTCAGGCACTTTCCCCCACCTACGACCTCCCGCCCCAGGCCCAGAGCAACTGCTGCGATTCCGTCTGCGAAGCTCATTGGCGGTACGGGGTAGAAATTGCGTGATCGCACTACCCCAGAGAAGTCCGGGTAAAACCGCTGCCCATGGATGGCGCCCACGACCTGCTGGAGGATCACTGCCATCTTCTCCTCTTCCAGCCGATACGGCGTGGCTCGCACATATGCTTTGGCGTGCCGGCTGAAGGTGGAAGCGTAGACGCGTTTGATCGCCTCCGTGAGTTGATGCAGGCGCATGTCGAGGTCCGGGTCCTGGTTGGCCAGCATGAAGGTTTCGTATACACCGGTAAAAGGCAAATACTGGGAGTCCTCCAGCAAGCTGGAAGAACGCACCGCCAGGGGGTAACGCACTTCCGCCAGAAATGCCCGGAGGTCTTCGCGCGGAGACAACGGGAGCGATGCAGCCAGGAAGCGCCGTTCAATCTCGGCGTCATCAGTGCTGTGAATGGCGAAATCGAGAAGGTTGTTCTCGCGGAGGAACTGGTCGAACGCATCGGTCGCCAGCACAACCGTCGGCGGCACTGCAACCTGGACGCCAGCGAAGTGACGGGCCACCCGGTGGCTGTGCAGCAGGTGGCGTACAAAAGCCAGGCCGCGCGCCTTGCCACCCAGCGAACCGCCCCCAATTCGCAGGAAGAGCGCCTCCGCCGGCTTGAACGTTGCTGAGCTGAAATCGCCGATTAGAACCTGGCTCTGCTCGCTTCGATACTCGGCAATGGACTCAATCAAGTCGCGCCGCAAATCGTCGTAAGTCGCGAAGTCAGAGACTTTGCGTGGCCTGAGCTTCTGCGCCAGCGCAAACTCGGTCCTGGCCATCAGCCAGTGCGAGAAATGGTTTCTCTGGCCGTGGTATGCGATGCTCTCCGCCGGAACTTCGTGGAGCAGCGTCTCCAGTGCGTTCAGATCGCTCGCGCGCGCCACTTCGGTATGATCCGGCAGACGGAACACGAAGTCCCCAAAGCCGAACTGCTCCATCAGAAACTGCCGCAAGTCTCCCAACAGTGTTGGCGAGCGTTTCCGCAGAAACGAGAACCCCCCGGCCTGCGCGCGTTCCATGAACTCTGTCCGGCTGGACTGAAGCACGATGGGAACATCCGGCACCATACCTCGAACCATGCGCGCCAACTGGAAACCAGCATCAGGCAGCAGCTCACCTCCGCGCGGGAATTCCACGTCCGAAACGACGCCGAGCAGGTATTCCCCGTACTTCATCACTTGCTGGGCGGCTTCTTCATAATTGGAGCAGAGGAGAATCTTGGGCCGGGCCCGCATCCGCACCAGCTTGTGCGCCACGTTAATTCCTTCGCTGATGAGGCTACGGGACTGAGTGATCAGCTCGGTGTAAATCACCGGCAGGAACGAGGAGTAGTAGCGGATATTGTCCTCCACCACCAGCACGACTGGCACGCCCATGGCCTCTGTGTCGTGAAATACATTGCGTTCGTCCTCGATGTACTTAACGATCGAGATCAAAATCCGGACATTGCCCTGCCAGAGGAAGATGCGGTCGATGTCGGTGACCGGGTTGCGGGCAACGAAATTCTTAATCTCGCGGTAGTCGTAGGCCAGCACGACAACGGGCACGTCGAGCCCGGCGTTCTTGACCTCACGGGCAAGCTGGGCGGCATCCATGTCCCCTACTTCGAGGTTCGTGACGATCAGGTTGAAGCGGAGCTGGGAGCGTGCCAGCGCCAGCGCCTCTGCGCCGCTCGAAACGTGGGTTATCCCAGGTATTTGCTGGAGATTGAGTTCGAGAGACTCACCAATCAGCAACTCGTTGAGCCGGCCGTCTTCGCGAAGGATGAAAGAATCGTAGAGGCTGGAGACCAGGAGAATGTCCTGCACCCGGAAGGGCATCAGGTTCTCGAAGCCCTCGAAGAGTCTCTCCGCATCGATGACGGGGTCGGGTGCGTGCCTCACGCCCATGGGCAAGTCCTAGCCTGTAATGAAACACGCGAGGTGGACATTGGCCAACCCGCTTCATACTCGCCACCCGGACACAAAGAGACTCAGACGAGTCCCTGGTCCAGCATCGCATTCGCCACCTTTAGGAATCCTGCGATGTTTGCTCCGTTCACGAGATTGCCAGGAGTCCCGTAGGTCTCCGCCGTCTCGTAGCAGGTCTTGTGGATCGCGATCATGATTTTGTGCAGCCGATCGTCCACCTCTTCGCGGGTCCAGCTCAGCCGAGCACTGTTCTGGGCCATCTCGAGGCCGGACGCAGCCACACCGCCCGCGTTCGCGGCCTTGGCAGGTCCATACAGAGTCCCAGCATCCAGGAACATCCTGGTGGCCTCGAGCGTGCTGGGCATGTTCGCGCCCTCGGCGACGACCCTGACACCGTTCTTGATGAGGTTCGCCGCATCCTTCGCGTTGATCTCGTTTTGCGTGGCGCTCGGGAAGGCACAGTCAGCCTTGATGTTCCAAAGCGGATTGTGCTCGAGCTTGATGTCCGTGGGCATGAAGATCGCCTTGCTGAACTTGTCCGTATATTGGCGGATGCGTCCACGGCGTACATTCTTGAGCTCCATGACCCAAGCCAGCTTTTCGCGATCGATGCCGTCTGGATCGTAGA
>Ga0209689_1004505_pt1 | contig 10073 bp, 10 predicted proteins | sample GraSoiAngelo_149_FD_187119 | JGI IMG/M metagenome (GOLD analysis project Ga0209689, IMG submission 187119) | Grasslands soil microbial communities from the Angelo Coastal Reserve, California, USA - 14_1009_09_30cm (SPAdes) (version 2) | ecosystem: Environmental > Terrestrial > Soil > Grasslands ...
CGAGCTTGTCGATGAACTCGAACGCCGCGTCGAGCTTCGCCTCTGACGCGGCCCGCGCATCGAGGCCGGGGGCGAGCCAGGGGCGATCGAACGTGCCGACACCGAACACGTCCGAGCCTGGCCAGTTGAACGAGTGCCAGAGGCAGACCGCGATCCGGAGCTGGTCCGCCATACGCTTTCCGGCCACGAGGCGATCGGGCTGGTAGACGGCGTAGGAGAGGGGATCGGACGGGTCAGGCCCACCGTAGCCGATCCGGTCGGGAACCTCGGTGAAGAAACCACTGCTCATGCGCGCGCCTGAGGTTATCGCACGCTGCGTGGAACGAGCGTTGCGTTCGTGGCTGCGATTAGCGGCGACGCCAGGTCCAGCGCGTGGCGACTCGGAGGCGTTCGCCCGGCGCGAGGATCCGCAACCCCGTATCCGGTACCGCGCGGGCGGTCAGCAGAGGCGCGTTCGGCCACATCGTCTGCGGCTCGACGCAGATCCCTTCGCGAGGCGTGTGGACGACGACCGTGTTCAGCGTCGCGTCGTACTCGATCACAAGGTCGAGATCGGGCCAGCGCACCAGTGCGGGCCCCGTGGTCCGGACGTAGACGTGATCGAGCCTGCGGTTCGCGAGCGGCGGTCCGGAGCGCAGGTCCTCGTCCGCGGTCACGCGCCGTACGTCGCCCGTCGGGACCAGGTCGGCGTCGAGCACGAGCACGTCACTGGCATCGACCCGGAGCTCCACGTCGCCGGTCCGCGGCCGCGCGAACCAGGGATGCCAGCCGAGTCCCACGGGACCCGCGCGGGTGTACTCGCCGACCTCGAGCTCGAGGTCGAGACTCGTGGCGCCGAGCCGCAACGTCTGCCGCGCCGTGCCGCCGAAGGGCCACCGACGCCCGCGCAGCTCACACGCCAGCGTCACGACCATGTCGCTCTGCGCGAGGATCGTCCACGGCTTCTCGAAGCCGAGCCCATGGATCGCCGACGGAGGAAGGTTCGGCTCCAGACGGACCTCGCCGTCATCGGTCGGGATCCGGCCGTTGGCGAGCCGGCCCGCCCAGGGGACCATCGGAAAGCAGCCCCAGTAGATAGGAGGCGAGATCGCGAGGGCACTCTCCTTGGGCACGATCCGCTCAGCGCCGCCGACGATCAGCGAGACGAGCCTGCCGCCTTCGGTCGGCTCGATCCGGGCAACGATCTCGCCGCTGCGGAGCTGCACCACGTCGGCCGTCACGCGGGGTCAGGGCGGGGGAGCAGCGCGAGGGTCTCCCGAATGAACGTGGCCTTGGCCGCCAGATACGACCGGCGGTCGGAGGGAAATCGCCGCGCCAGGTCTTTCTTGAGGGCCGCGTAGGCGTCTCGCCTCACGTGATCCTTCCGCAGCGCGTCGCGGAACGCGAGGTAGCTTCGCCACTGGTCGGACCCCGCCTCGTGCAGATGGAGATAGTGCGTGCGGCCCGACTCCGGTCCCTTCGCGAAGACGTGGCCGCCTTCGCTCCCGAGGTCGCCTCGATAGGCGTAGCCGCAGATCTCCAGTCGACGTCGCACCTCGGCGAACGTCGACGGGTCCACGAGCGCGACGGCGACGTCGAGGACCGGTTTTGCGGCGAGTCCCGGAACCGCTGTGCTCCCGATGTGCTCGATGCCGGACGCGAGATCGCCGAGCGTCCGCCGGAGGAGCAGCTCCTCGTGACGGAACTCATCCGCCCACCGCGGGTCGTATTCGCGAACGACGGTCGTGCCACGACGCAGCCCGAGCGCCGGGTCGTCAGAGGACATCCGCGGAGGCTACTCGCGGCTCGGCGGTGATGGTTGGACCGGCCACCCGCTGGTGCCGTGGGACCGCGATCGTCCTTGGAGTTGGACCGGACGCTCTCGGTCCCAACCATACCGGCGCGTCGTGCCGGTGACCTCTTTTCGATCTCAAGGAGAGCGCGGACGTACCGCTCGACCATTCGCCGGTCGCTCCAGCCCTCGGGTGCAGAGCGTCGGCGTGCGCCCAGCCTGCTCGCGGGACGGCCCGAGGGCGGGCGCAGAAGCCTTTGTCCAGCGTGGAAATACCGAAATTCAGCCTCGAAGAGCAATGGTCTCAGTGATCAATAGCCTTGGAAATATTGTGGCGGGCAGGCCTCACTCGTCGCTGGGCCATCTTGGCGGGCTGCTGTGCCGGTGTGCGCCGCGATGACTTTTTCCACCTCCCGCCGTCTAAGGAGCGAGAGTGGCCAAGGAGGTCGGCACATGTCCTTTCAGGCGTACCTCGACAACATCCAGGCGAAGACCGGCAGGACGCCGGCGCAGTTCGTCGCGGACGCGAAACGGCGGGGCCTCACCGAGCACGGCGAGATCATCCGGTGGCTCGCGAAGGATTACGGCCTCGGTCTCGGCCACGCGCGGGCGATCGACCATGTGATCCGGAAGGGCATCCCCGGCGGACCGCGACGAAAGGCACCGAAGTAGACCGTACCGGACAGTTTTCGACCGCGACGAACAGCCGAAAAGACCCGGGGATGGCGCCCTTGTTGCGAAAGGAGCTGACCATGACGAAGGTGGTCGCACTCATGTCGATGTCTCTCGACGGGTATGTCGCCGACGCTAACGACGGGGTCGCCGACGTTTTCAACTGGTACTTCTCGGGCGACGTCGAGGTCCCCACAGGGAGCAGGGACTTCACGTTCCACGTCTCGGCGCCGAGCGCCAACCACCTGAGGGGCTTGATGGCTGAGGCCGGCGCCTTTCTCACTGGTCGGCGCACATTCGAGGTCGCCGACGGCTGGGGCGGCCAGCACCCGTGGGATGTGCCCGCTTTCGTCGTCACCCACGATGTGCCCGACGGCTGGCCACGGCGCGGCTCGACAGTCCAATTCGTCACCGACGGCATCGAAGCCGCCGTCGCTCGAGCGAAATCTGCCGCGGGCCCGAAGTCCGTGTTCGTGCATGGCGCCCAAACGATCCAGCAGTGCCTGGACGCCGGGCTGCTCGACGAGATCGGCATCGATCTAGCTGCCGTGTTGTTAGGCGCAGGAGTGCGCCTGTTCGACCACCTCGCGAACACACCGGTCGCCCTCGGGAATCCGACGGTCGTCACCGGTGTGGGTGTCACGCATCTGCGCTATCCCGTGCACACGTCGTAGACCCGTGTGGACTGAGCCACCGCGGCCGGCGATGTTCCGGCGGCTCGTGCGACGTTCCGTCGCGCGGATACGGGCAGTCGCACGAACATCGACGCGCTGACGAGGAACCCAGTCGCGAATCAGATGATCGAACGCGGAATCAGCTGATCGAAGATCGCGAGAAAACCCAATAGCTGCTGGGGAGGATGGATTCGAACCATCGATTGGCTGATCCAGAGTCAGATGATCGAAGCTCGGCGACGATTCGTGAGTTTTCGCGCAAATCCATGAAGGCGAGGCGGGCAGCAGGCCGCCGAGCCGCAGGAATCAGGTGAACAAGAACAACAGGAACGTCGGGCGAGTCGGCGGTCCTCAAAGCCGGACCTGATTACGCCACGGCGGTCGAAGTAAGTGCCGATGTTGATCACCTTGCCGCCAATGTTGTACCTGTGATACGTGATCCATTGGCCACCGACCTGGAGCCATCCGTAACAGCGTGTTCTCCGCGACCGTCGCGCTTTGTCCGGAGCATCTGCACCTCTTGGATGACGCTGACCCGAGCCGACGCGGCGACGACGATCGACCCGGACTGGCCAGGCCCGTTCTTCGAGACCCCGACATCGCTCCCGCCGGAGGCGTCGCGCTCATCCCGTAGCCGCCGATTTGTCGCCCCCGCGCGCCGAGGCGATCTGCGAATTCCTGCGCGCGAACCAGGAGCGTGGCCCGCACAACGAGGGCGAAATCGCGCGCTTGGGCCCCCGTCATGCGAGGGAGCGGACAGCTACTTTTCTACCGAACGGCCGGTCTGATAATGTCCGCCGCCAGTGGTGCGGCGGGTCGTTAGCGCTGGCGCGAGTCACGACCCTGGCCGTCCCCGGAGGATGAGGGCCAGGCAGCGGGAGACGGCGATCCGCGCGGCGGCGCTGCGCATCTTCCGGCGGAAGGGCTATCACGCCGCGTCGATGCAGGAGATCGCAGACGCGGTCGGCTTGTACAAAGGGAGCCTTTACTACTACGTCGCCTCGAAGGAGGAGCTGCTCGTTCGGCTCTTTGAGGGGCGCACGGAAAAGGTGTTGGCGGAGGTCGCTGCCGCCGCCTCGGGAGCGGGGAGCCCTCGCGAGCGGCTTAGCGCGATGGCGCGGGCCTACGTGCTCGGCGTCCTTCGGAACCTCGACTCCGTGCACGTGTACCTACGGGAGGAGCACTCGCTTCCGCCTTCGGCGTTGCAGCAGGTGCATCAGGAGCAGAAGGCCATGCGCGACCATTTCGAGCGCGTGATCGTGGAAGGCACGAGTCGAGGTGACTTCGTCCAGGGTGACCCCAAACTCGCAGCCCTTGCGCTTCTCGGGATGTGCACCTGGGTCCACCGGTGGTATCGGCCGCGCGGGCGGCTGACCGAGAGCGCGGTCGCCGATGACTTCGCCGAGCGCGCCGTTCGAATGCTGAGCCCATGACGCAAGCGATTCATAAGGCGCGTATGACGGTCTGAGGAGCGAGGGAGAGCTGGGAGGGGATGCTTTCAGTCACACCGGACGTCCTCATCGACCTGCCCTGGGGACAGCTGCTAGTCAACGGGCTCGCTCTCGGCAGCCTGTACGCGTTGACCGCCTTTGGGATCGTCCTCATCTACAAGACGACCCAGGTCATCACGTTCGCTCAGGGCGAGACCGCGATGTTCAGCACGTTCGTGGCCTTCACGCTGCTCACCGCCTTCCAGCTGCCGTTCGCCGTCGCTTTCGCGCTGACCTTGCTTTTCGCGGGCCTCTTCGGCGCGCTGATCGAGCGTGTCGTGCTGCGCCGCATCAGCACGACCACGGTGCTCAACCCGGTGATCGTGACGGTCGGGCTGAGCCTCATCCTGCTCGGTGGCGCGGGGTGGATCTGGGGCTACGAGATACGGACGTTTCCCGACCCCGTCGTCGGCCCGCCCTTTCGCTTTGGGACGATCGTCCTGAGCCAGCTGAACGCGCTGATCTTCGTCGTGACGCTCGTGTTGATGACGATCCTCTTTGCGTTCTTCCGCTTCAGCCCGACGGGCATCGCCATGCGGGCCGTCGCGGAGAACCGCATGGCCGCACAGTTGATGGGCATCAGCATCGGTCGCATGAATGCCCTCGGCTGGGGAATGGGCACCGCGATGGGTGCCGTGACCGGCATGCTGATCGCGCCGATCAACTACCTCGACCCAAGCATGATGGGCGACGTCGCGCTCAAGGCATTCGCCGCAGCCGTGGTCGGTGGACTCACCAGCCTCCCCGGCGCGGTAGTCGGCGGGCTGCTCCTCGGCATCGTCGACAGCGTCGCAGGGTTCGAAGCGCCCGAGCTTCGCAACAGCATCGCGTTCGCGCTCATCGTGATCGTGCTCGTGGTGCGGCCCGCAGGCCTGCTGGGCAGGCGCGAGACCAAGAAGGTCTAGGCCGTGAAGGTGGTGATGCGCTGGTTGCGGACACGAAGGCGGGTCCTGGCGCCCTATGTTCTGGGCGCGGCGGTGCTCCTGCTCATCCCTCCGCTGCTCGGCGGAATCCCCGGTGTGGCTCCGGGCTACGTCCTCTATCTCGTCTCGCTCGCGCTGATCTACGCGATCGTCGCGATCGGCCTCGGCATCCTGATCGGTCACACCGGCCAGATCTCGCTCGGACACGCCGGTTTCTTCGCCATCGGCGCCTACACCTCGGCCCTGCTCACCTTGCGCCTGGGTCTGCCATTCGTCCTGGCGTTGGTCGTCGCGGCGTCCCTCTCCGCGGCCATCGGATTCCTGTTGGGGCTACCTGCCCTGCGGCTTTCCGGTCCGTACCTCGCGGTCGCGACGCTCGGATTCGGCCTCGCGATCCCTCAGCTCGTCGTGTGGCAGGGTTCATGGACCGGCGGCTCGTCGGGTCTGCATGGGCTGCCGCCGGCGTCGCTCCCGTTGGGGGCGCTCACGATCGTGTTCCGCACCGATCAGGACTACTACTACCTGGCGGCCGCCGTGCTCATCCTATTGACGATCTTCGCGAGGAACGTTGTCACCAGCCACACCGGCCGCGCGTTCATCGCCATCCGCGACAGTGAGACCGCCGCACGCGCGATGGGAGTCGACCTCGTCCGTTACAAGACCACCGCGTTCGCGCTCAGCGCGCTCTACGCGGGGATCGCTGGGGGCCTGTACGCGCATGTCCTGCACGGCATCAGTCCGGAGGACTTCACCGTGCTCCTCTCGGTCGATTTCCTGACGATGATCGTGCTGGGCGGCCTTGGCTCCGTGGGTGGCGCGCTGTCAGGGGCCCTGCTGCTGACTTTCCTGCAGAACGCTCTGACGCGACTGCCGGTCGTGCACGACTTCAAGAACCTCTACATCGTCGTCCTCGGCGCGATCCTCATCCTGACGATCGCCTTCCTGCCGCGCGGCTTGGCCGGGGTCGCCCGCTCGGTGCGACTGCGCTGGGCCGCACGCCCGCGGGACGGCGCGTCGCGCGTGGACCAGATCGTCGAGCTGGGCGAGGGGAGCGGCGTGTGATGGGCGCTGCGCTTCTGGAGATCAAGGGACTCACGATCAGCTTCGGGGGACTGGTCGCCGTCGATGGCCTCGACCTCGCGGTCGGCACCGGCGAGATCGTCGGGCTCATCGGACCCAACGGAGCGGGGAAGACCACCGTGTTCAACTGCGTCAGCCGGTTCTACGAGCCCGATCGCGGGACCATCCGTTTCAAAGACCGCGATATCACCGGCGCTCGCTCGCACGAGATCATCCGGTTCGGCATCGCGCGCACATTCCAGAACGTGGAGCTCTGTCGTAGCATGACGACGCTCGAGAACCTCCTGCTCGGACAGCATGTGGTGATGCGCGGCGGCGTGATCCGCGATGGCTTGCGCCTGCGCGGGGCCGGTGCGGACGAAGCTCGCGCGACGACGCGCGCCGACGAGATGATCGAGCTCCTGGGGCTCACGGATCATCGCGACCGCGTGGTATCCGTGCTGCCCTTCCGCCTGCAGAAGCTGGTCGAGCTGGGCCGGGCGCTCGTCTCGAAGCCGGCTCTGCTGCTCCTCGACGAGCCGACCGCCGGCGCCGACCATCGGGAGAGCCAGGCGCTCGCGGACCTGATCCGCCGGATGCGTGATCGGTTCGACCTGAGCGTGCTCGTCGTGGAGCACGACATGTCATTCGTCATGGGTCTCTGCGATCGGCTCTACGTGCTCAACTTCGGCCGGCGTATCGCCGCGGGAACGCCAGCCCAGGTCCGGAGCGACCCCGTTGTCATCCAGGCCTACCTTGGCGAGCCCGAGCGCGAGGTCGTCGATGCCTAGTGGGGCTCGGCCGCTGCTGGTGGTGAACGAGATCGAGGCCTACTACGGGCGCGTCTGCGCCCTGCACAGCGTCAGTCTCGAGGTCGCCGAGGGGAGCGTCGTCGCGCTGCTCGGCGCGAACGGCGCGGGCAAGACCACCACCCTGCGGGTGATCTCCGGGCTCCTCCGGCCGACGAGCGGCTCGTTCGAGTTCGACGGCAAGCGCATCGATGGCTGGAGCCCGGACAGATTGGTGCGCGCGGGGATCGTCCAGGTGCCCGAGGGACGACAGATCTTCGCGGAGCTCACCGTGCGCGAGAACCTGTTGCTCGGTGGGTACGCGCGCCGCGATCTCGGTGCCGCGCGCCAGGAGGCGCCGCGGGTGTTCGACTATTTCCCGCGCCTTCGCGAACGGCTGCAGCAGCGCGCCGGCACCCTCAGCGGCGGCGAGCAGCAGATGCTGGCCATCGGGCGCGCTCTGATGGCCCGGCCACGCCTGCTCGTGCTGGACGAGCCATCCCTCGGCCTCGCACCGATGCTGGTCAAGGAGATCTTCCGGGTCATCAGCGAGATACGGGCCGCCGGGACGACGGTGCTTCTCGTCGAGCAGAACGCACACATGGCACTCGACGTCGCCGACCGTGCGTACGTCCTCGAGACCGGACGCGTGATCCTGAGCGATCGGAGCGCGGCGCTCCGACAGCGGGAGGAGGTGCGACGCGCATATCTCGGGCACTAGGGCCGCGAAGGCCAGAAGGAGGGCACTTTTGAAACGGCAACTATGGACGATGCACGACCGATCCCTGTCACGGATGGCGGTCGTCCCCTTGCTCGTCGCCCTGCTCGTGACGGCCTGCGGATCGGGAACGACGCCCGGCGCGCCGTCCGCGACCGCATCGACCGTCGGAGCCACCGTACCAGGCGTTACCGGCACGGAGGTCGTGGTCGGCAGCTGGGGACCGCAGGACGGACCCGCGGGTTTCTACGGCGCGATCGATCGGACGCTCGACGCGTACTTCAAGATGATCAACGACCAGGGCGGCATCAACGGCCGCAAGATCCGCTTCATCTACGAGAACGACAGCTACCAGCCGGCCAAGACGGTGGCCGCGGTGAAGAAGCTGGTGGAAGAGGACAAGGTCTTCGCGCTCTGCGGCGGCCTTGGCACGCCCAACAACGCGGCGGTCATGGACTACGTTGTCGCCAACAACGTCCCACACGTGTGGCCGGCGACCGGCACGACCATGCTCGCTGTGCCGTTCAAGAAGAATATCTATGCCGTCCAGCTCAACTACACCACCGAAGCGACGATCGCGACGCAGTACGCGCTCGATCAGCTGGGTACGAAGAAGATCGCCGTCTTCTATCAGAACGATGCATTTGGCAAAGAGGGACTGGACGCCGTCCAGGCCGAGCTGAAGAAGCGCAACCTCCCCGCCGCGACCGCGGTCTCGTACGAAACAGCCGACACGAACTTCAGCGCACAGGCGCTCAAGCTGCAGACGAGCGGCGCCGACACGGTGATCCTGTACGCCGTGCCAAAGCCGGGCGGCTCGATCATCGCCGAGATGGGCAAGATCGGATACGCGCCGAAGCTGTTGTCATCCTCGGTGATCAACGATCCGTCGATCTTCGCGCTGGCCGGCTCGGCGATCAACGGCATGTTGATCGAGGCATACCTGCCGGCGTTCGACGACACCAGCAACCCGAAGATCGTCGAGTACCAGGCGTTCATGGCGAAGTACGCACCGAAGGAGCAGATCGGAGGCTTCACCGAGGTCGGATACGCGTATGGACAGGTGTTCATCGAGGCGCTGAAGCGCGCCGGCAAAGAGCTGACCCGCGAGGGCTTCATGGCGAACCTCGACCAGATGAAGAACTTCACGGGCTCGCTCGTGCCAAGTCTCAGCTACAGCCCAACAGATCACGCGGGTGTGAAGGCCGCCTATTTTCAGGCGGCGAAGGATGGGAAGTTCGTCACCGTGACCGGCTACATCACGCTCAAGTAGCGTCGGGCACAACGCAGTGCGTGCGCTACTTGGAGGGCGGGCGAGGTCGAGATGCGTCGATATGACGCCGATCCCGCTCGCCCGGACGTCAGAGCGCCCGGCCCAGAGGCGAGGTCCGGGCTGATGCGCGTCGGGCTCCTCGACGGCGCGCAACGCGACCGGCGACCCGCGACGCTGGACGAGCTCCTCGCGCGTGCCCGCCTCGCGGAGAGCCTTGGTCTGCGGTCCGTCTGGTTCTCCAACATCTTCGGGCACGACGCGATGACCGTCGCCGCGCTCGCGGCGCGTGTGACCGATCGCATCGAGGTCGGCACGGCCATCACGCCGACATACCCACGCCACCCTTACGCGATGGCCCAGCAGGCGGCGTCGACGGCGGCCGCGGCACGGGGTCGCTTCACGCTCGGCGTCGGGCCGTCGCATCGTGTGGTCGTCGAGGAGATGTGGGGTCTCTCGTACGAACGCGCGTACGCCCACACGGGGGAGTACCTCTCCGTTCTGGTCCCGCTCCTCCGCACCGGGAAGGTCGAACACGCCGGCACGCGATTCACCGTACGCGCTCACCTGACCTCGACGGACGGGCTGCCGGTGCCGGTGCTGCTCTCCGGCCTCGGTCCGAAGATGCTCGCGCTCGCCGGCACGCTCGCGGCCGGCACGATCACATGGATGGTGGGCGCGCGCACGCTGCGCGATCACATCGTTCCC
>Ga0209689_1004517_pt1 | contig 10053 bp, 9 predicted proteins | sample GraSoiAngelo_149_FD_187119 | JGI IMG/M metagenome (GOLD analysis project Ga0209689, IMG submission 187119) | Grasslands soil microbial communities from the Angelo Coastal Reserve, California, USA - 14_1009_09_30cm (SPAdes) (version 2) | ecosystem: Environmental > Terrestrial > Soil > Grasslands ...
GTTCCGATTCGCGAACTCGAATGGATCAACAACCCACCAGCCGGAATTCGGGAGAATGGTGAGTGGAATTACCCCGTGGCACGCAAAGTCGGTTGCAAGTAGTCGTGAGCTCCTTCGCAGCCGATTAGCGACGCCTCTCGGGATTATTCCCGCGGGCTACTCGGAACGTACGGCCCGCCGCGCTTGTAGATTACGATCCCACGACTTCTGTCGCGTCTTCCACCGGGAGTGCCGCTTGCAGCTTCTTCGCTGGCGTCATGGTGATCACTACCACGCTGATCAGAACAAAGAGAGTTCCCAGAATCGTTCGCAGGCCAAGTGCTTCGCCGCCCAGGAAATACCCAACCAGCACGGCGACAACCGGATTCACGTACGCGTAGGTCCCGACTTTTGTGGGCGATTGATGGTGAATCAGCCATACGTAGGCGGTAAACCCGATGATGGAGCCGGCGACAATCAGGTAGAGCAACGAGAGCCACGCTGCGCGTGAGACGGTCCACGGATGAGAACTACGAAATTCGCCCAGCGCGGCCGCCGTGAGGGCCAGGAACATCCCGCCGGCAAGCATCTGCGCTCCCGAGCTCATGACTTTGGAAGGCGGCAGCGGCAGCTTGCGCGTAAGCGCCGACGCTACCGACCAGCTCATCGCTGCAATGATCAGTGCCACCGCCCCCACCGGGTTGATTGGCGCCCCGCCGAGGTTCAACGAGCGGCTCATCAGCACCCCCACGCCGGCAATCCCGATCAGGAGCGCTAACCCCAAGCGCACGGTGAGCCTCTGTGTTCGCAGGAAAATGATTTCCGAGAGCGCCATAAACACCGGGATCGTGGCCATCATGACCGCGGCAATGCCCGAAGGCACGCGCTGCTCAGCCCAGAACAGCAGGCCGTAGTCGAGAACGAAGATCAGGACCGCGAGTAAAGATGCCGACATCCACTGGCGTTTGCTCGGAGAACGCTCGCCCTGCGCGATCATCCAGCCATAAAGAACTAGTCCTGCAACCAGGAAGCGCATCGCCGCCAGGAGAAACGGCGGAACTTCGCGGACGCCGACGCGAATGGCAAGAAATGTGGATCCCCACACAAAATAGATAATCGCGAAAGCCAGTAGAGTCTTCCGCGTTGTGCGACGGGTTTGGGCTTCCATGGAGGATTCCTACCAACAATCTATCAATTCTCCCCACCTGATCGCTCATAGCTCCCGGATCAAGGGCGATCCGGAAGTAAGGTGATAGTTCGTCTTATGTGCCGATCACCTCAGGATTGCGATCCGCCCAACGCGTTTCCTTGCCAGAAAGCGCGAAATGGCGCGCAAGATCTTGTTTGCAAGTAAGTCCTGGAGTGCTGCGCAGCTTCGACGGGACGCACGGGGAAGTGGGCACACAGGCGTTAAGGCGCGAGGGATTGCACCCAACCGGCAAAGGCGTGCCAGGCGGCCGTTTTGCTGATAGGAATCCTTATTTGCTCCACTAATATGAGGAAAGCGCTCGCCCAAACTGTAGCGCGATGAAGCTTGCGCGTGGACCACAGGTCATATGCCATCAAAATGCCGAGAAAGATGTATGAGAACAGAGCTGCAATATCCGGTTTTCTGTGAACCATCGAAAAGGGCCAACGAGCGATGGCGGCGATCATGAGCGCAACGGTGGCGATGAGGATGAGGCGCTTGTGTGCTGGGGGATTGGAGCGCGCCCTGAAGGCAAAAAAGACGAGGGTTGCAAAAATCACCATGTCCGTCGTTGGGATGATGAAGAAGGCCTTGGGATCACGACCAGGAGGAAATTGCCGGACCAGCGCGTCGGTGGCTGCCAAAATGCCCAGTATTACCATGAGAAATGCGAGGAGGAAGCCTGCAATGCCAAGACGACGATGGATATCCACACGGCCGGCGGAGACCAGTGACGTTTGCGTGACAAGCAATACTATCCAGGCGGAAAAGGCGGCTCCGTGCAAGTGAATGATGAGACTGGGGAGTGGGGCGAGGAACATTCCCGCGAGGTAGTAAGTCGGTGCAAAGCCCACAAAAACCGTGGCTAGCATGAGCAGGGCCATGGCCGAAAAAAAGACATGATCAAAACGTCGGCCTGGCAGGTCTGATGCAAGCTTCACACCGATACTATGAGGAGCTACGGCTGTTGCCATCGTGTCTCCATAACTGTGGGTTAGCCTGGGTTTAGTGGCCCCGGGGGGGAAGGGGATCACATTGTATGACAGGTTGCTCCGAATTGGGCTCTAAACATTTATTGCGACTAGTCGTTCTCATCTCTTCGCCAGCACTTTTTTCTCTTTTTTGGCACTAACGCTGGCGCCTTTATCTTTATCCTTATCCAACCGCTCCAGCACCGCAGCCACGATCAGTGGCAGGCCCACGGTCGCATCCACAAAAACTTCGCCAAACTTCCCGCCTTCCGCCGGTGGCACAAACTTTCCCCACGAAACCGCTTCGCTATAGGGACTTCCCGACAGTCCGCCCCAATACACCGGCTCCGGACAAATCCGTAGCCCGTAGTGGTAACGCTTCAAGGGGACATCTTCCCCCATGCGGCGGTGGCGCAACTCGATGAATGGTCCGAACTGCTGCGACCAGTTGCGCGGCACTCCGCCTCCGATGGTGAAGATTCCCAGGCGCTTCTGCTTCAGCAGTGTCGTCGCAAAATGTTCAAGATCCTCGAAAGGATCGAATCGCAGTCGAGGCCGGTTCTGTTTGCTTCGCAGGCGGTTCGACAAGGCAACGTCCAATCCCAATTCCGAGTCGGTGAAGGCGGGCACGAACACGGGAACATCTTTCTCAAACGCCGACTTCAAAATTCCCTTCTGCCCCTTGGCATTTTTCACGAGGTACGCGCCCACAGCCCGGTTCAGCTTGTAAGAGCACAGCACATCTTTAGGGTCCCATTGCTCCAGCACTTCGAACATTACTTTTTCCACGTCATCCAGATTCTGTTCCGGCTCGAGCGTGTCGTAGACGCGGTTGTATCCCGCCTCGTAAAGTTCTTCGTCGCTAAGCTCAGGGTTATGACGGAAGTGGGCGCGCCCGGTCGCTTCCACCAAACCATGAGCCATAAGCGCGCCGGTGGAGACGATTGCGTTTACGATTCCGCGATCGACCAACTCCGCGATGATGAGTCCCTGCTTGGCCACGGTCATGGCGCCAGCCAGCGTCATGACAACGAAACAGTCGTCGTCGCGAGCCATGGCTTCCAGCACGTCAGCGGCTTCGCCCAACTGCCGCCCGGTAAACGCGGTCTTCGACATGGCCCGCACCAGATCGTCGATCGAGTGGATGCGTCCCAGGTCAAGCGGCTCCAGAGGGATCAGCCGGTCCGCCACCGGATCGTGCAGATGGCGCTCAATGCCGGCACCGTCATGATTGTTGTGCTTCACAATCGCGCCTCCCAAGGTCAGATTGGATTTTGTCGAAGCACTACTTTACTAGAAGGCGTTAAGTTCCTGCTACACAAGCCTTGGGAGTACGCTTCATAGTGCGGTGCCGACTCTTCGGCCAACCTGAAACTGAGACCGAGACCTGAGAGCCAGGAACCAGGAACTGTTATTATTTCGCGTTCGTGTCCGTTGGAGGTCGCTGGTTGCCGCCTGAAAAATTCCGCATCGCTCTGGTACAGATGTCGTGCGGCCCCGATCCCGAACAGAACCTGCAGAAGGCACTGGAGCGCACTGCAGATGCGGCCGGCCGCGGCGTGCAGGTAGTCTGCCTGCCGGAACTTTTTCAGACACAATACTTCTGCCAGCGTGAAGATGCTTCCCTGTTCGATCTGGCCGAGCCGATTCCCGGCCCCGCCACGGAAAAGCTCGCCGCCACCGCTCGTAAACACGGCATCGTCCTCATCGCATCCCTTTTCGAAAAACGCGCTCCTGGGATGTATCACAACACTGCCGCGGTGTTCGACACCGATGGCACCCTCCGCGGAATCTACCGCAAGATGCATATCCCTGACGACCCCCTCTACTACGAGAAGTTTTACTTCACGCCCGGCGACCTCGGCTACCGCGCCATTGATACTAGTGCGGGACGCCTGGGTACGCTGGTCTGCTGGGACCAGTGGTATCCGGAGGGAGCGCGCCTGACCGCGCTGCAGGGCGCGAGCGTGCTTTTTTATCCCACGGCAATCGGATGGCATCCGTCTGAGAAATCAGAATTCGGTCAGGCCCAGCACGACGCCTGGCGCACCATCCAACGAGCGCACGCCATTGCCAACGGCGTTTATGTCGCAGTAGTCAATCGCGTTGGATTCGAAACCGGCAACATCCGCGGCCAGTCCGCACCCGGCAAGGGACTGGAGTTCTGGGGCGGTTCCTTTATTTGCGATCCCTTCGGGCAGGTCATCGCTGAGGCCTCGCACAATCGTGAAGAAATTCTCTTCGGCGAGGTGGATTTGCGAAAGCTCGAAGAGATTCGCCGCAACTGGCCCTTCCTGCGCGACCGCCGCGTGGATAGCTATGCGCCCATCACCAACCGCTTGCTCGACTGATACAGCAACCCCGGGGACCTTGATTCACATCAAGAGATGGCTTTCGGCCATACTGCCAGTTTTTTTTGTTGCTCCCGCCCTCTTGCAGCATTGGTGTAATATCACGCGAACACACAGCCATTGCTAAAATATGTTTCCTTAACTGGTCGTGAAACACCACGGTGAGCAAGGTCACTCTATGCTGATTACGAGAATGGAAGGGTTCCAATGGCTTTTGCAAGCGAAAAGGTTGGCCCGCTTTCCAGTGTGCGCTGTGCTGCTGCTGCTGCTGACGACGACGCTTCCCGCTCAGGACCGCAATCCTTTTGCAGGGGATGCTAAAGCGGCGCATGCGGGCGAATTTCAATTCCGCATTAACTGCGCGTTTTGCCACGGCCTGGGCGCGCGTGGCGGAGGCCGCGGGCCCGACCTGACCCGTGCCCACAAGCGTCACGGAAGTTCGGACGCTGATCTGTTCCGAACCATCAACCAGGGAGTCCCGGGGACCGCCATGCCAGCCAATGGAACCACCGGCCAAGGGGTCGGTATGACCGAGGAAGAAGTCTGGCAGGTCATCACTTATATACGCAGCCTCGAAGTTAAAGCGACGGCGCAACCCAACGGCAATGCAGCGCACGGGAAAGGACTCTTTTACGGTGACGCCAACTGTTCAACCTGCCATATGGTGGCAGGAAAAGGTGGACGCCTCGGCCCTGATCTCAGCGCCGTGGGCAGCGCACGCTCGATTGAATCCATCACGGAATCGGTCCGCAATCCTAGCCGGCGCTTAGCATGGGGGCTGGCTGAATCCACCAAGGAGTTTCCCCAGGAATATGAAACGGCGACGGTGGTGACCGCGGACGGGCGAGAAATTAAAGGCGTGACCATGAACGAAGACAGCTTCAGTGTTCAATTGATGGACACCAGCGAGAAGATTCACCTGTTTGAAAAAGACAAGCTGCGTTCGTTCAAGAAGAGCCGCGTATCTATGATGCCGTCTTATGACGCTACACTTTTGCGTGACAAAGATTTGCAGGATATTGTCGCCTTTCTGCTCAGCGTGGGTACGAAATGAGATCGCTGAATGAGGGTACGGGCGTGAAGCAAATGCTTTGCATTTCGATAGCCTTGCTGGCTTTGTTCTTCTCCACGGTAACTGCGCGTGCACAGGTCACGTTCACCCGGCTGCGCAATTCCTCAAAAGAGCCGCAGAATTGGCTCACCTATTCGGGCGACTACGCCGGACGTCGCTTTAGCACGCTTGACCAGATTAATGCCAGGAACGCACTGTCGCTGGTCGCCAAGTGGGTTTACCAGACCGCCGCGACAGGCAAGTTTGAAACCACGCCGCTGGTCGTCGACGGCATACTTTACGGCACCGGCCAGGACGATCGTGCCTTTGCCTTGGACGCACGCACCGGTCGTCCGATCTGGCAGTATCAGCGTCAACTACCGACTGACATCCGTCCCTGCTGCGGTCGCGTCAATCGCGGCCTCGCCATTCTCGGTGACAAAGTTTTTCTTGGCACACTCGATGCCCACGTGATCGCCCTCGACGCGAAGACGGGAAATGTTGTGTGGGACGTCGAAGCAGTCGACCACACAAAAGGTTACAGCTTCACGGTCGCGCCACTGGCGGTGAAGAACCTTGTCATCCTTGGTGTTTCCGGCGGTGAGTATGGCATCCGCGGCTTTATCGATGCCTATGACGCCGATACCGGCCAGCGAAAGTGGCGGTTCTACACCGTGCCCGGACCGGGAGAGCCGGGTCATGAAACCTGGGAAGGCGACTCGTGGAAGATTGGAGGTGCGCCTTCTTGGATCACGGGTGCCTATGACCCCACCACCAACCAACTCTACTTCCCAACCGGCAATCCCTCGCCTTCAAACCGTGGTCAGGGTCGCGCTGGCGACAATCTGTACAGCGATACTTTGCTGGCTATCAATGCGGACACCGGAAAGCTGAACTGGCATTTCCAGTTTACCGGACACGACGAACATGACTGGGACGCGACCCAGGTTCCGGTCATGATCGATCTGGGTGACAAGCATCTGATCGCGCAAGCCAACCGTAACGGGTTCTTCTACGTTCTGGATCGCGCCACCGGCAAGCTGCTCTCCGCCAATTCTTACGGCAAAGTCACGTGGAGTGATACCAAAGACGCCCAGGGCCGTCCACTCGCGAAGAAAGAAAGCGAGCCTACGTCTGAAGGTCGTGTGGTATGTCCCGGCGCCGCAGGCACCACCAATTGGATGTCACCAACCTTCGACCCGCAAACCAGCCTCTTCTACGTGAACGCTCGCGAACAGTGCGACATGTTTAGCACCGCGCCACAGCCATACGAAGCCGGGCACGCGTACTACGGCAGCGCCTATTTCCCCGCAGACCAAACCGAGCCGTTTTGGGGAGCGCTCCGCGCCATCGATCCGTCAACTGGACAGGTGAAATGGGAATTCCGACATCCGTCGCCGTCCTGGTCCGGCGTGTTGTCAACCGCAGGAGGCCTTCTTTTCACCGGTGACGCAGAAGGAAATTTCATCGCGCTGGACGCCGCTAGCGGTAAGCCCATCTGGCACTTTCAGACCGGCGGAGCGGTGTACGCTGCTCCAATGGCCTTCGCCATTGACGGAAAAGAGTACGTGGCAATTGCGGCGGGAAGTTCGCTGTACACTTTTGGTCTGCCCTAGCGTGGTCTGAAAGAAATGTTGCGACAATAAATCATGGACAAGTTTCAAAGTTTCACGCTTTCAAGGTGACCACCGCTCGAGCCGAGGTACATGAAAGTCCGTTCTTCCGTAGCCCCAGAAACTGTAGCGCTCCGCTATCGCATGCCCGCCGAATGGGAGCCGCATGAATCCACCTGGCTCGCCTGGCCCCATTACCGCAATGACTGGCCAGGGAAATTTGAGCCCATCCCATGGGTCTATGCCGAGATCATCCGCCATCTCACACCTCACGAGCGCGTGGACTTGATTGTCAACGACGCGGCGTCGGAAAAACGTGCCCGCAAGACACTGAAACAGGCAAACGCATTTTCGGAGAACATACGGTTCCACCGCTGGCCTACTGATCGCGTCTGGACCCGCGACTCGGGCTGCACATTCGTAGACTGTGGCGCAGGCGCCCTCGCCCGCGAAAGCCGGGAAGCGCAACAATCTGGTTACGGGGATGCGGTTAGGAAAAAGAAAGAGCCTTCAGCTCCTGTAGATACACTCGGGGCCATCAAGTGGGGTTTCAATGCCTGGGCCAAGTATCCTAACTGGCGAAAGGACGAAAAAATCGGCAGCCTCATGGCGAGGACCGCTGGCGTGAAAGAAGTCCATCCCACGTTCGGCCCCACGTTCGGCAAAGACCGCGTGGTCCTCGAAGGCGGTTCCATCGACGTGAACGGCCAAGGAACTCTTCTGACGACTGAAGAGTGTCTTCTGAGCAAAGTTCAACAGCGCAACCCGGGCATGAAGCGCGAAGACTACGAAGAAACCTTCGCCGATTATCTGGGAATCAAGAGAGTGATCTGGCTCGGTTCCGGCATCACCGGCGACGATACGCACGGCCACGTGGACGACATTACCCGCTTCGTCGCTCCCGACACCATCGTCACCATGACCGAATCCAATCCGCGCGACTCCAATTACCAGCCGCTGCAAGAAAATCTCCGCCGCCTCAAATCGTCCACTGATCAGGACGGCAACCCATTTCAGATCATCCAACTACCCATGCCGTCGCCGCTAGTATTCGAAGGCCGTCGTCTGCCCGGGAGCTACGGCAACTTCTATATTGCCAATAGCGTGGTGCTCGTCCCCGTGTTCAACGATCCTAACGATCGCATCGCACTCAACATCCTCGCCGACCTCTTCCCTGTTCGCGAAATCGTCGGCATTTATTCCGGAGATTTAATCTGGGGCTTCGGCGCGATGCACTGCATGACGCAGCAGCAACCAAGCAGCTGGTCGTGACCAGAGCCGCGCGGGTGCCCCGTCCTCGTCTCTCCGATTTTTGGAGAGACAGGGCGGGGATGTTCGCGCTTTATGGAGCAGTCACCGATTAAAACAAAGTGTGGTGAAGAGGCACAAGCTTTTCTCGGCTGAATGCTGAATGCGTGCTGATTGTTCTTTTCTGGATGACAATGCAGGCGGGTCGATTAGATTGAAAGTGCCGACTACTAGCTGCTTACTTCCGATACTGCGTCGGCTGCGGCCCTCTTTCCAACGTTTCGCGGTCCCAGATGGCGCCTTCGCGGGTGTAGTTGGCCAGCTCGAAATCCTGGGTCAATTCCAACGCGTCGGTCGGACAGGCGTCCTCGCACAACCCGCAAAACATGCAGCGGCTCAAATCGTAAGTAAAGTTGGTAAGTTCTTTGCGGCGGGTTTTCTCGTTGCGCTCACTCGAAACCACGATCAGGTGCTCCGGACAAGCCAGCGCACACAAATCGCACGCAATACACAAAGTCTCGTCGGTGTCGGCATTCACGTTCAGCCGCGGCGCGCCACGATAGCGCTCCGCCACCTGCGGCCGCTCCAGCGGATACTGCTCGGTATAAATCTCCCTGGGATCCTGATACTTGAAAGTCACCCGCAGTCCCTGGAGCAGGTCCACCAAAAACAATTTGCGAAGCAGGCTCGGCATTCCCATGACCCCTTAAGAATATCACTACAACCGGTGGTTTCAGAACAGTCGGATAATTCCAGCAATAGTCGCGCCGGCGCACTCGTTTTCCGAAACCTTCGCCAGCAGAGCCGGACCAGTCGTTACCCGCTACAATAATGATGACGAATGACCTGTGCCTCAGCTAGTCGAAACCGGCAGACGACCACTGGCAACCGCCTTGAATACTGACGAACTTTGGATGGAAGAGGCCCTGCGCGCCGCCCAGCGGGCGCTCGAAATGGGCGAAGTCCCCGTCGGTGCAGTCGTTGTCTGCAGCGGCAAGATCGTCGGGCGCGGATGGAACCGTAATCTCACCGACTCCGATCCCACCGCCCACGCCGAAATTATTGCTCTGCGGGAAGCGGGCGTTGCGCTCGGCAATCACCGTCTGGGAGCCTGCGAACTGTTTGCTACAATTGAACCGTGCGCCATGTGCGCGGGCGCGCTGGTTCACGCTCGCGTCAAGCGCCTGATTTACGGCGCGGACGACCCCAAAGCAGGCGCGGTGTATTCAGTCATGCAAGTGCTGAATCATCCGCAACTGAACCATCGCATCGAGGTCACGGGCGGCGTGCTCGCAGGACGTTGTGCCGAGTTGTTGCAATCGTTCTTCCAGCAGCGCCGCGCTGAGCAAAAGGAGACTCGTTAGGATTTGCAGCAATGCGCGGCTGCTGGCAACTGACCACCGGTCACTGAGAACAGCTTTTTCCACGCGGAGAGTTGCGTGAGTGGTTGAAACGATCCGCCTCGAAAGTTGAGGCGACTAGCGGGCATCCGAGCCCGCTGCCGAAATCCTGAGCGCGGGATTATGCGCGAAGGACCTCTAACTTATTAACGCGGAGAGGTGCGTGAGTGGTTGAAACGATCCGCCTCGAAAGCGGACATACCTTAACGGGTATCGGGGGTTCGAATCCCTCCCTCTCCGCCAGATCTTTC
>Ga0209689_1004520_pt1 | contig 10051 bp, 8 predicted proteins | sample GraSoiAngelo_149_FD_187119 | JGI IMG/M metagenome (GOLD analysis project Ga0209689, IMG submission 187119) | Grasslands soil microbial communities from the Angelo Coastal Reserve, California, USA - 14_1009_09_30cm (SPAdes) (version 2) | ecosystem: Environmental > Terrestrial > Soil > Grasslands ...
AATACTTTGGCGTGATCGGACCCGTCACACTTGCAAGCCCCTCTACCCGCCATCGCGGCACCGCATAAAATCGAAGATCGTGAAGCACTTTATACGGGTCCCATTTGAATTTCCGACCCTGGGACTCCCCACTCCGCCAGCCCTGTCCGAATACTACCGGAGTGATGTTTCTTCGAACGCACTCGGCGAGTAGCGCACGTCGGTATGGATTGAAACTGCCGATGAACGAAACTTGGTACTGGTAAGCGGGGACGGTTCCCGCGCGCGAGTGATAAAAGCTCGGATTCGCGGCCATGGGCATCCATTCGATATTCGGATTGTAGGCGGCCAGATGCTCAGCATTCGACATTTGGGCGACCGCGAGCAAGTCAAAGAATGGAGCCGTACGGATGACCCGATACCATTGGAAGACCATGTCGATATGGTAATTGACCATCGGCACGCCCATGGCCCGCAATCTCTTTGCGGTCTCGACTGTCAGAAAATCGTCGTAAACAATGAAAAAGATCACATCCAGACGCCCGGTTGATCGAAGGCTTCCTGCGAGACGTACCAAGTCTTCGTTTAAGGCATCGCGTCGGGCCCTCCACTGTCGGAGTCCCAATTGGTTGTCTTCCGGACAAAGGAAGACATAGAGGTCTTCGCAGTAGTGCTGGCGAAGCGTTTGCAGCACATTCACCTCCACCCATGGATCGGGGGGCACAACCGCCAGCACTCTCATAACCACGCTCCCATCTCAAGAAGGCCTTCAGCGTCCGCAGCCAGCCGCGCCACGCTTTCTCAATAGAGCCTGAACCGCTTGTAGGCGATCCAACACATCCGCAGCAGGAGCAGACCATGCCGGAATCGGCTGATTTTGGTCTCCCCGTACGTGCGATCCCGGTAGCGGACCGGCAGTTCCACGATTTTCAGGTTCTGCTTAGCCGCGCCGAACAGGAGATCGAAGTCGCCAAATGGATCGAAGTCGCCGAAGTAAGATCGGCCGGCCTTGATCTTCTCGTAGTCCCGTTGGAGCAACGCCTTCGTCCCACAGAGGGTGTCCCGGAGGCGTTGTTCCAGGAGCCAGGTAAAGATCATGCTGAAGACCTTGTTGCCGATCAGATTGAGCAGGCGCATCGCCTGACTCGCCATGGGATACACCATGCGGCTCCCGTTAGCGAATTCGCCATGGCCTTCAACGATCGCGTGGTAAAACTTGGGGAGCGCCTCAGGATCCACGCTCACGTCTGCGTCCAGGATGATGAGCAGCTCCCCCGTGGCCGCCTCGAATCCTTTGCGCACCGCATCGCCCTTCCCAACCCCTTCGCCCTGGTGGATCAACCGGATCGTGTTGGGTCCCTCATAGCTCGCGATGGTTTCTTGGATGCGATCCACGGTGCCATCGGTGGAATTGCCATCCACAAAGATGACCTCGGTGCCCGCTCCGAGCGACGGCGTCCGGTTGACGATCTCCCTGATGTTCCCGGCCTCGTTCCGGCACGGAACGATCACCGAACACGAGTACTCGCGACGGTCGGCCGGATCAGGCGCGACCCGCGCGATGAGGTATTGGGTCAAGCAGAGGCGGCGTACCCCCGGCAGATGCGCCAGGATGGTGTTGCAGCACCAGGACAGGCCGGGAAGGTACACGGGAAGGAGGAGCCGGTAGCCCTTGCGGATCGTCGCGAAGCCAGAGAGCGCGAGAAACCCCTCGATGTCGTCCACTGGCAACCAGTTCTGGACGTTCTGCGGAGATTTGAGCCCCAGGCGCTCCGCGAGCTTGAGCACGGGTTCCCACAGGTAGTTGTAGTACGTGATGATCAGACGGGTTCCGGGACCCGTCAAGTGTTTCAAGCGGGCAAAGGCCTCCTGCACATCTTCCAGATCCCCGACAAGGTCCGAGAGGATGATGTAGTCGAAGCGACCGGACAGAGCAGGACCATGGGCATCGCTCTGGACAAAATGTAGGTGTGGGTATTTGCGCCGCGCGATCGTGAGCATGGCGTGGCTGATGTCCAGGCCGACCCCGACCACCGGATCGACAGCGGCCAGAAGATCTCCGGTCCCGCATCCCACCTCGAGCACCCGCTGCCCCGGTGGCACAACGAACTGGAGAAACGCCGTCAGGTACCGGTAATAATACCAGTGACGAGCCTTGTCGCGATCCCGCGTCGGGCCGAGCGCATCGAAAAAGGCACGCGCCTTGTCTGTGGAACTGACGACGCGAGGCGCCGTCGCTTGACCGTTGCCGGATGGCTGAAACCGGGGAACCGCGCGTTCTTGTTGCAGTCTCACAGATTGATCCTCATACGCTTTCGGAGACGACTGGTTTGCCCGAGGCGGTCTTGACCGTTGTGATGATCATGTACGCCCATCGTTCCGTCGGCACGAGCCGGCCGATCAGCCGCTCAGCCGCAAGCACCGCGCCCGCTAACCAGGCAGAGAGACGAGGCAGCCCCCAGCGGTAGTGGAATAACACCCGGCCTGCGGGAAACGGCTGCGCCCAGCTCACATCGGGCTCGGCGACTTGTCCTCGATCCAGCAGTGCGAGCACGCCGCCCAACGAGTTTCGGAGTAGCTCGCGCTCCGCCTCCACCAGCAGGCCTAGCAATCCTACGATCGGACTGCCGCCGTTTGGCTCGATGATCACGACTCGTCCGAATGCGCGGCACACACGGATGAGCTCTCCGACCACTTCTGACTTGTCTACGGTGTGGTGGAGGACATCCCGGCATAAGACCACATCGAATGTTTCGTCCTGGAAGGGAAGGCGTGTCCCATCCGCACACACGAACCTAGCCGCCCCACAATGATGCCGAGCCCAGCTGACCTTGGCGTGGGAGAAATCAACGCCCACCGCACTCAGGGGAGTGAGCCCCAGCAGTTGGAGATTACCGCCTTCGCCGCATCCCACCTCCAGCAACCGATCGGAGCTCTTCACCGGGACGCGGTCCAGTAGCGCTCGCTCGGTCTTGGCTAAGTATGCGTCCTGTGTCTGCCACAGGAACTTGGCCTCATCCGCGCGTGCGAAATGCTCGACCTGGAGCCGCTGGAATCGACTCAGATCGTCCCGACCCCCGTGCGGTGATCTTGCACGCGACGGTTGGGAGGTCATTTGAAATCCCTTCGCTGGAAGATCACGCAGGCGATCAGCAAAATCACCGCGCCGTAGAGGACCCCGTAAGCTATCGCTGAGACGACGTACAGCGGTGCGATCGCAATGCCGTGCACAGCCGGGCCCTTCACGTTGAAGTACTCGAGGTTGGGAAGCATGTAGTACAGTCCGTCAAGAATCCCCTTCGTCAGCTCATTCTGGAGCTTGGCGCCCAGCACCCTGAGATCAGCGGTCAGATGGCCAATGACATAAATCGCCAAGGTAAAACTGGCGCTCAGCGTCGGCGTCGTGAAGCTGGAAAACATGACGGCCACTGCCACGATCACCAAGAGCTCGATATAGATCAAGCTAATCGCCTTGATGAGTCCTGAGCCCAGGCTGATCTTTCCGACGAGGAGAATGAAAAAAAACCCCACCACCATGATCGCGGTATTGACCAAAAGAGTGAGAGCCAATCCGCAGTACCGTCCGAGAAGAAATTGATACCGCTGAACGGGCTTCGCAAGGATCGTATAAATGGTCCGCTTCTCAATCTCCTTGCTGACCAAACCGATCCCGACGAAGATCGCGATGATGACACCGAAGAGATTGATGCTTGCCAGCCCAATGTCTTGAATGATCTTGGCCTGCTCCCCCATGGTCAAGGTGCTCAACAGAATCGAACTGCCGATCAAGAGCAGGCCAAAGAACACCAGGTTATAGAGAATCTTGTCTCGGAGATTCTCTTTGAAGGTGTTCAGCGCAATCACAATGATCCGGCTCATCAAAGACCTGCCTTCACCTGTTCAAGAAAAAGGTCTTCCAGCGTGCGCTTGTGCGGCACCAGAGACACCAGCCGGCCGCCCGATCGGAGAACCAGCTCCACAAGAGAGTCCACCCGGCTCGGATCATCCAGTCTGAGCAAGACCTGCGCTCCTCTGCGAAGCACCTTCCCGCCTTGCCTCTCGGCTTCCTGAATGCCGGCGTCGGTCAGCCCCGCGACGACCATTTCGACGGAAGCGACGCCGCTTGTTCCCACCAAGTCCTGGACGGTCCCCACGGCCCGGAGACGTCCCCGTACGAGAATGCCCACCCGATCGCAGATCATCTCGACATCCGGGAGGATATGGGTGCTGAAGAACACGGTTTTCCCTTCTTCCTTGAGGCTAAGTATGATATCACGAACATCCCGCCTCCCAATGGGATCCAGCCCCGACATGGGCTCGTCCAGAACAACCAAGGCAGGGTCATTGATTAACGCCTGCGCCAAGCCGATCCGTTGGAGCATGCCCTTCGAGAATTTTCTGAGCTGGAGGCGACGTGCGTCGGTCAGGGCGACCATCTCCAACAACTCCTCGACTTTCTTCGTTAACGGCGCTCCGCCAAGGCCAAAGAGCTGTCCATAGAAGGTCAAAAACTCCTCTGCCGTGAGATATTCATAGAAATACGGGGCCTCCGGGAGAAAACCCACCTGTTGCTTGATGGTGACGTCCTCGATCGGCCGATCCAGAATCCAGGCCTGTCCGGCAGTCGGGGCGAGCAGGCCCAAGAGCAGTTTGATGGTGGTGGTCTTGCCAGCCCCGTTATGCCCCAGAAATCCGAAGATCTCGCCCTGGTGCACCTCCAGGTTCAAGCGGTCCAATGCCACGACGCGCTGGCGACCGAGGCCGAGACGAAACTCTTTGGTCAGCCCGTCTGTGCGAATCGGGGTCATCGCGGTCTCCTTTTGCCGTACACTTTCAGCCGTTCCTTCATCTCACTGCTGCGCACCGTCTGCGTCTGCGGGTCGTAGAGGTAGCGGCCACCGAACGGCTCGCGGGGCAACGAGCGCAGGAGCCCTGAAGTCACCAAGTCCTCTAAACGCTCGGGTGCCCGTGTGTACCGCTCCCGGTATCGGCTAATGGCCCTCTCGAGCAGCTGGAGATCCCGCTCTACCACGACCTCCTTCAGCCGTTGCTCGAGGATCCGTTTGATGTTCTCATCTGAGGTCTGCTCATACATCTGGGCCAGAAAGTCGATGGCGACTTGCGGCTCCCTAGCCGAGACATAGAGCCGGGTGGCGAAGCTCGCGAGGTACTCGGGCGCCCCAGGGAGGCGGGAAGCCTTGGCGATATAGTCGGCCGCTTTGGCGTCATCATGCAACTCGAAGTAATAGTTGAACCCGAGCAAGAAGGGCAGCGTCCAAACGTCAGGATTGTGCTGGATCCCCTTCTCCAGGATCCGGTTGCTCTCGTCAATGTGGACTACCAGCGTCGTCAGCGCGATGCCTCCGACCTCATAGACCCGGACAAACTTGGGGTCTAATGTGGTGATGATATCCAACGCCCGGTAGATCCAGTGGCCGGCTTCTTCTGTCACCTGACGCTCTCCCATAGCCTGGATAACCTGTATCCAGAGAAGATCGGCCACCACGTGTTGATAACCCAAGGCGGCGATTTTCAAATGCTCGCCTTGAGGTAAGTACATGAACCGCTGAAACTGCGTGATGGGGGCGCGCTGCTCATCAAGCCGGACCTGAAGGAAGTGCAATCCCATGATGAGGATCACAGTAGACGTGGAAATCGCTGCATACTGTCCAGCGCTGCTCATGACGCCTCCACCCTAGCCAATGAACGTCGGAGGTGGTCAAGGTCGACTTCCAGGTACTGTCGCTCAAGGCTCGTGGCAGCCCGTGCTTGGTAGCGTTCTTTGATGTTCAGGATTTCGGTGTATTCCGAGGCTGCCCTCTCTTTCTGCCCAGTCGTTAACAAGAGCTCGGCCAGGTAAAGCCGTGCTGGCAGGAAATTAGGTTCGTAGCTCGTTGCCCGCGTGAACAAGGCCATCGCCTCAGGCACACGCCCCTGGGTCCATTGCAGCTTGCCCAGCTCGAAATAGTTGAAGGGCGAATAGGGATCCAGGTAACTCGCATGTTCATAATGATGTTCAGCCTGTTCCAGCAACGCTTGGCGCTCTTCTCTCGTGGGGGCTTGTTCAGCAAGCAAGACAAAGAGCTGTCCCAACTGATTGGCTAATCGGGCATCCAGTGGGTTCAGTTCCAAGGCGACCTGAAGCTCACTGGCAGCGCCGTGAAGGTGCTGCACCGCCCCGGATTGCAGATAGAGACGAACCTGCGTGGCCGCTACGGCATCGTGGTAGCTGCTGGTGCCGGGGTCGATGTACGTGGCCCATTGATACCAATCCAACGCGTGACCGACACGGCCGACTGCCATTTCGCGTTCTCCCTCGTCAAAGGCGTACCACGCGGCGGCCGGACGGATGACAAGAATGCCCAGCAAGGCAGCCAGAACCACGATCAAAACTGCCCTGATGGGTCGATACGCAAATGGCACCTCCACAACCGAGAAGGAACCGGACGTCCTCATCCGTCGCAGGACCAGGATCAATCCCGCAAAGAGACAGAGGAGAAGGACGATCGCCGGTTCATGAAACACAGAGTCCACGGCACCATGTGTCAGGATACCCAGGATCCCTCCGCTCAGTCCGATGACCACCCCTCTTTCCCAGGGCGCCAGGCCAAGGCGCAAAGTCTCCCTGATTTCCCACCCCAAGTACCCTAGGCCCACCAGAAACATGACCAGCCCCACCACTCCTAACTCCACAGCCATTTGCAAGTAGTCATTGTGGGCAGATTCCGCCCGCTTTGCGAACCGCGCGATTGACCCTTCGATGGGAAAGCGATACCGGAATGAGGTGTACTTGTAGATTCCCAGACCCACGCCCCATGGGTGATCGGCTATCCGCTGCAATGAATTCTTCCAGATGTCCAGCCGGGTAAAGGCGTAGGGGTCTTTCGTTCCGACCGCCAGAATCCTCTGCTGGAGAGGATTGGGAACAAGAGCGCCTAGGACGAAACCCAGCAAGAGGATGCCCAGAAAGGGCTTGCCGAACCGTGAGAGTCCAATGAATGCCACAGACGCCACCAATGCCAGGAGGCCTCCTCGTGATTGGGCCAGCACAAACGCAAGTCCGACCACCAATGCCGTGAGCCACAACAGGGGTTTTGCCCATCTGCAGCCATCTTCTCGTCCCCGGAAGCACAGTAGCCCGAAGGCAACCGCAAAGGTGGCCACCTCGTAGGTCGCGAAAAAGTTAGGATTGAAGAACGTCCCGGTGGATCTGAGCTGGCGAAGCCACAGATATTGGTACATCCCCACCCAGGCTTCGAAGAGACCCATCCCCAGGATCACCATCACCAGAGCCCGAACCTGCCAGGGCGAGTCAACAAGCAGCAGAACGAAAAACAGCATCAGTGCATAGCTGAAGAGGCTGAGGAGCCACTGGAGACTGATCGCGGTGTACGGAGACCAGACGATGGAGAGAGTAGCCCACCCCAGAAAAATCGCCATAGGGACGAAGAGCCGGCTCCACGGCACAGTGATCCGCCCGGATTTCAACGAGGCAATGGTCCAGACCGTCGCAGCCACCAGGAGGGTGAGTCGGATGATCAGGACCGGCAGATGCGTGGTCCCGCCGTCGATGAGCGGCGCGAAGATCGTGAGACCGCCCAGGACGACGAGCGGACTATAAATGCGACGGGATTCTTGTACTGGCATGGAGAGGCGTCACGAAGACACCCATGCCCTGTTTGCACTCTGCAACAAGAATCGAGGGCCCCCACTCGGGGGCCCTCTTTTCCTGTTCCTGTCAGACCCTAATGGTTAACTGGCCACATCGTTGGCCGTATTGACCAGGTTCCGTACGTCATTGATCGTCCACTCATCACAGGTGTTATCACCGTCAATATTGCCTCTGGCCCCGGACGTGAACGCTGAGGCGGTAGCAACAGGCGCAACAACTGTCGTCACGCCATTGCAAATAGTGGCACTTCCGACGGTGTTGATTTGAGCGTTATTATAGGAGAACGTGTACTTCGGTGACCCGGCCGGAGCGTAGCCAAGGCCGGTGGGCAGGACACTGAACGTTCCATTCTCGGCGAAGTACGACGTCGCGGTGGTGAAGATACCGCCAAGCCCCACCTTAGCCTCCGACTGCCGGGACTTGGCCTGGTAGGTCATGAAGTTCGGGATGGCGATCGCCGCCAAAATCCCGATGATCGCGACCACGATCATCAATTCGATCAAGGTGAAGCCCTTGTTCCCTTTCATCCGATCCAACATCGCAAACCCTCCTTGTGGTTAAACGTTATCCTTCACGACCGTACCATCCGCTCTTCTTGAATCCTCTCACCCCTAGCCCACGGTCGCCTTTCTTCTTTGTAAAAAGCAATACCCGTGCCGTCACCGGGCAACCATCTTGGCCAGGAAAACGTCCAAAAGTCAGGAACCGTGACTCTGAAGCTTCCGAGAAGATGGCAATTTGTGTCTGAGAGGCCGTCACAAATTGTCGCCCCTTTAGCTGGTAACATCATTGCTGGTATTCGTGAGAATTTTGTTGTCATTGATGATCCAATCGTCACAGGTGTTATCACTGTCGATATTGCCCCTCGCTCCGGCCGTGAATCCTGCTCCTGAAGCTCCTACTCCGGCTGGAGCGCTGTTGACGTCGCACGGAGCCGTTGCGGTGCTCCCACCGACAATGCGTGTAGGTGTACCACTGACGTCAAACCAGTAGGAATACCTTGGTGACCCGACCGGCGCAAAGCCGAGCTGACCGATATCTGTGATCACATACGTTCCGTTTTGCGCGTACATCACCGTGGTGGCGGCCATGAAGGTACCCGCAAGCATGGACTTGACCTCTGCCTGCCGAGCCTTGGCCTGGTAGGTCATAAAGTTCGGGATGGCAATGGCCACCAGGATGCCGAGGATCGCCACCACGATCATCAACTCGATCAAGGTGAAGCCCTGGGATCCCTTTGGCACGCGATTGGGCATCGAGAATCCTTCTGCCAACACGAGAGAAAGAGCCCTTTCCCTGGCGGCTAGACAGTAGAACCCGTCACTGGTTAAGCAATTACTCTGCCAGCCACGGGCGGCTGATCCTCAGAGATAAAACACAGGGTTATTAGGCCTGACCGCTCCCCAGTCATCGGGGAAGACGATTCGTGTCACCGTGTAGGCCCCAAATTGCTACCAGATGACAGCGCCTTATTGGAAAGCCCCTGCTGCGATTTCCGGATTCGCTCCTCCGTGGCCGGATCCCCGAATCCCTTCGCCTTGAACCGTTCCGCAAGCTTGTGATTCGCCGGATCGAGTTCCAGCGAGCGGAGCCAGGCCTCTCGAGCATCGCCCAGGAGACTCTGGCTGAGGTAGATCTCGCCCAGGTGCTCGAGAAAGACGGGGTCGTCGGGCACCACGGCGACGGCCCGTTTCATTTCTTCCAGGGCCTCCTGGAAGCGGCCCATCTTGTAATGGGCCCAGGCGAGACTGTCGAGATAGTAGCCGTTCTGGGGCTTGACCGCGAGCGCCCGTTGGATCAACACCACCGCTTCTTCCAATCGCATGTCGCGCTCGGCATAGGTATAACCCAGGTAGTTGAGCGCATCGGCGTGCGTGGGATCCAGCCGGATGGCCTCCTCCATCTCATGGACCAGCTCGTCGAACCGGCCCATCTTGTCGTACGCAGTCCCCAGGTTGAAATGGAGGTCGGCGCTTTCGGGATTGCGCAGCAGCCCCTCGCGAAAGACCGCCACTGCTTCCTCTTGGCGCGACGCCTGGAGCAGGGTCAGGCCGAGCAATAGATACGCCTCCGTCATCTTGGGGTTGAGGACGATGACCTGCTGGAAATGCGGGAGTGCCTCGTCATTCCGCTTCAGACGATACAGCAGGTAGCCAAGATGGAGATGCGCGTCGGAGTACCGCGCGTCGGCCTGGATGATCGTCCGGTATTCGGCGATGGCTTTGTCGAACTCCTTCATCTCTTCATACAAGTAAGCCAGATGATCGCGGACTCGTAGCTCCTGCGGTCGCAAGACGAGTACGCGCTTGATCTGCTCGACCGCCTTGACATAGTCCTTCAGCTCCCCGTAGATCAGCCCGATCCGGAGCTGGGCGTCCACGTCATCGGGGGATTCCTGGA
>Ga0209689_1004521_pt1 | contig 10051 bp, 10 predicted proteins | sample GraSoiAngelo_149_FD_187119 | JGI IMG/M metagenome (GOLD analysis project Ga0209689, IMG submission 187119) | Grasslands soil microbial communities from the Angelo Coastal Reserve, California, USA - 14_1009_09_30cm (SPAdes) (version 2) | ecosystem: Environmental > Terrestrial > Soil > Grasslands ...
CCAAGGGAAAGGGCAGTGGATGCATCGATCAGGGTCCCCATCGACAGGAAGAAAAACACTATGAACGCGTCCTTGAGAGGCAGAATCTTCTCTCTGACATACCTTGATTGCTTGACGGGCATAAAGAATCCGACCAGCAGTGCCCCAATCGCGGGCGAGAAACCGAGATAGTCTGAAAGTACCCCGAATAGGAAACCGAAAGACAAAGCGAGGAGAAACGCGACCTCCCCGATCTCGAGCTCGTACTGGCTCACCTTGTTGATCAGCCGCGGGCCGAGGTATCTGCCGAACCCGAAGCTTGCGATGAACAAGAAAAATCCCTTTGCCGCGATGAATAATAGCCCTGACGCCTGAAGCTGGCCTCCCCCAGCAAGCTCAGGAGTAAGAAAGAGCAAGAAGACCGCAATTACATCTTCCACAACCATCACCATCATTAGCGCAGTGAAATTTTCATCATGCTCAGGGGAGCGATCGAGAATCAATTTTGCAACTATAGCCGTGCTGCTGAGACCAAGGACAGACCCAAGAAAGAGCGCCGTCCCCAGGTCCCAGCCAGCAGAAAGAGCTGACAGTACACTGGCGGAGAAGGCGACAAGAAACTCCACCGTACTCAGAACGAGGACTCTTGACCCGACCTCCCCAAACTTGCGTGGATCGAGTTCGAGCCCTACAACGAACAAGAGGAGAATTATTCCGAGGGTCGCTAGAAAGTCAATGGCTCTTGTGTCCCGGATCAATCCGAGACCAAAGGGTCCAACGAGCATTCCTGCGACCAGTTGGCCGACAATCATCGGGAGGCCTAATCGGTAGAACAGGAGACTGACGAGGAGAGCTGCGGCCACCGCGATTCCTATATCCAGTAGGAAAGTTGTCTGCAAGAACGGGCCTGGATTAGTCGCACCTGAATGGCTAAAGCACTTTCTCAATCGAAACTTGAGTCTCAGAACCAATGAATGAGATTCTAGCTCTACTCCTCCGAATGGTTAACTAGTTGTTTCATTCCATTTCGTTCGCAGGACCTGTAGTCGAGCACCCAAAATCCTCTGGACCTACAGTACTAGGAGAGAAGGCTTCTTTACTCCAGCCTTTCTGGGTCGTTCAAGGTATCTGGAGCCCATAATGAACCCAACACTCGGAATAGCGAGCCCGGAACCAAGGAGAAAGTACGCGTTCTTAACAGTATTCTCCGGTTGAGGGAAATAGAACCATTTCACACTGTAAGCCCGGAAGCCGGAAAGGGTGACATTCACATTCCCTACGTCCGATGCCACCTTGAAGAGCAATGCACCGTCTGTAGGCCTGAACTGTCCGATAACCTGACCCTGCGAAGGATGCACGTGGTCGAAACTTGACTGTGAAATGATTTTAAAGGATTCGCCCTGTGAAAGAAGGGTCAGAGAGAGCTCTTCCCGAATTCCTGGGACGGGAGCCTGATCGGCACGGTACCATTCGTACAATGATTGATTCCAATAGTCGGCGGCAGTGTAGTTACCTCCTTGTGGCGTAACTAGTCTAACAATCAAAGGGAACCTTGAGTACGCATCACGCATTACAAGATTGGATTCCACTCCGTAGAGCCCGTCTCCTGAATAGATATAACCAGAACATCCATAGAGCTTGCCCGGTTCGAAGATCATGTAGTCGCTATCGCAATTTGTCTGAATTGTCGCCTTCTGAACGTTAGTCGATGATAAGGCGAAGACCCCGTTTCCTAAGAGGATGATCCCCAAGACTGCCAGTGCCATGAAGGATATGCGGGCAATCTTTAGACGCTGTGGGGTCTTGAAGAAGGCGGGGCTCACCAGCTTCACAGGCTCCTCTATTCGGGACATCAATGCGAGGCCTGCTCGTCCCAGGTCAGACAAGTCATACTTGCCCTCCGCCGTCTTCTTGAGTAGACCGTCAAGACCTTCGAGATGATAACTTAGGTGAGCACTCTCAATGTCTACCTGCTGAAGAACATCGGTGAAACTCTTCGGGTCTGAAGCTAATATTCTCAGAATTTTTCTCCGGAGAGGATGCTTTAAGGAAGCGAATATGAGAGAGTACGTTTCTTCTTCCGACAAGCTTCTACCCGCCTAGAGAATGGTCTGGATCACAAGATTAGCTTTTTTCTAAAGAAAGCTTTACTCAGGGGAACTTTACATGATTGCCCTTGAGAAGCCCTTCCCAAGAGAATAATAGTACCATTCAGTAGGAGCGGGCCCCTAGGGCCCGTAGTCGAGCCAGGACCAAGACGTGGGCCTTCGGAGCGGTTTCAGCGCGAAGAGAGCCCAAAATCGTGGGTTCGAATCCCACCGGGCCCGCTTTTAACCCTCTGACTAGACCAACCAGAGTAAGTTGCTTCTGGAAACAACCTAAGGTAGAGGCCGCGGCAGTAGCCTATTCTTTCTCTGTATCGAGAACCCGATATGTTTCGCGAATTGTGAGGTATCAGTCGCTCTAAGGGTCAGAGTGTAGCAGGTTTTTCGCCTCTCGTAGAGTCTACCCGTCCGAGGGTCCTTGAGAATTGAACCTGCTGGCTTGCAAACGTATGGGTTTCGCGTCATAATTCCGCACTTGAAGAGAAGATCCCTGACGTAGAGTAAGAGATGCATGTCGGTATTGTAAATTGAAAGTCTATTTCGACTTATCGTCCCCTCGCCATCGAATAAGGCTCTGAGAAAAGATGTTCTGCATTGGTAGCAGTGTTCGATATACGTTTTCAGTCGTTGCCATCCTCCGCTTAGGAACCTATGCAGAATGATACTGGAACCTTGAACTATCCACCTCTTTCTTTTCTCGCTCCACCGAACTTGGTAGGGATTCGGCCTGACCAGAATCTTCGCAAGGCATCTGCTAAACTCTTTGGCGAAATCACGGTCCGTTACGCTGAGCAGCATCTCGTAATTGTATCCATGAACGTTAAGATTCCCGTCGCCAGCGATCACACCAATCACGTAGGCTAATTCTGGAGACGCGTCTGTGGGGAATTTGTTCGTTCTACCCGATGGGTTATGGATTCCTCGGACCCATTCGCTTATCGAACCTTTCGACAACCTTATACGAGTAGATCCGAAGATGTCGGTTTGTATTTGTCGATAACTTATCGAAAGCTTGGCAAGCTCCGAGACACGAGAGCGTAATCCCACCCTGACCTCGAAAGGTAAGTATTTCCGGATGCGAGCTTCGTTTTCGACGGGCAACAAGATACGATCAAGAAGTCTTCCTCTTCTGGAGATGCTCGTAGTATTCGCACCTAAAGTCATACGTATTGTCCTCGGGTCACCTCACAAACCGGCTAGGTTGCAACACCTAGACGCGGGCAAGTGGACCCATATTTTGCAGAACAGGTCAGCGAAAGTGATGTTGCTGCACCATTTCAGTTCAAGGTGAACAAATAGATAGGCACACGAGAAACGGTACCCCAACCGCACCTCACTTTTCGAGCTAGAAATCCTATGCAGAGTGGGTCAAGCAAAAAAGCAAGAGAAGATGATCTAGGAACCCACAGGAATGTTTCTACGCATTAGATGGCGGTAGACCCAAATCGTTAGTTCTGAACCGTTAGCTTGCACCTTACTGGGCTCGCCATTAATTGTGCAACGCAGGACGTGATCTACCTGAGGCAGATTCGTGAAGAGAACATGATGGAGAGTAGTCGCATCAGGGAGCAGTTGACTCACGAGGAATTGGTTAACAGAGTCAACCGGAGGCCGAGGCGACGCAGACCGGAGACGTAGACACCTCTCGGAACCTCCGGCAAACTGACCAGTTGAAAAGAGAGGCCGGAGAGTCGGGGTCGAGTTGATCTTCTAGTATGGCGATGTTGGTGTCCAGGCGACCAGCGTCTCCACTGCCGTTACTCCGTTGATGCTACCTAATTTCTTAACGGAAGTTTCCAGGAGCTCCTCTGGACTATAGCCGTGGAATGCAACGAATACGTCGAACTCTCCAGGAATCACGTGGGCTTCGACAAAGTTCGGGAAGGTCTTGATCTTTTGCAGAACGGTCTTGAAAGTGCCCCTCACCTTCACCAGTGCGAAGGCGATAGGATCCTCCGATTCGTCCTTTTTCGCGTTCGAGATTTTCTGCAGGGAAATCCCTGTCTGGGTAGACGCGATCCCCTTGATTTTTCTGATCTTCTCGACGATGTTGAACGTCTTGTTGGGTTCGTTGGTTCGTAGCTTGATGACAAGATCGAATCTGCCTGTTACGGGTGTGACTGATTCAACGTTTTCGATCTTTCGTAGTTGGCTGATGGCGCGTGTTATTCCTCCCTTGACGTTCGCGAAGACCCAGCTGGTCTGGTCGGATTTCAGCATTTTTTCCGCTGATGCCGTTGGCAGAGGATCCGGCTATTTCCAGTGAGGCGTACCTAGAATGCCAGTTAGAGGTAACGTCAATACGATACAGTCAAGGATCGGCGGGTTTCATGGAAACTTGGAGAAGAATAGAACGTCAATCGATAACTTGAGTCTTTATCCAGTCTTCCAGAACCGCCGCGGTACGATCAAGCCTCTTGAAGTAGATCGCACGTCCCTTGTGGGGGTTGAAAGAGTGGTCCGCTCCCTCCACCGTGTGCAAACTAGCCTTTGGTCCAAGTTGTGAAACCAGATCCTCCACTTGCTCTGGTCGCGCGTTAGGGTCTCGTGTCCCTGAGATAAACAACATGGGTTTCGAGATCTGGGAGAGGTGTTTGACCCCGAGTTCTTCCGGTCTTCCCGGCCGGTGGATGGGATAGCTGAGATAGTAGAGCCCATCGACATCGCTTCTCCCAGGTTTGTCTGCCACAACATGGGATGCGACGGCCGCTCCCATCGACAGTCCTCCTATGACCAACTTCTCTGGTCTCAGGCGCGACATGACTTCGTCGAGGACCTTTCGATAACATCCCACGAGGACGTTCTTCGGGTCCGGGGTTCTAGTCAATCGAAATTTGGCCTCCATGTAAGGAAAGTTGAATTTGACGGTGAAGAAACCTCGGCGCGCCATTTCGACATGGAAAAATGTGATGAGGGGAGAACTCATTGATTTTCTAGCGCCGTGAGCAATAACTATCGTTGTAGAATCCGACAGGTTTTTGCCCGGAGGCGACCCGTAGACCGCACTGATCTGCCGCTTCCCGCTCCATGGAATCCGTTTGGTCTCCAGGTTTATCGATGTGGGCGGGATTTTCAAAGCGAGTCTTGCGCTCGGTATCGTCAGTTAGTATGGTTACTGGGTTGGAGGTGGCTGGGTCGAGGGGATAGCTTAAAAAAGAAACATTTAGTCATTCGGCGGCTACAACCATGAATGAGACGACCCTCTCTTTTAGGACGAACATGCGGAAACTTTGGGCAGACCACGCGATCTGGACCCGCCAATACGCCGTTTCAGCACTCGACAATGCACCCGATATGGTAGCGGCAAAAGAGAGACTCTTGAAGACTCCTGACAACATCGGCAACTCCCTCGTCCCGTTCTATGGCGAGGGAACGGGCAGAAAACTCTCAGAACTCTTGAGGAAACACATCCTTCTAGGCGTTGACCTGATCGAGTTCGCAAAAGCCGGAGACCAGAAGAATTTCGAGACGCAAGATAGCAAGTGGACCGTGAACGCTGAGGAGATAGCGGGGTTCCTAAGCCAGACGAATCCTCACTGGACCAAGGACGACATGTTTGACCTACTTCACCAGCACCTTACTCTGACAAAGAAACAGGTCGAAGCGCGACTTGACAAGAGATGGAACGATGATGTTGCAGCTTTCGACGATGTTTTCACTGAGATTAACACGGTCGCGGACACGATCTCGCAAGGCATCATGAAACATTTCCCCGACAAGTTCTAGCAGAGACCGGAATTAGCGCTCATCAACCGTTACCGACGGCCGATGAGTAGGACATGCGCTGGAAGTTGGAACTTCCCGAGGCTAGAATAGAAACTCTAACAATAGGAGCAGGTGCTCCGGACTTCGGGAATCTGCTCGGCGTAGACGGGGAACGCTACTCTCTTTCATCCTTCCAAAATAAGAGACTGCTCGTCCTGCTATTCATCTCAAACGGCTGCCCAACAGTAAAGGCCTGTCAGGATCGGATGATCAAGATCCAAAGAGACTACTCAACGAAAAACGTACAGCTGCTGGCTCTGAACTCAAACAACTCGTACCTCTCTCCGGCCGATACCTACGCAGAAATGGTCCTGAGAGTACAGGAGAAAGGTTTCAACTTTCCATACGTCAAGGATGAAGATAGGACTGTTGCCAGGGCCTATGGAGCCCTCTGTACGCCCCATGTCTTTCTGCTCGATGAGGAACGGAAGCTTCGCTACAGGGGTCGAATAGACGATTCTAGGAATCCCGAGAGAGTCACAGTCAACGATTTGCGAAACGCGATAGAGGATCTCCTAGCCAACAAGTCGGTTCGAGTATCCGAGACAACGCCCTTCGGCTGCAGCATCGTCTGGTAATTCGGCAAGAAGCTTGTCTCGTCTCTTGTTGAAGGCAGGTCATGTCTACAAACGGTTCACTTTTGCCAGCGGAAAGAAGGTAACTCTGCGCGTAATCAGATGGGAAGACCTTGACGGCCTTCTCTCCTTCATCAACAGCCTTGTGAAAGAGAAACAGAGAGACTCAAGATCAGGCCTGTACTCGGGATTTGACACGAAGGTCACCCGTGAGGAAGAAGCCAGGTGGCTCGCACAGACCCTAGTGGAAATAGAAGGAGGAGAGGTCATAAACGCAATCGCCGAAACCGGTGGAAAAATAATTGCAAATGGTGAGGTAACAAGGGGCAGATACAAAGACACACGTCACCATGGACACATGGGGCTAACTATGATCAGTGGATACAGGGGACAGGGCATAGGACGTGTGATCATCGAGACTCTCGTTCGAGAAAGCCGCAGAGCAGGACTGAGGACCCTAGAGGTAGAGTTTCTCGCGGAGAATGATGCAGCCCGACGAGCCTACCAGAAAGGAGGATTCAAGCAAGCAGGAATAATCCCCCACAAAATCTTTAGAGACGGAAAATACTTCGATGGCCTAATTATGGCCAGAGAACTATGATGGATTCTGTTCTCAGAGGGAAAGCGGCTTCTTCTTGAGTTACCACTTTACTGGGTCTTGCGGTTTCTCCTGGCTCCTCCAGAGATATAGCGTGGCTATGGAGCAATACGGATGCCAATTTCTCGACAATTGTTCGAATTTTTCTCTTGTTGGTAGTTTTCTAAGTCGGTAGATTTTCTGGGCAGCTTTCCTCAGCCCAAGATCGTCGACTGGTAGGACGTCTGTTCGTCCTAGGACGAAGATGAGAAACATTTCCGCGGTCCATCTCCCGATTCCCTTTATCTCGTCGAGTTCTTTCACGACGTCCTCGCTTGGAAGATCGGAAAATCGTTTGAGGTCCAGCTTGCCGTTCTCGATTTTCTCGGATAGATCTCGGATGTATCGAATCTTCTGCGGGGATAATCCGCTTGCGCGCAGGTGTTTCTCCTCAGTATCGAGGTATTGGCGGGGCCGAGGAATCTTGCCATCGTAGATTTGTTTGAACCGGTTGAGTATCGCACGCGCTGCGGCTCCGGCCAGTTGCTGGAATATTATCGAGCCGACCAGCGCCTCGTAGTGATCGTCGTCCAACCGAAACTCGTAGGGTCCAAGGCGGCTGATGATCTTTGCGAGGGTAGGGTCGTTTTTCTTTAGGTGTTTCATTCCCTGCATCCATACGCGTTTCTCAGCCAGGTTGGCTTCTACCAATTTTTGAGTCAATCCTGTTCCCCTTCAAGCCTTGAATAGTGAGCGCTGGTTGAAGGAGACTTGTCAATGGTACTCTCGGACAAAGAGATCTCTTCTGCAATCAAGAACGGAGAGCTGAGAATCCTCCCTCCGGAATTCAAGCTGAATCCTGCAGGAGTGGACCTGCGCGTTGATCGGAATATCCAACTTAAACCGAAACAACATTTGCTAGTCGCTAGCATCGAACGAGTCGAACTCTCTCATCGTATTGTCGGATTTTTACATCTTCGCTCGTCTCTGGCCCGTGAAGGATTGTTTGCGAGTCTTGCTCTGGTGGATCCGGGCTTTCGCGGGCAGCTCACTGTCAGTCTCTATAATTCTGGAGACAGCGCTGTCAATCTCGCGAAGGGTGAGAGGTTCATCCAGCTCTCTCTGTTAAGACTTGGAAAGCCCGCGATCAAAGAATACGTCGGACGCTACCAGAATAGTAGCGGAGTAGTTGCGAGTCGTCGCCGAAAAAAATCACACATGCCAAAAATGGAAAGCGTTATACATGGTAGCAGTGGCTAAGGTGCCGATACAAGAAATGAAGGACACTTCACGCATTCTAGATCTCAAGTACAAACTCATGACGATAGAACTGCTCAACCTAGCCAAACAACGGTTCACCTATCGAGAACTCTCGGCCATGGTTCACCTACCTGAAACAGTTCTGAGCCGGTACGTGAAAGGACACGTCTTACCGACAGCACAGCGAGCCGAAGAGATCAACAAGACACTCCAAAGATACATGAGCCTAGACAAAGAACTTCTAGAGAGAATTCATTTCGACGATGGCGGATATTTTGACAACACAGCGATCATCGGCGACACGTTGTTGATGGAGCGAGCGGTCCAACATGCGGTGGGCAAGTTCGCGGGAAAAAGAGTTACAAAAATCATGACTGCGGCGGTTGACGGAATACCGCTCGCAACTCTCCTGGCGCACCGGCTTGGCGTTGGACTGCTTGTCGCCAAGAAAGCCAGAGAAGTTGGGGTGAGAGAGTTTATTGAGGAAATTTTCGTGCCTCCCAAAACCGCTGTTGTGTTGAGCTTGTTCGTTCCGAGGGACGCGATCAAGAAGACGGACTGCGTGCTAATCGTGGACGATATCATTGATAGTGGGGAGACACAGCGGGCGATGATGAAGATCATTCAGAAGGCGAAGGCGGAGGTCATAGGAATCTACGCTCTCGTGTCCATTGGGAGCGATTGGAAGGCGCGTATCGAGTCAGCTGGAAACGTCCCTGTGGAGGTGGTAACGCCGGTTATCAAGAAGGAGCCGAAGGAGAAGGAGAGAGAGTCAAGAGAGACGAGAGAAGTTCGGGAAATATCCGCCTAAAACCTACTCTTTCTCAGTAGAAAAGGTATACGGTTATCCGTCCGGCCGAGACCGAAAAGCTCTCTCCAAATATTCCTGCGGGAACAAACATCCCCTTCCGAGATAATCTCCTCTTCTTCAACTAACCTTCTGCTGGTGGAGACCTTTCTTTTCTGTAACGTTTTTTTCTCGTAACTTTTTCTTTTCCCGTAACTATTTCTTCTTCGTTAACTATTATGTGACCCCCCGGGATGGTCGATTTTCCCGCGCCCCGCCCTTCGTGAAACGTTGAGAATTCCACGTTCACCACTCCCTGCCACGGCAGTCTTCCTTCGTGAATCAGCCAAACATGGCCCGGATATTCTCGGCCAAGGGCTGACGAACTACCCCGCGATCCGTCACAATCCCGGAAACCAGCTCCGGGGGAGTAATATCAAAAGCCGGGTTCAAAGCCCCGACATTCCGAGGAGCAAAACGCCTACCGCCAACCGACAAGACCTCTCGCTGGTCCCGCTCCTCAATAACCACCCGGGACACGTCCGTCACCAGATCTAGGGTTGACACGGGCGCCGCCACATAGAAAGGAACACCGTAGAACTTCGCCCCAAGCGCGATCGGCAAGGTCCCGATCTTGTTCGTGACATGCCCCGTCCCCAAGACCCTGTCCGCACCCACGACAACCTTGTCCACCACGCCCTGAGCCATCAGTTGGGCGGCCGCACTATCACAGATCACCCGGACCGGAATCCCGTCCCTCGCCAACTCAAACGCTGTCAACCTCGACCCCTGCAACAGCGGCCGCGTTTCCGTCGCGATCACGGACACTCTCTTTCCCTCTTCAACAGCGGACCGGACCACCGCCAACGCCGTGCCATATCCCGCTGTCGCGAGAGACCCAGCATTACAATGAGTCAGCACAGTATCCTCATCTTCAATCAACGCCGCACCGAAGCGTCCGATCTTGTGAGCAGCCTCAAGCTCCTCCCGAAGAATCATATCC
>Ga0209689_1004524_pt1 | contig 10049 bp, 11 predicted proteins | sample GraSoiAngelo_149_FD_187119 | JGI IMG/M metagenome (GOLD analysis project Ga0209689, IMG submission 187119) | Grasslands soil microbial communities from the Angelo Coastal Reserve, California, USA - 14_1009_09_30cm (SPAdes) (version 2) | ecosystem: Environmental > Terrestrial > Soil > Grasslands ...
GGGTGGACGTCTTATTGTTTTGAGGGCCCCGAACTTTGGATGGAATTTGGCTCTCAATCTTAAGATCGATGGGAGAACGGCCGCCAACATTGTGCAAGGACGGCGCTACGATCACTTCGCTCCGGCGGGGAGGTCTTTGCTGTGAATTGTCCGTTGCAGTTCTTCACCGCTGACCCGTACGACGTTGAAGCTGCTAGCCTCTCCCGCCCAGCTTCCACTGTCATTAAGTTCGACCCAGTGACCAGGCAGACGACTTCCAGTAAACGCGGGTACCCAAACCCAATGGCGCCCTTTCTTCACGGTTACAGATGCCCGCGACGCTGGCGCTGCACCCAGATCAAAATTCAGTTGTGTCGGCTCACCTGACTCGAGCGTTGTATTATTGATGGACGTTTTGACGGCACCCTTTACAACCAACGTGACTCGGTAATTGCCTGCCGGGAGACCCTCTAAAATGTAACGGCCGTTTACATCGGTCTTAACGGTTGTGAGCAATCTCCCGCCATTTTTCGTTTCGATCCGAATATCCGCGCCTTCTACAGAATGCCCCCTGGCATCCTTGACGATCCCTTCCAGCACCGAGCTGGCAGCCCATGCGCTTGCGGTAAAAAGAACCAAGCCAATGAAACCAATTCGAAGTGACGTGAGTAAGAGCATAAATAAATATTCCTTTCACTTGTCTTTTAGCAGCGCAGGAGCTTTGTCACAATATCCAGTTCGCGAACTTTGATAAGGCCAGTTTAGTTCCTCGAAACTTCTCGGTCTCGCATCATGCGGCAATAGCCAGTTAGGAATAGCCGGGCATGCGCAGTTTTGCTTTGGCATACGTGATTCCATTGTTTTTTGATAATACACGTGCAAACTGAACACTAATTCGCGAAAGAGGGCAGTTGGGGTTATGTCCGATAGAAAATCGCTTCTGAACAAGAGACGGCGACATTCAATCATCGCGTTTGAAATGATTCGGCTCGACCGGACCGCGGCTGAACCATTGCACGAGCAACTATACCGCCAAATCCGCGATGAGCTGAGATCGGGCAGTTTTACCGGCGGCGCGTCTCGGCTTCCTTCCTCTCGAGCTCTGGCTGTAGACTTGGGAATCTCAAGATTGACAGTTAACCTCGCATTTTCGAAGCTTTACAGAGAAGGCTACCTGCGCTCGAAGGCCAGATCGGGAACGTTTGTAGCGCATCCGCTCCCTGAAACTTTTTTGACTGCTAACAAACCGAAAGCGTATCGGCTAGTTGGGCATCGACCTCGCATCTCCGGCCGAGTAAGAGCAATTCCGGATCAGCGCGTAGGGAAACAGTTTGATCTCGGAGCGCTGGGCGCCGGAGCAGGCGTCTCCTTAGTTCCCGGACTTCCAGCAGTCGATGAATTCCCCATCGATATCTGGGAACGGCTCAGATCGCAGGTGCTCGCACAAAAGGGTGCCCTTCTACTGCGCCATGCATCGAGTCGTGGCGATGCGGATCTGCGCAAAGCAGTTGCAACTTACCTCTGCGATTTTAGAGGGGCACGCTGTCATCCGGATCAAATCCTGATCGTCGGGGGGATGCAGCAGGCGATGCTAATCAGCGCCATGGCGCTGCTGGACCCGGGCGAGGCCGTATGGATTGAAGATCCTGGTTTTCATCAGGCGCGTAGAGTCTTTACTTTAGCAGGCGCTAAAGTGGTTCCGAAGCCGCTGGATCAGGAAGGAATTGTGATCGCGCGATCGCCAAAAGAAAATCAGCCAAAAATTATCCACGTAACACCTTCGCATCAGTACCCGCTCGGCATGACAATGAGTTTCGAGCGCAGGACCGCGCTGCTCGATTTTGCGCGCTCTCACAATGCATTCATTTTTGAAGACGACTTTTACGCGGAGTTCCGCTTTACCGGGGCGCCGCTCCCTTGCCTGCAGGGAATCGACAATTTCAGCCGGGTCATTTACGCCGGAACGATGAGTAAAATTCTTTATCCTTCCTTGCGGCTGGGCTACCTCGTTGCGCCAGAGCAGCTGATCGATCCGTTGGTCAAAATCCGCAGCACAATAGACCAACACTCGTCGGCGATCGACCAGGCTACACTTGCGCGTTTCATAACCGAAGGATTTTTCCTGAGCCATGTCAAACGAATGCGAAAACTCTACGCCGAGAGGCGAGAGTTCTTCATCAAAGAATTCAACAAATTGCTCAGTGATCGCTTCATCCTCCAGATTCCGGAAGCCGGACTAAACTTCGTCGCCTGGCTTCGATGCGATGCAGATTTCGCGAGAGTCGCGCGTGTCCGGGCCGAGATCGGAATCAAACCATCCCCGCTATCATTTTATTGCATCCAGGCGAAGCTCAAGCCAGCATTTGTTTTCGGTTTTGCTGCCTGGACACCGGCGCAAATTCGGGAAAGCCTCCTCAGGCTAGCGTCTGCACTTAAGTAAGGAGGGGAGTCTCCCCGCCTCAGCAGATCGAATCGCCGGATTTGAAAACATGATCCGCGCGCTCAATCGTGAGCTTTGATCAGCCCTTCGATAATCTGGGGTTTCTGAGTGATAAATTTAGACAGATGCTCTTTTACATAGTCCGCAGCCAGGTGCACTGACTCATCAGCACCGGCCTTGTCGCTAAAGACGCTGACCGACGCGCCCTCGCCCTTACCCGTATCGAGCCAATAGTAGCGCACAAATCCCTTGGCCTTCTTAACGATGGGCACGAACTCCTCGCGTACGCGGCGGTCGATCTCTGCGCTGTCCTTCGGATTAAAATGGTAGTGGCGAATGACGGCGAACATAATACTTCTCCCTAGCTGGAATTTCCGCTTTGCAACTCTATTTCTGCGCAAGCGATATGTCCGCCGCCATTTCGTGTCAACTCCGAATCGCTGATTCGAGTTCCACAAACGCGGTCAACGCTTTTCGTCGTCGCGATGTGCGTCAGCAATCCAGATCGTTCGCCCCTGGAATCAATCGCGAGACACGCCCAAACTCCAACCGGCTTTTACGCAATACGTCGCAGCTACGTGATCTCGCCGCAAGCGCAGTCCGTGTATTCGGATGGGATAGCGACAAGCCTGTGGTACAATTGAATCAGCTCGTGATCACTCAGGAACAACTGAAGCAGATTCGAGAGGCGCGTCGCACTATGCTCAAAGACGGCGGGGAAGCGCGCTGAAGTAAGATGGCACCACGTAACCGAGAGTGGCTAACGCGGGCGCGAAAGATCTGCCGGCCAAGTGCTCTCAGATCTTGACGCGCCCTCGCCGTAGCGTCACACTCGCAAACAAGATGCCTACCGCCGTTGAGTTCGACAAACAGATCCGCGCGATACACGACGCGGACTTCAAGGAATTCGAGACCGAGGTTGTTCGCCAGAAAGCCCTAAGCGATCGCGCCGCCAAGTTCGAGAAGCAGCGCGAAGCCCGCCGACGCGAATTTCTCAAGAGTATCGGCGTGAATCTCACGAACTTTGACCGCGAGAACGACAAGGACCAGCGTGCTCAGGAAAAAGAACTCAAGGCTTTTGTCGGCGAGTTCACACCCAAGAGCATCAGGCGGCGGAGTCTGCAGGCGGCCGACGCCAAAGACGCCGCGCTCAGAAGCGACGCGCTGGCGTCAACGGCTCACCTGGTTCTTCCGGCGTATGCCTCGACCATTTTTGCAGCTGATCGCGCGCTCATAAAGGACGTAGGCGGCGAAGCGGGCAACGGCGCCATCAACAGCGGCTGGGTGTTCCCCGACGAGCCGGGCAAAATTCGCATCAAAGACACTAGCCACAACCCTGTGGTGTGTTTCCAGGCGGTGGCCGAGAGCCCGCCGCCCGAATTCAATGTCCACTTTGCGTTTATCCCAGCAACCACGGCGAACTATGAGATGACCGCCGTCCTCGCGTTTCACGGGTTCTACGTCTTGCGCTCGGACGATAGTTGGTACAACTGCCGCTCCGCGCAGGTTCAGTTAAAGGCGCGCATGAACGTGCGCCAGTACGTGGACTTCGCCTGGAAGGATTTCCCCCTTTTGATCGACCGCGAAGAAAGTAATGCTGAGGAAGTGACCAACTATGATCGAACCGGTTTCTTCGACTACACGACGGTGTTGAAAGGGGGAGACCCGGTGGTGGTGACGTTCAAAGGAATCGTCGACGCGTTCGCGCGCGGCGGCGGAGCGTATGCCGAATTGAATTTTGAAGCAGGGACAGCCAACTATATAGAGCCGCTGCTGCTATCGGTGAATCAGGTCTAGGAGCTCGTAGACACCTCGACTTAGGCTGTGTTGCTCGTGGTAATCCGCGCGGTTTCGATTGTTGTTATGTCACTTCTCGCTCGCGCAAAGCGCCGCGTAGCCGGCACGATTGAATAGCCGTGCGCTTGTGGCGGACTCGCGTCAGACCGATCTTTGCGCTTATTTGTCAGGAATCCTGTTTGTCGGACTTGCTTTCAACGCGCTCTTTGGATGGTGGTGGGCGGATTCAATAGCCGCGATCCTCATGGTTCCGATCATCACGCGTGAGAGCGTCGAAGCATTGAAGGGGGATGTCTGTGACGGTTGCCACTAGAAAATGCACGTTTACGAAGTCCGACCACGCAAAGACAGACGCGGCGTCGATCTGATTTCCGATGTGCTGCCATTCACTCGCCTGTGGTACGGCGAGCCAAACGCGATCAGCAACGCAGTTGACTACGCGAAGTTTCGCAGTCGCTCACACGATGCTGTGATTCGCGTTTACGATGACACTGGCAACGTGATCGAGACGCACGAGCAGACGGGCGAGTGCCATGAACGGGCTTGCCATCTTGCAGCCTTTTACCACACACTTCTCTCTATGGAGCAAGAAACAGATTGCAAGATGCAATCTAATTCTCGTTGGCCGGCGAAGTATAATGCAAATGCGCACGGAGGATAATCGAATGTCCATTTATGTCATCGCACAAGGCAAAGTCGAGAATCGCGGATTGCTCGATCAATACGTGGCAAAGGTTATTCCCACCATCGAGTCTCATCAGGGGCGAGTTATCGCTTTCGATGAAGAACCGGAAGTGGTAGAGGGGCCGATTGAGCACCCGCGCACCGTTATTCTCGAATTCCCATCAATGACGGCGTTCCACGCGTGGTATGACTCGCGGGAATACCAAGAAATCCTCCCTCTGCGACTGAAGTCGACACGAGGTACACTCATCGTTGCAAAAGGCTTTACGCCGTCTTGATAGTACGTGGCGCGCCGCCCAACCAGACGATGAAGCCAACGGCTACCCGGTGCATGTTTTGCAGAGGCTTTTCCGATGCGTAGCGTTGGCAGAGACAGACTGAAAAAGGATTGTTTTTTATCAGCCAGGATTCCGAGGCCTAAACCACCCCCGCCAGACCGTCATGCGACACGCGTGTCAATCCGGTAATGATGACCAGTTTCTCCCGAGGAATCTCCAAGTGAAGGTTCTTGAGATTGTGTTGGCGCGCACCACTGATCTTGATAACCTGCGCACGCATTCTGACGTCGAATTCCGAACCTTTTAGTCAAACACAGTCCGCCTTGTACTCCAGCGAAATCCACAGGCATGGAGCCTCTCGATAGTAGCCTTCCCTCTCGAAACAACTTGTGGCACTACCGGTGAAAAATCAGCGATCTCGCAAAGTGAACGCTCTCGATTTGGTTTCAGTCGGGCTGCTCATTGCTTATTTCCTTCACTTTGCGGTTCGGTCGTTATCAGCGCCTTTAAGGCCGGATGATATGATGAATATGTGGCATTATTGGAATGCCGGCTGGTCCAAAACTATTCGTGCGAGCTTGTGCTTCTGGAGTGCGATTGAACGCCCTCTCGGTGCTATTTACTACCTCCCATTGCACGCGTTTTTCGATCTGCAGCCAAAACCGTACCGAGTGGTGACGATCACCTTGCTCACTGCGACAATACCTCTCGCTTATGTGCTAGCTCGATCGCTCAGCGCGTCTCGGTTGGTCGCGTTTCTAGCGGTGTTTGCATGGTGTTATCATCCTCGACTGTCGAACTTGGTTTTCCTTAACTCGTATATTTATGATGTCCTCTGCAATTTTTTTTATTTGGCTGCCCTTGCCTGGTACGTTTCTATACGCGAGCGGGGCCGGTTCCTTCATCCGTTACAGCTCGCTGGCTGTTTCGTACTTTACATCTGCGCATTAGACTCAAAAGAAATGGCGGTCACACTGCCGGTTATCATTTTAGTTTATGAGCTGCTGAAATATTATCACGAACCGGAGCGGAAGAAGTTCTTTCCAATGATGTGGCCTAGCGTTTCACCTGCTTTAGTGGCGGGACTGGTAACAACGATTTATTGCTACCGGAAGATATACGGTCCCGATTCGTGGGCTGCCAAAGGTATTGAAGTATATGTACCTCACTACTCGTGGAATGCTTTTACGGTATCGAATGCCACATTTTTAAGCCACATTTTCTATCTATTTCCGAGTCATGTTATACGGGGCTGGCACCTTTTAGCAGCGTGGTCCTTAGCATTCTTGTACGGGTTTTGGCGCCGAGATCGGATGCTTGAGTTGATGGCATTTTGGGTTGTCATCACGCCTCTTCCACTCGCTTTTGTTACTCCTCGCCGGGGCGCCTGCTTGACTATTATTCTTTTCGGCTGGGCTATGATTCTCGCAAAACTCGTGTCAGATTTATCACTGCTGATGACCCGGTTGCCGGTGCTACGTAAGGCCCCGGCGTTTCGCGTCCGCGCTGGGGTGGCGCTTTGCGTTGTCATTTTACTCGGAGTTGGTACTGAGCGACAAAATCGACGATACGGTTTAGGTTGGCTTCGTGGCGGTGAAAAGACTGCCCACGTGATTGAAGCTTTTCGCGCCCTCAACCTCCACCCTAAACCTGGCAGCAGAATCTTGTTAACAGACAATCCTTTCGCAGCCAGCTCTGGAACCGGGCCTTGGGCTCCGCTGTTTATCGCCGGGCTGCTTTGGAATGATCATTCGCTTACGGTCCATCAAGAAGGGCCACATGCATTGAATGCCCCACAGATAGCAAAAATGGACTATGTGCTGGCAGTCCGTGAATACAAAGTCGACCTTATTCGAGGACCGCCTTGAAAACTTGGGAGCCGAGCCCTCCCGCATCAAATCCAGATGAGTGCCGCACTTGGAGTAAACACCTTTTTCTACAAGGCAAAATCGCCGAGTCACGGGCGCTCCCCAAAGGCACAACGAAATGCTTCCCGCCGCAACGACGCGCATCAGCAATCCAGATTGTTCGCAACTTGGAATCAACAGTTGAGACTAACCTAAGCTCCAGCCGCGTTTCTTGAGATTGTCGGCGATAATTTCCCAGTACTTCACGCGCAGGAGAGTATAGGATCTCAGTGCTTACGGCGTCAGGAAAATTTTGCCTGTGTAAGGATCTTCTACTGCGGTTCCCGGCGGAAAACCGGTCACGTCGACGTAACCGGTATCTGACGCGAACGGACTGGTAACTAAGCCTGGTTTACCGGGGACGGGAGTTCCATACGGCAGCTCAGGTTTTTGCTGGCTCGCGCCCGAGGCTGCCTTCGCCACGCGCACATCGGGCCGACCTGGAGGCGCAGGGACTGGGCTGCCCGAAGTCTGACTATTCGAAGCATCGGTCGGTGGGGTCTCATTATGCTTATGACTGCTCCGACTGCTCCGGTGCGGTCGCGGCGTCTCATGCGGGTGCGCGATTGCGCTACGTAACGCTCTAAAGAAATCTCGGAAGGGCCCTGCGCTCGCCACATCAGCCGAACTGATTAGCATGGCGATCGATAACGAGACTACGATTGCGCGGAGCGATCGTTTCACTAGCACTGTTTCGTATCAGCCGTTCGCCGTGCGCGCCTTGGGCTTCACGGCCCCGATTGTTGCGAAAACCAGATAGTCTTCGATCTGCTTTCCGGGAAGCCATTCGCGGTACACTTAGCGAGGCAGCCATTCAATTTCCAATTCGAGGTTTACGATTTTCGTTTTGCTCGTCGCGGCGTTTGCGAAAGAAATTCTGCAAAATTGCCGCGCATTCGTTTTGTAGAACGCCGGACGCCATATCGCACCTGTGATTCAGTGTCGGCATTTGCAGAAGGTTCATCACGCTTCCCGCTGCGCCGGCAGCCGGATCTGGGCAACCGAAAATCACGCTGCGCATTCGCGTGTGCACGAGCGCGCCGGCGCACATCGGGCACGGTTCCTTGGTCACGTAAAGATCGCAGTCAGTCAGCCGCCAATCGCCAACAGCTGCTTCGGCTTGTGTCAGCGCCAGCATCTCGGCATGCGCAGTAGCGTCCTTCAGCAACTCCACCTGATTGTAGGCACGCGCTATGATCTTGCCTGCACGGACGACAACCGCGCCGACCGGCACTTCGTTGGCGTCGTACGCTTTATTGGCCTGTCGTAATGCTTCGCGCATGAAGTATTCATCGTTTGGCGGCTCAAGCATCGTTTAGTTGTAGCCACGGCCCTGTGGGCCGTCCAACTGTAACGAATGATTTCGCGCGTTCATCGACCAGGCACCCCGCCTTCGCTGGGCTGCGGCGAGGCAGGCAGGCCGGTGGCTACAGCAACAGCTTGCCCTGAAAACTTCTTCGGAATATTAGGACTGCTCATGCACGACAACATCGAATCGCATCTGGTCGAGAAACGCGTTTTCAAGCCGCCGAGGGACTTCAGCAGAAAGGCGCGAATCAAAAGTCTCGGTCAATACCGGCGGATGTACCGAGAATCGATCCGGCAACCAGCAAAATTCTGGGCTCGAGAAGCGAGCGAACTGGTTTGGCGCGCCAAATGGAAAAAGGTCCTCGAATGGAAGGCGCCGTTCGCGAAGTGGTTCGTCGGTGGAAAACTCAACATCTCGGAAAATTGTCTTGATCGACATTTGACTGGGCCGCGCCGGAACAAAGCGGCAATTATCTGGGAGGGCGAACCGGGTGACAAACGCACGCTCACCTACCAGCAACTGCATCACGAAGTTTGCCGCTTCGCGAATGTGCTGAAGCGAAACAACATCAGGAATGGCGACCGCGTTATCATTTATCTGCCGAATATTCCCGAGGCCGCAATTGCCATGCTGGCGTGTGCGCGGATCGGCGCGGTGCATTCGGTCGTCTTCGGCGGATTTAGCTCCGACAGCATTCGTGATCGGATCATCGACAGCGGCGCGATCGCGCTCGTCACTGCCGATGGTGCATACCGGCGAGGCGGGATTGTGCCGTTGAAGAGAAATGTCGATGACGCACTCCGTGACGGCACGTCAATCAAGCGGGTGATCGTTTTTCGCCGCGCCGGGAACGACATCCACATGGAAGAAGGCCGGGATGTTTGGTGGCATCGGGAACTGGAGTATGTCGATGCAAACTGCCGAGCTACGCCACTTGATAGCGAGCACCCGCTTTACCTTCTCTACACAAGCGGATCCACCGGAAAGCCGAAAGGAATTTTGCACACCACCGGTGGTTATCTCGTCGGGGTTTATTCAACAATGAAATACATCTTCGACATTCGCGATGAAGATATCTTTTGGTGCACCGCCGACGTCGGCTGGGTGACCGGTCACAGTTACATTGTGTATGGCCCGCTCGCCAATGGCGCCACGGTGGTTATGTACGAAGGCGCACCGAACTGGCCCGAGCCTGATCGGTTCTGGAAAATCATCGAAGAATATCGGGTCAATATTCTCTACACCGCCCCGACGGCGATCCGCGCATTTATTCGCTGGGGAGACGAATGGGTGGCAAAACATGACCTCTCGTCGCTTCGCCTGCTCGGCACAGTAGGCGAACCAATTAATCCCGAGGCTTGGATGTGGTATCATAAGAACATCGGCGGTAGCCGTTGTCCGATTGTCGATACGTGGTGGCAAACCGAGACTGGAACGATTCTGATTACGCCCTCTCCGGGCGCAATTCCGACAAAGCCCGGCAGCGCGACGCTTCCGTTCTTCGGTGTCGATCCAGCCGTTGTCGATGAAAACGGACGCGAAGTCGGACCAAATATCGGTGGGAAACTGATTATTCGCCGTCCGTGGCCGGCGATGTTGCGTACGATTTACGGCGACAAGGCGCGCTATCGGCAGCAATACTGGAGTGAGGTTAA
>Ga0209689_1004526_pt1 | contig 10048 bp, 10 predicted proteins | sample GraSoiAngelo_149_FD_187119 | JGI IMG/M metagenome (GOLD analysis project Ga0209689, IMG submission 187119) | Grasslands soil microbial communities from the Angelo Coastal Reserve, California, USA - 14_1009_09_30cm (SPAdes) (version 2) | ecosystem: Environmental > Terrestrial > Soil > Grasslands ...
GTGTACACGTCGCGATACCCCAGCGAGTCGTACCACTGCAGCTCGGTGATGAACGAAACGATGGGACTCGCGGCGATGAAGACCAGGATCGCCAGCAAGAACAGCGCGACCCCACCCCAAAAGCGCCTGGGGATTTGCGGCAAGCGGATCTCCCTGCCGGCGTCGAATGGACCGCCGCGCTCGAACGGATCAAACGGCCGGTACCGGCGGGACATGTGAAACGAAGCTTAGACAGGTTCTAGAGCGCGGTCGTCTGCGGAGAAGTCCATGTCGGGATCTGCCGGAGGATGCTCGAGGTGCCAACGCACGGTCGTGCGCAGCGACTCGAAAGGATCCGATGTGCTCCATCCGAGCTCATACCTGGCCTTGCGCGCGCTGGCCGCGATGTGCTGAGGCATCGTCCCTGTTGATTTCAGGTCCTCGGGCAGCACCTCGTCCGGCGTGCGGACGAGCTCGGCGTCGGATCCGGCGGCGTCCAGGATCATCCGCGCCCACAGGCGCATCGAGTAGGTCCGGTCCTCGCAAATGTTCATGACGCCGGTCGATTCGGCAGCATGCAGTGCGAGGCGAACGGCACGCGCCACATCGCGCACGTAAACGCGGCAGGCGAGCCACGAACCGGCGCCGATCGGAATCCGGAGCCTCCCCGCGCGAACTCGGCGCAGGATGAACTCTTCGCGGCGCTGGTAATCGTGCTCGCCGTAGACCATCGGCAGGCGCATCACGAGCGCGCCACGCGGCAGATACACGTCCTCCACGTCGAGCTTGTCGTAGTCGTCTCTATCCGCCAGCTTGCCCCGATACGGATAGCGCTCGGCGCGGACCGGAGACTCCTCGTCGATCGGCACCGGGTCCGTCTCGCGGTCGTCGAGCAGCGCGCCAAAAGCGCGGTAGACGTCCACGCTGGAGACCACGATGCGTCGCGCGACGTCGGGCAATGCGTCCAGCGCGACTTCCGCGTCGGCTCGGCTCAGGGCGCGGCAGTCGACCAGGGCGTCAGGCCCAAATGCGGCGAGCTCGCCACGATGCGATGCAAGCTCGGAACGATCGCAGTGCAGGTGGCGGACCTTCGGCAGGTCGTCGGGTTCCAGCTCGCCGCGATGCACGATCATCAGCTCGTCGCCCGCCGCGGCGAGCTCCTCGACGGTGGCGCGGCCGATGAATCGCGTGCCACCGAGCACGACGATCCTCAACGAGCGACCGGCGCCACCACGTGCGGGTTCTTCTCGACGATGAGATCGATCAGGCCCCATTCCTTCGCCTGCTCAGGCGTCATGAAGAAGTCGCGCTCCATCGCCCGCTCGACGTCTTCGAGCTGCCGCTTGCAGTGCTTGGCGTAGATGCGGGCGACCTGCTCGCGCTGCCGGAGGATCTCCTGCGCGTGGATCTGGATGTCGGTGGCCTGTCCCTGGATGCCCTGCGTGAAGGGTTGGTGGATGAGGATCTGCGCGTGTGGCAGCGACATCCGCATGCCGGGATCGCCGCCGGCGAGGAGGATGGACGCGCCGCTTGCCGCCAGGCCCGTGCACAACGTCGCCACCTTGGGGCCGACGTACTGCATCGCGTCGTAGATGGATAGCGCCGCCGTGAGCGATCCCCCCGGGCTGTTGATGTACAGCTGGATGTCCGTCTCCGGAGCCTCGTTCTCGAGGAACAGCAGCTGAGCCGTGACGGTGGTGGCCATGTCGTCGTCGATCACTCCGCGCACGAAGATCACGCCGTCCTTGAGCAGTCGCGAGTAGATGTCGTAGGCGCGCTCTCCGCGCCCGTCGTTGGTGATCACGGTTGGAATGAGGTGCATCTCCCTACCTCCTTGGTGCAAAGCCGATACGTTCTTTTGGTCTGGGCGGCGGATGGGCCATCGCAAGGTAAGCGCTGAAGTCGGCCACGCTGCGCAGAGCTTCGAGGGGAAGCGAGGCTGTGGCGAGGCGCAGCTTGACCGGAGGGTCCTCGGGCCAGGTGCGCTGCTCGGGGTCCGCGCCGAGGAGCCGGGCCAGGTCGGCATAGATCTCGGCAGGCCGGACGCCCAGGGCGTGGGCGACGGCCAGCAAGCGCTCGGTCGAGACCTCTTTGCGTCCGCGCTCGACCTCTGACAGATGGGCAGGCGACAGGCCGGCTTCGGCCGCGATCTCGCTCAGGGTCCGGCGGGTGGCTTCCCGCCTGGTCCGCAGGATTGAACCGAGCGCCGACCGGATCACACCGGCGCTTTCGCTGTAGGCGAAAACCATTTGTCTGTGGCAAACGATACGACGAACGCTCCCTCAGTGGGAGCGAAAGGTCGGGCCAGGAGGCGCCGGGACCGCATCTCTCTCGGCTGCCGTCCGGGCCCGGCGTCGCCGCAGCTCAAGCTCCAGGCTCTCCAGGCCTCGCGCCATGGCCCAGCGATGGTTGGCCGCGAAGATCGGCCGCATCACCAGGGTCCCGTACCGCAGGAGGGGCTTGTTGGCGGCGATGCGCCAGTCGTAGGTCGCGTCGACGTAGTCGCCGTCTTCGGTGATGGTCCAGACGCCCGTGCCCTCGAAGTCGCCTTCAGCCACCAGGCTGAATCCCTGGGGTGGCCTCGATTCGGTGACCGTGAACTTCCACCGCAGCGTGTAGGGCAACCAGCCCTTGGTGTAGAGGTCGATGACACGGCCGACGTGGGTCGTCGGGTCGCCAGGCGAGAGCTCCGTCACATCGAGGTACACCGACGGCCACCACCGCGCGAGAGAAGGCGCGTCGCCGAGGACCTCGGCGACCTCCTTTGCGGTTGCGCGCACCCGCCAGCGCGTGAGGAACGCGTACTCGGGAGCCACTAGGCGTCTTTCAGGTTCGCGGGGTCGAGCAGCTCTTGCTTCGGACGTTCGATCCTCTGCCGCGACCGCATGATCTCGATGAGCTTCTTCCGGCCCTTGGGCGGACCGATCATGATCGCGCCGACCAGGCGGTCGTCCTTGAAAAACAGCTTGCGATAGAACTTCTCTTCGAAGCTGAAGGTCCGCACCGATTCGAGCCCGGGCTGGACATCTGGCGTCACGCCCATCACCGCCAGCGTCGACCCGAACATCGTCGTCGTGTATGTCGGCACGTCGAAGAAGTCTTCGTCGGCGCCCGCCATGTTCCGCGCCGCGACCTTGCCATGCGCCTCGGCGTTGTCCCACGTTCCCATCTGGTTGTGTCTTTCGACCATCAGGTCGTAGAAGACGGCGATGTCGCCCGCCGCGTACGCGTCCGGCGCCGAGGTGCGCAGCTTCGCGTCGGTGACGATTCCTTTGTTCAGCTCGACGCCCTTGCGGGCGGGCTCGGTGTAGTAGTCAAGGCCCACGCCGTATGTGAGCAGGTCGAACTCCACCCTCTCGCCGTTCACGGTCTGTGCCACGTAGCGTCCGTTGTTGCGGCTGAACGTCTGGACCTCGTCAGACGTGATGAACTGCACCCCCTGCGCCTCGCCAAGCTGCCGGCACAGCTGGCCGCCTTCCTCATCGAGCACGTAGCGAAGAAACCACGGCCCGCGCATGATCCAGGTCACCTTTGCCTTCTGGCGGAAGCTCACGCCCTCAGCGAGCTCGTAGCCGATGAAGCTGCCGCCCATCACCAGGACTCGCTCGCAGCTGTCCGCCTTCTCGATGATCGAGTCGGTGTCGTCGAGAGTCTGGAAGCCGAGGCATGCCGACACATCCCCGGACCCCGGCCAGGGTGGCGGCTTGGGCCGGCCGCCTGTCGCGATGAGGATCGCGTCGTATTTGAACTCCTGCCCTCGATTGGTGTGGACCAGCTTGCCACCGAGGTCGATGTCGATGGCCCAGGTCTCGAAGTGGATCTCGAGGTTCTGCTTCGTGTAGTCCTCGACGGTCCGCATGAAGACCTTCTCGCGCCTTACCTGTCCGCGCAGGTAGCGAGGCAGCGCGACCCGGTTGTAAAGAGGATGCCGTTCCGCCGCGATGATGACGATCGAGGCTTCCGGATCAGACTTGCGCAGGTCTTCGGCGCAGGTCTGCCCGGCGATGCCGTTGCCCAGGATTACGTAGCGGCGGGTCAACTAGAGCTTGAGGGCGTACACGTAGGCGCTGGCTTCGGCATCCGCGAAATCGTATCCGGTGGCGCGAAGGTCATCTTCGGCGGGGTGTCCGGGCGGCAAGTTGACCGTCACGTGGTTGAGGCCGTCGGCGTCGGCCTCGAAGCGAAGCGCCATCAACAGCTCGCGAAGCGCTCCGCCGGTCCCGGCCAGGAGCGAGACGGCCACGTTCTGCCCCCACGCCTCGCGCAACGCAGCCACCGCACGCCCGGCGGGGCCCACCCTCAGCAATCCCTGTCCGGCGAGCCGCTCCATCTCGCCGGCATCCATGTCGCGGGCCCCGTTCAGGTCGGGGCACACCCCGCCGTAGAGCTCAATGCCCTTGCTGGCGGCAACCGAAGGCCACAGCCGCCTGGCCTCGGTCGCGTCGGGGATGCGAGACGGCTCGCCGCCCTCCACACGCGTGCCGCGCCACCACTTCACCTCCGCGAGCCTCTTGAAGCCGGCCGACTCGAACAGGCCGACCGCGGGCGCGTCGCGGGTGGCGAGGCGCATCTCGCGAAACCTCTGCTCCCGCCCATCCTCGATCGCGGCTTCGAGCATCGCTCGAGCAATGCCGCGCCGGCGCTGCTCTGCCGCCACGCGCAGCCCCTCGTACCAGATCAAGCCGGGCGCATACGGCCGAAGTCTCTGCACGCCGACGACCACACCCTCGACCTCGGCGGCCTGGAATGCGGCGCCTGCGTCGCCGACCCAGCGGTCGAATACCCGAGGGAGGTAGTCGCGACCATCCCAAACGTCCCTGGTCATCTCGATGACCCTGTCTCGGTCCGCGGGCCGCACGGGGCGAAGCGTCAGCTCTTCCGTGGTTGCCAGTGCGCCACCCCCGAAACAACGATGCCGCCGTCGAACACCAGCTGTCCCGCCTCGGGTTGGAGGATCTCCTGCAGCATCGCTCGCCCGGCCGCTTCGTCCCATCCCTGCCCGAAGAGGGCGCGGCTGTCGACCACCGCCTCCTCCATGTCGGCGTACCTGGTCACGATGGGATACCGAAGAAAGTCGACGTCGGCTGCGATCCCCATCTGCATCAAGAGCATGAACAGCTCGCTGAATCGAGGCAGTCGCGGACCGGTGTCGCCCACCAGTCGCCTTCGGATCTCGGCCGCCGGGTGGGGGAGGTCACTCTCGCGAAGCATCACGAAGACGCGCTCCCGAGCTGAGCGCTCGAGCTTCGCGATGAAGGGGACCGGGTCCGCCACTCCATAAAGGACGTGACTGCAGACCACCAGGTCGGCCGGAGCCACCTCCGCGTCTTCCCAGGTGCTCGCCACGGAGGTGATGTTGTCGCGTGGGGGGATGTGCGACCTCATGCCTTCCGAGGGCTCGACCGCGGTCACCCACTCGAGGCGTTCCGCGAGCGGGACCGTGTGCCGGCCGGTGCCCGCTCCGACGTCGATCAGGGTCTTGCAGGGGGACAGGTAGGGCTCGAGCACCTGGAGGAACTCGTCCACGCGCGTCTGGGTCGAGCGGGAGTAGCTTGCGGCCCGGCGGTCCCAGTAGCCGGAGTCGGCGTGATCGGAAGCGAGCGTCGCCCTGTCCACGACGATCTGCTTCCATCGAGCCTCCCAGTCGACCTCTTGCATCGGCGTTATGCAGTCGGTTTTTAACAGACCTGGGGAGAACTCGGGGACAACTCGTCGAAGGGTAACCACATGATGGGCATAGCGCCCCGCTCAACACAACATCTAGGAACCAGAATCTTCACTTCGCCTGGGAGGGATACTACGGCCGTGGTCGAACCCGAGTTCAGCGCCACCGAATCCGCGTTGCTGAAACGCTACTTCACGAATCTCGATCGCCCGGTCTTCGCCATGCGCAACCTGCCAGAGGTCGTCAAGGGCGCACTTTTCTCGCGCTACTCGAGGACAGAGAAAAGCCTGCGTCGGGTGCTCCTGGACGAGTTCATCAACGAGCCCGATTCCGGCTTCGACAGGCTTGCCGGCTCACCGTCAGTCGACGACGACATGGTCGCCGTGCGGCGCGCGGAGGAGTTTTACGAGCGCGTGCTCGTCGGCTATGGCGACGACTCCGTGGCCGAGCTTGCGGGGGCTCACGTTGCCGTCGAGCAGGCTTCGACTCTCGCCGCCAAAGCGCTGGAGGACAGCCGGATCGGAATCTCGCCGCTCGAGAAGTCGACTCGCTACGTCCGTTTCGACCGGCCCGGCCCCGACGGACGCTACCTCTATCACCGTGGACCGGAGCTGGCGCATCCCGATTACGCCCGCGCGGCGGACTCGCTTTTCGCCACCTACAGCGCCATGGTCGAGCCGGCGACGCAGGCGATCCGCGAGCGCTTTCCGCAGGAGGAAGGCGAGACCGACCGCGGCTGGAAGGCTGCCACCCGGGCCAAGGCCCTGGACCTGTTGCGGGGCTTGTTGCCCGCGGGCACCCTGACCAACCTCGGCCTGTTCGGGAACGGACGCGCATTCGAGTACCTGATCACCAAGATGGCCGGCCACGAGCTGCCGGAGTGCCAGGCCCTGGCCACCGACATCCACCGCGAGCTTTCGCTCGTGATTCCGTCGTTTGTCCGGCGGGCCCTCGACGACCGCTACGGACGCCCGACAGCCGATCGCATGGCTCGAATCAGAAAGCGAATGGAAGCACTCACCGCCTCCCCGCGAGCCGGGGAGCTGGTGAGGGGTGGGGAGACGGAGCCCTCAGTCCGACTCATCGAGTACGACCCGGAAGCAGAGCGAAAGGTCGTCGCTGCGGCCCTGTTCCCGTACTCAAACCAGACGTTCGATGAGCAGCCGGCAGACGTCGCCGCGATTCTCGACAGCCTGCTCGCCGACCGGGCCAACCGGCGCCAGAGGGCGCCCAGAGCCCTCGAGCATGCCGAGTACACCTTCGAGATCGTCGCCAACTTCGCCGCCTACCGCGACCTCCACCGCCACCGGATGCTCACCCAGGACCGCCAGCACCTCGGCACGGCGCTCGGCTTCGACCTGCCGCCCGGCCTGGCCGACCTCGGCCTGCAGGATGGCTTCGCGCGGGCGATCGAGGGAGCCGCCGAGGCGCACGCGACGCTGGTGCGAGTGCTCGGCCCGGCCCTGGCTCAGTACGTCGTGCCGCTTGCCTTTCACGTGCGTTGGTATTTCCGCGTCAACCTGCGCGAGGTCTACCACCTGTGCGAGCTGCGGACGACGCCGCAAGGACATCCGGACTACCGCTGGATCGCCCAGGAGATGTTCCGCAGGGTCGCCGAGGTGCACCCACGACTGGCCGGTTACGCCCGCTTTGTCGACCTCGGGCCGGGGGACGAGCTGGAGCGCCGAAAATCAGAGCGACGAATTGATGCAAAACTCAACGCTTTGGACCATCGCGTGCGATAGCATCAGCCACCACAGAAGAGGGTTGGTGGACATAACGCCGCGTGGACCTGAGCGCCGGAGAGGCGAGGACCGGAGGGCCGGTGGGGACCGCCGCTTCGGCGAGCGCCGCGACCCCGAGCGGGCCGCAGCCGGTCGGCGCGTGCTCTTCCCCTTCGACCGGCGGGTCGCCGAACGCCGTTTCCTCGAGCGCCGCAACGAGTGGCCTGAAGCCCAGGCGCAGGCGTACTAGCCAGGCTTAGTTGGCCCGTCCGGCGCTGATCGTTCACGGTGGCGCCGGCCCCGTCCCTGAAGCGGAACGCGGACTGCGCCAGGCCGCCGTCGACCGCGCTCGAGACGCCGGCTGGGCCGCCATCGGCGGAGGCGCGCTGGCTGCCGCGGTCGCGGCGGTGCGGCACATGGAGGACGAGCCTCTGCTCAACGCAGGCATCGGCGCCTGCCTCAACAGCGACGGCGTGGTCGAGCTGGACGCCGGTGTGATGGAGGGCGCGGGGCTGCGCGCGGGAGGCGCCGCGTGCTTGCGCGATGTGCGCCATCCGATCGACCTCGCGGTGGCGGTGATGGAGGACGGGCGGCACGTGCTTCTTGCGGCCGCCGGCGCGTCACGCTTCGCGCGCGAGCATGGTGTGGAGATGGCCGACCCCTCGATCTTCATCACCGACCGCAAACGCCAGGAGCTCATGCAGGGTGCGGACACGGTCGGAGCCGTGGCTCGCGACGCGGAAGGACACCTGGCTGTGGCGGTCTCGACGGGCGGGGTGAAGGGCAAGCTGCCGGGGCGGATCGGCGACTCGCCGATTCCAGGCGCCGGTCTGTACGTCGATGACCGGTTCGGCGGTGTCTGCGGTACCGGGTTGGGCGAGGCGTTCATCAGGTTGGGCCTCGCCCGATTGATGGTGGTCGAGCTGCAGCACGGCATGGACGCGGAGTCGGTCGCCCAGGGCGCGGTCGACCACCTGAGCAAGGCCCTCAAGGCGCCCGGCGGAGTGATCGTCATCCCGCGCGAGGGTCCTCCGCGCGCGGCATTCAATACGCCCGCGATGCCATGGGCGGTGGCGGAGTAAAGGTGGATTCCGGCAACGCGGGGGAGCTCGTGGCGCTGGCATTGAAGCGGGCCGGGGTCAGCCACCTCTTCACCCTCAACGGTGGGCACATCTGGCCCGTGCTGATGGGGGCGGAGGAGCACGGCATCCGAATCATCGACACGCGCCACGAGCAGTCGGCCGCGTTTGCCGCCGAAGGTTGGGCGAAGGTCACGCGCGAGTGCGGCGTCGCGGCCGTCACCGCGGGACCCGGAGTGACGAACTCGGCCTCCGCGCTCGCCCAGGCGCAGGGCAACGACAGCCCGATGTTCGTCATCGGGGGCCGCGCGCCGGTCGCCCGATGGGGCATGGGCTCCCTGCAGGAGATGGACCACGTCGAGGTCGTGCGGAGCCTCACCAAGAAGTCGATGACGCTTGGCTCGGCCGAGGACGCATACATGAGCGCGGCGGAATGCATGCGTACCGCGCTCAGCCGGCGCACGGGCCCGGTCTTCATGGACGTCCCGCTCGATGTTTTCTTCGGCGCGGCTGACCTGCCGGAGGCGACGGAGCATCTCACCCCCGACCCTGGACCGCCGCCTGATCCTGACCAGATCGAGCGAGCCGCCCGACTGATTCGCGAAGCGGATCGCCCGGTGGTCGTCGCCGGCGGCGGCGTCTGGTGGGCTCGCGCCGAGGAGGGACTGCGGACGCTGGTCGAAGCGGGAATGCTGCCGCTGACGGTCAACGGAATGGCCCGCGGCATGCTGCCGCCTTCACATCCCCTCTATTTCTCGCGCGCGCGAAGCCAGGCGTTGCGCGAGGCAGACCTGATCGTCCTGGCGGGTGTGCTTCTCGACTTCCGGCTCAACTTCGGCCAGCCTCCGGTTTTCGGGGAAGACGTTCGGCTGATCTACCTCGACGTCGACGATCACCGCAAGCACCGGCCGGGTGAGGTCTCGATCTTCGGCAACCTCAAGGCGTCGATCGGGCAGCTGGCGGCGGCGCTGGGTGCGAAGCCGGACCGCGGCAGGTGGGTGGAGGCCCTTCGGGAGACCGAAACGGCGGGCCGAAGGTCGGACGCCGCGATGGCGCAGGCCGATGGATCGCCGGTCCACCCGGCCCGCCTCATCGCCGAGGTGGACAGCTTCGCCGACCCCGACGCGATCATCGTCGGCGACGGGGGCGACTTCGTCTCCTTTGCGGGCCGCCTGATCGAGCGGCAGAAGCCGGGCCTCTGGGTGGATCCAGGCCCTTTCGGCTGCCTGGGATCTGGGCCCGGTTACGCGATGGCGGCCAAGCTCGCGCGACCCGACCGCCAGGTGATCCTGCTCTCGGGCGATGGTGCGTTCGGCTTCTCGGCGATGGAGTTCGACACGATGGTGCGGCATCGCATCCCGGTCGTGTGCCTCATTGGCAACAACGGAATCTGGGCGCTGGAGAAGCACCCGATGCAGAGCATGCTGGGCGCCAGCATCGCGGCGGACCTGGGGGCGAAGACGCGCTACGACAAGGTGGTCGAGGCGTTGGGCGGATACGGCGAGATGGTGGAGCGGCCGGATGAGATTCGCCCCGCGCTGGAGCGCGCGTTCAAGTCGGGCCTGCCCGCCTGCATCAACGTGATCTGCGATCCGAACGCG
>Ga0209689_1004539_pt1 | contig 10032 bp, 11 predicted proteins | sample GraSoiAngelo_149_FD_187119 | JGI IMG/M metagenome (GOLD analysis project Ga0209689, IMG submission 187119) | Grasslands soil microbial communities from the Angelo Coastal Reserve, California, USA - 14_1009_09_30cm (SPAdes) (version 2) | ecosystem: Environmental > Terrestrial > Soil > Grasslands ...
TTTCACATCCGCGTTCGCTCGCCGGGGCTATCGGGGCGGGACTTCTCGTTGCCGCATGTGGCGGCTCCGCGACGGTCTCGATCGATAGCGCGACACCGACCGCGACAACCGCCGCCTCGACGGCGGCGGCGGCCGCGACCGCGTCGGCCGACGCCTGGACGATCACCGACAAGTCCAAGGCGACGATCCGCGTACGAGAGCAGCTCGTCGGGGTCAGCCTTCCATCGGACGCGGTCCTGACGGCGACTGGAGCGAAAGGCTCCTTCACGCTGAACACGGACGGGACCTTCGCGCCCGGATCCAAGATCACGTTCGATCTGACCACCCTCTCGAGCGACGAGCGCGACCGCGACAACTTCATCAAGCGGGACACGCTGCGGGTCAGCCAGTTCCCGACCGCCGAGTTCGTTCCCACGAAGACGAGCGGGCTCACCGTGCCGCTCGCGACGAGCGGGACCTTCACGTTCACGCTCACCGGCAATATGACAATCAAGGGCCAGACGCATGAGGTCACATTCGATGTGACCGCGAAGCGCGACGGCGGCGATCTCACCGCCACGGCGACGGCCAACCCGAGCTGGAAGTTCGGTGATTTCGGTATGACCGCGCCGTCCGTGCCCTTCCGCGTGCTGAGCGTCACTGACGAGATCCGCGCCGCCGTCGAGATCGTCGCAACCGGGCCGAAGGGATAAACGCAATCCGCGATCACGGCTAGGTCGAGAACGCGACTCCCGCGCGAAAACGCATCAGGCATGCACCGGATTGCGGATCTCGGGGTATCAACTTGGCGTATCGCTCGCTCGTGAAAGGTGTCGTCCCACGACCGGGTGGTATTGCCCCCGGCGGCCTCCCGTTAGCTTCGGAGAGTGGGATCGAGGATGTTCCCGCCGCTCGTCGCGGCGGTACTGGCTTTCAGCTGGCTGGCGGTTGGTCCGGCGCCCCGCGCACTTGCGGCGGCGGTGTCCACGGCGCCCGCGGCCGCGACATGCGTGAGCAGCGTCGGTCCGGGCATCCCGCATCCCGCGAATCTTCCGTTGGGCGTAAACGGATTCCACGCGCAGTGGTACGGACAGAGCGGGTATCCCACGTTGTGCCCTGGCGACCGATCCACCGCGACGGTCGCGTACCACAACTCAGGCTCGCTCGGTTGGGTGCGCGGGCGTATGGGAGAGGTCGCGTACCTGGGGACGTGGGGGCCTGAACCGGGACAGGACCGAGTGACACCGCTCGGTGGCGACGGCGGCGCCGGATCGCCGACGACGGGATGGCCTCGCTACAACCGTATCGCGATGCAGCCGGCCGACTACGTCGGACCGGGCCAGGTCGCGTGGTTCCAGTTCACGATCCAGGCACCCGCCACTGCGGGCTATTACCGTCTGTACCTCCGTCCGCTCATCGAAGGCGCTTCGTGGCTCGAGGACTTCGGCGTTTTCTGGCTCGTCACCGTGCTGAACCCCGATGGGTCGCGACCGGCACCGGCGGAGACCGGGCTCGGGTACAGCTATCAGAGCGTGCCGACGGCCCGCGGCAGCTTCAACGTGCATCTCGTCAAGGAGCGGCTCTCGGCCGTGACAGTTAAGACGCTGACAGCCAACACGGTCGACTGCTTCAACAACTGCCCAGCGAAGCCGCTCGACCAGTACGCGAGCGAGAACGGTGCGTACGCCGGGATGAATGGCACGTACCTCTGCCCGCCCGACTACGCGCAGTGTGCCGGCAAAGTGAACTCGTATGACTACGCGGTCTACAACAGCAACCTTCGCCGGTGGATCAACTACAACGCGGTCAATGCGCAGAACGGCGGGCTCTTCTTCAACGGCGCGAGTACGAGCGTCTATCGCCGGACCTACGTGTATTACCAGAACCAGACGCCGATCACGGCGGCGATCACGAACTTCCCCTTGCTCGTGCAGAACGGGTCGGTCATCGACTCGACCTCTGAGCAGAACGGCTCGCAGCTGCTGAAGGGCACGAAGGGGGCGATCGGCGTCGACGGCACCTACATCTATCTCGTGATCGTCACCAACGCGACGGTCACCGATTCCGCATATGTGATGCAAGCGCTCGGGGCGCGCGACGCGCTCAACCTCGACGGCGGCGGCACCGCGGCGATGTGGATAGGCGGGTCGTACAAGGTCGGCCCCGGCCGGCTCCTCCCCAACGCGATCGTCCTGACAAAGCCCTAGCCGCTAGTTCGCGGCGCGCAGCTCAAAATCGAGACGGCGGACGAGCGCGCCGTCAATCTCAAAGTTCCACGTCGTGTAGTTGGCAAAGACCCCCGGCGCGCGCGTGAGCGTGGTGATCCTGACGTTCTTACCGTCGACCGATTCTTCCCGGGGTGTCTGGACGAGCTCCGACGGAGCGAGGCGGATCATCTGCCGAATTCCCTCTTTGCCCTGGAAAGGCTCGGGAAGCCCGGGCAGCGTCACCTCGACGTCCTCGGCGCACAGGGCTGCCGCCGCATCGCCGTTGCGATCCTTCACCGCTTGAACGAACGACCGCGCGACGTCGAGAGTAGAGTCCACGGAGACAACAGCGTAGACAAAGGGGAGGCGGCCGTGGCATATCCGGTCACACACTTCGAGATCAACGCGCAGGACGCGCCGGCGACGCAGAAGTTCTATAGGGACCTCTTCGGGTGGGGCATCGACACGAACAACCCGGACAACTACGGGATGATCGACACCAAGGCACAGGGTACCGGCATCAACGGGGGTATCGGCGCAAGCCGGCACGGCAAGAGCTGGGTGACTTTCTACGTCGAGACCGACGACCCGGCGGCGACGCTCGCGAAGGCCGAGCGCCTCGGGGGCACCAGGGTCATGGAGCCGATGGATGCCGGAGGGAACGTGGTCTACGCACTCTTCGCGGATCCGGAAGGCAACGTCATCGGCCTCGCGAAGATGGAGCGCACGCAGCAGCAACAGCGCGAGCAGCAGCGCGAGCAGCAGACCCGCTCCCGCTCCAACGGAAACGGAAGCGCGCCGCGAAAGCGCGCGAAGGCAACGGTTGCGAAGGCTTCGCCCAAGCGGGCGACCGCGCGCAAACGGACGACCGCGAAGAAAACCACAAGCCGTGCGCGGAGCAAGCGCTCCCGAGGTTGACCCACCTCTAGGCCAGAACTAGCCTTACGCCGCCTTTCGAGGCGGGGAGTTTGTCGCGGCGCTCGTCCGCGTACGGCGCCGCTATAGGGGAGGCGCGCGATGCCGCATGCGGTCGCGGTCACCGTCAACGGAACGAGCTACCCACGCGAGATCGAACCGACGCTGTTGCTCGTCGAGTATCTGCGCGAAACGCTCGGCCTCACCGGGACCCACGTCGGTTGTGACACGAGCCAATGCGGTGCGTGCACCGTCCTCGTCGATGGCCGCGCGACCAAGGCGTGCACGATGCTCGCGGTGCAGGCCGATGGCGCAGAGGTCATCACGATCGAGGGCCTGGCGAAAAATGGCGACATGCATCCCATCCAGCGCGCGTTCGCCAAGGAGCACGCGCTGCAGTGCGGTTTCTGCACTCCCGGTCTCATGATCACGGCCGTCGACTTCCTCGAGCGAAATCCTTCCCCGAGCGACGCCGAGATACGTCACGCGATCAAAGGCAACCTCTGCCGGTGCACCGGCTACCACAACATCGTGAATGCGATCCGTTCCGCGTCGGCTGAGATGCGCCAGTCGGCCGGGGCTCGACCGAAGGTCGCCGCGGAGGCGAAGCGATGACCGCCACAACCACGCCGACCTACATCGGCGCGCGCGTCGCGCGCAAGGAAGACCCGCGCCTCATCACGGGTGAGGGGACGTTCACGGATGACGTGACCCTTCCCGGCATGGCGTACCTGACCCTTGTGCGCAGCCCCCACGCGCACGCGCGAATCCGTCGGATCGACACGACGGCCGCGAAGAAAGAGCCCGGCGTCGTGGCCGTGTTCACCGGCAAGGACCTCGAGGCGACGGGCATGCTGCCCGTATTCATCACCGTTCCGAGCATGAGTGGCTCGAAGCACATGCCGATCGCGACCGACAAGGCGCGGTACGCGGGCGACGCGGTCGCCGCGGTCGTCGCCGACTCGCGCGAGGCGGCCAAGCGCGCAGCCGACCTGATCGCGGTCGACTACGAGCCGCTTCCGATCGTGGTCGACGCGATGAAGGCGCTCGAGCCGGGGGCGCCGATCGTTCACGAGGAGCTCGGCTCCAACCTCGTCTTCACGTATCCGGTCAAGGGTGGCGACATCGACAAGGCGTTCAAGGACGCCGAGGTCAAGATCAGTCAGCGGATCGTCAACCAGCGACTGATCCCGAACGCGATCGAGCCGCGGGCGGTCACGGCGAAGTTCGAGGCCGGCGAGCTCACGCTCTGGTCCACCACCCAGATCCCGCACTTCGTCCAGCTCATCGCGGCGCTCAACCTCGGCCTCGGACAGAACAAGGTGCGCGTGATCGCACCCGAGGTCGGCGGCGGCTTCGGCAGCAAGCTCCAGGTCTACGCCGAGGAGCTCCTCGTGGGATTCCTCGCGAAGACTCTCGGGCGACCGGTGAAGTGGACCGAGGAGCGGCGCGAGGGTTACCTCGCGACCATCCACGGGCGCGACCACGTCTCGGACGTCGAGCTTGCGGCGAAGCGCGATGGCACGATTCTCGGCCTGCGCGTGCGCACGGTCGCCAACGTCGGCGCGTACCTCCAAGCGTTCGCCCCGGGCATCCCGACGATCCTCCACGTGTTCATCGTGCCGGGCGCGTACCGGATCCCGGCGTTCGACTACGAAATGCGCGGGGCCTACACCAACACGACGCCGGTCGACGCGTACCGCGGTGCCGGCCGGCCCGAGGCCGCATACCTGATCGAGCGGATGGTGGACCGGCTCGCTGACGAGATCCGCATGGACCCCGCCGAGGTGCGCCGCAAGAACTTCATCGCGGCGGACGCATTCCCGTTCAACACGATCAGCGGAATCACCTACGACAGCGGCAACTACGAACCCGCGCTCGATCGCGCGCTCGCGATGGCGGACTACATGGGCTTCGAGAAGCGCCGCGCCGAGGCAAAGACACGCGGAAACTATCGGGGTATCGGCATCTCGAGCTACGTCGAGATCTGTGGGCTCGCCCCTTCGAAGGTCAACGCCGCGCTGGGCGTGGGCTGGGGCGGCTATGAGAGCGCACGCATCCGGGTGCACGCGACCGGCAGCGTGCAGGTGTTCACTGGAACATCCCCCCACGGTCAGGGGCACGAGACCTCCTGGGCGCAGATCGCGGCCGATGCGCTCGGCATCAGCCCGAATGACATCGAGGTCCGGCACGGAGATACGTTCGAATCACCGGGCATGGGCGTTGGAACGTTCGGCAGCCGCAGCCTCGCCGTGGGTGGAGTCGCCGTCCACAAGGCCGCGGAGAAGGTGCGCGAGAAGGTCGTGCAGATTGGCGCGCACCTGCTGGAAGCGTCGCCCGCCGATGTCGTCGTCGCGGGCGGGAAGGTCTTCGTAAAGGGTGTGCCCGAGAAGGCGAAGAACTTCGGGGACATCTCGATGGCCGCGTACCTTGCGAACAACCTCCCCGAAGGCATGGAGCCGGGGCTCGAGGCGACGGTCTACTACGACCCTCCGAACTTCACGTTCCCGTTCGGCACGCATATCGCCGAGGTTGAGATCGACGGTGAGACCGGCACGGTCCAGATCGTGAAGTACTCAGCGTGCGACGACTGCGGTCGGCAGATCAACCCGATGATCGTCGAAGGCCAGCTGCACGGAGGCATCACCCAGGGCATCGGCCAGGCGCTCTACGAGGGCGCGGTCTACGACAGCGATGGTCAGCTTCTCTCCGGAAGCATGATGGAGTACCACGTCCCCACGGCCGAAGATGTGCCCGCGTTCGATCTCGACAGTACCGAGACGCTCACCAACACGAATCCGCTCGGCGTAAAGGGGATCGGCGAGGCCGGAACCATTGGCTCGACGCCCGCCGCCGTGAACGCGGTCATCGACGCGCTTTCACCGCTGGGCATCAAGCACCTCGACATGCCGCTCACGCCGGAGAAGCTCTGGCGAGCCATCCGCGCGAGCGGGGAGGGACGGCGATGATCACGCACCCGTTCACCTATCAGGCACCGACAACGATCGAGGAGGCCGTCCGCGCGCTCGGTGGGGCCGGCGAGGCGAAAGTGATCGCCGGCGGCCACAGCCTTCTTCCCCTGATGAAGCTCGGGCTGGCGCAGCCCGAGATGCTCGTCGACCTCCGCCGTATCGCGTCCCTCGGCGAGATCCGCACCGAGGCCGACGGCACGATCGCGATCGGCGCCCTGGCGACACATCGTGTCATCACGCACGACCAGACGGTCCGCGCGAAGCTCACCGCGCTGGCCGAGGCCGCCGGCGAGGTCGGCGATCTGCAGGTCCGCGCTCGCGGCACCATCGGCGGCAGCCTGGCGCATGCGGATCCCGCGGCCGACGAGCCCGCGCCAACCATCGCCTTCGACGCGACGATCCGCGCCGTCGGTCCGAAGGGGCAGCGCGACATCCGGGCCCGCGATTACTTCAAGGGCACCTTCGAGACCGCCCTGGCCGCGAACGAGATCCTCGTCGAGATCCGCTTTCCGGCCCAGCCTGCGCGGACCGGGAGCGCGTACGCGAAGTTCGCGCATCCCGCGTCGCGTTTCGCAGTCACGGGAGTCGCCGCGGTCGTCACGATCAAGTCCGACGGCAGCGTCGAGCGCGCCGCTCTCGGGGTCACCGGAGCGGCCGCCGCGGCATACCGCGCGACCGAGGCGGAGCACGCGCTCACCGGCACGAAAGGCGACGCGAAGGCAATCGCTGCGGCCGCGGCGAAGGCTGCTGACGGGATCACCGCACTCTCCGACCTGGTCGCCTCTTCCGAATATCGCAAGCACCTCGTCACCGTTTATGCGAGACGAGCGATCGAGCGCGCGATCGAGCGCGCACGGGCTTGACACCGGGAACGTGATGAGTGCGCCGCCGCCTAATCGGGCGTCGGCGCACTCGAACCTCGGCACTCGTAGCATCGCAAGTCGTGGGCGCGCCGATCATCTCGTCGGTCGAGGACGTCGCTGCCGCGCTCGAGCGCGAGCGGTACGTCGCCGATCGCGCGCTCGCCGTGACGCTCTTCCTCGCGCTCCGTCTGGGGAAGCCGCTCTTCGTCGAGGGCGAGGCCGGTGTCGGAAAGACCGAGCTCGCTAAGGCGCTCGCGTCCGCGCTCGGCCGAAGGCTGATCAGGCTCCAGTGCTACGAGGGCCTCGACGTCGCGACTGCCGTATACGACTGGGACTACCCACGACAGATCCTCGAGATCCGCCTCGCCGAGGGCGAAGGACGCGCCAACGACGCGCGCGAACGCATCTACAGCGAGCGCTTCCTGATCAAACGACCGCTCCTCGAAGCGATCGCCAGCGAGGGCCCGCCGCCGGTGTTGCTCATCGACGAGATCGATAGGGCGGACGAGGAGTTCGAGGCATACCTGCTCGAGCTCCTGTCCGACTTCCAGATCACCGTCCCCGAGCTCGGCACCTTCCGGGCGGCGGTCCCGCCACCGGTGATCATCACCTCCAACCGCACGCGAGAGATCCACGACGCGCTGAAGCGTCGCTGTCTCTATCAGTGGATCGACTACCCGTCGGTCGAGCGCGAGCTCGCGATCGTCGCGCGGCGCCTGCCTCTGGTTCCTGCCCGGCTCGCGCGGAGCGTGGTCGCGGTCGTCCAGGCGCTCCGTCGGGACGATCTCTTCAAACGGCCTGGCGTCGCGGAGACGCTCGACTGGGCGATGGCCCTGTCCGCGCTCGACACCGGCGAGCTTGACGAAGCGGCCATCGATGGAACGCTCGGCGTGCTCTTGAAGTACGAGGAGGATGTGTCGCGCGTGCGCGAGACGCTCCTTCCGAGCCTCGTAGCGGAGGCAGCGCGCGCCGGCTGATCGCCGCCCGCTACCGATTCGGATATCACCGGCGTCGCAAGTCCGCTGGCACGGCCTGTGCGTTGGCCTCGCGCGTGGAACGAAACGACGGCGACACATCGCGTCGGCCCGCGGCACGTCTTACTTAGGTATGGACACCAACACGGCGCTCGAGGCGATCCTCGCGCTCCGCGCCATCTGGGCGCAGAAGCGCGGCCGAGTGACGCTCGCCGACCTCGAGATCCTGGTACGTCGGTGCGTGCGCAGCCGTGGCGCGGCGGCGCTTCCACCGGAACGGTGGCGCGGCCGACCCTGGCGCGCGACGACTCGTCACGAGGTCGTGTTCGAGGCCTGAACTCTGGCGCGCGAGAATAGTCATCGAATGCGGACGCTCTTCGGCGCATCGATCCTCACGGCGCTCGTCGTCGCGTGCATCTCGCCCGCGACGACCTCGCCATCGGCGTCTCCCGTTCCGGCTGCATCGAGCGCGGCTTCGCCGGCGACTTCCCCGAGCGCGAAGATCGTCCTACCCACGGCCTCGCCGGTCACGGCGCCCCAGCACGTCTTCGTGATCGTCATGGAGAACAGCTCCCTCGCGACAGCGCTCCGAGCGCCCTCGATCTCAGCGCTCGCGGCGAAGTACACGCTCGCGACGAACTACCGCGCAGTCTCTTCACCGAGTCTGCCGAATTACCTCGCGCTCACCTCGGGAAGCACCTGGGGCATCACCGACGACGCCTATCACGTGCTTCCGGCGGGAGGTCTCGGAGCCCAGCTCACCGCGGCCGGCGTGAGCTGGCGGGCGTACATGGAAGGGCTGACGTCCGCGGGCTGCCTGGGCAGCCCGTACCCGTACGCCCTCAAGCACAACCCCTTCGCCTACTACGGCGGTTCGTGTCCCGCGAACGTGGTTCCGCTCGACGCCCTCGACGGGGACCTTGCTCGAGATACGCCGAGCTTCGTCTGGATCACGCCCGGTCTCTGCCACGACGGCCACGACTGCGCGCTCGCCGAGGCGGGGCCGTGGCTCGAGGGTCTCGTCGCGCGGATCGTGGCCTCATCCGCATGGCGCGACCACGGCGCGCTCTTCGTGGTGTGGGACGAAGGCGACGGCCGATCGAGTGTCGTCCCGCTGATCGTCGCGACGGCTGACCTCGCGGGCCGGAGCGTGGGCGGCGCCTATGATCACTACTCGCTGCTCGCCGCCATCGAAGACCGATTCGGGTTGTCGCGGCTCGGCGCCGCCAAGGACGCGCGTCCCCTCACCGATCTGCTGCCGCCGCAAACCCGCTAGCGAGGGCTAACGGCCTCCGCCCGACCGGGCGATGCCGACGAGCCAGAGCACCGCGCCCGCACCGACGACCAGCGCGGCCCCGATGAGCGCCCACTCGCTGCGACCGGTCATGAACGAGCCGGGAACGACTCCGATGCCCTGGAAGAAAAAGAGAACTCCCACGAGCAGCGCGAACAGCGCCAGGATTCTTACCGCCAGCCGCACCGCTAGGACGGTCGCCTCGCTGGACGAAGTCGCCGCCCCCACTTTTCGATCGACGCGATGATCGGTCGAAGGCTCCGGCCTTGTTGGGTCAACTGGTATTCGACCCGCGGAGGCATCTCGGCGTGAATGGTCCGCGTGAGGAGGCCGAGCTGCTCGAGCTCGCGCAGCCGCACGGTCAGCATCTTGGGCGAAGCGGCCGGGATGAACCGCTGCAGCTCGGAGAACCGCCTCGGTCCATCCATGAGGTGGTGAAGCACGACGAGCGTCCACTTCGCGCCAACAACGGACAGGGCGCGCTCGACCGCGCAATCTTCGGGAGTCGGCGGTGCGCGTAGCTCGGCCGGTGGATTGGCGATCGTGACCATGGGCCGATACTAACTTTTCGGTAAGGGCTATCATTTCGGAAGTCCATGTACGTCGACGCCGCTCTTCTTCTCCTGAGGGTCGCCATCGGCGGAGTCGTGATCCCGCACGGATTGCTCAAGCTCGGCTTGGTTGGCAAGGGTGGATCGCTCGCCGGAGTCGGCGGGTGGTTCAACTCGATGGGCCTGCGGCCGGGGGTCTTCTGGGCGTACGTGGCGGTGCTTGCCGAGGCGGGCGGGGGTCTCCTCACGGTCCTCGGGCTTGGTGGACCCATTGGAC
>Ga0209689_1004540_pt1 | contig 10032 bp, 6 predicted proteins | sample GraSoiAngelo_149_FD_187119 | JGI IMG/M metagenome (GOLD analysis project Ga0209689, IMG submission 187119) | Grasslands soil microbial communities from the Angelo Coastal Reserve, California, USA - 14_1009_09_30cm (SPAdes) (version 2) | ecosystem: Environmental > Terrestrial > Soil > Grasslands ...
TGCCGCCCGCCTCGCGCACGCCGCGCTTCACGTGCTCGGCCAGCCGGCGCAGGTTGAAGTTGCACGGCATGGTCTCGGTCCAGGTGTTGGCGATGCCGATGATCGGGCGCGCGAGGTCCGCGTCGGCGAAGCCGATCGCCTTCAGGTACGAGCGCGCGGGCGCGCGGTCGCGTCCGTCGAGGAGGGCGCGGCTCTTGTGGCGGGGGTCGAGTGGCATGGCCGCGCATGGTAGCGCAGCGCCCCCGCCGCGAGAAGGGCCGGACGAATTCCTCGCGCCGTGCAATGCGGGCGCTGCCGCACTTTCGGCCGGGTCCGGGGAGAAGTGCACGGGAATCACGCTTGTTCGCCCCGGCGGCGGCGGGTATCTCTAGGCCGCCCGAGGAACGGCCGCGGGCAATCGCATGTGGGGCCGCTTCATTTTTCTGCTCCTTCTGCTCGCCGTCTGCTCGGTCGGGCCGGGATTCTTCCTCGCTCGCAAGCTCCCCTGGAGCCCGCCGGAGAAACTCTGCGCGGCCTTGGGACTCTCTCTGCTGGTCCTCTACCTCTCGTCCTTCGTCATCTTCGCGCTTCACCTGCCCCAGTCTGCGTATTTTGGCGTCTCCGCGCTCTGCCTTGCCCTTTTGGCCCTGTCCTTCCGCGATCTGACCGGCCTGTTCGGGCATCGTCGGGTTCGCCGGCAGATCGCCGCGTTCGCGTTTCTCTTCCTGTGGGCCATCGGTCTGCTCTCGCTCGTGCGTCACTACTCCGGGGGTCTATGGGCAGGCGACTGGATCGAGCACTACGAGCGCACGCTCTTCTTCCTCGATCATCAGCCCAAGGACACCGTGTTCATCGGGGCGTATCTCCTGCCTGCCCGGCCGCCGCTGATGAATCTCGTCGCGGCGCATTTTCTGGCGCAGGTCGGAAGACAGTACGATCTCTACCAGGTCGTCTTCCTCTTCCTGAACCTGCTGATCGTCTTCCCCTGTTTTCTCATCGCGGGAGCGATGGCGCCGCGCGGGGGCGGGCGACTGACCCTTGTCGCAGGGGCCCTGGCGGCCAGCCCCATGCTGCTCCAGAACGTCACCTGGACGTGGACCAAGCTCGCCGCGGGGTTCTACGTGATCCTGGCGATCTGGCTCTACCTGCGCGGCTGGCGGAAACAGGACCCGCTTCGCATGACGCTCGCGTTCGTCACCCTCTCGGCGGGTCTACTCGTGCACTACTCGGTCGGGCCATATGCTCTCTTCCTCGCCCTGCATTACTTGATCGTCGCGTTCCGGACGCGGACGGCGAGATGGCGCGAGCTGGCCTGCATCTCTCTCTTCAGCGTCGGGCTCCTCGCCACCTGGCTCGCCTGGTCGACGGCCGTGTACGGCCCGCGAGCGACCTTCGGGTCGAATACGACGGTGACGGATGCGAGCAAGGTCTCGGCGTCCGCCAACCTGGTGAGAGCCGGCACCAACCTCGTCAATACCATCATCCCGCACCCGTTCCGTCCCGAGGGGAGACGGTCCTTCGAGGCGTGGTTTACGCAAAGAAGCTCGTTCGGATATTTGCGCGACTACACGTTCCTCATCTACCAGGTCAATTTGATCTTCGCGTTGGGGTCTGTGGGTGGGTTGCTCGCGCTGTACCGCCTCTACCTGAACTATCGCTCGCCCTCGGTCGCATCGAGGCGTGACCGGAACTTCTGGAGCCTGTTCGTGCTCATCCTGTCCATCGTCGGTATCGCGGCGGTGAGCGAGAAGAACGAATGGGGGTTGGCGCACATCTGCCTCCAGCCTCTCGTCCTGATGGGGGTCGTCCTCGTGGCCGCGACGCTGCCCACCCTACCTCCCAGCCTGCGGGTCCTGGCGCTGACCGGCTACGTGGTCGATTTCGCCCTGGGGATCCTGCTCCATTTCAACGCAGAGAACCGCATCTTTCAGCTCGTACCCGGCCCCGGCGGCGACAAGATGGTCCTGAACACCGCGGGTCTGAGCTCCCAGTCCGCCGTCAACTGGGGGTCCAAGGAGATACGCGGGTGGGTCTTCTGGGGTGATCATTTCGTCGGCCTCGCGACGCCGATCCAGGCGTCGCTCGTCCTCGTCTTCGCGCTTCTCCTTCACCGCATGGTCCGCCAGGCGATGGCAGGCAGCGGCGTGCCACGCTCGGCAGCGAAAGCAGCAGCGGGCGGCTCCCATCGTGGGGCGAGGGCGGTTGACACCCGTCGCCCGCGACGCTCGGCCCGTGAGAACCCGCGACGGCCGTGACGCTCGCCGTCCGCCGCTCGAAGACGTCTTAGCGACGCCCGCAGCCCGCGAGGAGATCGGCGAGCCTCGCAAGGAACCCTGAGGCGCGGGCGGGTGCGGGGGCGGGTGCGGGGTTCAGACGGTAAGCCTGGAAGGTGCCATCGAACGCGACAGGGATCGGCAGCGGCGCCGCGGCGATGATCGCGGTGGAGTAGTTCCCGACGTAGCCGCTGTCGTTCGTCTTGAGCGCGCTGTACACGTGGATGTGGCGAATGGTGGGCGCCGCGCTCGGCCGGAAATGCTGGCGCTGGCGCACGACCCAGACCGCATCGCGCGTCTTCGGGTCCTTCTTCATCTCATCATCGAGGCCGTCACGTCCGACGATCTCGTTCTCGATGGTCGCCAGGCGAAGGTCGGCGTCCGGCCCCGTGCCCCATGCGGCAGCGATCTCGGCGATATCCTCGGCCGAGGGCCGCCAGGGCTGCTTGCTCTTCTCGGCCTCCTCGAGGGACTTCGTCTGTCCATCAGGTAAACCGAACAGCTGAACCTTCAGGACGAGCTGATCGCGCTCCCGCGTGATCTCCCACAGCTCCGCTGTCGTAGCGATCCCCTGCTGGCGGGGGAGCTCGACCGAAGCCACCGTCAGCCAGCGACCCTCCAGATCTGCTGGCGGCGTGCCGCGTATCGTCGAGTGCTGCTCGGGAGGCCCTTCGGGTGCGGCCGGAGCGTTCTGCTCCTCGGCACGGCCGATCAGCGCCGCTGTCGAAACGACGAGTGTGAAGAGCGCCGTGAAGAGAGCGCGCATGGGCGGGAGCCTTTAGCAGTGCCCCCGCACACGTTCAAGTCGGCCGCGGTGCCAGCGATCCTCGCCGCGTGCGCCCTTTTGCTGTACGTTCCTGCTCGGTGACCGGCGCGGCTTCGAAGCTCGAATGGTGCCGTGAGGTCGGTGGGTGCGTGCGCTTGCGGGGGTACCGACGCCGGCCTCCAGCCTCCGACGCCGCAGCGCTCGGGGTCTGCGACAGGGACCTACAATAGGCGATGGGTACCGTCACGCGTCTGGAGGGTCGAGTGGCGGTGCTGGCGCTCGTGGCGGCCGCCGCCGCGGCGCTCCCATATGCCTACACTTTCATGTTCAGCCAGTTCGTGCCGTACGATGACGAGGGCTACTTCACGGTGACCGTGCAGCATCTGCTGGACGGCCACCGGCTGTACGACGACGTGCCGGTGCCTTACGGGCCCTTCTTCTATCTGAGCCGTTGGCTGATCTACGGCACGCTCCGGGTGCCGCTGGTCACCGATGCCGTCCGCTTGATCACCATCGGTCATTGGCTGCTGTGCGCAGCGCTGCTCGCGGCGGTCACGTACAGACTGTCGCACCGGCGGGATGGCCGGTTGTGGCTGACCACGATCACCTTCGCGGCCATGACGCTTCAACTGAGCACCGCGGTCCGAGAGCCAGGCCACCCGCAGGAGCTGGCAGCGCTGCTGATCGTGGCCGCGTGTCTGTTCGGGACGTTCGTCTCGGCGGGGCAGAGGGGTCTCGTGTGCGGGCTTCTCGGCGCCGCGGCCGGCGCATCGCTTCTCGTCAAGATCAATGTCGGCGTGTTCTTCGCCGCCGGGACGGGCGTGGCCCTCGTGCTGCTCGGCCCCACGGGCGGCTGGTGGCGCGTGCCGCGGTGGGGCTCGATCGTCGTCGTGGCCCTGCCGTTCGTGCTCATGCGGCAGAGCGTCGGCCAGCTCTGGGCCGCGGAGTTCTGTGCGGTGGCCACGCTCGGAATCGCTCTGGTCTGGATCGCGGCGTGCCGAGTCGAGGTCGACGTGCGTTGTACGGCCCGCGACCTGTGCCTTTTTCTGATCGGCATCCTGTGCGCAACGGTCGTGAGCGTGGGATTCATCCTGTGGCACGGTACGTCGCTCCGGGGACTGTGGAACAGCGCCGTGCTGCGTCCGATGCAAGTTCCGTCCCAATTCGGCTGGCCCGTGCGGATCGGCGGCTATGCGGTGCTCTGCGGCGCGGTGTCCGCCGCGTTGTTGCTGCTCTACGAGACGGGCGGCGAACGGATACGCGCGCGGCTGGCATCTCGGGTGCTCCCCCTCTGCAAGCTGGGTGCAGCAGCGCTCGCGATCGGGGAGGCGCTCGCCGAGAGGTGGGGCAGCACGCCGGCGACGCTGCTGACCTGCGGACCGGCCGTCCTCTGGCTCGCGCTGGTGCCGCCGCTCGGGACCCGCTGGTCATCGCGGGAAGTGTTCGGCCGGACGCTTCTCTGCCTGATAGCCGCCCCTCAGGTCCTGATGGCCTACCCAGTTCCCGGCAGTCAGGTTCTCTTCGGGACGATGGCGATCGTGGTCATTGGGGTCCTGCTGCTCTCGGACGTTCTGGCCGGGCTCGAGAGCGCGAGGAGCTCGCAATGGGGCAGAGGTGTCGGCCGTGTCGGGTACCTGGCCTGCGTCGCGACCGTGCTCGCCTCGCTGAGCCTCCATGCAAAGGCAAGCGTATCCGCCTATGCCCAAGGCCGACCGCTCGATGCGGACGGTTGCCGCCTACTGCGGCTCCCGCTCCAGGATGCCCTGCTGTACCAATGGCTGGTGGACAACGTCGAGGGGTCCTCGGACACGTTCGTGTCGCCGATCGGACTGAACAGCTTGTACGCCTGGACGCATCGCAAGCCTGCGGGACCCGTGGTCATCGACGATAGCTGGAAGCTGATCGATGCGACAGAGCAGCGGGCCATGATCGAGGCGCATCACGCCTATCCCAACCTAGTCGTCATCGATCATCCGGGCGTCTTCGGACCCATGCCGCGAGGAAGCGCCCCATTTCTCATCTACATCGATCGGGTGTTCCGTCCCGTTGCACGCTTCGGACCTTACGTGCTGAAGATCCGGAACGACCGCAAGGAGTTCGCGCCGAGCGGTTGCGCGTACCCGGGAAGCGCCGAGGCGGGCGGGTCTGCCGCCCTGGTCCTGCGTCTGGGACTGCCACCCAGGGCAATCGCCGGGCGGGTCGCATCAGTCACCGTCGTCGATCTGTACCGAGACGGGCTGATCGCCGACACCGCTTCCGGCGACGCGCGCCTCCAGGCCTCGCTGCACAATGGCGCTGGGGAGACGCTGCTGGCCCGCGGTGCCGCGGCGGTCGACATGGACGTCCTCCGCCGGCAGGAGGGGCTGGTGCTGACGTTCCCGAATCCTCCCGCGGGCGGCCTCGGGGCACTCCCCGCGGTCTGCCTGATGGACGGGGACCGGCGCCGACTGCTCACCCTGCCCGTGGTCCAGGCGCTCGCTCTCGGCGCGCGGTGATGCCCGAGACCACTTCGGGCCTTTCGGCAGTGGATCCATGATTTCCGCCATGGCCACTCTGACTGCAGCCGTGCTCCTCGGGTTCGTCCTGCCAGGCTACCTGGCCTCGATTCTCCTCGGCAGCCGCGCACGTTTCGGCTCGGCGTTCATCATCTCGATGCTCGTCCTCTTCTACGGCGTGCTCGGCTGCGACGCCGCGGGGTTGCCCATCACGTTCCCAACGGTCTGCGTCTACGAGGGCGTCGTCACGGCGACGCTCGCGTGGGGCGTTCACCGCACGATCGGCTGGCGCGCCGTCCGCGAGAGCATCTGGCCGCGCTCTCGCAAAACCGAGGGGGGCACGGCCGAGAAGCGCGTGCTGCTCGGCTGCACGGTGGCTGCGGGCGTCATGATGTTCCTGCGCTACCTCGTTCAGCCACTCTCGGGAGCCGACACGCCCTTTCGTTGGGACTTGCTTGCGACGCAGATACTCGGTCACGGCCGGATGGACTTCTATCCGCCGCTGCGGCCGGAGGACTACCGCATCTACTTCTTCCCCGACGCCATCCCGCCCACGGTCTCGATCGCGTACTGGTGGCTCTACGCGGCCGCCGGTCGGCACGAGCCGAGGCTCACGGTCATCGCCGTCGTGCTGCAGTACGCCTGTGTGATCGCGCTCACATTTCGCGCCGCGACGCGCCTGCACTCGCCGCGTGCGGGGTTTCTCGCGGCAGCCATCCTGGCTTCATCGCCTCTCTTCTATCGTGCTCTGTTCATCGGCCAGGAGACGGGTCTCACCGCCCTGTCGATGGCAGGCATGCTGTTCTTCCTGATCTCCAGCGACGGACCCCGCGACGTTCAGTCGATGGTCCTGGCGGGGTTGTGCGGGTCCCTTGGCGCTCTGTCTCGAGAGTACGGCTGGATGTGGATTGCGATCGGAGCGGTGGTGCTGGCGTGGCAGCGCAAGGGGTGGGCGGCGATCGCCGTGTTTGCGGCGACGGCGGCGGTCGTCGCGGCGCCGTGGTACGTCCGCACCTGGCTGCTGACGGGTGATCCGTTCTACCCGCTCGCCGCGGGGCGGCTGTTCCGGGCGGCCACGCCCGTCTACTCCGGCTTTGTCAACATGCAGCACGAGCTGCTCGGGCTCAGCGCCATGTCGGCGGAGAACTGGCGCGAGCTGGCGCGCTTTCTGCTCCTGGGGGCGCCACTCCCCCTCGTTCTGGGTCCGGTCGTGGGCGTGTACGAGGCACGGCGGTGGGGATTTCTGACGCTCGCCGCGCTATTGCTACTCGCTGTGTGGCTCCAGTCAGTCCCGTACACGCAAGGGGGTTTCCTCTATTCGACACGCGTGCTGAGCGCCGCGCTGATCCCGCTGTCGTTGCTGTCGGCGTTCGGCCTGGTCGCGATTTCGACGCGTTCGAGGGTCGGCTGGACCGTCACGGCGGCCGTCGTGCTGTGCTCATCGTGGATGCTGGTGAACGCCCTCGCGTTTCCGGTGGAGCTGGACGCCATACCAGTCGCCGGGCTGCCGAAGATCGCGTTGCAGAGGCAGGTATTCGCCTACCTCGAGACGCGATTGCCGGCGCTCCTCGGCCGGGTGGTTCCCGCGGGCACCCGCATCCTCAGCGACGACGCGTACGCGCATGCGGCGCTCCAGGGCTCGCCCTATGAGCTCGTGCCCACCTGGAGTCCCGAGGTGGCATTCCTCTTCGACCCGGCGATCGAGCCGGCGAAAGCCCGGCGGGCGCTCCTCGAGCGGGGTATCACGGCCGTGTTCTTCGGACCGCAGAACGCCATGACGTACTTCTACTCGAAGTACCGGTACTTCGTGGAAGACTCCCGAACCTGGACGCTCCTCGCTCGCTCGCCGGAGACGAGCTACTTGCTGTTTGCGCTGCCGGACCCCGGCGGGCCTGGGCGACCATAGCCCAACGGATTGGCTGGCAGAGCCCGAGATCGCCTCGGATAGCCGCGCCGATTGTGTCCGTTCGGGGCGCCGCAGTAGACTTCGTTGCGTGTCCGGTCCCAGAGTCAAGCGCGACGGGCCTGCTGTTTTGATCCGAGGCGGATCAACCGCGCCCACCGCGCGCCGGTGCCCGGGGCACCGTGCCGTGCCCCGAATGCCCGACGCCGCGACCGGCCCGCCGACGATAGACGGCGCACCGCGATGAAGCGCGTCGTCATCACCGGGAGCAGCGGGCTCATCGGCTCCGAAGCGGCGACCTTCTTCGATGCGCGAGGGTGGGAGGTCCACGGAGTGGACAACAACATGCGCCGCGTGTTCTTCGGGCCCGACGGCGACACGGCGTGGAATCTCTCCCGGCTGCGGGAGCAGACGCGACGCTTCACCCATCACGACCTGGACATCCGCGATCGCCCGGCGATGTTTGCGCTGGTGGACGCCTCCCGGCCCGATCTGTTGGTCCACTGTGCCGCGCAGCCCTCGCACGATCTCGCCAAGGATCGCCCCTTCGAGGACTTCGACGTGAACGCCGTCGGCACGCTGAACCTGCTGGAGGCCGTGCGCCGTTTCTGTCCCGAGACGCCGTTCATCTTCATGAGCACCAACAAGGTCTATGGCGACGCGCCCAACGAGCGCCCGCTGGTGGAGAAGGGGACGCGCTGGGACTACGCCGATCCGATGGACGCCGAAGGCATCAACGAGGAGTGCCGGATCGACGCGACCCTGCACAGCCTGTTCGGGGCGTCCAAGCTGGCCGCCGACGTGATGGTCCAGGAGTACGGACGGTACTTCGGCATTCCGTCCGTGTGTTTCCGCGCCGGATGCCTGACCGGTCCCTATCACGCGGCGGCGGAGCTGCACGGCTTCCTCGCCTATCTGGCGCGCGCGATCCGCGAGGGGCGCGGGTACCGGATATACGGCTACAAGGGGAAGCAAGTGCGGGACAACCTGCACGCATGGGACGTCTGCACGGCGTTCCAGGCGTTCTACGAGAACCCGAGGACGGCGGCGGTCTACAACCTGGGCGGCGGGCGCGCCAACGCCATCTCGGTGTTCGAGGCCATCGCCCGCAACGAAGAGATCATGGGGCGCAGGCTCGCGGTCGAGTACGTGGAGCAGAACCGGGCTGGCGACCACATCTGCTACATCAGCGATCTCCGTCGGTTCCGCGCCGACTATCCGCAGTGGACCGTCACTCGCTCGCTCGACACGATTCTCCTCGAGCTCGCGGGGCATCGAACAGACGCGCCCCGATGAAGCTCTCGGTCATCATCCCGGCGCGCAATGAGGAGGGCAGCATCGGGCCCACGATGGACACCATCGCTGCGCGTTTGGCACGCGACGGGATCGCCCACGAGATCGTCGTGGTTGACGACGGCAGCTCCGACGCCACCGCGGCCGCAGTCCGGGCCCGCGCGGCCACCGACCCGAGTATCCGGCTGATCGAGAACCCCGGTCCCCACGGGTTCGGCTACGCAGTTCGCCGGGGGCTGGACGTCTTCGACGGCGACGCGGTGGCCATCATGATGGCCGACGGATCGGACAGCCCGGACGATCTGGCGCGCTACTTCTACGTCCTGCGCGACCGGGCCGAGTGCGCCTTCGGATCGCGGTTCGTTGCCGGCGGTCACGTGGAGAACTACCCGCGGCTGAAGCTCGTCATCAACCGCCTCGCCAATACCTTCATCCGGGTGCTGTTCGGGTTCCGCTACAACGACGTGACCAATGCCTTCAAGGCCTACCGGGCCAACGTCATTCAGGGCTGTCGTCCGCTGCTCGCCTCGCACTTCAATCTCACCGTCGAGCTGCCGCTGAAGGCGATCGTCCGCGGCTACTCGTACGAGGCCATTCCGATCAGTTGGCGCCAACGGGAGCGGGGTGCGTCGAGCCTGATTCTCAGGGAGATGGGCAGCCGCTACCTCTTCATCGTGCTGTACGTGTGGCTGGAGAAGGTACTCAGCCGAGGCGACTATCGCCGGCCGGAAGGCGAGGCGTCCCAACCGGTCGTCGAAGCTCCCTCCCGCCGTTGAAGTTGCAGGGCATGGTCTCGGTCCAGGTGTTGGCGATGCCGACGATCGGGCGGGCGCGGTTGGCGTCGCCGAAGCCGATCGCCTTCAGGTACGAGCGCGCCGGCGCCCGGTCGCGTCCGTCCCTGGCGAGAAATCGAGGATGCCCGGGCTCACTTTCCGAAGCGGTTGAGCGTCGTGTAGGCAAAAAACGACGGCGCGAGCGGGAGCCGCCGGTCCTCGGGCACGTCGCCCGGCGGTAAGGTGCCCGCGACGGTGGCGCGGTTCGCCTTCACGTTCTCGGCGGTCTGGTAGCCGAACGTGGAGCCGAGCCAGCGTTCCCTGTCGTTGTACGGGGCCGTGGGCGGGCCGGTCACCTGGTAGGTGTTGATCAGCTCGCCCTGCCACGAGAACTTCCGGTTCCAGGCGCCCTCGTAGGTGTAGTCGTCGATCCAGAGCTCGATCTTCAACTCTGACCGCGTGAGACGCAGACCCACTCGATCGGTTGGCTGAATCTCGGAAGCTTGCAGCCACGGCGCGGAGGCATAGGCGATCGGAGAAGAGGGCGTCA
>Ga0209689_1004541_pt1 | contig 10031 bp, 11 predicted proteins | sample GraSoiAngelo_149_FD_187119 | JGI IMG/M metagenome (GOLD analysis project Ga0209689, IMG submission 187119) | Grasslands soil microbial communities from the Angelo Coastal Reserve, California, USA - 14_1009_09_30cm (SPAdes) (version 2) | ecosystem: Environmental > Terrestrial > Soil > Grasslands ...
CGGACTTCAGGTTGGCGCTCGAGGCGCACCGCGTGGTGGACGCGATCTACCGATCCGCGCACGCGGCTGGCGAGACGATGAGCGTCGGGTAAATAGGTCGCGATTTTTTGGGAACAATGAGCTGACGGGTAGGGTGCCAAAATTGCTCAAATCTTTACCTAACACGCTAACTCGCGTTCAAATGCACGCGTCTCTTCATTAGGAGGCAGTGTCCGAGGAAGGAAGCGTGATCATGATGGCGGCTAGAATTCCTGCAAACTCGCGGTTGCCCGAAGAATCCGGCCAAGCGCTGGCTGAGTACAGCCTTATCTTGACGTTTATTGTGGCCGTGTGCGTGCTCGCCGCCACGTTGCTGGGTCTTGCGATAGCGTCCGGCTTCAACGGCATCCTGCCGGGTTTCTGACCGCGCCGATAACTGGACCGCGAGATAGTACCGGAGGGCCGCCCGCGAAGCCGCTGCTGAAGACGGACTAGTGTTCCTCTGCGAGATAGGACCCCCACTCTTCGCCACGGCTCCAATCCAGCATGATCACTTCGATCTCTTCTCCCGGTTCGACTACGTCGATTTCGGCCGGGATAAGAGTAAGGGCGTTGGCGCGCATCATCGAGGTCAGAATTCCCGAACCCTGCGCGCCGGTTAGTGACGCATAGTGCTTGCCGTCGCGCTCGGTCACGATGCAGCGCGCCAGAAATACGCGAGGGTCATTGCGATTGACGATCCGCTCCTGTGCGATCGCGCGGACGAGGGGCCGGCGCCAGTCGCGCTTGCCCATCATTTTCAGGATCGCCGGCCGCCCGAAGATCTCGAACGCCACCATTGCGCTGACGGGATTGCCCGGCAGGCCGATGTGCGGTATGCGCCGGGCGTCTTTTTGGAAGCAGCCGAATGCCAGCGGTTTGCCGGGCTTCATTGCCACGGTCCAGAAATCAATCTCGCCCTCGCGAGTGAGGACGTCCTTCACGATGTCGTAATCGCCTCTAGAAACGCCGGCGGACGTAATCAGCAGGTCCGCTGCCAAACCTTCGTGGATCTTCGCGGCAAGCTCTTCTACGGTATCCCTTGCAATGCCGAGCATCATCGGCCTACCGCCGTAGCGGTGCACAAGAGCGGAGACGCTGTGCGCATTACTGTCGTAGATGCGAGCGCCGGACCGGGACTGGCCGGGCTCGAGGAGCTCATCGCCCGTCGATAAGACGGCGACTACAGGCCGCCTGAAAACGTTCACGGCCGCTGTCCCGACTGAAGCGATGACGCCGATTTCCGAGGGCCGCAGCACAGTGCCTTTCGAGACAACGACCTGACCCGCTCGGAGGTCCTCTCCCGCCCGGCGAATATTGGCTCCGGGCTGGGCGGCCTTAAGGACCTTCACGTCAGCAGTTAGCTGGCGCGCACCCGACGGAGCGGTCTCGAACGGTTCGTCCGTTTCCTCGAAAGGGACAATGGCGTCGGCGCCTCCTGGCACCGGGGCGCCGGTCATGATACGCACCGCCGTTCCCGGCACAATGCCACCATCAAAGGTGTAGCCTGCGGCAACTTCGCCGATGACGCGGAGCTGCACCGGGGCTTCTGCGCTGGCGCCCGTCGTGTCCGCAGCGCGGACCGCGTAGCCGTCCATGGCGGTATTGTCCAAAGGCGGAATGTCGAACGACGAGCTCACGTCCTCAGCTAGCACCTGACCCAGGGCATCTACCAACGGCTTCTTTTCCGCGGAGAGGACGTCTACGTAGCTGAGAATGCGGCTGAGGGCTTCTTCAATGGATATCATGGAGAGTAGATAGAACTTCGCTGGTTTCAATTCCCTGGTTATCTAGCCGAGCCGCACCACCAGACAGGTGGTCGTACGCTGCACGCCGTCCACTCGCTGGATGCCATCCGTGATCGCCCGCCCCATCTTGTCGAGATCGTCGGACTCGAGCAGAGCGATTACGTCGTATGGTCCGGTGACAGCGTCAACCGCGACGACGGTCGCCTCCGACAGCTCAAGCCTCTTTACCCCCTCTCCGACGGCATTTGCCTTGCCCACAGCCGATTCGATTAAGACGTAAGCCCGCATTTTCGAAATCCTCCTCTATCGATGCACTCTCGATTTTGCGCTGCAAATCATATCGCGAGGGAGAGGCCTGTCAAGCACGCAGACCAGCTGGCTCGCGTTGCCCGCGATTTCCTGTGCCGCCTATAATATGCCACGCCAAACGGCCCTCCGGTCCCTATCGAAGAAGATGACGTCCGTGTCAGACCCTATCTCCGAAATCGAAGACGCTGCTATGCGAGAGCTAGCCGTGATAAGTGATGCTACCCAACTCGAGGCGTGGCGTCTGTCTTATCTTGGTCGGAAAGGGAAACTGACGCGGATCCTAAGAGGGCTCGCGGACCTGCCGCTCGAGCAGCGACGCAGCCTAGGGGCTGAGGCGAACCGAATCAAATTGCGTCTTGAAACCGCTCACCGAGAGAAACTTGCTCGATTCGAACAAGACCGCGTCGCTCAAGTAACGGAAGGCGAGCGGCTCGATGTGACGTTGCCGGGACCACCTCTGCCACGGGGCGGCCTCCACCCAATCACCCGAACTCTGCAAGATGTTCTGCGCGCGTTTGAGAGCATGGGGTTCCAGGTGGCAGAAGGGCCCGAGATCGAGTGGGACTATTACAATTTCGAGGCCCTCCGCATCCCGGCCGACCACCCCGCCCGCGACATGTGGGACACCTTGTGGATCGATTACGAGCGTGAGGGCAGGCGTTCCATGCTTCTGCGGACGCATACGTCGCCGAACCAGATCCGCATCATGGAACGCACTCAGCCGCCCATTCGCGTCGTGGTCCCGGGGAAGTGTTATCGCTTCGAGGCAACGGACCCGACGCACGAATGGATGATGACCCAGGTGGAAGGCCTGGCAATTGATGACGGCATAAGCATGGCCGATTTGAAAGGTACACTGGCAGAATTCGCGCGTCGCATCTTCGGAGAAGAGCGCAAGGTGGCTTTTCGCTGCGACTACTTCCCGTTCGTCGAGCCCGGAATGGAGTTGCGTATCGATTGTTTCATCTGCCGGGGCGCGGGTTGCCGCACCTGCGGCCGGACCGGCTGGATCGAGATATTGGGCGCCGGCATGGTGCATCCTGAGATCATCGCCAACGCGGGCTATGATCCGGACCGCTACACCGGATTCGCTTTCGGCCTGGGGATCGAGCGCATCGCCCTGCTTCGCCATGGCGTGGACGACATCCGGCACTTCTACGCGAACGACTTGCGTTTCCTGCAGCAGTTCTGACGCTTCCTTTATGCGAATACCGCTTCGCTGGCTGGCCGATTACGTTGACCTCATGCTCCCGACCGAAGAGCTTGCTCGTCGCCTCACGACGGCAGGCGTAGAGGTGGGCGCGATCATCTCCTCTGCGGGCGACTGGGCGGGTGTCACCGTCGCGGAGGTCGTCGACATAAAGCCACATCCTGACGCGGAGCGGCTTGTCCTGGTCGCGGTTCGCCTGGGAGACGATAGGACGCAGACGGTCGTATGCGGTGCGCCGAATGTCGCCGTCGGCCAGAGGGTGGCATTCGGTCCTGTTGGGACGCGCTATATCAACGGGCATACGGGGGAGCGGACCATACTGAAGAAAGTGAAGATCCGCGGCGTGGAGTCCGCGGGCATGATCATGTCGGAGAAGGAGCTGGGAATATCCGATGAGCATGAAGGGATCCGCGTGCTGCCCGAGGACGCGCCGGTAGGGGAGCCACTTGCGTCTATCCTCGGCGAGACCATCTTCGACCTTGACCTGACCCCCAATCGGCCGGACCTGCTTTCAGTCCTGGGGGTTGCCCGCGAGGTGGCGGCACTCAGCGGCAGCAAAGTGCGCGATCCGTCGATTGTGTACGAGGCGACCGGCGAGCCCATTAGGGGGCGCGCGCAAGTGGACGTGCTGGACCGCGAGCTTTGCCCGCGCTACGTCGCTGCGCTGGTCGAGGGTGTGAAGATCGCCGAGTCACCCGCTTGGATGCAGCAGCGTCTAATCGCGGCGGGCATGCGTCCGATTAATAACGTCGTCGACATAACGAACTACGTCATGTTGGAGATGGGGCAGCCCCTACACGCATTCGATTACAACAGACTGAAGGGGCAGCGAATCGTCGTGCGGCGGGCACGGCCGGGGGAGAGGTTGCGTCTTCTGGACGGCACTGACCGTGAGCTTTCGCCGGAGATGCTGCTAATCGCGGACGCCGACGATGCGGTGGCCGTGGCCGGTGTAATGGGAGGCGCCGAAAGCGAGGTAACGGAGGAGACGGAGACGGTGCTCCTGGAATCGGCTAATTTTAGGGCGACGAGCATCAGACGAACGCGTCAGGCCCTAAAAGTCGAGACGGATGCGTCTAAGCGCTTCGAGAAAGGGCTCAGTGTCCACCTGCCACCCATCGCTGCGGAGCGGGCTGTCAAGCTCATGGTCGAGATTTGCGGAGGACGAGCGGCGCAAGGCCTCATCGATATCACGTCCGGAAAGCCGAAGGACGTCCGCGTCACACTTACGCAAGAGCGCCTGCAGCGCGTGCTCGGGGTCGAGTTGCCATCCGGTGAGGTCCGCCGGGTGCTGGAAGGACTGGGCTTTGGCTGCCGCTGGGTCCCGCCCGACCGCTTCATCGTACGGGTTCCCTACTGGCGGACCGATGTCTCGATCCCCGACGACGTGGTGGAGGAAATCGCGCGCATCGTCGGCTATGACGAGTTGCCAACGACGCATCTTCGCGGCGAGATCCCCCCCGCTCAGAGGCAGCCGATGCGGGAGCTGCGGGAGAGGGTTCGTCATGCGCTCGCCGCTTCAGGACTGCGCGAAGTCATTACGTACTCTCTCACGGATCTCCCCACGCTTCAGAAGGTACTCCCTCCTGAGGACCTAGCCACATCGCCACCGCTTCGAATCGCCAACCCGATGAGCCGGGAGTTCGAATACGCGCGGACAACGTTGCGCGGCTCAATACTTCAAGCGCTTGCCAAGCATATCCGCGTGTCGGGGGGCCATCTGATCAGTGTGTTCGAGGCCGGGCGCGTTTACCTACGGAGCGACAATGACCTACCTCATGAGATCGAGACTGTTTGTGCCGCCCTTTCCGGGCGCAAGCCCAATCGCTGGGGCCAGCCAACCGGAGAACCGGCAGGCTTCTTCGAAGCGAAGGCTCACCTGGAGCACGTTCTCGCTGGGCTTCGTGTTGCCGCTGAATACCGAGAAGCGGTCGAGCACCCCTATCTTTCAGGCCGCACCGCCGAGGTGGCGATCGATGGCAGGCGCGTGGGTTTGCTCGGAGAGCTGCATCCACGCATCGCTGCTTCGTTCGAAATCAAGCAGGATGTGGCTATGTTCGAGCTGGATCTCGAGGCGCTAATGCCGCACGTGCCTGAGACCGTCCATTATGAACCGGTGTCTCCATATCCATCGGTGGAAGAGGATCTCGCGATAATCCTTGACGAGGACATTCCGGCTGGCCGGGTGATCGGAATGATCGAGGATTCTCATATGGTGCGTTCGGTGTCAATCTTCGACGTATATACCGGCCCGCCGGTTCCAAAGGGGAAGAAGTCTCTAGCGTTCTCGATTTCCTTCCAGTCCGGTGCGAAAACGCTGACTGATGAAGAAGTCGCAGAGGAGCGACGGCGGATAGTCCAGCGGCTGCGGCGAGAACTCGGGGCAGAATTACGAAGCTGAGCTAGCCGGCCAGCGCCGCTTTGGCCGTTTGCGCGATTTTCGCGAACGCGGCCTCGTCGCGAACGGCGAGGTCCGCGAGCACCTTGCGGTCGATCTCGACTTTCGCTTTGCCGAGCCCGTCGATGAGCTTCGAATAGCTGAGGCCGTGGAGCCGGGCGGCGGCGTTGATGCGCGTGATCCAGAGCCTGCGGAACTGGCCCTTGCGGTCGCGCCGATGCTCGTAGGCGTAACGAAGGGCGTGCATGACGGACTCGTTCGCCTGGCGGAAGAGTTTGTGCCGTGAGCCGCGATGGCCCTTCGCCATGCGGATGATTTTCTTGTGGCGCCGTCGCGTGACCGCGCCGCCCTTGACTCTGGACACAGATCTTCTCCTGTCTCTTAAGAATACGGCATCAGCCGGCGCACGCGCCTTGCGGTACCGGGCGATACAGCCATCTTGCGTGAGATGAGTCGAAGCGTCTCGCCGCGCTTCTTTCGCCGGAAGTTGTTGATGTTTATCTTGCGGCGGAGCACCTTGCCGCTACCGGTAAGGTAGAAGCGGCCCTTCGCGCCGGAATGCGTCTTCATCTTGTATTTCGCCACGGTGTTCTCGTCCTTCCGACCTTTGCGTTAGCTGCTGGCCAGCGGTTCGGCGCCGTCTGTGCCCGTTCCGCGGCCGTTGCCATCGGGGGAAGCCGAGTTCTCGCCCGGCTCTTTTCCCTTAAGCGGTTTCTTCACTGTCGGCGTCAGTATAACGCTGAGGAAGCGGCCTTCCATGCCGGGCGGCTTCTCTACCGAAGCAGCTTCGCCGAGGCGAGACAGCGCACGGTCGAGGACCTCCTGACCGACCTCAGGATGTGACATCTCCCGTCCGCGGAACATCACTGACAGCTTGACCTTATCGCCCTCAGCGAGTAGTCGCTCAACCGTGCGGACCTTCAGGTCGATATCGTGCTGCCCCGTACGCGGGCGCAGGCGCACTTCGTGCACCATTGTGCCGCGTTGGTGCTTCCGAGCGTCCCTCTCCTTCTTCGCCTGCTCGTATTTCCACTTCCCGTAGTCGAGCAGTCTACAGACGGGAGGATTGCCGTTGGCGTCCACCTCGACCAGGTCGAGGCCGGCTTCGCGGGCGCGCGTCATTGCGTCCGGGAAAGGGATTACGCCTACGTTCTCACCATTCGCGCCTATGAGACGGACCTCTCTCGTTCGGATCCGTTCATTAATCCGAAGCTCTCGGAGAATAAGTCAGGCCCTCTCGGTCAACGCTTGCGCCACAATTAGCGACATATTAGCACAAGGCTTCTGCCTCATCAATAAAGAGAGACGCGGGATCAGCCTGATCGTTGCGGGCGTCGTTGCCCTCCCGCGCGGCATGATAACCCTCGCATTTCAATACCGGCAGACGCGGGTATTTCGCGTATTTCGGGTCCGTCTCTGACAGGAGGCACAGGTAGAAGCGGCTGCCTCGCGAACTCTGCACGGCGCGGCAGTGCTCACAGGCCTGGCATAGGCCGGCTTCGACAACTGCACCCTTCTCTCGACCTAGACTCGTTGGCTCACCTCTTCCTTCATCCGGGCGATGATCTCTTCCACCGGCCGAGCCTTCAGGTCCTCGCCGCTGCGCAGGCGGACGGCGGCGGCGTTACTCTCGGCTTCGCGGTCACCGACGACGAGCATGTATGGCACCTTTTGTAGTTGCGCGTCGCGGATCTTCGCCTGCATGCGCTCGCTCCTTGCGTCTATCTCGACGCGGAGGTCCGCTGACCGAAGCTCGCCGGCGACCTTCTGCGCGTAATCGATGTGCCTGTCCGCGATAGGTATGACGATTGCCTGCACCGGCGCCAGCCACAGCGGGAACGCGCCGGCATAGTGCTCGAGGAGGACGCCGAAGAAGCGCTCCATGGACCCCAGTAGGGCACGGTGCACCATGTAAGGCCGCCGCTCGCGCCCATCCTCGGCGATGTAAGTGACGTCGAAGCGTTCCGGGAGGTTAAAGTCGAACTGTATCGTCGTGCACTGCCATTCGCGGCCCAGCGTGTCGACCATCTTGACGTCGATCTTCGGCCCGTAGAACACGGCCCCGCCTTCATCAATGTCGTGTGGCAGAGCCTGCTCGTTGATGACGTCACGGAGGACGTTGGTCGCCATTCCCCAGTCTTCAAGCGAGCCCGCGTACTTGCCTGAAGCGTCGCGCGTCGAGAGGTAGACGTGAAACTTCTCGAACCCGAAGGCGCCCAGAAAGAACCTCATGAACTCCACGCAGCGCTCGATCTCCTCCTTGACCTGGTCCGGCCGGCAGAAGATATGCGCGTCGTCCTGGGTGAAGCCGCGGACGCGAAGAAGGCCGTGTAGCACCCCCGAGCGCTCGTAACGGTAGACCGTCCCAAGTTCGGCCAGCCGGATCGGCAATTCCCTGTAACTCCTCAATGAGTTCTTGTACATCTGAATGTGGAACGGGCAGTTCATCGGCTTCACGTAATAGTCCTGGCCGTCGATGTCCATCGGCGAGTACATGTTCTCGCTATAGAAATCCAGGTGGCCGCTTGTCTCCCATAGAGTTGACTTGCCGATGTGGGGCGAATAGACGATGTCGTAACCGCCGCGCAGGTGTTCCTCCCGCCAGAAGTCCTCAATCAAGGTCCGCACGCGGCCGCCCTTCGGGTGCCAGTAGACCAGTCCCGGGCCAAACTCCTCGTGGAACGAGAAGAGGTCCAGTTCGCGGCCCAGACGTCGGTGGTCGCGGCGATGGGCCTCTTCGACACGCTCGAGGTATTGTTCCAGCTCTTCCTTCGTGTCGAACAGGGCTCCATAGACCCGCTGGAGCATCGGATTGTGCTCGTCGCCCCGCCAATAGGCGCCGGCAACGCTCATGAGCTTGAATGCCGGTACCTGGCCTGTCCTCTCCACATGCGGTCCCTGACACAAATCCACGAATTCGCCTTGCTGGTAGAGGCCGACTTTCTCGTCCCGAATCTCGTCGATCAGCTCGAGTTTGTAGGGCTGGTCGTGGAAGCGCTCTCGCGCCTCATCCTTCGTGATCAGCGATGGCTCGAAGGGGACGTCCGATTTGATGCGGGTGCGCATCTTCTCTTCGACGACGGGCAGGTCTTCGGTCGTCAACGTGCGCGGCAGCTCGAAGTCGTAATAGAAGCCGGTATCGATCGGCGGGCCGATGCCTAGACGGGCGTCGGGAAACATCTCGCACACGGCCTCCGCCATGATATGCGCGGCGGAGTGGCGCATCCGTTCCAGGCGCTCTTCCTTGGTCATCTTGTCCAGTCCCAGCACCAACGCTTTGCCATTTCTCATTTGCCTACTCCCTATTCCTCAACTCGGCGGTGCCGGTCCATATGATCCATCCCTCGAAGCCCCAGCCGATCCGGGCAAGGAGGCGGGAGAGCGTCATCGCGCTCATCCTATCCTCTCTCCCCGAAACCCAACCTGAAGGGAGCTTGCAAACGAATGAGAAGAACGCCCAACAAAGCTGGAGCCACTGCAAGAAGCGCGCCAACAGAAAGCCAGTTCGCCTCGAGGACATTCTTCGCCAAGAGGAACATGACGACACCTACAATCACAGCCTGAATGTAGTTGGTCACTATGTTTTGAGATGCGCAGAAGCAGATTGATCCTCTCGCCGTTTTCATTCGCCATTGATAGGGATGCCTTCCAGCGGTGCCATCGCGGAACGTAGTATCTAATCGTGAAAAGCCAGAACTCTCGTCCCCGACTCAGGCGATTCCAGGCGCCGACCCAACTTTTCATCGCTCTCTTCCCCCGAAGCGATAGAGCACCCACCAATGGAACACGAACAACGCGATCGCGGTTAGCCCCATCACGGCCATGACCGCGACCAGGCCCCAGTCGCTGTCCGACGCCGCGATCGCGCCGAAGACCACCGCCGCGGCGAACATGAGCACCGGTACGGCCCACATCCACAGCCGTAGCACGAACATGCCGAAGCCTTCCGGCTGTGCCGGCGGACTAGCGGCAGCGCGGTCCCGCCTGGTTCCTTGCTCCATGCTCCTTCTCTCCAAAATCAAACGCCCCCCGTCCGTGGGACGGAGGGCAATCCGTGGTTCCACCCATCTTTGTCGCTTCAGGCGACCTCATTTGGCCGCTAACGGGTGCCTCCGGGGCCGCCTACTGGGTTTCGACGGCCGGCTCGCGGGTGGTGCTCGCTGCGACAGTGGGCCGGCCTGCTCTCAGAAAACGCTTGCCTCTCTGTTACCGTGCCGCGGCCGCTCGTCCCGGTCTACGCCTTTTGAGGTGGTGGGCGATGCAGGATTTGAACCTGCGACCTCAGCGATGTCAACGCTGCGCTCTAACCAACTGAGCTAATCGCCCGCATCGCTCATGCTAGCAACCG
>Ga0209689_1004547_pt1 | contig 10024 bp, 9 predicted proteins | sample GraSoiAngelo_149_FD_187119 | JGI IMG/M metagenome (GOLD analysis project Ga0209689, IMG submission 187119) | Grasslands soil microbial communities from the Angelo Coastal Reserve, California, USA - 14_1009_09_30cm (SPAdes) (version 2) | ecosystem: Environmental > Terrestrial > Soil > Grasslands ...
GCGCACACTGCCGTGAAAATCGCGCCGCATTATGGGGCCAGTACGGTGCATGTCCTCGACGCGTCGCGCGCCGTTGGTGTAGTGAATTCCCTGCTTAACGAGGAACTCAAGTCCGCGTTCGATAAAAAGACGCGCGAAGAGTACGAACGGCTACGTCAGCAACATGCCGCAAAAGCGCGCGACAAAAAATTGCTGACACTTGCGGAGGCGCGCGAGAACCGGACTCGCATCGATTGGAGCAGTTACGTCCCGCCGAAACCGGAATTCATCGGCGTCCGCTCGTGTGTACCTAAACTTGAAGACCTGGTTCCTTTCATCGATTGGTCGCCGTTTTTCCATGCGTGGGAATTGCGCGGCCGTTATCCGAGTATTTTCGACGACCCGAAGGTTGGCAAAGAAGCGCGCGAACTCTTCGATGATGCGCAAGCAATTCTTGGTCGTATCGTCGCGAAGAACCTGTTGGTCGCACGCGGGGTCCATGCTTTTTGGCCGGCAAATTCAGTGGGAGATGATATCGATCTTTACAGCGACGAAGCGCGTACTGAAAAGTTTGCCACGTTTTATTTTTTGCGGCAGCAAATGCAAAAACCTGCCGGACAATTTAACCATTGCCTGGCGGATTATGTTGCCCCAGTTTCAAATCCGCGATCCGCAACCGAGGCGAGGGATCGCCGAGATAGGAGGCAAAGCCGCGAAGGGCAGCGGCGAGTGAGCGAGGGAAGCGAGCGAGTTTCAATCCGCGATCCGCAATCGATTGATTATCTCGGCGGCTTCGCCGTTTCAATTCACGGCGCAGATGAACTTTCTGAGGCGTTCAAGCATGAGCATGATGATTACAGCGCCATCATTACCAAAGCACTGGCAGATCGACTGGCCGAAGCATTTTCCGAATATCTGCACCAACAGACGCGCATAGCCTGGGGGTTCGGACGCGACGAAGAGTTGTCGCATGCCGACCTCATCCGCGAAAAATACCGCGGTATCCGGCCTGCTGCCGGTTATCCCGCCTGTCCTGATCATGCGGAGAAGCGAACGTTGTTCGAATTGCTGGACGCTGAGAAAAACGCAGGCTTCAGATTGACTGAATCATTTGCGATGCACCCCGGCGCAAGCGTGAGTGGGCTTTATTTTTCGCACCCCGACGCGAAATACTTTGGCCTCGGCCAGATCGGCCGCGATCAGGTATTGGATTATGTAGCCCGGCGTGGCGAATCGGTAGCTGCCGTGGAAAAACGACTTGCACCTAATTTGGATTACAACATCTGAAGCGATCAGACGTCGGGGCGAGAGGATTTGAACCTCCGACCTCGTGGTCCCAAACCACGCGCTCTACCAAGCTAAGCTACGCCCCGAACTTCGGCGTGATTCTTTATCATGGATAGCGCCTTCCCGCATGCGGAAATTCAGTTACATTGAGAGGAAGAATGGGAACTAAAACATACGGGTTGATCATCTTGGGGATGGTCCTTGAGGCGGTTCTGATCATTTGCGCACAGGAGGCCGCGCCGCCTTCTGTAGATCTCTATGAAGAGCTGCCTGAGGCGACCGTCACCCCTACTGTTCCGCCAAATGGTCCCGAGTTGCCGGAGCTAAAGCAGCTCGACGCAACTTTTAAGCCACCGAACCTGGGCTCGGACGCTGAGTGGACCAAGTTGCGTGTGGAATGGCGACAATTGCGAAACCGGACAGTAAACGACCCGCAGGTGCAAGCTGCGAAAGCGTACGCTCAGTCGGCTCGAACGGATCTGGAAAAACGGGATCGACTCCGCGAGTACTACAGCATGTACTATCAACGCATGTCCGCCCTGACCACGAACGCAGACATTAAATTGGCGTTGGATTCGTTCAAGGCGAGTCATCAGAATGCGTTGGCTCAGCCACGGGTACGACCTTCACCTATTCCCGAGGGCGCCACACCAACGCCAACAGCTGCGCCTCGACATAAAAAGGCTGCTCAAAAACATCACAAGGTAAAAATGACAAGATAGTGGCGGGTAGCTGCCTTGCCAGTCCGGTTGCAATGCAGTATTCCTAGAACGCACCTGTTTTTGCGGCGCGTTCGTCTAGTGGTTAGGACACAGCCCTCTCAAGGCTGGTGCACGGGTTCGACTCCCGTACGCGCTGCCACGCTACGCAATTTTTGAGGACCGGGAACCGCGAGGGCGTTGAAATCCGATTCTAATGTAACGAGGCGTACATCCATCTAGGAGGCGCTTCAACATGCGTGGGAAGACCTGCGCAAATCTCAATCAACAAGGGATAAAACGATAGAAAGGGGATAAACAAAATGAGAAAGCTTCTATTCATTGCTTTGGTGGCAATCGGGTTCGCTTTCGTTCCGATCCAGCGTTCAGACGCTCAGATCACGATTGGCGTCGGAGGAGTAGGGTACGGATATCCGGGGTACCGATACGGTTATTACCCGTACGGCTACAGCTCTTATCCATATGGATACTACCGATCTTATCCGTACCAATATTACTCTGGGCCGTCATACTACTGGTCCAACGGACACCGCTATTACCGCCACCACCGTCATCATCATTACTATCGGTACTAAGTTGACGTAAAGGCATAAAACCCACTGAGCTGGCTTGCATCATCTGCAAGCCAGCTTTTTTTTTGCGCGCGTTCATGTTCGATGTTGCAGCCGATGCGCAAGGCCGCTTACGTTCGGGCGCATTCCCGTTTGCCCGCTGATGCGACGCACCGTAATCGCTGTTTCTATCGTGCTCTGTTCACTTCTGACGAACGGCTGCTCGAAAGCCATCGCGCGGGCAACAGCAGCCACTGTCTTTTCGGTCAGCGGCGGAGTCGCTTCCGGAAGGGCGGAACGAAATGATTTTCAACCAGTCACGCTCAAAAGCAGAATTCATGATGGCGATTCGGTTCGCGCAGCAAACGGGGCGTCGGTGAATCTTGGCTTGATTCCAGGGGCTTTCGCACAACTCTCCAGCAATTCTGAGATCAAAGTTGAAGAACTAAGAATAACGAAGGACGGCAATGAGACCGCTGGCGATATGCGGGAGCGGCGCGCGCGCATAAGAGTAATCCGGGGGAAACTTATTGTATTATTCATTCCAAGCGACACGAACGCGTCCGGATTTGTCATCACTGCGCCCGGGGTGACCGTCAAGCCTAATTCGGATTGCTTGTTTTCTGTTTGGACAGACGGAACTACTACACGAGTAACTTGCGCGAAAGAAAAAGTCATTGCATCCGCCGACGAACAACCGCCGGTTACAATAGCTGTCGGCTACTTCCAACGTTGGCCAACGGGGCGGAATGAGCCTGTCGTCGCCGCTGGCGATGCCAGTGCGCAGATCGATATCACAGAATCTCTGCAAGCTGGGGACCGATTGTTAGATCACGCGTCCTCGTGGCAAAAGCGTCGTCCGTTCTAACAGCAAATCTGTAGGGGAAGCTGTCAGTTCCCCCTACAAGCTAAGGTGCAATTGTGTTGTTGATTTACGAAACGACTCGGTTGACAGCGTTGGCCGCCCGCCAATACCAGCCCGATGGCAACTAATCTTAAAAAGCGATGCGATTTGCTGGGCGAAAATCCCCTCCCCGGTCATGCGCGTATGCCACTGAGAATTGTTGAGCCGTTCTCCGCGTAGGTGCCGGATACGCCCGAGCACTTTGTCTTTGTGCTCTGGGAAATGCTCCTCCAGCCAGTGCTCGAATAGCGGTGCCACCGCCCACGGCAGCCGAACAATCGTGTAACCGGCAAATTGCGCGCCTGCTTTTGCGCAGGCGTCCAGAATCCTCGGAACTTCATGATCAGTTAGACCTGGAATGATCGGTGCCACCATGACGCCAACTGGAATGTTCGCGGCGCGAAGTTGCCTTATCGCATCGAGCCGCGCCTCGGGCACTGACGTTCGCGGCTCGAGCACTCGCTGCAAATCAGGATCGAGTGAAGTGACGGAAAGATTAACCGCGGCCGCGTGGCGTTGTGCCAATTCGCACAAGAGGTCGATATCTCGCGTGACCAGACGATTCTTCGTGATGATCGCGACTGGGTTTCGAAATTGAGCGAGCACTTCGAGGCAACCGCGCGTGATCCGCAATTTTCTTTCGATTGGCTGATACGGGTCGGTCACTCCGCTCATAACAAGCGTCTGTGGCTGCCAGCGCTGTGATTCCAGCTCTGCACGCAGCAGCTCCGGCGCGTTCGTTTTTACGATGATTTTGCTCTCGAAATCCAACCCTGCCGAGAAACCGAGATACTCATGAGTCGGCCGCGCGTAACAATAGATGCAGCCGTGCTCGCACCCGCGATATGGATTGAGGCTCGTTTCAAAACCGACATCGGGACTCGTATTGCGCGTGATAATCGATTTCGTTCCATCGCGAAAATACTGCGTGGGAGGCCGCGGTGTTGCTTCGATCTCGCGAAAGACATCGACTACGTCCGCGTCGGTTAAATCGATGTGCAGTTTTTCAAATCGATTGGCTGGGCTCCATGATGCGCCGCGCCCACGAATCGCCGCTTGGCTCTGCGGCGTTTCGGCGATCACGGGCTTAAACTTCTTCTTCACCAGCACGTAATAAGTTCACATGAACGTATCACGCCGTCCAGCAAATCTTTGAGTTCCTGTTATACTTGCGCAGCGATTACTGATCACCGATCACTGATCACTAACTCTCCCGGAGGGGTGGCAGAGCGGTTGATCGCGCCGGTCTTGAAAACCGGAAGGCCGAAAGGCCTCGTGAGTTCGAATCTCACCCCCTCCGCCACAATCAATTTTGGATTGCCGATTTCCGATTTGCGATCGGCAGCAGAAGAAAATGCGCGACGATCAGAGCGCAGAAGATCCCCAAGACCGCGGCACAGACAACATCTGAGAGATAATGCGCGCCGAGATACATTCGCGATAAGCCGATCAGGATCGGAATGAGAAAGCAGGCGAGGCCGATCCGCCGGTTTGCCAGAAACAAGGTACAAAAGAAAGCGGTTGAAGCGTCAACGTGGCCGGACGGGAATGAGTGATACTTGGAGCTGAAATGGGGGCCGCCCCATCGCATGTCTGTGTGCACCGACGGGCGCGGACGCGGAATCGTCCGTTTGATAACGTTGCCAGTCACGCCTGCAAGCGACATGGCTATCAGCATGGCCAGGAAAATGCGCGTCCACTTTTTGCTGTCGCGGATCCAGGCGATTACCAGAAGGAGCAGCCCAAGCGCGGTGTGTAATGGCCAGTCACCAAACAGGCTGACGTAGCGCATGAAACTGCGCAGCGCGGGGGTTTGATGTTCAGCCATGAAATCGCGCACGGTGTCATCAAAATAAAATCCCAGTGCAATCGCCAGCGCCGCGATCGCGATCCCAATCAGCCAATAAAAGGCGACTGTGCGCTTCATAAATGAGTTCCCGTTAACGGTTGCAACTCTTACTCTTGCTCATGCTCTTGCGCCTAATCGACCAGAACCGAGCATGAGCATGAGTAGGAGCATGAGCAGGATAAACTCGACAACTACGGCATACGCGACACTTTTTTTCGGCTGTCTCCTTTTTCACATCGTCGGCACATGGAATTTGCCGTTGATCGATCGGGACGAGCCACGTTTCGCGGAGGCATCGCGCGAAATGATCGAGCGCGGCGATTATATCGTCCCTTACTTCAACAATCAGCTGCGTCTCGACAAGCCTCCCCTGACCTATTGGGCGCAAACCCTCAGCTATCGCATCTTTGGTGAAAACGATTTTGCGGCCCGTTTTCCATCGGCAATTGCAGCCGCACTGACAGCGCTGGTGATTTTTACCTGGGGCACGCGATTGCGCGGAAAGGAGCTTGGCTGGTGGGCGGCGATTATCTTCACGCTTTCGCTGCAAACATTTATCCACGCAAAAGCTGCCGTTGCCGATATGTGGCTTGTGCTGTTCGTCACACTCGTGCATTGCACGGGATACGAACTGGTTCAACGTCGAACGCCCAACGATCAACGCCCAACGCAGAATTCAGGAAAGCTAAATCGAACATCAAACATCCGACATCCGACATTATTTTGGTGGTTGATGTTTTATCTCTCGCTCGCAATTGGTTTCCTCGCTAAGGGCCCGATTGCCTGGACGCCGCTGCTCACGGTCGCCGCAATGATTATTTCCACGCGCGATTGGCAGTTGGTGCGGTCATTCAAATTTGTGCGTGGAATTTTGCTCACGCTTGCCGTGATCGCGCTGTGGGGAATTCCGGCGCTCATTCAAACGCACGGAAAATTCTTCTCAGTCGGAATCGGACGGCATGTCATTGGCCGCTCACTTGCGACCATGGAGGGTCACGGCGCTGATTCATTCGGAATGTACCTGCTGCTTCTGCCGTTTTATTTTGTAACGGTCTTTATCAGTTTTTTTCCATGGTCGATTAAATTGCCGTGGTTGGTGCAAAGATTATGGCGGGAAAGAAGGGCCGGGATCGCCGATCCCGGCTACAGCGCGAACAAGATCGATGCTTATCTGCTAACGGGAACAGCGATCATTTTTATTATCTTCACACTAATCAAGACGAAGTTGCCGCATTACACGCTCCCGGCTTTTCCTCTCCTTGCTCTGCTGCTTGCGCGGCATTGGCAGCAAGCCGCGCCTTCCCAAGCGCCCGCAGCGGTTAAAAGCCGCCGCTCCTTGTTCGAAATAATCGCCGTTGGCGCTGCTTGCATTTGGATTGCCATTGCGTTCGTTGTCCCGCCAATAGTGGCGCGGTTTTTTCCGGCATATCAGCTTTTTCAACAATCGCGCGCATCTTTGCGGCCGGATATGCAATTTGCTTCGGTCGAGTTCGATGAGCCAAGTCTGGTCTGGTATTTTCGCTCGCGCGTGAAAGGCTTTCTTATGCCGCTAAACAAGCGTCGCGCTGCGGAATTCATGAGCGCGCCAGATCCGCGCTTTATTGTTCTACCGACCCCTCTCGCAGGATCACTTTTCACGACTGCGCCGCAAAGCTCGGAATTTTTTACCGTCAGCGGTCTCAATATCGCGAAGGGGAAACGCGTCGATCTTACTCTCGTGCTCAAACCGGAATAGTTTAACCGCAGAGGACGCAGAGAACACAGAGGGTTGACCGTTTATTCTCTGCGCACTCTGCGATCTCTGTGGTAAATCAGGCGCGGGATGATTACTTTTCTTGACGGCAAACTCGTAAGCGCGTTGCCCACGCAGGCAACTATTGATGTCGGCGGAGTCGGCTACGAAGTATTCATTCCGCTATCGAGCTACGACAAACTGCCCGTTGCAGGGCAGCCCATCCGAATTCTCACTCACCTGGCAGTGCGCGAAGACGCGCATATTCTTTACGGGTTTATGACGTCAGTGGAGCGCGATCTTTTTCGGTTGCTGGTCAATAACGTCAGCGGGATCGGGCCGAAGCTTGGCCTCGCAGTGCTAAGCGGGATGAGCGTCAACAATTTCAAAGCTGCAGTGGTCAACTCTGATGTTACTGCGATTTCAAAGATTAGCGGGCTCGGCAAAAAGACGGCAGAGAGGATCGTTCTCGAATTAAAGGACAAGTTGGGCGTCGCTGCGGCATGGGAAGCAGCGAGCGCTGCGCATGCGCCCACACCCGAAGAAGAACAAGCCAATGAAGCGGTGCTCGCCCTCATCGCGCTTGGTTACAAACAGCTCGAAGCGCATAAAGCAGTCCGTGACTTCCAGGAGAAAGGCGAAGCGAAGTCGGCGGAAGAACTTGTGAAGCTGGCGCTGAAGCGGATGGCAGCCGGCAAATGAGCAGCAAACGCCGAACGCTCAACGTCCAACGCCCAATGTTCAATTCAGATGTTCGCATTCGGCGTTGGACGTTGGGCGTTGGGCATTGGACGTTTGCTTTGTCATGCAAGTTGAGGCGCACGACGAGAGACTAGCCGCGATCCGTGCCGCTTTCCCAAAAGAAGGCCTCTTCGCGGAGAAGGAGTGGCTCCTTTCGCCTGACGCATTTCCGATCGATAAGAAATTTCTGGCTGACCTCGAGCAGCTTGGTCACCGGCTGTTTGTTTTTCAGCGCGCTTGCAATCAGCTCTACCAACTCAGCGTCAAAGGGAAGCAGCCTGGGTGGATTGCGCGCTACCTCGACGCCGGCAAACCAAAAGAACTGATCGAATTTTCGCGGCGTAAGGAAATCCGAGACGATTTACCGCGGGTGATCCGGCCGGACTTAATTCTGACCGAGAACGGATACATCATTGCCGAAATCGATTCGGTGCCCGGGGGAATTGGTCTCACGGCATGGCTCAATCAGACATATTCAAAATTCGACAATGCAATCATTGGGGGTACGAACGGTATGCTGGGCGGATTTCATTCCGTGCTACCAAACGGCGGCGACATTGTCATCTCGCAGGAATCGGCAACCTACCGGCCGGAGATGGAATGGATCGTGGCGCGATTGAAGGAACAAGCTGCTGTAGCCGGAGGCGATGACTCCGGCTTTCCTCGCGATCACAATGGCGCCGGGATCACCGATCCCGGCTACAGCTGGCGTGTTGTGCCGGCGGAGAATTATGAACCGGAGAATGAGCGCGCGGTGTATCGTTTTTTCGAGTTGTTCGATCTGCCAAACATTCCGGGGATCGAAAAGACGCTGCGCGCAAATGCAGAAGACCGAATCACGATTACGCCGCCGATCAAGCCGTATCTGGAAGAGAAAATGTGGTTCGGACTCTTTTGGCTTCAGCCACTGCGCGAATTCTGGCGACGCGAATTGGGCGAGAAATATTTTAGCAAGCTACAGGAAGTGATTCCGTACTCGTGGTTGCTCGATCCAACTCCCCTGCCCCAGCACGCCGTCATTCCACGGCTGGAAATCCACGACTGGCATGAGGCTGCGAAGTTCAGCCAGAAAGATCGAGAGCTTCTCGTGAAAGTGAGTGGGTTTTCACCTTTGGGCTGGGGCAGCCGCGGCATTGCGCTCGGGAGCGATCTGCCGCATTCCGAGTGGGAGAAACGAATTGAGCACGCGCTAACCACGTTCGAATCGTCACCAACGATTCTGCAGCGCTTTCATAAAGGCCGGTTGTTTGAGCACCGTTATTGGGATCCAGATTTAGGCGAACTGAAAACGATGAAAGGTCGTGTGCGCCTGTGTCCCTATTATTTCGTCGAAGGCGATCGCGTGAAGTTGCGCGGCGCGCTCGCGACAATCGTACCAGCTGACAAGAAATTTTTGCATGGCATGAGCGAGGCGATTTTGGTGCCGTCAAAGGTGCAGTGAATACAGCAAGCTGAACCGCTGCCGGTCGGGAGATTGAACGAACTGTTGAATCGTTAGGAGTGTTCTTCAAGCGAACGGTACTGGCCGTTTTCGCCGACTTACGCGCAAGGGCGTCAGCGGCAAATATTTTGGATTAGGCGCACTTTTGAGCGTGCAAAAGGAACGACACTGCTTCAAAAGAGCCCGATGATGATCACCAAAAATCTCGGAATGCTTCTGCTCGCTATCTATCTGATCCTCGTTGGAATCATGGCTCTCTTTCACGTCGGCATCCCCGTCATCGTGACCGGGATCCTAGCGCTGGTAGCCGGCATTTTGATTCTGATTGGCAGATAGAGTACGCCCACCGATCGGTCATAAAACGCCCACTGCGCGCGAGATCAGCAAAATTACAATCACCAGTGAGACCAGAATCTGAATCATCGCGAGTATTTTAGCCCAGCGCGCCAGGAGCGGCGCGTCGGTCGGGCCGAAGGTGGAACTCTGGGTGAAGGCGACGAAGAGGTAATCGATGAAACGCGGTCGCCAGTGTGCGCACGCAAATTCGGGGCGCTCGTCGTGCGGAATTTGCATCTGCGGGAAAAGGAAACTCGTGCTGCCGAATCTCTTTTGTTTCAGCCGCAGCGTCGGCCCGCCGCCATCGAGTCGCCAGTACCAGAGCGCAAAGACGATTACATTCGTGAGCCAGAGTAATCCGCCTGAGCGTAGCAGCTGCAACGGAGATTCGCGGTGTCCCGGCAGCCAGCGCACAAGCAGAATCACCGAGGCGATCAGCGCCACTGTTGTGATCGCATTAATCAGCATTCCGAGCGTGCGATTCA
>Ga0209689_1004548_pt1 | contig 10024 bp, 10 predicted proteins | sample GraSoiAngelo_149_FD_187119 | JGI IMG/M metagenome (GOLD analysis project Ga0209689, IMG submission 187119) | Grasslands soil microbial communities from the Angelo Coastal Reserve, California, USA - 14_1009_09_30cm (SPAdes) (version 2) | ecosystem: Environmental > Terrestrial > Soil > Grasslands ...
CTGCGGGCTGGCCCATGACTATTTCCAACTTTCACGATGATGCGACCCACCGGGATACACTGGAACAGGAGGCGCTCATTAGGTTGGCGGATGCGAGCGGATTGCGGTGCCTCCAGGCAGGGTACGTTTCCGTGCCTTATCTCGACCACGCAATGATCGCTCAAGGGATCGCCTGGAACGACGCCGAAATCCTCTTATATGGCTACTGGTCGGCGACGCGATGGGCGCAGTTTGCAATCTTCGAGCGAACCGACGGGCCGGCCGGCGGTGCACAAGTAAACGGGTTGACGAATGAACATCACGACTAAAGAGCGTCGCCGCTGATCTCGGCGGCGCTGATCGTCACCATCGTTTCCTATCTCGATTCTGATCGCGGTGTTCCAGGAGCGTGTAGCGGGTGGATTGACCGCAGGAGGCGTCAAGGGTTGATGCTGATTTGTTCGAGCAAAGGGCCTTGAATGGATACTGACATTCTGATCGTCGGCGCAGGCCCGACCGGGCTGATGCTCGCCAATCAGCTCGGTCGGCGAGGTGTGCGCGTGCTGATCATCGACCGACATTCGGGGCCGTCGCTGCAGACCAGGGCACTCGGCGTGCAAGCACGCACGCTGGAGATCTACTCGAAGCTCGGCATCATCGATCGGGCGCTCGAGCTCGGCAAGCGCGGAACGGGCGCAAACATCTGGGCGGAAGGGCGGAAGATGGCGCATGTCCCCCTCGGCGAAGCCGGGCAAAGCGTGACTCCGTATCCGTTCATTCTCATCCTCGGCCAGGACGACAACGAACGGATCATGGGCGACAAGCTTCGTGACTGGGGCATTTCTGTGCAGTGGAATACCGAGCTGGTCGGCCTGGAGCAGGAATCCCGCAATGTCACGGCAGCGCTCAAGCTGCCGGACGGCACGGCCCGGAAGATCACGGCCGCGTGGGTCGCGGGATGCGACGGGGCGCGTAGCGCCGTGCGGGAGCTCTGCGGCATCACGTTCCCGGGCGCGCCCTACGAGCACGTGTTCTTCGTCGCCGATACGGTGGTGACCGGGACCATGGTACCGGACGAGGTCAACGTCTACTTGTGGCGGTCCGGGTTTCATCTGTTCTTCCCCATGCGTGGGGAGGATCACTGGCGGATCGTCGGCATAGTTCCTCCGACCTTGCGGGACAAGGACGAGGTGACTTTCGAGCAGGTGATCCCTTCGTTGCGCGGAGAGGCTGGAGCCGGATTGTCCTTCAAGACGTGCACCTGGTTTTCCACCTATCGCATCTCACACCGGAGTGCGTCGCGCTTCCGCGACCGTCGCTGCTTCCTGCTCGGCGATGCGGCACACATCCACAGCCCGGTCGGCGCGCAAGGCATGAACACCGGCTTGCAGGACGCCTACAACCTGGGATGGAAGCTGGCACTCGTCGTCAGCGGCCAGGCGGACGCCGCGCTCCTCGATTCATACGAGAATGAGCGCGTGCCGGTCGCGCGGCGGTTGCTGAACACGACCGACCGGGCGTTCAGGCTGGTCGTATCCGACAGCGCGCTTGCCGGCTTGCTCCGCACACAGGTACTCGCCAGGATCGCCGCGTTTGCGATGAGTCGCGAGCGGATACAGCGGGCCGCGTTTCGGGTCGTCTCCCAGATCGGCATCCATTACCGGAAGAGCCCATTGTCGAAATCACTGGAAGGACTGCCCGCCGGCGCGCCGCGCGCGGGCGATCGCTTTCCGTGGCTGCGGCTCAAGCTCCAGGCGAGCGGCCCCGTCGAGGATCTGTTCCAGAAACTCGACGACACGCGACTTAACCTTATCGTGATGGGGCAGCCTTCGCCTGCCGAAGGAGCGCTCGCTCTCGGCGACTTGCTGCGCATCCACGCCATTCCGGTCGATGCATTCAATGAAACGGAATTGGCACGCGCGCAGGTTCCTCGGCCCTCGTTCTACCTCGTGCGCCCCGATGGCCATATCGGGCTTTGTGGCGTTCACCTGGATGCGGCCGCCGCCACACGTTACGTCTCCGAACATTTGCGCCTCGAGGTCGGAAGCGCGTGAATCAAGCAATCCCGTTGTTTTGCGACCCATGCGCACGCATTTCTCCCGGCCGGCATTTTTCGAAGGCGCCCGCGACGTCGCACCGATGCTGATCGGCATCGTCCCCTTCGGCATCGTCTGCGGCATCGGCGCGATCACGGCCGGCGCGTCGCCGATCGCCGCGCTGGCGATGTCGATGATCATGTTCAGTGGCGCGGCGCAGATCATCGCCGTCCAGCTGCTCGCGGCCGGAGCGCCATTCGCGGTCATACTGCTTTCCTGCCTCGTCGTCAGCCTGCGCCTCGTGATGTACAGCGCGGCGATGGCGCCGTATCTGCGGCCGCTCGATCATCGCTGGCGCGCGCTGCTCTCCTTCGTCCTCACCGATCAGGCGTTCGCGGGAACGCTCCAGCGTTTCCAGAGGTCCGATGACCTGCGCGCCAACGCCTCGTATTTTCTCGGCAGCGGCGCGCTGTTATGGGTGATCTGGCAGCTCGCGACGATCGCAGGCATCCTGGCGGGGCAGGTCATCCCCGCATCGTGGCAGCTCGAATTCGTCGTGCCGCTATGTTTTATCGCGGTGCTGGTTCCGCTCCTTCGCGACCGCGTCTCGATTCTTGTCTTCACGGTCGCCGCCATCGCCGTCATCGCACTCGACGCGATGCCGCTGCGGCTGTCGATGGTTTGCGGCGGCTTGCTGGGAATCGCTGCCGGCATCCTCGGCGACAAGATGGCAGGCAAACGTGGGTAAAGAGCTCACCATCTGGCTCCTGATCCTCGCGGTCGGCGCGCTGACATATACCGCTCGGCTGTCGTTCATCGCCTTGTTCGCACGCCGCGAGATGCCGCCGCTGCTCGCCCGCGCGCTCAAGCACGTGCCAGTAGCGATGGTGACTGCGATCGTCGTGCCCGCGGTGGTTTTTGCGACCCCCGGCGAGCTGCGCCTCGATCCGGGCAACGCGAAGCTGATCGCGGCGCTGGTTGCCGGCGCCGTGGCATGGTGGCGGCAGAGCGCGGTGCTGACCATCGCCATCGGGATGGCCGTGCTCTGGTCGCTGCGGTATGTTGTGGGCTAAGATGTTCCTGCGAATTCATTCGCACCTCACCGCCTGCGGCCGAAGGAATTCCGCCCTACGAAGGATTACCGATGCGCTTCGAAGGCACCGACACCTACGTCGCCACGCCCGACCTGATGCTCGCGGTCAACGCCGCGGTCACGCTCGAGCGGCCGCTGCTGGTCAAGGGCGAGCCGGGTACCGGCAAGACGATGCTCGCCGAGGAAGTTGCGCGCGCGATTGGCCGCCCACTGGTGCAATGGCACATCAAGTCGACAACCAAGGCGCAGCAAGGACTGTACGAATACGACGCGGTGTCGCGCCTGCGCGACTCGCAACTCGGCGACGAGCACGTCGCCGACATCGCGCACTACATCAAGCGCGGCGTGCTGTGGGAAGCCTTCGAGTCCGCGACGCCCGCGGTCGTGCTGATTGACGAGATCGACAAGGCCGACATCGAGTTTCCGAACGATCTACTGCGCGAGCTCGATCGCATGGAGTTCTACGTCTACGAGACTCAAGCCACCATCAAGGCGCGGCATCGGCCGCTGGTCGTGATCACCAGCAACAACGAGAAGGAGCTTCCCGATGCGTTCCTCCGCCGCTGCTTCTTTCACTACATCAGGTTCCCCGACAAAGAGACGATGACGCGCATCGTCGATGTCCACTTTCCGGGTTTGAAGAAGGCGCTGCTCAAGGAAGCGCTGGAGGTTTTCTTCGAGCTGCGCGAGGTGCCGGGTCTCAAGAAAAAGCCCTCCACCTCGGAGCTCCTCGACTGGCTCAAGCTCCTCCTCGCCGAAGACATCCCGCCCGAGGCGCTCCGGAGCACGGACAAGAAAGTCGTCATCCCGCCGCTCTACGGCGCACTGCTCAAGAACGAGCAGGACGTGCATCTATTCGAGCGGGTGGCGTTCATGGCGCGATCGGGCCGCTAAGGCCCTCGTAAAGCTACTGCGCTCGGCATAGCTTTGTCACTCGGCCCCGCCGGAATCCTCATGTACTAACGTGTACACTCCGGTTCCGGCGGGCCTCGCTTCGCGCTCTGCCTTCGCTCGTAACGCTTTCCAAGGGCCTTAGGTATGCCTTTCGTTGAGCCCGTAACGCTGAAGGGCAAATACGCCACGCTCGAGCCGCTCGTGCGGGAGCACGAAGCGGATTTGCGGCGTGCCGCGGCCGACGGCGAGCTGTGGCGGCTGTGGTACACGTCGGTGCCAGCACCCGACAAGACCGCCCCGTATATCGATGCCGCGCTCAGGATGCGCGAGGACCTCGGCGCCATGCCATTCGTCGTGCACGACAACGCGACCGGCGATATCGTCGGTTGCACGCGCTATTTCAACGTGGATGCGAGCAATCGGCGGCTGGAGATAGGGCACACGTGGTATGCGACCCACGCGCAGCGCACCGCGATCAACACCGAGTGCAAGCTCCTGCTGCTCACGCACGCGTTCGAAAAGCTCAAGTGCGTCGCGGTCGAGTTTCGCACGCACTGGTTCAATCATGCCTCGCGTGACGCGATCGCGCGGCTGGGCGCCACGCAGGATGGCGTGCTGCGGAATCACCAGATCCTGCCCGACGGCAGCTATCGCGACACGGTCGTGTTCAGCATCATCGAGAACGAGTGGCCGGCGGTGAAACGGCATCTCACGTTCCTGCTCGAGCGGCCACGGTAGAGAGGCGCATGCTGATCGACTTTTTCCTCCACCTCAAGGCCGCCAGGCTGCCGGTGTCGACGCGCGAGTTTCTGACGCTGCTTGAGGCGCTCGAGCACAACGTCGTCGCCAACAGCATCGACGACTTCTATTTTCTCGCGCGCACCTGCCTGGTCAAGGACGAGGCGCTCTACGACCGCTTCAACCTCGCCTTCGGCGCGTACTTTCACGGCGTCGAAGGCGTGTTCGACATCCGCGCCGAGATTCCGGAGGAGTGGATCAGGAAGGCGATCGAAGGCACGCTGACCGACGAGGAGAAGGCGCTGGTGAAGGCTCTCGGCGGCTGGGACAAGCTGATGGAAACGCTCAAGGCCAGACTCGAGGAGCAGCGCGCGCGCCATCAGGGCGGCGCGAAATGGATAGGCACTGCCGGCACGAGCCCGTTCGGCGCCTACGGCTACAACCCGGAGGGCGTCCGCATCGGCCAGGAAGGCGGACGCGGCCGCAGCGCGGTGAAAGTCTGGGACGAGCGCTCGTTCCGCAATCTCGATGACTCGGTGGAGCTGAACACGCGCAACATCAAGATCGCACTGCGACGGCTCCGGCGCTTCGCGCGCGAAGGCGTGCCGGAGGAGCTCGATCTCGATGCGACCATCGAAGGCACCGCGAAGAACGCGGGCTGGCTCGACCTGCACCTCGTGCCCGAGCGCCGTAATCGGGTAAAGGTGCTGCTGTTTCTCGATGTCGGCGGCTCGATGGATCCGCACATCCAGGTCTGCGAAGAGCTGTTCTCGGCCGCCAAGAGCGAGTTCCGCCACCTCGAGTACTTCTACTTCCACAACTGCGTCTACGATCACGTCTGGCGCGACAACGCTCGCCGGCGCAGCGAGCGCATCGCAATGTTCGATATCCTGCACAAGTATGGCCCGGACTGGCGGCTAATCTTCGTCGGCGATGCGGCGATGAGCCCCTACGAGCTCATGCAGGCGGGCGGCAGCGTCGAATACAGCAACGAGGAACCCGGGATCGCCTGGCTCAAGCGCTTGGTCGACGCGTACCGCCACGCGATCTGGCTCAATCCCGAGCCGGAGCGAGGCTGGGGCTACACGCGCTCGACGCAGATCGTGCTGGGAACACTGGGGCCCCGCATGTTCCCGCTGACGCTCGAAGGGCTGAACCGCGGCATCGCGCTGTTGCGCAAGTAGCGTAGGGGCGACCATAATGGGGTCAGAGACGTGGAGGCATCATGCTTAAACTGTGGATCATGATCGCGGCGCTCGCGGCGGCGGCCGCGGTTCCCGGGGTCGGGAACGCCATCGTCTGCTACACGCTGCTCGACAAGGGCGACAACGTGCTGTATCAGGACGCGCAGCCTCCTTTCGACATGAGCGATAGCGGTGCTGCGCTGCGCAGCGGAATGCGCCAGCGCAACGAGTATCTGATGATCTACGAAGTCGAGCGCTGTCCGTCGGTGGTCGCGGTTTTAGGATCGACCGGCTACCGCCCTGCAACTGTCGAAGAGATCGTTTCCAGCATGCGCGCCTACGCGACATCGGGCCGCGGCTCGAGCGGCGGTGTTGCCGGTAGCGGCAGAGCGAGCGCAGCAGCACCGGCCGCGCCTGCCTCGTCGCGTAGCGGCTCGACCGGAACGCGCAAGGGCTACTGACCAAGCGCCTTTCGCGAGGCGCTGATGCCGGCCGCGATGGTGCCATTTCGCGGAATCGTCTTCGCGCTTGGCTCCGCATTGTTGTTCGGTGCGAGCACTCCGCTCGCGAAAGCTCTCGTCGGCACGATCGACCCGCTCTGGCTCGCCGGGCTGCTCTATGCTGGTTCCGGTCTTGGGCTGACGCTGGTTTTGTTCGTGCGTGTAGCGCGCGACGGGCGCCGAAACCTGACATTGCCCCGAGCGGATCTGGCATGGCTTGCGCTGACGATCCTCTGCGGAGGAATTCTCGCACCGGCGCTATTCACCTTTGGATTGCGGCTGACGTCAGGCGCGGCCGCGAGTCTGCTGGGCAATCTGGAAAACGTCATGACCGTCGCGTTCGCGTGGTTTGTCTTCCGCGAGCATCGCAGCGCGAGGGTTGTCGCCGGGATGGCGGCGATCGTTGCCGCATGCATCATCCTCACCTGGCCCACGGACGCCCGTGCCGCGGGAGGCGCAGGCGCGGGTTTGATCGCGCTCGCCTGTCTGGGATGGGCGCTGGACAATAACCTGACGCGCAAGATCGCCGGCAACGACGCAACGCTGCTCGCTGCAATCAAAGGCGGCGCCGGCGGCGCAGTGAATCTGACGCTGGCGGCGTTCTTTGCCAGCCAGACGCCGGCCGCAGGCGCGGCGCTGGCGGCGGGAGTTCTTGGCTTCTTCGGCTATGGCGTGAGCCTCGTCCTGTTCGTCATCGCGCTGCGCGAGCTGGGTGCGGCCCGGACGGGCGCCTACTTTGCGACCGCGCCATTCATCGGAGTGGTGACGGCGTTCACGATGCTCGGCGAGCGTCCCGACGTAGCGTTCTTTATCGCGCTGCCGCTGATGGCTTGCGGCGTCTGGCTGCATCTGACCGAGCGCCACAGCCACACCCATGTTCATGATCGCCTCATCCATGACCACCCACATCGCCACGACGCGCACCATCGCCACGAGCACGCTTTCCCCTGGGATGGTACCGAGCCGCATCGCCACGAGCACGTGCACGAGCCGCTGGTGCACGCGCATCCGCACTTCCCCGATCTGCATCATCGGCACGAGCATTGACTCGGCCCTTGCGCAACGCCGTCAATGCTGCGGCGGCCAACTTGGCATTTCACGCGCGGCTGTGCTAGATTGTGGATGCGGGGATTGCGAGCAGACTCCCCGTTCTCCCAAGACGCTCTCCGCGTCCAAGCTCTGCTCCTGACGTTGGGCTGACCGCCCGAGCGGGAGCGCACCTTGGATCCAGCAGTCGGTTCCCCGCGCGGTCGCCCGAAGATCCGGAGGAGACTCGCCATGACCAAGCCAACCACGACTGCAGGGCTGTCGCTCCTCGCCTGCGGCGTTGCGACCGCGGCGTTCGCGGAAACGATCAACTTCGACGCCGACCGCGTCGGCGCCCTTCCCGCGGCTTGGACTGCGGGTGTCACCGGCCGCGGCGCCTTTCACTGGGCGGTCGAGGCCGATGCCAGCGCGCCGAGCGCACCCAACGTGCTCAAGCAAAGCGGGCGCGGCGACTTTCCGTGGTGCGTCAAGCGCGACGTTGCGATCGCCGACGGCTACGTCGAGGTGAAATTCAAACCTCTCGCGGGCACGGACGATCAGGCCGGCGGCGTGGTCTGGAGGTGGAAGGACGGCGACAACTACTATGTGGCCCGCGCGAATGCCCTGGAAAACAATGTTTCGCTCTACTACACGCAGAGCGGCCGCCGCATCACCCTCAAGTATGTCGATGCCCCGGTCGCGAAAGGCCAGTGGCACGTTCTGCGCGTCGAATTCGCCGGCAGCCGCATCGCCGTAGCGCTCGACGGCAAGCGCTACATCGAGCTGGAAGACAAGCACATCGGCGGCGCCGGGGCGGTGGGCGTGTGGACCAAGGCCGACAGCGTCACCGTCTTCGACGATTTCAGCTACGGCGGCGCAGGAAAATGAGCGAAATAAACGCTTCGACGCTGCGCCGAGTGCTGCTGGCGCGCGGGCTGCGGGCATTCGGCGACGGCTACATGAGTCTCCTGCTGCCCGTGTATCTCATCACCCTCGGGCTTTCGCCGTTTAATGTAGGGGTCATTGCCACCGCCACGCTCTTGGGCTCCGCCGCGCTTTCGCTGCTGGTCGGATTGCATGCGCATCGGATCGGTTATCGGACGCTGCTGCTCGCGGCGGCAGCGCTTATGGCCGCGACCGGCTTTGCTTTCGCCGCCGTGAACGACTTCTGGCCGCTCCTCGTCATCGCCGTTGTCGGCACGCTCAATCCTTCGAGCGGCGACGTGAGCGTGTTCCTGCCACTCGAACAGGCGGTTCTGGCGCACGTCGGCACCGACCGCGGGCGAACGGCGCTCTTCGCGCGCTACAGCCTCACCGGCGCGCTCGCGGCCGCGCTGGGCGCGCTTTTCGCGGCGGTCCCCGACCTGGCCGTAAGCGGTGGCTACGCCGGAATGAAACCCGCGCTGCAGGCGATGTTCGTCCTGTACGGGCTCATCGGTCTCGGATCGGGCTGGATTTACCGCAAGCTTCCCGTCCGCCTTGCCGCACCGGAGCACGCGCCTGCCGCGCCGCTCGGGAAATCCAAGCGCATCGTGTTCACGCTCGCCGCGTTGTTCAGCCTCGACGCATTCGGCGGCGGCTTCGTCGTGCAGTCGATGCTCGCGTTGTGGCTCTTCGAGCGCTTCGAGCTGTCGACGACGGTCGCCGGCACGATTTTCTTCTGGACCGGCGTCCTGTCCGCGTTTTCCTATCTCGTCGCGGTGCGCATCGCGAAACGGATCGGGCTCGTGAATACGATGGTCTTCACGCATCTGCCGGCCAACCTCATGCTGCTGCTGATTCCGTTCGTGCCGCAGCTCTCCTGGGTGATCGTGCTCCTGCTCGCGCGAAGCGCATTGTCGCAGATGGATGTGCCGACGCGCGGCTCGTACGTGATGGCCGTCGTTACCCCGCCCGAGCGGCCGGCTGCAGCGAGCATCACGGCGGTCCCGCGCAGCCTCGCCGCAGCGGCGAGCCCGCTACTGGCAGGATATCTCCTCGGCATTTCCACCTTCGGCTGGCCGCTCTTCATCGCGGGCGCGCTGAAGATCGCCTACGACCTGGCGTTGCTCGTCATGTTCCGCACGGTGCGTCCGCCGGAGGAAGCCACTGCAAACCAGACTGACGCAAGCACGACCAGCGCCCAGACGATCGTCGGCCCCGTCGGCAGGTCGAATGCGGTCGACAGCAACAGTCCCGCGGCGTAACCCGCGATGCCGAGAGCCCAGGCTGCGACCAGCCGGCCGCGAACCATTCGCCGTGTTGCGAGCGGCGGCACGATCAGTGTGGCGAACACCAGATACACGCCGACGAGCTGAACGGACACGGTGACGGCGAGCGCGAACAGGACGTAGAACCCGGTGCGGCCGAGGCGCTCGCGGCCGCCGAACCAGAGCGCCAGAATCGCCGCATAGACCAGCGCCGCCCACACCAGCCGACTCTGCTGCACCCAGAGGATCTGACCGACGAGAAGGTCGCGCAAGTGCTCGCTGCCGTGGACGTTGCTCGCGAGCAGCAGCACGCTGCCCGTCGCGCCGAGCACAAACACGACGCCGATGACTGCTTCCTGGACTTCCGGCCACACGCGCTCGGTCC
>Ga0209689_1004554_pt1 | contig 10018 bp, 10 predicted proteins | sample GraSoiAngelo_149_FD_187119 | JGI IMG/M metagenome (GOLD analysis project Ga0209689, IMG submission 187119) | Grasslands soil microbial communities from the Angelo Coastal Reserve, California, USA - 14_1009_09_30cm (SPAdes) (version 2) | ecosystem: Environmental > Terrestrial > Soil > Grasslands ...
TACGTGGATTACACCAACAACGTCGTCTGGGTGACGAGCCGGGCGGCGGGAGGCACCGGCCAGCCGAGCGTGTGGAAGCTCAACGCGTCGACGGGTGCGCTCGCCGGTGGCACCGCGACCTGGACCTTCAACGACGTCGACAGCTCCCCGGTCCCGAACGTCGACGGGGCCTTCATCTACGTGGGGACGAATGCGGGGACGCTGAAGGCGATCAAGGTCAGCGACGGCACGTTCTCCAGTCACACGCCCAGCAGCGGGGCCGGCGCGATCAAGGGCATGCCGTGGCCGCTCAGCTGGGTCTCCGCCAGCGTGGGGTCGCCGGACCAGATCATCTTCAGTCGGACCGCGACGGTGCACTCGGTGAAATTCGACGGCCAGAATTTCCTGACCTGTCCGTCGGCTAATTGCTGGACGACGACGTTGGCGGGGACGCCGACGGTGTCGGCTCCGGTCGATGACGGCGCGGGCAACCTCTACATCGGGGGCTCCGACGGCAAGGTGCACCGGCTCCTCGTGAGCAACGGCAGCGACGCGGCCCAGATGCCGGCGACCGCGATCTTGGGCACGATGGGCGACCCGACCTTCAACTGGGACACCAGCAGCATCCACGTCGGGGCCACCAACGGCCACATCTATACCTTCACGACGCCATTCTAGGGAGGACATATGGCAAGCAGACGGAAGATTGTCCGGGGCGTGGCGGGGATCCTCCTGCTCCTGTGCGCCATAACGGTCACGCTCGATGGGCGACCGAAGGCCGCGGAGGGCGCGCCTCCGACCGTGCAGGTGCGCGAGGTGTTCTTTGGCGACCGCGAAGAGACGGTCTGCCAGCCGGGGCGGCGTGAGTTCGTGCTGGACGATCTGCAGGGTCTCTACGTTTGTGTCGTCTGGTCGGGGCTGGCGGGGACCTACTGGACGCAGCTCACGTTCGTGTCTCCGGATGGCCACGTCTATCAGAAGATGACCCAGGCCTTCGTCACGCCCGAGGCGCGGGCAACGGTGGCGACGGTGGAGGTGCAAGGCCAGCAACACGGGGTCAAGCGCGCTGGCTGGCGGCGAAAAGGGGAGAGCGTGGTCGTGGCGACGCTGCCGGTGGCCGGGACCTACATCACCCAGCACAACCTCACCGGGCTCTGGACGGTGAAGATCTCCCTGAACGGTCGGCCCGTCGACGAGGACCACTTCGTCCTGCACGCGCGGCAGTAGCCTCGACGCGGACGCCTCGAGGTTATAATCGCTCAAGGCCCGCAACGTTGAAGGCACCTCTCCTCGCCAGCCTCCTCTGTGGGGCGCTCGCCTTCGCGCTGCACGGGAATTCGCTCAACGGCTCCTTTCTGTTCGATGACAAGCCCTTGGTGCTCCACAATCCCCTCATTCGAAGCGTCTCCAGCATTCCGCGCTTGTTTGTCTCGAATTACTGGGCGCAGACACCCTACGAGAAAGAGGTTTTGTTGTACCGGCCCATCACGATGACGAGCTTCGCGCTCGATCATTCGGTATGGAAGGACAACCCGTTCGGCTATCACCTGACCAATGTGGTCGTGCACGCGCTCGTGACGGTGCTCGTGTGGTGGATGGTGTGGGAGGCGTTGGCTTCGTTCTGGCTGGCGACGTTGTCCTCCGCTCTCTTTGCCGTCCACGCGGTCCATACCGAGGCGGTCAATATGATCGTGGGCCGCACGGAGCTGCTGGCGGCGGCCGGCGCGCTCGGCGCCGGGTGGCTCTGGCTCAGAGGAAAGGACCGCTTGAGCGCTGCCGTGCTGTTGCTGGCCCTACTCTCCAAGGAATCTGCGGCAACCCTGCCAGTCCTCTTGGGGTTGTATGCCGTATGGAAACGCCAGCCGTGGCGCCGGCTCGTCTTCCCCGCGCTCGCCGTGTTGTGCTATGTGGGGATGCGTAGCCTGGTGCTGGGCGGCATCGTGTCCAGCGGACAATCCGGCATTCTCTCTCGATTGGACCTTTCCACTCGGCTCTGGACCATGGTGAAGGCCTTCGGATATTACGTCGGACTCCTCGTGGCTCCTGTCCGGCTGAGCCCGGACTATCCGGATTTCATCCTGGCCACCACGCTCTGGGACCCATCGGTGTTGGCGGCGCTTGGCGGGATCGGCGTGATCGTCCTGGTCTCGCTGGTCAATCGGCAACGCCAGCCCGGCCTGGTGATGGGCGTGTGCTGGACCGCGATCACCTTGCTCCCGGTGGCGAACATCATCCCGATCGGGGCCATCATCGGCGAGCGGTTCTTGTACCTCCCGTCGGTGGGGTGGTGTTTGGCGTTGGCGTCGTTTCCTCTTGCCGTGCGCGCGCGGGCCCTTCAGCGGATTGCGGCGGCAGTGCTGGTCGGGCTCGGGTGCTGGTGGGCGGGGCTCTCGTGGCAGCGGAACGGCGAGTGGCGGAGCGACGACGCCCTCTGGAGCGCCACGTACCGCGAGTATCCCACCAACGTGAAGGCCGCTTACCATTTGGCCGAGATGGCGTTCGAGCGGCAAGCGTACGATCGAGCAGAGGCGCTGTACCGCCAGGCCATCGTCGTGGATCCGCACCACGTGTGGAACGCGAATCGCCGGTCGCTCGCGAACGTGCATTACAAGCTCGGCATGATTCATCAGATCCGGGGACGCTACCCGGAGGCCGGGGATGAGTATCAGACCTCCCTCACGTTCGATCCCGACCCAGTCGAGGTCCGATACGCCTACCGACTCGTCAGGGGCCTTCACCTCGCCTCCGAGAAGCGCTACGGAGAAGCGATCGCAGCGTATCAAGACGCCATCGCCGTCGACCCGGCACGCAGCGATGCGCACTACAACCTCGGCTTGGCATATCTGAAACTCGAGCAGCCTGAGAAGGCCATCGGCCCGTTCCAGCGCGCGCTCTCCCTGGATCCACGATCCGTGGACGCCCACATCAACCTCGGGAATGCCTTCGCATTTCTCGGTCGCTATCCTGACGCTGAAGCGGTGTACGAGGCGGCGTTGAGACTTGACCCCCATTCCTTGATTGCGAAGAAAAATCTTGAGACCGTCCAGCGCGCCCCTGGCCACCGACACCGGTAAGGTCGCCTGCTCGTCGCTTAGTCCATCAACACGGCTGTCCCAACGTCGCGCCGTTCGTGGAAGACGACCGTCAAGCCCGCGGCGCTGGCTTCGTTCTCGAGCTCGCCTTCCCGGAACTGGTGCTCGTAGTGGATGGCATGCCGGTCGCCGGCGGCCCGACCAATGACGTCGCCGAGTTCCGGGCGCCAGTCGGACCGCGTGAGGCGGGCCGCGAACCGCGTGAGCCCAATCGCGAGCGATCGCGACAGCCGTTCGGCGGGGACGTAGCTGATCAGGACCCGCCCCCCGGGGTTCAGGTGAGCCTTGACCTTGCGGAGCACGCCGATGCGGGTGTCCGCCTGCGGGATGTAACCGTAGCAGAACCAGGAGAAGGTAAACACGTCAAAGCTCCCCGGAAGCGCGACGGCCTCGATCGGGCCCGTGTGGAGCTCTGTCGAGAGACCTTCCTTTTCGAGGATGCGACGAGCCAGGGCGATGGCGCGAGGGCCGACGTCGAGGCCCTCGACACGATACCCGAGCTTGAGCAGCGCGATCAGATCGCGCCCCGTGCCGCACCCGACCACGAGAATCCGATCCTCGACCTTCAGAAAGCGATCATACAAAGCGCGCTCCCAGGGCATCAGGCCCGAGCGGATCAGCTCTTCGCTGCGACCGAACTCCTCCCAGGCGTTGACGATCGCTCCCCGCAGGTCTTGGAGTCGCAGCGTTCCCGCAGCGAGATGCGTCAAGGCGCTGCTCGCGAGCTCGAAAGCCCGGGCGGCGCCCCGGAGGAAGGTGTACGGCATCGTGTGCCAGCCGTGCATGACCGCTGCCTGAGTATACGGTCGCACCTTGATTCTCGTCCGTGGAACGGGGAGAGTGATACGCGTGGAGCGCGGCGAGCTCGTGGCCGGGGGCTAATGGACGCCTCGCGGCCTTTGCGGCGATGTCTGGTGTGTGGCGACGCTCGGGCTCGTTTCGTCTTGGCGCAGACCGCGACCACTGTTCTCCAGTGCGCAAACTGCGGCCTGGTCTTTATCGACCCTCTCCCCGGGGAGAGCGAGCTCTGTTCTCTTTACCTCGATTACGATGTCGGCGAAAGCGACCCCCCGTTCGCCTCCGAGCTTGCCTGGACGCGGCGGTCGCGTGCGCCGGTCTTTCGCGAGATCCTGGATGAGCTCGTGGCCCACGGAGCGCGTGGAAGATTGCTAGACGTCGGATGCTCGTTCGGGCTCTTGCTGTCCATGGCGAAAGAGCGTGGATTTGAGCCCTGCGGCGTCGACCTCTCCTTGAATGCGGTGCGGTATGCCAGGGACCGCCTTGGACTTTCCGTGCACCAGGGGACCCTGTTCGACGCGCGCTTTCCCGATGGCGCGTTCGATGTCGTTACGATGGTGGGCGTGTTCGAGCACGTCCCGAACCCCCTGCAGACTCTCGACGAGATCTTTCGCGTTCTCCGTCCGGGTGGTATCTTCATCGTTCAAGTCCCCAACGCGAACTTCAATCTCCTCCGCGGAAGAATCCGCCCATCCTGGTTCTATATCGGGACGCATCTCATGAACTTCCCACCGAGAACGCTGTCCATGACGCTTGAAAGGGCCGGGTTTCGCGGCGTGAAGCTCTGGTGCGGGAAGGCGGACCACCCGAAGGGCTGGCCCTTCCGCGTGGCGAAGTCCGCCTTCGTGACCTTGGCGCGGTTCGTCGCCGACGTCCGCCGGTGGTACTGGGGGCCGTCCCTCGTCGCCTTGGCCGTCAAGCCGTAGCCTTTTGCCTTTTCCGGCCGTTGCCCCTGTGCGATGATCCTTCCGTGGTTGAGTTGAGCATCGGGATCGCGGGTCTCCGTACCGCGGTTGTCACTCGGGACCCGGACGTCGCCACCGTCGTCCGTGACCGATATGAGGGGTTTCTCTCGACAGGGCCCGCCGACTGGCGCATTGAGATCAGCCCGCCGTCGGGAGGCGTGCCGTTCTCGAAAGATGTCGTCGTGAGGCGCGACGGAGGCCCTGCCCGCTTTAGCGTGAGGCGCCACGACTTCGCGGGGACTGTCGATCTCGGCGAGCGTACGGCCGACCTCACGCTGACCAGTCCCGACGACGTCTCCATCAACAGCTTCCTGCGGATTCTCTACTCCCTGGCACTTGTCGAGGCTCGCGGGCTCGTCCTGCACGCCGCAAGCCTCATCCGGGACGGGGGGGCGTATCTGTTCTGCGGGCCGTCGGGGAGCGGCAAGACGACCGTCGCGCGACTCTCAACGGACGCCGCGCTCCTGAGCGACGAGCTGTCCATCGTGCGAATCGCCGAGGGGCACGTCGTGTGTTTTGGCACTCCGTTCCGGGGCGAGCTCGCTCTCGCGGGAGAGGATCGTGCCGCCCCGCTCGTCGGGATTTATTTCTTGCACCACGGGGGCCGACACGCCGTCGAGGCCCTCGGGCCCAAGGAGGCCCTCGCGCGGCTGCTCCCGAACGTCCTGTTCTTCGCCAGGGAAGCGGACGTCACGGCAGCGGTCTTTCGGATCGCGGCGGACCTCGTCGAGGCCGTCCCGTGCTTCGATCTCTCGTTTCGGCCCGACCCGGGGTTCTGGGAGGTGATCCGGAATGCCTGAGGCGTATCTGACGCAAAGTCCCCGGACAGCATGGCGGGTCTACGACGGCGAGGCGGCCGTCCTCTGCCCGGACGACAGCACGCTGAACACCCTGAACGCGGTCGGGACGCTGATCTGGGAGTCGGCGGACGGCAAGACCGCGGTGAGCGCGATCGTCGCCAGGATTTGCGAGGAGTTCGAGGTGGACCCGGAGCGGGCCGAGCGGGACACGATGGCCTTTATCGCGAAGCTTCGTGAACGCGGGCTCTTGACCGTCTCGGAGACTATTCAGCAAGCGCCGTAGAGCAGGAGGGGGACATGGAAAAGCGCGACGAGCGGAACCTGGAAGCGCGCGGGAGTCAGAGCGGCAAACGGAAGTACGAGCCGCCGGAGATCCTGAGCCAGGAGGTGTTCGAGACCACGGCCCTGGCGTGTAAGAAGGTCGCGGGCGGCGGCGGGTGCGGCGCCTCGCCGAAATCCTGAGCCCGAGCGCCATGGCCGATCTGACCGACTGGCTCTTTCAAAAGACCGTGGGGCGGCACATCCCGCTCTCCGTCCACATCGACCTCACCATGCGCTGCAACGAGCGCTGCATTCACTGCTACCGGGTGATCGAGCGACGGCCGGAGCTGACGACGGAGGAGCTCAAGACGCTCCTCGGCGACGTCGCCCGAGCCGGAACACTCTACCTGACGTTCAGCGGCGGCGAGGTGTTCCTTCGAGCCGACCTGTTCGAGCTGATCGAGCACGCGCGGCGGCTCCACTTCGACGTGCGCCTGAAGTCGAACGCGCTGCTGATCACGCCGGAAAAGGCGGCGCGGCTCCGGGCGCTCGCCGTGCGCGAGGTCGATATCAGCATCTACAGCGCCGATCCGACCGTCCACGACTGGGTCACCAAGGTCCCGGGCTCCCTCGGGCGTTCTCTCGAGGGCGCGGCCTTGCTCAGGGACGCCGGGGTCACCGTCAAGCTCAACTGTCCCCTCATGAAGCAGAACGTGGGGCAGTACAAAGAGATCCGCGCGCTCGCCGAGCGCCTCGGGGTGCTCTCGGGGTTCGACCCGATGATCACGGCGAAGAACGACGGGGACACGTCGCCGGTCAAGCTGAGGATCACCCGGGAAGAACTCCGGCAGGTCTTGCAGGATCCCGCGCTAAACCCTCACCGCGGAAAGCCAGCGCCAGTCGAGTCGGGGCCAGGCTATGTGCGATCCGATCTCGACGACATCCCGTGCGGCGCCTCTCACAACGCCTGTTACATCAGCGCCTACGGCGATGTCATGCCGTGCGTCGCCATGCCCATCGCGTGCGGGAACGTGCGCGACGAGCCGTTCGCGGAGATCTGGCACCGGTCGCCGGAGATGCTGCGGGTCCGCTCGATCCGCATCAGGGACCTTCATACCTGCTCCACGTGCGCCGCCTCGCCATTCTGCACGCGCTGTCCCGGGCAGGCCCTGGTCGAGACCGGAGACCTTCACGGTCCCTCGCCAGCGAACTGCGAGCACGCGCTCGTGGCGGCGCAGGTCGCGGGCTCCCCCGCCATTCCCGCCTCGATGCTCCGCGCGGCTGTTTCGTCCGGCGCCGTTTCCCGCTCGTGAGCCCGACCCAGCAGGTCGCGCTGCTACGGACGCTCCTCGTCGAGCACGGCGAGGGCGCGTGGGTCGTGTGCGGCAGCTCCTCGATGGTGCCCACCTTCGCCCCGAGCGCACGGCTGCGCGTTGTTCCGGCCGCCGCGCCGCGCGTCGGCGACGTGGTGCTGTTCGACACCGGCGATTCCATCCTGACTCACCGCGTGTTGGCGCGAGTGCCCTGGGGATCCGACGCCTGGATCCTCCACGGGGGTGACGCCGGCTGGGGCGCAGGCCTCGTGCGCCAATCGAGCGTCCTCGGGCGGGTGCTCAGCCCGCGCAGGCGGCCCACGCTCACGCGCCGGATCGTCGGCGCGGCGCACGCGATCCGCGATGTTCTGCGGCGCGCCGCGGCTCGTGACGTGACGCCGCGCATGGTGCCCGACCCGCTGGCGACGGGGCGTGTGTACGACGAGGGCGCCGACGGATTGGATGCCCAGTTCGCGGAGAGCCGGGCGACCGTCCGCCGCTTCGACGTCATTGACGAGCCGCAGCGGCGGTGCGCGCGCGACGCCGAGCGCGTGCTGGAGATCGGCTGTGGGACGGGGCGGCTCCTCGCGACGCTGGGTGGACGGCCCTGCGTCGGGATCGACGTCTCGGAGGGGATGCTCCGAATCGCCGCCGGCAAGGACCTGACGGTCATGCGCGCGGACGCTCATCGCCTGCCGTTCGCAGCAGGGTCGTTCGAGGCGATCACGGCCGGAAACGGCGTGCTCCGGTACCTCGACTACGGCCGGGCGTTCGCGGAATGCGCGCGCGTGCTTCGGCGCGGCGGGCGGCTCGCGGTGCACCAGTACTCGCGTTGGACGCTGGTCTTGCGGCCGCGACCGCAGCTCGCGCCCGATGACCCGCTCCACGTCGGTGACCTGGCCGAGGTGCGGCGGCCGGCAGGCGAGGCTGGCTTCGTCGAGGAGAAGGTGTACCTGTGGCGCAACGTCTCGTTCTGGCCATACGTGGTGCGGCTGCCGGAGCCGGTGGCGTGGCGGCTCTGGGACCACGTGACCTTTGTGTTCCGCAAGGCGTGACAGGTCGCATATCCCGACGGCGGAGATCCGCTGGCTCCTCGCGTCCCTTCGTTCCCTGGATGATCAAGAGGCGCCGTCGCCGCCCACCACGCTGAGCTGGGACCACCTCCTCTCGGTTGCCGATGCCGAGGGCCTGGCGCCGGCACTGGGCTTTGCGCTCAAGGCGAAGGCGCCAGCCGCCGTGCCACTGGCCGTCAGGGAGCAGCTCAAACGGAGGCTTGCGGACGGTATCGCGGGCCAGCTCATCCGGAGCCGCGAGCTGGGCCAACTCCTCAAGCGCTTCGAGAGCGAGCGAATCCCGGTGATCCCGCTCAAAGGGCCGGCGCTCGCCGAAACCCTCTACCCCGATCCGGCACTCCGTCCCTGCACCGACCTCGATCTGTTGATCCGACGCGAGCATCTCGACCGCGTCGACAATCTCCTCCTCGGTCTCGGCTACCGCCGGCTCGCCGATGCGCACAGCTTTCAGTTCGACATCGCCTTCGACCGTGCGACTCTTTACGAGGCGCCGTCCGGCATTCACGTGGACCTTCACTGGGGGCTCGTGAGCGATCCGCGATATTCGTGGGACGAGCGGGAAGGGCTCGCGGTCTGGGACCGGGCCGTCCGGGTCCGAGTGGCCGGCCAGGAGGCCCTCGGCCTCTGTCCGGAGGATCTCCTCCTCTATCTGGCGGTTCACCTCGCCGTTCATCACGCGCTCGTGGGCTTGCTCTGGTACTACGATCTCTATCTCGTCATCGAGCGGTGGGCGGACACGCTGGACTGGGAGGCGCTGATCGCGCGAGCGTCCCGCTGGCGCGTCCGCGCCGCTCTCTACTGGGCGCTGCTGGAACTGGAGATGCTCTTCGGCACTCGCGCCCCTGCCCAGGTGATGGCGAGGATCGAGCCGCGGGGTCCGAGGGCCGCCGCGATGGGCTGGCTCCTGCGCCATCGAGCGCCGCAGCAACGCCGCCGACTCGAGCACCTGATTGCGCTCCTCCTGGTGGACCGAGGGCGCGATCTCCTCGGGACGCTCGGACGCACTCTGCTCCCGCCCCCCGCATGGCTGGGGGCCCGCTACGATGGCGTGGGCTCCTCGCTTCTCGGCCGCTATCTGGCGCACTACCGGCGCCTGGGCCAGGTGATCCGCCAGGCCACGGGCGGCCTCGGTCCGCCACGCCCGCGCTGATGCGCTGGCTCGTCGACGGCTACAACGTCATCCGTCGCGACCCCGACCTCCGGGCGCACGAGGCGGAGAGCCTCGAGGCCGGGCGGACGGCGCTGCTCCGCCTCGTCGCGCACGCCGCGCGGGCAATGGGCGACCGCTTCACGGTGGTCTTCGACGGCGCTCCAGCGTCGGGCCCGCGCTCCGCGGGCGGACAGGTCGAGGTGATCTTCTCGCGCCCGCCCGACAAGGCCGACGACGTGCTCGTGCGCCTGGCGCGCCAGCTCGGTGTGGGCGCCGCCGTCGTGACCTCCGACCGGGCGGTGGGGGACGCGGCGGGCCGTGTCGGCTGCTCCGTCATCAGCGCCGATCGATTCGTCCGAGCATTGTCAGCGGCGTCGGAGCCGGAGAAGGACGATGACGAAGAAGACCAACCCAAGCCCGACAAGCGCGGGAACCCGCGGCGGCTCTCGAAGGAAGCGCGGGCGGCTCAACGGGCGCTCCGCCGCCTCCGTCCTCCCTGACTCTTTCTTGACTCGCGGCGCCGGATGTGAAATAAGGCCGTATCCATGCACGTACCCGTAGCGGACCGTCACCTCTTCCTCATCTCG
>Ga0209689_1004555_pt1 | contig 10014 bp, 9 predicted proteins | sample GraSoiAngelo_149_FD_187119 | JGI IMG/M metagenome (GOLD analysis project Ga0209689, IMG submission 187119) | Grasslands soil microbial communities from the Angelo Coastal Reserve, California, USA - 14_1009_09_30cm (SPAdes) (version 2) | ecosystem: Environmental > Terrestrial > Soil > Grasslands ...
AGCGTTCCGGGTCGGCGTGCAACTTCTCCCCGTACCCGCGCAGAACTTCCGGTGTGTCCTTCTCCGGATCAACGCTAAACGAGACCAAATGCACGTCGGTTTTTTCCAACGGCTTCTGTAATTCACTCATTCGGGTGCTGATCATCGGACATGGCCCCGGGCACGTCGTGTAAATGAAATCCGCGATCCAAATTTTCCCGGCCAATTGCGCGGAATCGAACGGTCGGCCATTCTGGTTCACGAGCTGGAAATGGGGAACCGTGCCGTAGGAAGAAACACTCCGTTGCTGGAGCGCACGAACCTCTACCTGACGCAACCAAAGTAACCCTCCCGCCGTAATTAACGGGATCAGAATTAATGTCGCTTTCCACGCAATCGCACTCCAGGAGCTCTGGCGGCGAATAGGAATTGATGCGGCGTTCATGACTTCGTCAGGACCAAAGCCACTAACAACAGCGGAAGATAAACAATCGATGTGATGAACAATAAACGTGCAGCTCCCGCGGTGCGCATTTTTAGAAAACGCATCGCAACGGCAATAAACAAACCGCCAAGCACAAGCTCAATTGCGAGGTACGCGAAGGTGACGATCCCGACAAATGCGGGCAGGCCCGCTATCACAAGGAGTAAGATGCAGAAAAACACACTTTGGCTGGCGCTGCGTTCGCCACTGTGGTCATCGCTCGAAATCATGCGGAAGCCCGCGCGCGAATAATCTTCACGGTACATCCAGGCAATCGCGAAGAAGTGCGGCAGTTGCCACAGCAAGAGGATTGCGAAAAGACTCCACGCGCCGGCCTCAAGCGTTCCGCGCGCAGCCGCCCAGCCAATCATTGGCGGAATTGCACCCGGGATCGCGCCCACGAAGGTGTTCGCGGTACTGGCGCGCTTTAGAGGCGTGTAACCGAAGATGTAGATGACAATTGTGAGCGCAGCGAGCGCAGCGCTAAGCGCGTTGCAAGCCATTGTGAGATAGCCAACACCTAAAATCGAAAGAGCGACGCCAAGCGTAAGCGCTTCGGCAGGACGCATGCGACCGGCTGGAACCGGGCGAGTTCTCGTCCGATGCATGAGCGCGTCGAGCTTGCGTTCCCACCATTGGTTGAGCGCGGCCGCACCGGCCGCGGCCGCGGCCGTTCCAAAGACAACGTGAAAAAGCGCTACGTAATCGATGGGCGGTTCCGCTCCGAGATAAAAACCGGCCGCCGTCGTGAGCAGAACGAGCAGAGTGAGCCGCGCCTTGACCAATTCGGCGAAATCCGCAGCCAACCGCCCTAGCGCGGACGTAAGATTCGTGTTTTGGACTTCGAGCGTGGCGGTTTTCATGCGACCAACCTCCCAGTATTTCCAAACGCCGGCGCGCCTAGTCCGGTGGCTGCCGGACGCCCCACTTGTCGATGCGAGATACGCCAGCAAATCGCGGAGATGCTCACACCAAAACATAGCATGATCGCGCCAACCCCGACATGCGCCGTCGCAACATCAGCGGCCTTGTTGCTCCAAATGGTCCAGGCTCCGAGCGTGATCTGGCAAGCGACCAGCGCGACCCAAAAGAGCGACAATCGCTTGAGGGCAGCGATGCTCTGCGCATCTCTCCTAACGCGCAGCCAAAAAGCAACCACGGCGATCGCGATAATGGCCGCGAGAAACCGATGCGCCATTTGCAGCCAGATTTGGAAGGCGTCCACGTCCGATAAGGCGCGCGCATCGCGCCAGGCGTTGATCTTTGCGAGCGCAGCTTCGCTGGTGTCTGGGATCCATGCGCCGTTTGCCGTTGGAAAATCGAGAATGGCCAGATCGCGATGTTGATGGCGCATCGTCGCGCCAAGCGCGAGCTGCATGTAAATTGCGATTGTTATTGCAATCGCAGTTGTTATGATCGCTGCAAGTTTTCTGGGATCGACAATGACATTGGAAAGCGTGCTCCAGAATTTCGAAGTAACGAGAGCGATCACGACGACCAGTCCAAGAAACGCTTGCGCGAGGCAGGCATGAAAGATTCCGATCTCGTCTTTAAGCATGGTGACGCGCAGTCCGCCGAGCACGCCCTGCAAAATCACCGCGCCGAGGGCAAGCGCGCCGAGGTTGCGAACCCATCGCCGAGGTTCGCTGCGCCAAAGCCAGATCGCGAGGATGATCGTCAGAAACCCAACTGCCGAAGCAATCAAGCGGTGGGTGTGCTCAAAAAAAATTCCGCCGATCCATTTCGAAGCGGGAAACAGAAACATGTTGTAGCCAAAGGTGGTTGGCCAATCGGGCACGGCGAGACCCACCCCTTTGCTCGTTACCATTCCGCCGCTGCAAATGAGGAACAACGTCGCAATGCATGTGAGCCACGCAAAGACGTTGAGCCAGCTCATCGATCTTGAGGAAAATATTTGGTTCATTTCGCTTCCGCCAATCGCAAATCCAATTAACCGCGGATTGCGCGGATGACACGAATTTAATCAACAAGGCAACGCGACTTCGTCTCGCGTGCTGGTTGCAGCGTCTCGCCGCGACGAACTTCTGTTTCGTAGCGTAATTTTTTGGAAAGTTCGCGACCGCGAGGACGCGCTCGCTACCCAAACGGCAAACGCCCGTCGCGCTAGCCGCTCGGGCTCGGAGATGCTGCGGGCTGAGGCGATTTGTCTTCCGCTTTGGGAGCACCAGCTGGGGGTGCGCCCTGCGAGCCAGCTAACTCGGCGCGCTCTTTGAGCCACGCCTGATAATCCGCCGGTGTATCGACCACCAGGGTGCCCTTCATCCCAGAATGGCCCAGACCACAAAGCTGACCGCAAATCACTTCGTAGGTCCCGGTCTTGATCGGTGTGAACCACATCGGAATGCGCGAACCGGGGATTGCGTCTGCCGCGATGCGCATGTCCGGCAGAAAGAAATCGTGAATCACGTCCCTGGAGGACAGCTCGATAATAACCGGGCGATTCACCGGCACATGAAGTTCGCCCAGCGTCACGATATCGTCTTTGCCTGCGGGATCGTTCGGATCAAGACCCATGGGGTTTGAGTTGCTGACAAAGCCGACACCGCGCCGGCCAAATTGTCCGTCCGGTCCGGGCAGATGAAAATTCCAGCTAAATTGCTGACCAGCAACGTGGACGACAAACGCTTCTTTTCCAGGTGGAAACTGATTCACGCGTTTTGCCCAAAGCGGAATCGCGAATCCGAGGAGGAGCACTGCTTCGATCAAGACAACGGAGAATTCCAGATGCGTCGAGATGCCGCTTGTGACACCAGCGTGATCTGCGACGGGACGGCGACTTTTCCGGAAGCGAATCAGCACGAAAATAAAAAACGCCGACCAACCAAGGAAGAGCGCGCCCATGAACCAGTGGCAAAACTCGAGGATATGGTCGATTTGATAGCCGTGCGAGGAGGCGTTCGGCGGCTGGCCCAGAAATTCATTGATCAGCGCGAGGCTACTCATATTTGCTCAGATCTTCCTCAGTGATCTCTTGATAAGGCTCGGCGGGCATGCGCCCATGCCGCCAGAGATGAAAACTGAACGCGCCGATCCCGCCCAAGACCGACATGACCGCACCAAAAAGGAACCAGATCGCCACGGCCATGTGCTCGGTCGATTTTCCATCTTTTGCGCCATAGCAAAACGGACATGCCAGCGCCTGTCCAACAGGCGAAAAGATAGACAAAAGCAAGATCGACAGAATCTTCGTTTTCATGTGATGATCCGAAGCCGTTTCATTTTTCGATAGAACCAGACGCCGTACACGACCAAAGCGACCGCGATGACAAACGAGCAGATTGCGCCGGCCAGATAAATCGGCGCGCCTTCCACGAGATCGACCCAGACACACCATCCTCCGATCCCGAGCGCGAGCAGCGTCGAGAAAATGATGAAAACAATATGGAAACCTTTAAGCGACATTTAATGAAAGACCGGGTAATCGTACCACGCCAAATAGATAAGCCAGAAAAGTCCAAGCACAAAGAAACCGGTAAAAATGAGAATGCGATAGATGAGCCGTTTTTCCGCGGCAAGATGCATAAAAATTGCCGCGACCATGCCCGCTTTAAGCGTCGCAACCAACATGGCGACGGCGATGTTCGCTTTGCGCGCGCCAAAATCGACATAAGAAAGCGCGACCGTGATGCCGGTGAAGACGAGCAGTAGCGCACCGACCATTAAGTACCCTCGGACGTGCTTTTGCACGTTATGGGCATATTCCTCGTATTCCTTCGGATCTTGCGAAACGTCAGGCGGATTGTTCATGGCTTAGAGCAGATAAAAAAGCGGGAAGACAAAAATCCAGATCAGATCGACAAAGTGCCAGAAAAGGCCGGCAACCTCGACGCGATTTGCCAGATGTTCAGGGTTGCGCTGGTAAAGCTTTTTGCTGACCGGCAGCCACATGTAAATAAACACGAGCACTCCGCCGAGCACGTGCATCCCATGCAGACCGGTGATGGTGAAATAGCTGGCAAAATACGCGCTGTGCGTTGGCAGAAACATGGTCGCCCGTTCCACGTCTTCTTTTTCGATCGGGGCGAGTTTGTGCGTGGGCGGGACATAGAGAAAATGCGGCCGATCCATCGCCGGGTTGGTCGGGTCCGCGTTTACCGGATCGAGATAGACTTCATATTCCTTGATGTTGGGATCGGTTAACGCTGCGCGATTGTGCAAATGACCCGTGATCTCAAGGCGCGGCGGGAGGCCTTTCGCAGCGGCGTGCTCGTTGCCGAGATACTGTTCATACTTCCCGAGTGCTTCCGGCTTAATGTAAGCGCCGAAGTGGTCGAACTTCTGCGGCCATTCGTAAACGAGCTTGACCGTTAAGAAGATCACGCCGCAAAGGATCGTAGCCAGCATGTACCACCAGTAAGCCCGATATCTTCTCATCTTCAGCGCTGCCCATGCGAGCACGACTGTGACCGACGACAGAATCAGAATGGCCGTGTTCATCGTACCGACCGGAACGTTGAGAAGCCCATGCGGCCACATGCCCGGCGGCGCATCGAGTCGCAAAAAAATGTAGGCGGAAAAAAGTCCGCCAAAGAGCATCACTTCTGACGCGAGAAACAACCAGATGCCAACCTTGGCGTTCCAGAGACCAGTGTCAGGCCGCGTGGAGACTGTGTAGGGAATCTCCATCTTTTCAGTCTACACGAGCACAGCCTCGGGAGTCTTGCGCCGCACGCGCTCCCTCGGCTCAACCGGCTCATTTTGCATGGTGAAATCGCGATCGCGTCCAGGGAGGCTGTATTCGTAAGGGCCGCGATAAGCGATTGGCGTCGTAACGAAATTTCCGTGCGGCGGCGGGGAAGGTGCAGTCCATTCGAGCGTGGTCGCTTCCCACGGATTGTCGTTCACTTTTTTGCCGTGTTTGATGCTCCAGAAGAAATTGATAATGAAAGGAATTTGCGCCAGACCCATGGTCCACGCCGCCCACGAGATCGGCGTGTTCCATTGAAAACCGGTGAGGCCCCAAACATGATCACCGGAGAGAGTCCAGCCCTGCCCGCCGTCATACCAGCGGCGATGCATGCCGATCATCCCCTGCAGAAACATCGGCAGAAAAATCACGTTCATGCAGATAAGCGTCGGCCAGAAGTGCACTTTGCCCCAGAAATCGTTCATTTTTCGGCCGGTCGCTTTCGGGAACCAATAATAGATGCCGGCGAAAAGCCCGAAGATTGTGCCCGGCGCGACGATGTAATGGAAATGCGCGATCACGTAGTAGGTGTCGTGCAGATAGAGATCGGCGCTGTTGAACGCGAGGGGAATGCCAGTGAGCCCGCCGATCCCAAACATGGGCAGGAACGCAGTGGCAAAAAGCATCGGCACGGTGAAACGGATCGAACCACCCCAAAGTGAAATAAAGAACGCGCTTAGGATAATCACCGACGGGATGGAGATCAGCAGAGTGGTCGTCTGGAAAAACGCGCTTACCGCTGTACCCATTCCGGTGAGCCACATGTGATGCGCCCAGACGACGAACGACAAAAAGCCGATCACGAGCACGGAAAAAACGAGCGATTTGTAACCCCACAGCGGCTTGCGCGAATTGTTAGCCAGGATTTCGGCGACGATGCCCATGGCCGGAAGAATGAGCACATAAACTTCCGGATGTCCCAGAAACCAAAAGAGATGCTGCCACAAAAGCGGATTGCCGCCGCCACTGACGCTCACTGCCGCGCCGTTCACGACGAGTCCACTTGGCAAGAAGAAGCTCGTCGCCGCTACTCGATCCATGAACTGCATAACGATCGCAGCCTCAAGCGGCGGGAACGCCAGCAGCAACAAAAACGCGGTGACAAATTGCGCCCACACGAAAAAAGGCAACCGCATCCAGGTCAGCCCCTTCGCGCGCAATTGAATGATGGTGGTGATGAAGTTGACGGCGCCGAGCAATGACGACGTGATCAGAAAAATGAAGCCCAGAAGCCAAAGCGTCTGGCCGCTGAAGATCACGTTATAGTTGGGCCCTTTATCTGCGATATCGGCGAGAGGCGTGTAAGAAGTCCAGCCGCTTTTAGCCGCCCCGCCAGGGACAAAGAAACTCGTCAGCATGATTACTCCTCCGACCGCGAACGCCCAGAAACTGGCGGCATTGACCTTCGGAAAGGTCATGTCCGGCGCGCCGATTTGCAGCGGCACGACAAAGTTTCCGAAAGCGGCGAACGCCACAGGCACGATTCCGAGAAAAATCATGATCGTGCCGTGCATCGCGCCAAGGGAGTTGTAGAAGTCAGGCGCCATCTTGCCGTCCGGCATCGTGCCCGGCCCGAAAATGTATGGGAGCAGCTTACCGATCACGGGCAGAGCCTGACCCGGATAGGCCAATTGCCAGCGCATCAGCATCATCAAGCAGAAGCCGAAGAACAAAAAGACCAGCCCGCAAAGCCCGTACTGGATGCCGATGACTTTATGATCGGTGGAGAAAATATATTTTCGCCACCATCCGAGCTCGTGATGCTCGTGTTCAGCGCCGTGCGCGCCGGGATGGTGATGCGTTTCGAGAGAAGTGGAAGCGTCCATTCAGGAAAAAGTTACCGCTTCAATATCTAAAGAGAAGCGTAATTTGCAAAGCCCGAAAAAAGCGATTTGACGAATGCATGATGCAAGTCGCGCCAAAATGCAATCCCGCATCGTCGGTCAAAGATGATAGCGCGACGATTGGAGGTACATTTGATTGATGGAAAAAGATCCAAAGCTGCGCGGCATCATCCATTTGGATATGGATTGCTTCTACGCCGCGATCGAGGTTCGCGATCGTCCCTCATTGCGTGGCAAGCCGGTTGGCGTGGGCGGAGCGCGGGATCGGCGCGGCGTTTTGACGACGTGCAATTACGAAGCGCGCAAGTTCGGTGTGCGCTCCGCCATGCCGACGTTCATGGCGTTGCAACGTTGCCCGAGCCTGATCGTAATGCCGACGCGCTTCGATGTTTATCGGCGCGAAGCCGCAGTTATTCGTGGAATCCTGCATCGGTTTACATCGCTGATTGAACCCCTCTCGCTCGACGAAGCGTACCTTGATGTCACCGAGCATCCCGGCGCACCGGGGCCGTTGGCAACAGTGATCCGCGGCACGATTTTTCGGAAAACGAAGCTCACATCGTCGGCAGGAATTGGTCCCAACAAATTGATCGCGAAAATCGCGAGCGAAATAAACAAGCCGAATGGCCAATTTGAGGTCACGTCGGAACAAGTGCCGGAATTCATGGAGAACTTGCCAGTCCGCAAAGTCTGGGGAATCGGCGAGAAAACGGAGCGAAAACTGGAAGAGCTCGGCGCTAAAACCTGCGGCGAGTTGCAGCGCTTCTCGCGTCCGGAGCTTGTCGATCTTTTCGGCAAGTTTGGTCTCGATCTCTACGACCTTTGCCGGGGCATCGATCATCGGCCGGTCGAGCCGGATCGTCCGCGCAAATCGCTCAGCACCGAAGAAACGTTCGCTGTCGATCTAAGGACCGTCGAGCAATGCGAAGAGAGACTGGAGGATCTGTTTCAGGAATTGATGGGCGATCTCGCCCAAAAGGAGGCGACACGTTCTGTCATAAAGATTTTCGTAAAACTAAAGTTCAACGATTTCACGCGCACAACTGCCGAGCGCGCCGGCCTTGCGCCTACATTACAAGATTTCCGCTCCCTGCTCGTTGAAGCATTTGCTCGCACTGGGAAACCTGTCCGTCTCATCGGCGTTGGCGTCCGTTTCGCCGAGACGACGCCGGAAAACGCGCAGATGGATCTACTACAGATCTAGAGGCGGCCGCTACTCTCGAAGGATTTTGGGATCTCATCCGCAATTGTCGGGTCCTGCGCGTGAGGACACGCGCCTCTACACTTTTTAATCTACCCCGCGCGTGTGATATTCGAGCAATTGACATGACTTCCGCGCGAGAAAGGAAGCTAAAGCAAACCGGTTGCGATGTCCGCTTTGATAATCTGACGCGACAGCTTTACGCGACTGACGCGTCGATCTATCAGATCGAGCCGATCGGCGCGGCGTTTCCGCGTAGTGCGCGAGAAGCGAGCGCGGTGATTCGCGCTGGGGCCGACGCAGGCGTTTCGGTGACGCCGCGAGGTGCTGGCACAAGTCTGGTTGGGAACGCGATCGGCGAAGGATTGATCGTTGAGTTTTCGCGGTACAATCGTCAGATCACCGATCTCAACATCGAAAAGCGCAGCGTGCGTGTCGGCGCCGGTGTCGTGCTGGATCAGCTCAACGATTCTCTAAGGCCGCACGGATTTTGTTTTGGCCCGGATGTCGCGACCAGCGCGCGCGCAACGCTCGGCGGGATGATCGCGAATAATTCCTCCGGCGCGCGTTGCCCAATTTACGGGACGACCGCCGATCACGTCATTTCCCTCGAAATCGTGATGGCCGATGGCCGGGTCGAAAAAATCGGTCCCGAGCACGAATCGCTGGGTGCCGAATGTGCCAAGATCGACGATCTCATTCGCGCAAAGAGCGCGGAAATGGCCGAGCGCTGGCCGCCAGGATTGCTAAAACGATGGCCTGGCTATGGCATCGAGAGATTTCTGCGTGCGCCGAATAATCTCGCCAATATTCTCGCGGGCAGCGAAGGAACGCTCGCGGCAATTTTTTCCGCCGAACTCAAGATCTCGCCACTGCCGCACGAGAAAGGTTTGGGCCTGATCTTTTTCGCGTCGGTGGATGAAGCGATGCAAGCCACGGTTGAGCTTCTCGATCTCAAACCCGCCGCCATTGAACACATCGATCGTCCGCTACTCGATCAAACCAAAGGCCAGCTTCATTTTCAGGCGGCGCGCGATTTGCTCGAACTGGATACGAAGCCCTGCGAATCGATTTTGCTCGTCGAGTTCTACGAAGACGTCCCAGAACGATTGTCGCTCTTGCAAGCGAGAAAGCTCGGGCTGCGCAAGCAAATTCTTACCGATCCAGCGCAGATGAATCTGGTTTGGTTGGTGCGCAAATCCGGCCTCTCGCTTTTGACCGGCTGCATCGGGCCGGCAAAACCGGTTGCGTTTATCGAAGACGTGGCCGTTCGCCCGGCGCAACTGCCTGAATACGTGCGTGGTTTGAAATCGATCATGAAACCGCTCGGCCTGGAGGCGAGTTATTATGGTCACGCCGCCAGCGGATTGCTCCACGTTCGCCCGGTTCTCGATCTGCATAGCGCGGTCGATTTGAAAAAATTCCGGCAAGTCGCAGATCAAACGTCCGCGCTGGTGCGGCAGTTTAAAGGTTCGCTCTCCGCCGAACACGGCGTGGGCATCGCCCGTACCGAATACATGCGCGAACAACTCGGCGACGAACTTCTGAATGTGATGCGCGAGATAAAGCACGCGTTCGATCCCAAAAACATTTTCAATCCGGGAAAGATTTTCGCCGATGGCCAGCACAAGATCGATAACCACCTGCGCGAAAACTTCACGCGCCCGCTCGAGCTTCCATTTCAGCCGGTGCTCGCGTTTGCATTTAAAGATCGCTCGTTCATTGGCAATCTCGAGCAATGCAACGGCTGCGGGGGTTGCCGCAAAGATGCGCCGACAATGTGTCCAACGTTTCTCGC